>Ga0193726_1000079_pt1 | contig 173159 bp, 159 predicted proteins | sample H2c1metaG_FD_144928 | JGI IMG/M metagenome (GOLD analysis project Ga0193726, IMG submission 144928) | Soil microbial communities from a riparian zone of the East river system, Colorado, United States - H2c1 | ecosystem: Environmental > Terrestrial > Soil > Riparian zone | place: USA: East...
CCGAGAGCCCTCATGCGGCGTCCGGCGAGGAGATCCCAGGGGCTATCGCCGACGATGATGCACTTACCGATGGAGACGTTGAGTTTTTGCGCGGCGGCTAGAAAAATATCCGGGGCGGGCTTGGCGTTTTCTACGTCGTCGCCGGTGACGATCGGAATAGATTTCGGTACGCCTAAATGTTTGACGAGTTTATCCATCTGGGCGCGCTCGCCGCTGGTCGCGATGGTCCAGGGTAGATTAATTTCAGAAAGGTGGCGCAGCAGTTCACGAGCACCAGGCAAAACGCGGATAGATTTTATTTTCGGAGTGAAATAGTGTGCGTGGCGTTTTTCGAGGCGCTTGATCTGAGCAGGATTTTTGGGAAGGCCGATTTCTCGGAGGAGGCCCGGAAGAAAAAACGAGCCGCTCATGCCGATGCGGCGATGGATCTTCCAGTTGGGGATGTCCATGCGAAAGTCCGTGAAGGTTTCGTGCCACGCGAGGACATGCTGGTAGGCGCTGTCGACGAGAGTGCCGTCAAGATCGAATAGCATGGGCGGCAGCGGGACTTCGCGGATGGGTGAGACTTCGACGTGTCGCAATTGTTTTTTCATGATCAGATTAAATACTCTTTTATTTGGGATATATGCATAGGGAAAAGACTCCTCTGACGACGTTACTGAGCCAATTCTTTCTGTCACGCCTCGCCCAGCGCTCGAAAGCGCTTTCACCAACTAGCGGCCGCCGTTTTGCGACGCTGCGCCGATTCTAGGAGGAGTGCGCAACTTCTGCTGCTAACTGCAAAGAGTTCCGGCGCCAAAATATTCCCTTCGGTAGCGAAAGACATTATCGGCGCAGAGTAGGAGATCCGCGATAGATAAGTGCTCCCGCCCTGGCGGTGATTGCCTGACCGCCGGTACGAAAGTTTGTCCGGATAGACCGGGCTGGCTATAGGTTCCAGCGGTTGGGAACCGTAAATTGTCAATTGTCAGCAGCCAGAATCTTGCGACTGGTACGTACAGGACCACCGGGACAGACCCTAGGGAGAAGTTATGAATCGAATTTCAAAAACATTGGCGCTCGCAACCTTGGCTTTCGCAATTAGTCCCGTAATAGCGACAGCCCAAAACACCAATACTTTCATTCTCCAGTCGCCCAGCCTGGCGCAGGCCCAAGCTGTCTGCCAGAAGTACGGTTTGACGATGGTCAGCACAGTGCACAGCCCGGATACCTACCTCGTGCAGGTCAGCGCTTCGATAGATCCCAGGAACCTTTCGAAATGGATGGAAGATGACGACGACGTCAAAAGCATTGAGTTAAACAAGCATCTCAAGCAATCCTCGCAAAAAGGTCCGGCGCCGGCGGTTACGTCAAGTTCTCCAACTGCAACTTATTTGACCGATAAAAACCTGATCTCTATTTATGGCAGTAGCGCCATCGCGGCCTACGTACAGCAGCCGGCCTTCTTCAACAGCACGGCGTATACCGCCGGCGTGAAAGCTGGTTTGCGAGGCACTGGAGTGGTCGCGGTTATTGATACCGGAATCGATCAACAAAATCCAATCCTGGCTCCCGTGGTGATTCCAGGCTATGACTTCACGCGCAACGTTGCCGGGTATGCCTCGGATGTCGCCGATCTCGACCAGTCCACGGCACACATCCTCCACCAGTCCACTGCGCATATCCTGCACCAATCCACAGCGCACATCCTGCACCAGTTGAATCCTTCTTCGGCGGCGGCTTTCGACTCCACCACCGCGGCTGCTCTCGCCAGCACCGTGCTACCGAACGATTTTGGACACGGTACCATGGTTGCCGGATTGATCCACCTGGTGGCCCCGGGCGCAAAGATCATGTCCCTCAAAGCTTTCAACGCGGATGGTTCCGGCAACGAGGCCGACATCGTGCGCGCCATTTACTTTGCCGCCGACAACAAGGCCAATATCATCAACATGAGTTTTGGATTGCCCAACATTTCTGACGCGCTCATGAAGGCCATCAATTATGCCAATCGCAAGGGAGTGATTTGCATCGCTTCTGCGGGTAATGACGGGCTGACCGCGCTGGTCTATCCCGCGGCATTCGGAAACGTGATCGGCGTCGCTTCAGTCAATTCTCAGAATCAGCCATCTTCGTTCACGAATCGCGGACCGGACCTGGTTTTGATCGCGGCGCCAGGAGAATCGCTGGTCACCACCTTTCCTGGAGATCAATACGCCGTCGCCTCCGGCACCTCCTTCAGCGCTCCCTTGGTCGCCGGAGCTGCCAGCCTGATGCTGGGTGCCACAAAGGACAACGTGGTAGGGCAACTTGAGGAAGCAGACATCGCTCGCGCCCTCAAGCACTCCAACCCGTGCGTGGCCGACGGCACATTGGGCGCAGGCTGCATGGATGTGGCTCGAGCCATCGAATTTATTAAATCGATGAGTTTACAAGGAAATAACTAGCAGTCAGATGCCAGATGTGGTCATGGCCTTCAACCACGTTTTAGCTCGCGGGTACCTGATGCAATTGGATGCCGGAGTTATACCACCTCCGGCAACAGTCAAAGCCGATAGTGAACCGCTAAAGAACCAGGCGTAAGGCGGATATTTCCCGCGAATTCAATAACAGGTTTTTCAGGCGATCATTCGGACGCCAGCAAAAGCAAACCATGCCAGATATCACTCCTCACGAAAACTTTTCAAAGATCATCACTCAGCTTGATCGCGACGTAAAGAGAGGATGGCGGGGCACTCTGGCCGGAACAGCAATGCTTCTTTTAGTGGCCATGTACTGCGCCCCCGCCTTGAAATTCTCCACAAATACCTCCGCCAACATGCGTCTCGCGGGGATTCTTTTTCTCCTCACATTGGCATCCAGTATTTACGGCCTACTACAATTTCACGAACTGAAAAAGGTGCGGGATCGGTTAAATGAACAACTGCAGCACTCCATAAAGCAGCGCAAGCGCGCCGAAAAATTATACGGGCTGTCCATTCTTGATCCTTTGACCGGCTTACACAATCGCCGCTTCGGTGAAGAGCGTCTCGAGGAAGAAATAGAGCGAGCCGAGAAAAGTGGCGACCCTCTGGCCCTTATGATCTTCGATCTCGATCACTTTAAGGAAATCAACGATCAGTTTGGACACGCTGCTGGCGACTCAGCCCTGAAGGAATTCTCCCGCCGGCTCAAAAAAGCTGTTCGCGCCTGCGACGTGCCGATCAGAATAGGTGGCGACGAATTCCTGGTTATTCTTCCCGATTGTCCCAGAGATAAGGTGAACGCCATTTTGTCTCGACTCGGCGCTCCGGAAGTTTTGGTGGACTGTACGAAGATCCCCATCAAATATTCGGTAGGGCGGTCGCAATACCAATTTACCGACACGATCGAAACTATGGTGAAGCGCGCGGACGAAGTTTTGTACTCGCAGAAACGCGCGCGCCCAAGCGGCTCAGGTTCGTTTTCGAAAATGCCAGCACCGGAACCTTTGGCGCGATACAACTAGCCTGCCTCTCACTTCCAAAGAGTAACTACAGCATTGGTCATCGGCCGGTCGCCGGCTTCCCAAAAGCCCCCATGATGGGGACAGACCTCTTGCGAGGGCTACTATGCTCGCTTACCGAACACTAGCAACGGATCTAGGGGATTCAACTTTACCCAGTTCACGTCCCTCAGCGAATCGCCTAGGCCCGGCGACGCTATTGGACGTCGATAATCTGTGCGTACAAGCGTTTCGACCTGGGCTTGGACCGATCCCTATCCTTGAATCCGTAAGTTTTAAGATTTGGCCTGGAGAAATCGTCGGCGTTCTCGGGGAATCAGGTTGCGGCAAAACCACGTTGTCACGCGCATTGTTAGGCATTCTACCTGGCGGCCTCACGGTTCGCGGCGGCAGCGCCACTCTAGATTCTCAAAAACTTTTCGGAATGCCGGAAGCCCTGTTGCGAACTGTGCGGGGGAATACGATTTCTCTTATCCATCAGGAGGCCGAAGGGGCCCTGCACCCGCTGATGAGAGTCCGCGATCAGGTGGCAGAAATACTACGTGCTCACCGTTCCTCTAGTTATCGAGCATGTTTGAAGGAATGCGCGTGCGTGCTGCGCGATATTTTTGGCGAGAATGCCGACCGCATCGGTCGCTCCTATCCGCACGAGCTGAGCGGAGGGCAGCGCCAACGGGTGCTCATCGCGCAAGCGGTGGTGTGTCGTCCCAAAATTGTGATTGCCGATGAGCCTACTGCTTCGCTCGATTTGGCGACGCAGTCGGAAATCATCTCGCTTTTGAGCGCGTTAAATCGCCGCAACGGTATGGCCATTCTTCTGATTACGCACAACCCGTCCATCTTGCGCCAGCTCACCCAGCGCGCCGTGATCATGTACGCCGGCAGAATCATTGAGCAGGGACCAACTGACGCCGTCCTCGCTGATCCCCTTCACCCCTACACGCAGGCGCTGCTCCGTCTTGAACGGCGCTTCTCCCCCGAAACTTTAGTCGAGAAATCCAGGCTCGCGACGATTCCAGGGACCTCGCCGGACCATGCCGACCTGCCCCCAGGTTGTACCTACGAGCCTCGATGTGGCGTTCGGATGGCCCGCTGCAACTCCGGTGAGCCCGCGCTTCTGCCCATCCCTAAAGAGCGTTTCGTGCGCTGCGTGCACCATGAAAAGTGAGCAGGGCGATACTGGCACCGCTCCCATCCTGGCCGTTCGCAACTTAACCAAAATATTCTTGGGTCCGGGTTTGTTAGCGAGTCCATCCCCAGTCGCCGCATTATTAGAGATCAGTCTGACAATGTGGCCATCGCGTACGCTGGCTCTCGTGGGCGAAACTGGATCTGGAAAATCCACCTTGGCGCGGTGCCTGGTGCGCCTCGAAGAAGCCACCTCCGGTGAAATCTTTTTCGACGGTGCGGACTTTCGGTTGCTTAGGGGCGCGAAGTTACGTTCTGCCCGGCGGCAAATCCAATTGGTTTTTCAGGACGCGATGTCGGCACTGAATCCGCGGTTCTCCGCGCTAGAAGCCATTGCAGAACCGCTAATTCTCCAGGGACACTCCGGACCAGCCATGGAACGTCAGGTGCTCGCCTTGATGGATGATGTCGGATTGCCAGCCGCCTGGCGAAACCGAGGGACGCGGCAATTCAGCGGCGGGCAACGGCAGCGTTTGGCCCTGGCTCGTGCGCTCGCGGCTGATCCGCAAGTGGTCATTCTGGATGAAGCTCTGTCCGGGCTCGATTTGTCCGTGCAGGGTCAAATGATTAACTTGCTCCTGGACCTTCAGGTGACGCGCCGTTTGGCGTTTTTGTTCATTACTCACGATGTGGGCCTGGCGGCGTCTATCGGCGACGATTTGGCGGTACTTAAAAATGGTTCCATCCTCGAGTCGTCGACGATCCAGGAGGTTTTCGCACATCCTTGCCATCCCTACACCCAATCCCTTATGGCCATCATGGCTAGAAATGCGATGGGTACGTTCGAAGAGGCCTCCGGACGTCGATGAGATACATACTGCGCCGGACGCTGCATCTGGGATTTCTGTTGCTCGGCGTCTCGCTTCTTTCATTTTTCTTCCTGGCGCTAGCTCCCGGGAATTTTCTCGACAACCTGCGCCTGAATCCCCAAATTTCGACGGAAACGGTTGCCGCCCTTCGGGTTCAGTACGGACTGGATCAATCCGCGCTGATGCAGTACTTCCATTGGCTGCGATCGCTGATGCACGGTGATTTCGGGTTTTCCCTGGCCTACAACCAGCAAGCCAGCGCTCTATTGCTGCCTCGCGCGCGCAACACGCTGCTGCTTACCATCACCGCGGCAGCCGTCTCCTGGATACTCTCGCTGGCCGTGGGCATTTGGGCCGCTACCCATCGCAACCGGTTCCTCGATCGCGTTATTTCTCTGGGTACCACCACGCTGCTGGGCATCCCGGATTTACTGTTGTTGCTTCTGCTGCTCCTGCTGGCCGCCCGAACGAGCATCCTCCCCGTCGGAGGAATGGTTTCTCTGGATTTTGAGGCGATGAGCTTCACACAAAAATGCACAGACCTCGCGGCCCATATGATGTTGCCTCTGGGCGCGTTGGTGCTCGGTGCGTTACCAACTCTTGTGAGTCACATTCGCGATGCTATGAGCACCGCTTTGCAAGAACCGTTCTTGATGGCTGGCGCCGGACATGGAATATCGCGCCGGAGATTGGTACTTCGATATGCCTTGCCGGTGGCTGCCAATCCCTTGATATCGCTCATCGGATTCACCGTGGGAGCGCTGCTAAGCGGCTCTCTTCTCGTTGAAATGGTATTAGGGTGGCCAGGCCTAGGACCTCTGCTGCTCGAAGCGATTATGTCCCGGGACATTTATCTGGTGATAGGCGCGGTAATGTTTTCGAGTTTTTTTCTGGTAGGGGGAACTTTTCTCGCTGATCTCTTTTTGTATTGGAACGACCCACGCATACGTGTGGGTTAAACAGGCGCTAGAAATGAATAAGATGCAGCACCACAAATTATTTCTGCTGACCATGGTCCTGGCCGTTCTGCATGCGGCGGTGATCTTCGCTGGTTTTGTTGCCCCTTATGACCCGGCGACCCAGAATCGTGAGTTTGCTTTTGCGCCTCCCACAAAAATTCATTTCACAAACTCGGCTGGCCAGTTTACGTGGCGTCCTTTTGTGCGCTCCTCGAAAGGCGACGAAGTCGGCCACAGCTATCGAGAAGATACTTCCGAGCTTTTCCCAATGCGCTTTTTCGTGCACGGAGATCGCTACCGGATTGCAGGCATGAGCATGAGTGTTCACCTTTTTGGTGTGGATGCTCCTGGCCGGGTTTTTACCTTGGGAACCGACTCGTTTGGACGGGATGTTTTATCGCGCGCTCTTTACGGCGGCCAGATTTCTTTGCTGGCGGGGTTAGTTGCCACGGCCATAACTTTACTGATCGGAACGTTTCTGGGTGGCTTGGCTGGTTTTTACGGAGGATGGCTCGACGACGCAATCATGCGGGTTGCCGATTTATTCCTGGCCCTGCCGTGGCTGTACTTGCTTTTTGCCATACGCGCATTTCTGCCGCTGCAGATGGAACCCTTACAGGCATTTTTGGTTCTGGTAGTCGTGATCGGGACGGTCGGCTGGGCCCGGCCTGCGCGCTTGGTTCGTGGAGTGGTTTTGAGCGCCAGGGAGCGTAACTATGTACACGCTGCTCGCGGGTTTGGGGCCAGCGACGGATATATTGTCTGGCGCCACATTCTGCCGGGTGCGGCGGGCGTTATTGTCACGCAAGCAATTCTGCTTATCCCGCAGTATGTTATGGCGGAAATCACCCTGTCTTTTCTGGGCCTGGGCGTCGGCGAGCCCGTACCTACGTGGGGAAATATGCTGAATGCGCTCATGCAAATGAGCGTTCTGCAATCTTACTGGTGGATGATTGCGCCGGCGCTCCTGGCCATACCCTTTTTTCTGGGCTACCAGTTTCTTGGATCGCTGTGGGGCGAACAAGTCGCCCGGGTCAAGCCATGATTTTCTCGGGCACGACGATCCGTCGCCACGCCAGCTGGCTGGCGCTGCTGGCCATTTCCGTTCCATGTCGGGGTGCTGCCCAAGAAATTTCAAAAAAACCCCCACTAGAATTTCTGCGTACCGAGACTCCGGCGGGCATCTCGGGCGGACGCTTGGTCGTCTCCCTAAGCGCCGAGCCGAAAACTTTTAACCCCATTGTCCTTGCAGATGACGCCTCCAAAATTGTTGTGGGAAGCCTGGTTAGTGACCTCATCCATATCAATCGTTCTTCGCAATTGCCCGAACCGGCGCTTGCTAAGTCCTGGAGCGTTTCCCCAGACGGACGCAAATATACAGTCAACTTGCGCCGTGGCTTGCAATTTTCGGACGGCCATCCCTTAACCGTGGATGATGTGCTGTTTAGCTTCCAGCTTTATCTCGACGAGGGCCTTCATGCTCCTCAGCGAGACCTGTTGATTATCAACGACAAGCCCATCGTCGTTAAAAAAGCTGGCCCCGAAACAATCGTGTTCGAACTCAGCAAGCCCTACGGGCCGGGCGTGCGTCTGTTTGATAGTTTCGCGATTTTGCCCCGGCATTTGCTCGAATCGAAATACCGCAAAGGTGAACTGGGGCAGGCTTGGACCACTGCCGCCGCACCAGCGGAACTTGCTGGCGCCGGGCCTTTCCGCTTCAAGCAGTACGTCCCCGGTCAAAAGTTGGTCCTGGAACGAAATCCCTACTATTGGAAGGTGGATCAAAATAATAATCGCCTTCCTTACCTAAACGAACTTGTTTTCCTGTTCATCGCCAATCAGGATGCCGCTTCCTTGCGGTTCCAATCCGGCGAGATTGATCTCCTTAGCCATTTGACTCCGCAAAACTTTGCCTCACTTGCAAAACACGCAGAAGCTCGAGGGCTGCGATTGCTCGATGGGGGTGCCAGTCTCGAATGGAATTTCTTGTTTTTCAACTTGAACGACAACAAAAATCTGAGTCATGAAATTACTCGCAAGCAGGCCTGGTTCTCCTCCATAGCTTTTCGCCAAGCAGTGGCGTCCGCCGTGGACCGACCGGGCATGGTGCGGTTGATTTACCAGGGCAAAGCCACAGCTATCTGGGGCCCCGTCACGCCCGGCAATAAAGCGTGGTTGGACGCGGCGCTCCCTCAGCCGGGCCGCTCCACCGAACGCGCCCGCCAGCTGTTGCGCGACGCAGGTTTTTCCTGGGACAGGAACGGCGCGCTCCTCGACTCCCGGCAGCAGCAGGTGCAGTTTTCGATTGTCGGCGCATCCTCAAACCCCGAGAGAATGAGCATGGCCACCATGGTTCAGGAGGATCTCCGGCAAATAGGTATTCACGTAAGCCTTGTGCCGCTCGAATTTGGAGCGCTCTTGCACCGCATCCTGGACACGCACGACTACGAGGCTTGTATCCTCGGCTTAGGCAGTGGCGATACGGATCCCAACGCGGACAGCAATGTTTGGTTGTCAAATGGGGAGACCCATATCTGGAATCTTCACCGCAAGAGTCCTTCCACACCATGGGAAGCAGAGATTGATGATTTGATGAACAAACAAGCGAGCGAACCCGATTTTGAAAAACGTAAAAAGGAATTTGACCGCGTGCAGCAGTTGTTAGCGGCAAACGAACCACTGATTTTCCTGGTGAGTCCGCACGTGCTGGTTGGCGTTAAGAGTAAATTGGGAAATTTCCAACCGGTGGTGATGGACCCGGTGGACTTGTGGAATGTTGACGAACTCTATTGGAAAACTAAGTGAGACGGCCAGCGTTCCACCCAGATGGCGCCCTTTGCCGAGGTGGAAACTGTTAGGAGAGCGTTGTTGCAGTAGTCCAGTCACGGTGAAATTCTAATTAACGCCATGCCCCTGTCAGATACAACGCCAGCCCTAGCTGGACTAGTTGACCAACTTGTCGCCGCCCACAAAGGCCCGGCCCTGTTGCAGCTTCTTGAAGCTAACCCCGGCCTGCGCGAACCGAAGACGCTGGTGCACATGGCCGATTCCGTTAACCGTATTGCGCGCGAAGACCTTGGGCGAGCGGAACGCCTCTCCGACGCGGTCTCCTACCTGGCGGAACTTCTCCGGGACGACTTTTGCCGGGCCCGTGCCGGGCGGGCCGCGGGGAATATCCAGGTTCTCAGAGGACAATACAGCCGCGCTCTGGGCCTCTTTGATACTTCGCTCGGGCTTTTTCAAAAAATTGGCGAAGAACTTGAGCAAGCTGCAACTCTAAGCGGTTCTTTACAGCCACTCATTTATCTCGGACGTTACAGCGAAGCGTTTGAAAAAGCCCGCCAGGCGCAGGATATCGCCGAGCGCTACCATGACCAGCTGTTGCTGGCGCGGCTGGAAGTCAACTTTGGCAATATTTTTCACCGCCAAGATCGCTTTTTAGAGGCCGTAAAACATTACGAGCGCGCCTTCGCCACTCTTGAGGGGCTAGAGCAATACCGTGATTGCGCCGTAGCAGCGATCAATCTGGCGGTATGTTACATCTCGCTCAATGATTTTCGTCAAGCCGAATCGGCATACGAGAAAGCACGCGCGATTTCCGAGCGCGAGGGCATGCCCATGCTAGTGGCGCAAGCCGATTACAACATCGCCTACCTGCACTACTACCGCGGCGAACACAATCTAGCCATTCATCTCTTTCAGCAGACCCGACTCTATTGTGAGCGGGTCGGCGACCAATACCATGGCGCCTTATGCGATCTTGACCAGTCCGAGCTGTACCTAGACCTGCGCTTGAATAACGAGAGCGCTGAGCTCGCGCAACAGGCCTTGGCCAGTTTTGAAAAAATGAACATGGCCTATGAAGCGGCGAAGTCGCTGGTGTTCCTTGGGATAGCCGCCTATCAGGACCGTAAGCCATTTCGCGCATTGGAACTCTTGTCTACTGCGCAGGGAAGAATGGCCGGGGAGCAAAACCTGCCTTGGGTAGCCGCCATCAATTTTTATCAGGCGCTTATCCTTCAGCAGGAAGGCCGTTACTATGAAGCATTGAGACACTGCCAAGCCGCACAATCGTTCTATTCCCAATTCCCTGATTCCGGAAAGTCGGTGCTGGTCCAGTCCTTGAGGGCCACATTGCACCTGAACCTCGGAGAAGTTAAGGAATCGGAGAGCTGGTCTGACCAAGCGGTGTCTTGCGCGGAGAGAATAAATTCCCCGTCGCTCCTGGGACATGCCTATGGCATTCGCGGGCGAGTAGCCGAATCGAGCGGTGCAGCGCCACACGAATCGTTCGACTGGTATCTCAAATCACTAAGCGCTCTCGAAGCGGCGCCCAGCCGGCTCGGGGCCGAAGAACTAAAAATACCCTTCAGCAAGAATCGCCTGGAGATTTATGAGGCGCTCATCAGCTTAACGCCGTCGGGTGAGGCTGCGAATGGGGAAACTGTTTTTGAGCTAATTGAAAAAGCGAAATCTCGTGAGCTCGCCGAGCAACTGGCCTTTCGGTCCAACAAGGTGACTTCTCGACAAAAAGGCCGCAGCGCGCTAGCCGAGCAAGTGAGCGCTTTGCGCCAAGAATTGAGCTGGTACTACCGCCGCATCCAGGACATGGAGTTGCAAAAGATCCCCGATGGCGTCGCAGTCGATCCCCAAAAGTTGCATTTGGCTATCCGTGAACGCGAAGACTCGCTGGCCAAGACTCTGGATGAACTGCACATCACCGATGAAGAATTTCATTCCATACAGACGGCCAGCTTTATCCCCGTGGAACGCATCCGGGGCGCTCTCGGTGCCGAAGAAATAATCCTGGAATATCACCAGGCCCGTGGTTCGATGTACGCCTGCTTAATCAGCCGCGAAAGTATGCACGTAGTTCGCCTGACTTCCGTAGAGAAATTGCGCGTTTTACTACAAACGCTCGAAACGCAGTTTTCGAAATATCGTCTCGGTCAGGATTACGAGCGTCGGTTTTCGGCCATGCTTTCTGAAACGGTCACCACGGCACTAATGGCTTTACACACCGAGCTAATCGGCCCGTTATCTTCGTTCCTACCCGGCAAACGATTGATCGTCATTCCAGATGGTTTTCTTAATTACTTGCCTTTTCACGCTCTCTTTGATGGACGGAGTTACCTCGGAGACCGGCACAAAATTTCCTATGCGGGAAGCTCCAGCGCGTACTTCATGGCTGTTAAAAAACAGTCGGGCCATTACGATCACGATTTAATTGTGAGTATTGAAACTGGCTCAACGAACGCCAGCACAGCGCCAAGAATCGCCGCAGTGTTGCCGCAACCAATGGTTGTTCGAGCTTCGGCGAAAATGCTTGCAGCGCACGGGCCAGGGAGCCGGTTCATTCATGTCGATGTTGGAATGCCCCCGCATCGGGATAGTGGCGTTCTTTCCAGCTTGTTCCTGGGCGATGACAAGATTACCGTGTTGGACACTTTCAATTTTCGCATGCCATGTGCACTCGTCAGCTTGACCGGTACGGCACCCGGGATACGTTCTTCAGGCAACGGCGAAGAAATTAATCTGCTAGCACGGGGGTTCGAATATGCCGGTGCGCAATCGGTGCTGATGCCGTTGTGGAATTCTGGAGACGAGACTACCGCGAACTTGCTCGAAACGTTTTACCGGTTCGCTAACGCAGACACGGATAAAGCAGCGGCGTTGCAAAAAGCGATGTTCATCCTCAGAGATCGCTGTCCTTCGCCATTTTATTGGGCGTCTTATATTCTGCGTGGTTCCGCGGGCTGCTACTAACTTCGCGTTTCTAACCGTGATGTTACTCAAAACGCCGCAATACGTTATTCGCTCTATTGCCCAACGCTTGTTGGTGGACCATCCTGTTGAAGCTGGTATTACTATGGTCCAAAAATTATCCAACCAGATCCTCGTCCCGGAATCGTCCGTCACCGTAGGACAACATCGGCTAACGGACCTAGAGGACGAATTAAGAAAGGTACGTTCCGGGACCATTTTTGCCCTGAATCAGATGCTAGACCTGAAGGACCTCGATACTGGATTGCATTCCACACGTTTGGCGGAGTGGGCTGTTCGCGTCGGGGAGCACTTCGGAATGGCGGAATCCGAGCTGGGTCATCTAGAAACTGGCGCGATACTTCATGACATTGGCAAGGTCGGTGTGCCGGACGCAATCTTGAATAAGCCTGGGAAACTAGACAGTGAGGAGCGCAGACAAGTGGAGCGCCATTCTGAATATGGCTGGGGCATTCTACGCATGATACCCAGCTTCGAGCGGACCAGCTTATTGGTGCTGCACCATCACGAACGTATCGATGGGACGGGTTACCCGGCCCGGTTAAGGGGTGAGGAAATCCCCATCGGGGCTCGAATCGTTTGCGTTATCGATTCCTTTGACGCCATGATTTCTGATCGCAGCTATCGCAAGGGCCTCCCGGTGGAAGAGGCGGTCCGGCGTTTGACGGTGGACGCCGGGACCCAATTCGATCAGGAAGTAGTAAGGCTTTTCGTGGGCATCATTTCACGTGACTTTGCTGAGGTTACGTCCTCCGTTAAATAAGAACGCGGGGCCCTCGAAGTCTGTGCAGCCGTCCCGCTTTCTACGGCGACTCGCGACTGGGCGATCCGCTGATTGTTGCCTCTGGATTTTTCACCCGCCTCAGATAAGGTGAGAATTCGAGTGAACCAAAATATGCTCAAATCTGCGCAAAAATTTAGGCTCACCATCGGAACTTATATCTGAGTTGCTTGGCTGCTTTTGACGCGGTCTCGCCCGTGGGCCTTCTTTAGTTCGTTAAATCAACTGCACTTTGCGCTCGCTCCGTCGCTTTACATAACGTGCGCACGGAGCGTGCTCGTGGGGATATCCTGGCGTTACTCATCCCCCAGACGTCCTCGTACAGGGAAATCTTCATAGGCCGTCCACCTATCTCCTGTCGTGAGCCTTCGACGTTTCTTTTGGCTTACAATGCTCTTTGCCGGCATTTGTTTTCTGCTTAGAGAACAGCTAAAAGGAGCAATTCCAATGGCAATTGACATTGAGCAGCTGAGAAACTTTCAGTTGGAACAACTCGAACAGAAGAACATTCAGACCTTAGCGAGAATTCCTATTCACAACAGAACTAGCGAATGGGCGCTTATCGAGATCGTTATCCTCTTGACGGGTATCGCTGAGAGTCTCAAACGGATGGCGGATAGGCCATAGCGTCATCGGGTAAATCAAACACGCTATTCACAGGATGACTGTGCGTCCAGATTTGGAAAAAATGGATGCTGCTCGGGTGTTGTTGTAACGCTGTCTGTACGGCCCTCAAAGTGCACAGCGGTTTAGCGAGGGTGGATCGTTGAAACTCATCCTTGGGGTCTTATCGGGATTGATGTTTGCCGCAACCGTCGATGGCGAGCCCGGCACACTTGCGTTGCTTTGTTTTGGGCTGGCCGCTTTGACCTTCAAGCGTCGGCGAAAGCCCGCAGACACGGGTTCTTGGGAACCGCTCGGATAGTAACCGCTTAACGATCTACCGCTCGCGGCGGGCGCTCGGGACGCAGAGCAGGGCTGTCACTGTTCGATGACAGTTTTCCCACCAAGTGATGCACCAAGCGGGGCGAACCTGTGCAAAAGTTTGCTCCCTAATGGAAGAAAATGAAATCTGGCAACGCCCGTGTGGTTTATCTCCAATCCAGCACATCCTGCCCGACCGGCATGATCTTGCGTGCTTCAGGAATGTCTGCCCAGGCGAATACTCCGGCCAGTTGTGGACTGGTCCGGCAAATGACGTGGTCTCGAATCGCCTCGGATTTGAATCCCCGACTCGCGGGAGTCTATTTTTGACGCAGACTGACTTCTAGAGCCTGCCGCTTTTCAACGCTTGAAAGAAGAACCCTGCCGCATTCGCCATTTGGATTTCAAACATCAGTGCTTCCATAAAAAACCTGTGCGTGCCGGCACTGCCCGTGAGGGGAAAGCGAAAGATGGAGAGGTAGAAGGCCGGGTCGAACTGAAACTTTGAACCGTGACGAAGGTTGACCTGGTGAAAGTGGAACGCCCCACGGCCATAGTTAAAGTGCTGGCGCCAGAGCCGTCGAGGAGTGAGGTGGTGGTGGTGATAAATAAGTACTTCAGGCGCATAAATCATCCGGTAGCCGTGGCGCAGCCAGCGAGCGCAGAATTCGCGGTCCTCGGCAAAAAGGAAGTTGACGTCAAATGCCCCCATGGCATGAAATTGCGCAGCAGGCATCGCGATATTGTTCGAAGCCAGGAACTGCGGGTTGACCGGATCGTGGTTGTAGTGCGCGTTAATAACGTCAATAAGAGCCTGGCTGGTTGCCGAATAAATATTTTCTGTTAGCGCATTGATGGTCCGGCCGCCAATCAGAGTCGTAGGCGAACTAGCTAGGCGTACCGACATGTTTTGCAGCCAATCGGGAGCAGGTGCGCAATCGTCATCGGTAAACGCCAGGAATTCTCCGCGCGCCCGGGCGGCACCCGCATTCCGGGCCGCCGAGGGTCCGCCGTGTGGCTCGACCAGTAAGGTGATATTGAGCGAGTCGTAGAAGGAAGCGACGATTTCGCGTGGCGGATCCAACGAACCGTCGTCAACAACTACGACCTCGAATCGACCCCGAGGGTAAGTTTGCGCTGCCAGCGCCTGCAGGCAAGATTTAACTTGCGCGTTCCGATTGTGAGTCGGGATAATTACCGAGAGAAATGGGAGCTCGTTTGCCACTCAGTCTCCAGTCCCCGCTTTCGCGCGCGCGGGCGAGCTGAAAAGCGAACGGATCAAGCCCTTCTCAGCGACGCTGAATTCTCCCAGAACAAAATAACCCACGCATATCAGCAGAGAAATTACTGGCAATTTCAGCAGCAACAGAATATCAGGCGTTTTCCACGATACAGCCAGGATGTAAGCCAGCGTGCTTAAGAGCAGACTTCGCAAGAGCGTCGAGACGGAAGGAAGTAGCCCCCACAAGCGTTTCACTGCCAGCATGGAAGCAACCGCACCCCCTCCTGCCGAGAGCATGGTAGCCATTGCCGCGCCGTTCAGGCCCCACGTCGGGATGAAGTACAAGCAGCCAATAAGCGCTAACGGCACGAGCAAACCTGCGAGCGCTACTGCCCAACCTGGTTTACTGGCGCCGATCAGGATCGCCGAGGCAACCGAAATCATCATCAACGCCACCGCTCCAAAAATTAGCAGTGACAGGGGAGCGGCAGCGGACAAGAATCGCCGGCCAAAGACGAGGCGCACAATTTCTGGCGCTGCTCCGGCGACTAAGCTGGCGAAAGGAAAAATGCCCAGGACGAACCGCATGGCGTCGCGGCCCAAATTTCGTGCAGCCTCACGTTCGCCGCTCAGCAGTAAGCGCGTGACTGTCGAAAGCAGGAGTGGTGAGAATGACAATGCCAGGATGCCTGGAACGAGCGATAGACTTTGCGCCGCTCCGTAGTTGCCCGCCTGCTCAGCCGATGCGCCAAGCGCTTTCAAAGTAAACAGGTCCAATTTATCGAACAAGCGCAACGACACGGCAGCAAAAAGCAGCGGCACAGCGTAGCCCCACAAGGATTGAACGGAAAAGCCCGCGGGCCGCCACATGGAAGGGCGAACGTAGATTCGGCCGATGATCAGTTCCACGAAAGACGCTGCAATGCTCCCCACGATGGCGCCGGGGATGGAAAATCCCAATTGCACAAGAAGCACAATCGCGAGCAAGCGGGTGACCCAGCGGCCCGCACTGGCTAGAGCGCGTTCCCGAAAGCCTCCGAGGCCGACCAGGATGTTCCGGTGGGCTTGTGCGAGAGAAAATAGAGGAATGTCCAACGAGAAAAGTCTGAGGTAACTCACCAGATGCGGTTCATGGAGAAGTGCCGCGATAGGCCCAGCCAGAGCAGCGAGCAGCAGCATCGCCGCCGCGCTGATCATTAGATGAAGCCAGACTACAGCGGCCCCGACCGGTCGCCAGTCGCGCGCTTCACTCACGAATTTGATAGTTGTCCGACTGAATAGCGCGACCACGCTCCATTCGACCCAAGTCACCACGGTCGCCGCGAGAATGAATAAACCATAGCCCTCGGGGCCGAGCCGCCGCGTGAGGTATGCGGTGGTCACTAGACCACTAGGCAGAATCAACATGTCGGCCAGAAAGACGCGCAGAGTGCCAGTAAGCATTTCGCGCGTCGGATGCGCGGAAGGATGGTTCATCCAGCCAGTTCCACTTGGCGGTCCTGTTCCGTGAGGTGCTCGATGCGGGACAGTTCGAAGGTCGAGAACTGCTGGTCCGCATCTCCAATGCCGAAGGTGAAACCGACCAGTTCGCCCAGTACATGGGAAACCAACCCGATGAAAAGGGCCGGGAGCACCCCAGGGAGCAACCGCTTCTGTTCGCCGATCCGATGGATGTCGCGGAGCGTTCGTTGTAATCGCACCAGTGGGACTAGCGGCGTTGACCCAATATGGAGCAGCCGCCGCAATGGCGACCACTTTTCGTAAAAAGCGCGCTGGGACCCAAACAGTCGTCCGCCAACATACGCGTGGCTGATCACGGAGGCGAACAGGGAGACGTTGACATGACGGACGGTAGCCTTTGGCGAGAGAAAAAATTGATGGCCGCGGGCTAAGAGACTTTGCTGGAGGAAACGCTCCGGGCAAAGCAGTGCCGACAATTCAGCGCCAAATTCCAGCAAGCACTCACGTTTGTACGAGGTGTTATGCCACGGCAGAGCGTCCGTGGGACCGGTGGTGATGGGCTCATTCCAGTGAACGTAGGACATCAGGTAACTCGCCCAACTGTTCAAGCTATTTGGATTAGCGTTTTTAAACAAAGGCCCGACCGCGGCCCAGGGCTCCTGATGAGCCTCGATCAAATTTTCCGCCCAGTCAGGTTCCGGGTAACAGTGGTCTTCAGCAAAAGCAACTACCGGGGTGGTGGCGAGTCGCACCGCCGAAAGCTTGGCCTGCGGCATCGATACGATCGGGCCGACCTCAAGAATTTTGACGGCACCAAAGCCTTGCACCTCGGATTCCTCAAAGGCCAGCCCCTCGCGCGAGGGAGCGACAATCAAAAGTTCCAGCCGGTCCTTGACGGTTTGTCGCGATAGGTGCCGGATAGTCTTGCGTATCGATGGGAATGAAGTGCGCGTCACGAGCACTACGGACATTTCGAGACGATTCATATCAGGAGCGTTCATGGCCGTTCGGTGGCCGCTTTCGGAACTTGGCCGTCCTCACGTTCCTCCACTGCGGTTAGCTTTGCCCCTCGATTGCGGTGGAATTCAAGCCTCATCAATTTTGCGGTGATTTCATGGTTGGAACCGAAGAGATAACCGAGCATTTGGCCCGCGCCATCCACGGTGAGCCCTAAAAGCAGTTGCGGGAGTACAAGCAAAGCTGAGGACCATGGACGCCCGGGCCGAGATGCACTGCGCAAGATGCGCCACAGCCGCACCAGCGGAATTAAAGGAGAACCGCACGCAAAGAGCAGCCGGCGCGGCCACGCCCACTGTCCGTCGCGCGCCCGACTCGTCGCAAACGCTCGCCCCCCGTAAAAATGCATCGAAACAAACTGGGCGGGATTCTCGAAATTGGTGTGGGCAAGCTTCGCCGCAGGTTCCAGGTATAACTTATGCCCTTTGGCACGAAGATCCCAGTGCAATACGGTTTCCTCCTCCATCATTTTTTCCAATCCTGCACCGTATTCCAACAACACTTCGCGTTTGTAAGAACTGTTGTGACCCGGGAGGTATTCGACGAAACCGGCGGGGGACGGATCCAGCCACGGTCCATAGCCGATGAGCATGTCGGCGCGACTAAGCTTATTCCTCGGGTTGGCGTTTCGAAGGACTGGCCCCACCGCGGACCATGGTTGCCGGTGCGTTGTGATAAGAGCTTGCGCCCAACCGGGCTGCGGAAAGGAATGGTCTTCGCCTAGTGCGACTATTGGAGCACTGGCATGGCGAATACCGAGGGCGTTCGCAGAGCCGACCGAGCGAATCTTGCCGGCCTCCACCACCCGGTAACTATGAAAGACTTTTAAGTCCTCTTCCACGAGGTTCAGCGTCGTTGCCGCGGGGGCCACGATAATTAGTTCTAACTGTTCGCTGACACTTTGCGCCCGCAGACATTTGACCGTTTTGCGAATGGTCTCATAACAGTCGGGCGTCGCCAGAATTACGGAAAGTGCAGGTAAGCCGGCCCTGCTCAAGTTAGCGTCCTCCCAGTGAAAGATCTGTCGCGTTTTTTATCGGACCTTTGACTTCGCCTACGGACAAGCTAGCGGTTGTCTCCATGCCACCGTTCCGCGACTTCGCAATTTGGACCGAGCGGCACTGCGAATCCGAAACCGACGCAGCAATGGCAACTTCAACGGCGCGCCGTCCGTCCTCAAGCGAACATTCGACCGGAGTGTCGTTGCGGATGGCCTGCCCAAAAGCTTGCCATTCCGCTTGATAAGCGGAGTGGAAGTCGCCACCTCGGCGAGCTTGGGCGATAGCCCCCGGAATTTCTCTCAGAACCCGTGCCACTTTGGACGCGAATCTCTGAAGCCCTCCCGAGGTGCCGGTACTTACGAATTCCAAACCATCAAACCGATAGCAAGACACGCGGATGGAACCCTTGCTCCCAAGGATTTCCAACTCGTTGCTCTCGGTGGCCTGATTGGAAAAAACGGAAGTTACTAGCAGACCGCTGTCCATGCGGGCTTCGACTATGGAGGACTGGCCGCCGGCCTCGTGCGAACGGTTTATGGCAGAAATTTCTAGTACTTCAGCGCCGGTCATATATCGCCACAGATCAAAATGGTGTACGCCGAGATCAAACAGCACCCCGCCGCCCGGTGTCCGCCAGGAACTCCAAGCCGGAGAGCCCGTTTTCATTCTTCCTCCGGTGGTAAAGCTGGTGCGGATCAACTCCAGATCTCCCAGCGTGCCGTCTTGAATCATCTCGCGTGTCCGCCGAACCAAGCGATGCCAGCGCAGATTGAACCCCACCGTGACCTTGTGCGGAGAACGAGCGCACTGTTCGAGCAGTTCATCGCATTCGCCCAGTGTCACCGCCAAGGGTTTTTCAATGAATACATGTTTGCCCGCGGCTAGAGCAGCCAATGCAACTTCGGCATGCAGGCGCGGCGGCACACACACCGCCACAACTTCCACGCCGGGGTTTGCGAGCAGAGCCTGATAATCGGCATAACAACGCGGAATGCCGAAACGAGTCGCGGTTTCCTTCAGGCGGCCCTCGTCGCTATCGGCAGCAGCGACCACGTGCCAGTCGACGAGACGACGCAAAGCAGGTAGGTGCAGTGTCTGCGCCGCCCGGCCGCAACCTACAAACCCAACCCGCAACCCTGCGTTTGGTTTCGCCATCGGTGAGCGTTCAGCGGCCATGAGCGAATCCCCTCTCCATCGCGCGGCGCCCCCGACTCGGAACAGAAACAGTCCCATAAGGGAGTGCTTGCAAGAAATTGAATGCGGCGCTCCGGTGATGCCGATCTATTGGGGCCATGGGTGCCCCGCTATCTGAGACAAGGTTAAATGAAGATCCTTGCGCATGAGTTCGATCGGGAAGGTAATGCTTTGTTCTGTTCGACGAAGTTCTCCCCGGTAGCGAAAGACCTGGATTTGCCGCACTGAAGTGTCAGGCCAGTTTGTGAAAGCCGGAAAGGTGCGTATGAGTTCGAATTGTGGAGAATAAAAGACCTCATGCGCCGGCTTAAAACTCGAGAAAAGATCCGGCTCTTCGACGACAGCATAGCGCACACCCCAGGTTTGAAAAAAACTTAGGATTTGCTGCTCGGTTGTGGGCTCGCCGGCCGCTACGGGCTGAAGTTCGTTGCTGCGTCCCACAATCTGTTTATCTCGTACCACCACGTGCATCTTTTGCGGGTCGAATTTTCGTGCGAAAAAAACGAAATCACCGTTTAGGCGACCTTGGTAGTAGACGATGTCGGAATCTGGTTGCGAAAAGACATAGCGAGCAGCCTCCCGGGGGCCACCGACAATGGGACGTTCGGTACGAAAGCCGATGACCAAGAACGTGAGCGTCAAAGCCAACGAAACCAGGAGTACCCAGGTGCGGCGAATCAATACAGCATCAATGGCTACGAACGCTAGATAAACCAGCGGTGGAATACATATCATGCTATGCCGCGGATCCTTTTCACTGATGAAGGTGAAGCAGAAATATCCGGCAAAGAGCCACGTGACCAGTAAACGATGCGAGGTAGTTCGCTTCACCAGGGCAATCACGAGGCCGACACATGCGAGACCCAGAAGGATGGGCCCGAGTTGAACGTATAGATGCCGTAGATAAAACGAGTAGGTAGCGGGCTTGACTAGGAAGCTGGAGTGGTGGCCTACGGCGCGCGCCCAAAATAAAATAAGGGTTTTTGACGCTAGCAGGTACCACGGCAAGACGACTAAAGATGAAACGAACAAAGCCAGCCATACATCAATGCGCTTCAATACCTGATAAGGACGCTCCACCAAACAATACAATGCGAAGAACGCTACAAGGAAGATCGCTTTCTGACTAACGAGAAAAGACGCCGTCGCGAAACCCGCGACGGTCCACAGGTCGCGACGGCGGCCGCTGCCCTGAAATTTCAACCAAAAATAAATGGTCGCTGTGCATGTCGCTAGGGAAGGTATTTCGAGCATGGTGACGCGCTCGTAGAGCAGGATAAATGGCACGCAGGCAATCGTCACAGTGGACATGAAGGCGCGGGACTGCGGCCCGAGCCTTTCTGCGATGCGAAACCAGAAGTAAGCACCCATCAGTGCGAAGCTCAAAACGGCCAGGCGACTGACCCAGGGCGCTAAACCAAAAACAAGGAAAAACAAGCCTTCGACGAAGTGAAACAATGCCGGCCAATACAGGATTTTTACGGAAGGATACTTTGCGTAGTATTGAAAAGCGTATTCCAGCGGGTGGCGCACTGGAAAATCCGAGATCAAATCTCGAAAAAATACTCCGTTCATGGCGTGAAACATTTCGTCGTAGTAAAAAAAGAATTCGCCTTGAGAGATACCACGAGAAATCACCGCGCCGATCAGGGACAAAAGAATGACTGGCCCTCGAATGGCAACAGGGAAGAAGCGATCGAAGCGCGAGCTAGAGGAACGGTTCGCCGAAGCCAGGCTGGAGCCCATCAAGGTCGCAGAATCCTCAAGACTATTCTCCTCGAGCGATTGCTAGACGTGTCTTTCTCACTCATAGTTTTGACCTGCAACCATAGGGCGAAAGTAAGCTCGCCCGGGGAAAGCCCACGCCCCTATCGATGAGACGAACTTATAGCTCATTCGCGTCCGCGCGAGCCGGCGAGACGACTGCCGGCGTGGCGCTTCGTGGATTGAGAGTGGCGGACGCTGGCGTATAGGCGGTATGCCTGGATTCCCGTGCGCTTAAACCGCGCGATGTTTCTCGCTTTTCCTCATGATATTCAGGCTCGGTGTTGATAGCCCAAAGATCATGCTGAGCTCCCATGATGTTTCGGGCAGCACACAAAGCGGTCATCATGGAATGATCCTGATTGTTGTATTTATGCATGCCGTTTCGCCCGACGAGTTGCAGATTGGCCATAGCCGTGGCCAGGTAGCTGCGAATAGTCGCCACGTGTTGCACCCCATCGCTGTCATACATGGGATAGGCTTTCAGCATGCGAACGACCGCGCCGTCCTCAATTTCTTCGGAACGTACCAGGCCAAGCTGCTCGATTTCCCGCTTTGCCAAAGCGATCAATGCTTCATCGGAGCTGGACCACAAGTCATCGTTTTCAAAAACGAAATACTCCATCCCGAGGCATGTCTTGCTGCCATCCGGCACCATAAGCGGCGACCAGTTCTTGAAGTTCTGAATTCGCCCGACGCGCACGCCCGGCTCATGAATATAGAGCCAGTTGTCCGGCATCACTTCCTTACGATTGACAATCAAACTGACAATCAAAAAATCGCGATATCGCAGGCTTTTGGCTGCCTTCAGGACGACCGGCGGTGCTGCAGGGTCGAGCGCAGGAATTAGATCGCGTATCGGCATCGAGCTGATGAAATCGGTGCCGTAAAAGCATTCCGTGCCCTGCAGGCCTTTCGCTTCAACGCAAGTCACGCGATTGCCCTCATGAACAATGCGTGTAACTGGACGCTTCATTAAAACCGGGTAGCCGGAATCCTGAAGCCGTTGGGCCAGGGTTTCCCACATTTGACCTGGACCACGCTCCGGATAATCAAACCTGTCGATCAGTGATTTGACATTTCCGGTTTTCTTGTGGATGAGAGCGTTTCGAACCGCGGTGGTTAGTGAAAGTCCTTTGATACGTTGAGCGGCCCACTCAGCGCGAATCTCCGTGCAAGGAACACCCCAGACTTTCTCAGTGTAAGTTTTGAAAAAGACCTGGTACAGACGTTTCCCAAATCGGTTGGACACCCACTGTTCCAGGTTTTGCTCATTGTGGTAGTAGGCCAGCCGCGAGAGCAGATAGCTGAAGACAATACGTACGCTCTCGAGAAATCCCAGTCCGAAAAGCGCATTTGTGAACTTCAAAGGGTAGTGGAAAAACTTTTTGCGGTAATAGATGCGAGATAGGCGCGGTCTGCTTAGGAAACGGCTCCCGAGGATTTCCTGCCAAAGTTTGGTTATTTCCGCCCACTTCGAAAAGAACCGGTGGCCGCCAACGTCAAACAAGTAGCCCTTGTAATTGATAGTTCGCGACAAACCGCCGACCGTGTCGTCCGCTTCCAACACCGTAGCGGCGATGCCATGCTTCGATAGCTCATAGGCGGCTGTCAGTCCCGCGGGACCTGCGCCGATGATGACAACGTTGGACTGCTTGGCCGCGGTGGGTCCCATGTGGGGTTTACGAAGTTAGTTGCAATCGATGGCCCAATCTTCGCCCACCTTCGTGGTGCAAACAATGTGTTTACCATGCATATAAGGATCGGAGATCCCTGGAGCTCCCGGCTCTGGGAAAACCGTTGCATGGTTACTGCTTTTCCTTTCGCATTGGCACACCGTCGGAAACCTTGGGCCCTTTAGGTTTGCGACGCGGGAGCAGTATTTTGGATTTACTTCACGTTCTGGCAAGTTTGTTATATAACGCCCCTAAAACCACCCCGCCGATGAATCCGAGCACAAAAGCGTAACAGAAACCTATGAGGCTGCCGAAAAAGGTGACTCGATAGCCCGGAAAAAAAACGGCCAATAAGCTCAAATGTGCTCCAACGTTTGGACCGCCCTTCAGAACCAAGAAATTGGTGGCCAGAAACAAGCCGGTGCCCATAAAAATTCCAAGCACAATACCGAGCAACTTGGCATTCAAGAGCACGACCGCTTTTTGAATCAGCACTTCTTCGGACTTCATCCGCGCTCCTATAGATGATCGAGTAGATTTGAATACTCATTCATTTCCGCGCGTGAGCGAATCACGGTTAGCCAAATCCACATTGTGGCGTTGCGAACCAGGGCCAGACCCCACCCAAAAATAAATCCTACGACCAGTCCCCAGAAAAAACCGGTAAGCACACCTTGCCAGGAGACAGAATACGCCCAAAAAAACTGCCCCAATAAACCCAGGCCAAAAGCCGGATCGCGCCGTTGTACCACCAGAATCAGGGTGCCACCGGATAGGAAACCTCCCAGAACTGCACCGCAGGCTACGCCCAATGCCCGGCGATCTATGCGAGCGAAGGCCAGTAAGACGGGATTCGGGACAATCTGATTTTCCTGTGCTGGCATCCCAATTCCACCGAATTTAGTTCATCAAAGCGATGGCCGCAATATATCACTCCCGCTTGCGGAATGAACTCCCGGGTGCCGGTTTGCTCGCTTTTTGAGGAGATACGAACAACAATCTAGCGAAGTGAGCCATCGCGCACAAAAAGAAAGTTGCCCCGCTATACAGGTAATACAACCAATGAAATACAACGGCCCGGGTGGCAAACCACCAACCACGCTTCTCACCAAAAAATTTGTAGGTATCCCAGTTCAGGACCAAGAGCAAGATGACGAGTAAAGCCGTAGCGGCGAAAAATGGAAGCAAAGGAATTCGTAGAAGACCGCCAAACGCCAACAACAAAATGAGGCACCCCATCGTCAAAAGCCCGACCGCTATGGAACTCACCCGCGAGGAATAGGTTAGATTGAGATCTCGAGGAAGTTGGTGCGTTTTCAAAATCAACTGAGACCATGGCACAGCGCGATGAAAAATGTCGGCGTGCAGCATGCTTCGAAGCGTCCAGCGTTTTAGATGCTTGACCTGGATGCGCTTGTCGAGGAAGATCCGTCGTCCCCTTTGTGCCAATTGCAATCCCAGTGCGATGTCCTCCATGGCGTACATCGCTTCGTCGAATCCGCCGATTTCATCAAAAACCGATTTTCGAATGGCGCCGCACCCCGTCCAGAAAGTTACGGGCGACTCGCTCGAGATCTGGTGCACGTGGTGATGTACGAGGTTTTTATACTGCGCTATGAAAGTTGGCCACGCCGGCTTGTCGTCATAGGAGCCAAAGATCGCCGACACTTCGGGATCACGAAGAAAATCCTCATCGAGCAAACCCAGCACTTCGGGAGGGACAACGACGTCAGAGTCTATGAAGGCCAGGATATCGCCGTGAGCGTGTTGCGAGCCTAGATTTCGCGCACCGGCTGCGCCCATCGTTCGCAGCGTTCGAAGGTACAGTACAGCATAAAGTTTGGCGATTTCTGGTGTGCGATCCGTTGAACAGTCATCTACGACAATCACTTCGAAGTTCTGGTGTTCGGAACGGGCCAAGGCGTCCAGGCATTGCGCCAGATGCAAAGAACCATTCCTCACGGGAACGATCACAGAAATCGTAAGGGGCTCCTGACGATCTGGGATTTCCATATCCCCTATGATAGCCGCCACCAGGGAACGGCTATAGCACATCGCAGTCTATCAGTCAGCTTTCGACGACGGGTGCACGGTCGAACTTGGAACGGGCGGTCGCGCTGTTCGCGAAGTTAGCTTGACTCCTGATTTCCTGATGTCAACCCTACGGAAATATCCTGGATGACTTTGCGCCCCGGTCTGGAAAAATTAGTGCTACTCAGGTGTTGTTTAATGGCGTCTATACGGCCCTCAACTTGCAAAGGTTCCCAGCGGTGATCTTTGAAACTCATAGCTAGCGCCTTGTGGGGATTGATGTTTGCCGCAACCGCCAACGGGGAGCCCAGCACACTTGCGTTGCTTTGTTTCGGGCTTGTCGCTTTAACGTTCAAGCGTCGGCGGAAGCCCGCAGACACGAGTTCTTGGGAATCGCTCGGATAGTAACCGCGCAATGATCTACTGCTCACGTGAAACGATTCAGACCATAACTGCGGATTGAAGGTGACGTCTGACGTCGTACAAAACGCACAGCATGACGGCCACGTGTTCCGGCGGTGGTGACCCAGAGAATTCGCGATTTATATTCGACTCTCGCCTATGTTGCTGCACTCAAGAAACAAAAATTTAGGATCAAGATCAATGAGGATTCGAATGGCCTTTAAAGACACTCGTCCGATAGCAGCGGACATTCGGGACGCAGGGCGGACTACAACGGTGGCCTAAGTGGGGACCCGAAGCCTGGAAATTACATCGAGTCAGCAGGGCAGTCACTGTTCGATGACAGTTTCCCCGCCAGGTGATGCACTAAGAGAGCACACGGGTATGTCCCCGGACGAAGCTGTGCAAAAGTTTGTTCGCCTAATGGAAGTCAACTAAATCTGGCAACGCCCTTGTGGTTTATCTCCTGCGTTTGCAGTACGAGCATTTTTTGACCCAAGCCCAGGACTCCTAGGTCTTTCCACAGGCCCCGACCTAACTGAAGCGAAGTTGCGTCGGTCCCTCAATTGCACTTGTAATCACGATTGCCGCGTGTTATCTACGTCGTCCATTATCTTTTCCGTTCCACGCCTGCGGATCCCTCCCGTGGGTATACATGGCGAAGATCGATGCGAGTAGAGCGCCACGACAATCGCTGGGCACTCTTGGGGGTCCTATAGCGATCAACCACTCCGCCCCGTCCGGCGAACGGGTGATCCCGCACGCCGGATCCGAACTGTAAAAAGCGTAGCTGTTGCGTGTTGCACAGTCTCTTTCTTTCACAGAGCGCCTTTTTTGCAATTCAAGAGCGTTCCAGGAATTTGGGGTGGTGACGCTTCAAGGATTTGTGATTGCAATAGAGAGTCGGGCCCTTCGAATCAGTACCGCCAATGTTGACATCGCATTAACCGCGGCGTCATCGACTTAATCTAGTTTCAGCCAAGCTACCAGGGAAATGTCTCCTGTAAGGCACAGGGCGGAGCTACATCTGAATCAGTAGTCGGAGGATGAGTGTTGGAAAACTGGCACGCCATCTACACTCGTCACCAGCATGAAAAAATGGTGGCGCAAATCCTGACATATAAAGGATTCGATGTTTTCCTGCCGTTGTATGCGACAGTGCACCGTTGGAAAGATAGGGATAAGGAATTATCCCTGCCACTTTTCCCCTGCTATGTGTTTCTGAGGGGTGGGCTTGAGCGGCGCTACGAGATCGTAACAACTCCAGGCATGCATTCCTTCGTGGGTCCGGGTAATCAGCCGGAAATTATTCCCTCTGCCGAGATCGAGGCAATACGGCGCGCCGCCGAGAGTTCGGTGCGAATCGAGCCCCATCCATTTCTAAAGTGTGGCGATCGCGTGAGAGTGAAGTCCGGCCCCATGAAGGGCGTTGAAGGGACACTGGTCCGAAAAAAGAGCTTGTATCGATTGGTTCTTTCCGTGGATGTGTTGCGGCAATCGGTGGCACTGGATATCGACGCGTCCATCGTCGAGAGGGTGAGTGCGGGAATGCCCAGCAGTTTTCCTTCGACTGTTGGCGGAGATCAGGTTCGCCGCGTAACTACGTAAGCAAAAATTTTTCTTGGTAATTTTCGAATATCAGCACTAACCATTCCTTCGATCCAAACCAATCATTAATACGTTGTCTTAATTCCTGGGGGAGCCGAGGCGCCGCATGCGGACATCCATTAAGCCTAGAACTTTCGTACATGACATCATTCCGCGAGTTATCGCGGACATCCTTTCTCTGAGCGCCGGGATCTTCCTGGCGTTTTCAGCTTACTTTGAGGGTTTTGTAGTCTATTGGAACCGCACCCCGAACCAGGACCAAATCCGAAACGTTTTTCAAACCTTGCGTTATCAGAATTTGTTGCTCTCGGTTTTTCTGGGAATTATTATTTTCGCCCTATTTGGTTTTTACGCTCATACCAGAACCTATCAAAACCGCTACAAGTTTCTGGTGGTCACCAACGCGGTCACGCTGCTGTTCGTCGTCGAAGTCCTACTGTATTCGTACGTGTTGAGGCTGGGGCAAGTTCCGCGTGGCGTGATGTTCCTGGCGTGGTTGTTCTCTTTATTGTTTATAGCCGGATCGCGTGGCGTAAAAAATTACATAACCACCGCTTATTCCATTGAGCGAAAGGTCGTAGCTCAGAACAAAGAGATCAGCAATGTTCTGGTAATCGGTGGGGCGGGCTACATCGGTTCAGTGTTGACGCGCCAGCTTTTGGCCAAGGGATACAAAGTACGGATTCTCGATTCTTTACTCTTCGGCGAGGCTTCTTCGGAAGAGTTGGGACGCCAACCGAACTGCGAACTGCTGCGTGGGGATTTCCGGCACGTCGAGACGATGGTGAAGTCGATGCACGGCATCGATGCGGTGATCCATTTGGCGGGGCTCGTCGGCGATCCAGCGTGCGCACTCAATGCGGATCTGACGAATGAGATTAACTATGCCGCGACGCGCATGCTGAACGAAGTGTGCAAAGGGGCTGGTGTCAGTCGTTTGTTAATGGCCTCCACCTGCAGTGTGTACGGCGCCAGCGAGTTCTTGATGGACGAGCGATCCAAACCGAATCCTATTTCGCTGTACGCCCAGACCAAACTAGCGTCGGAAGAAGTGATGTTAAAGACGCCGTCAAATTCGTTGCATCCGACAGTCTTGCGGCTTGCGACGGTGTTCGGATATTCACCCCGACCAAGATTCGATTTAGTTGTAAATCTGTTGACGGCACGCGCCGTACAAGATCGCAAGATCACTATTTTCAACAACGATCAGTGGCGGCCTTTTGTGCACGTTAGCGATGTAGCCAGGGCGTTCATTACGGCCATGGAAGCTCCAGTAGATTTGGTCTCGGGGCAGATTTTCAACGTGGGGTCATACAAACTGAATTATTCGCTGGGCGAATTGGCGGACAAGATTCGCGAGCAGATCCCCGATCTGGTGGTCGAACACAAGGAAAATGACGATAAACGGAATTATCGAGTGTCCTTTGACAAGATTCACTCGACGCTCGGGTTCGTGTGCCTCACGAAATTGGAAGAGGGCATCGCGGAAGTGCGGCGGGCGATTGAAAGCGGAGCGGTAAAAGATTATCGCGACAAGACATTTTCCAATTATGAGTACATGGTTCGCGCGAACGGCAGCTTCCTCAGCCGTGAGCCCAGCATTCAACTGTACACATTGCTCGAGCCCTCGGATGCTTACATCCTTGACCTGCCGCCCAAGGCTTTGATAGCGGGAGCTTCGTAGGATGGGGATTTCTAATCCCATCTCGCCAGTCAATCAGCCCACCCACCTTCCGCTGATCACGAAAAGGGAATTGGCGATTGCCGGGGGCCGGCCAGTCCGTGAACGGCCGTTCGCGCCGTGGCCACATTTCACGACCGATGAAATCGATACAGCCGCTAGTGTGCTCGCTTCGGGAAAAGTGAATTATTGGACCGGAGAAGAAGGCAGGCTCTTTGAGAAGGAATACGCCGAGGCCGTCGGCGCCAAATATGGGATCGCCGTCGCGAACGGAACGGTAGCACTGGAGCTCGCTCTTTACGCCCTAGAAATTGGGGCGGGCGACGAGGTAGTAGTGACTTGCCGGAGCTTCATCGCGTCGGCGAGCTGCGTGGTGATGCGCGGAGCAAAGCCAGTGTTCGCGGATGTGGACATCGAGAGTCAGAACATCACGGCGGAGACAGTAGCGCGGGTGATGACTCCGCGGACGAAAGCCATCGTTGTAGTGCATCTAGCCGGATGGCCTTGCGACATGGATGGGTTGGCGGAGTTGGCAAAACGCCACGGAGTGCACCTGATTGAGGATTGTGCGCAATCGCACGGCGCGATGTACAAGGGACGCGCCATGGGGTCGATGGGCGCGATCAATGCGTTTTCTTTTTGCCAAGATAAGATTTTGACGACCGGCGGCGAGGGCGGGCTAGTTACAACGAATGATGACGAGCTGTGGAACCGCGCGTGGAGTTTCAAGGACCACGGGAAGAGTTTCGAGGCGGTTTACAAGCGTGCTCATCCTCCCGGATATCGCTTTCTGCATGAATCGTTCGGGACGAACTGGCGTTTGACGGAAATGCAGTCGGCGCTGGGAAGGGTGTTGTTGAGGAAGCTGCCCGAGCGCGTGGCGCGACGCCGACAAAATGCGGCGATCCTGAACGAAACTTGCGCGGAGATCCCCTCGCTGCGCGTTACGCTGCCTCCAGCGGAAACAGTGCACGCGTATTACAAATATTTCGTTTTCGTGCGGCCGGAAAGCTTGAAGGAAGGTTGGAGTCGCGACCGCATTGTGGAATCCATCGGGGCAGAAGGAGTTCCGTGCCTTGCGGGGTACCGGGAAATGTATCTGGAGAAGGCGTTTCCCACCGAATGGAAACCGAAGGAACCCCTAGCAGTCGCGCAGGAGTTGGGGCAAACCAGCCTGATGTTCCTGGTGCACTCCACGTTGACGAGCGAGGACATGGCAGACACGTGCCGGGCGATCGAAAAAGTCATGGAAGAGGCATCCCAGTAAAGTGTCAGCCTCGGGAAAATGTCGAACGCTGATTGTGGGTGCGGGAGGGCACGGAAAAGTGGTGCTCGACGCGGTGTTGTCAGCGGACCAGTTAGAGGTAATTGGTTTCCTCGATGACGACCAGGAGAAGTGGGGCAGCGAAGTCCTAGGATTTCCGGTGCTAGGGCCGATTGAGAATCTGGAAGCCATCGCACGGGAAAAGGACGCCGCTGGCTGCACGATTGCGATCGGCGACAACTACATACGCGAGTCGTTGTTTCGCACAATCTGTGGCAAAGGTATTGAGGTATTCGGTGTGGCGCACCCGGCATCGTGCGTTTCGCGATTTGCGGAACTAGGAAAAGGCGTGGTGATTCTCGCCGGAGCGGTCGTGAACGCGGGCACAACGATTGACGACAATGTGTGCATCAACACGCGGGCTTCGATCGACCACGACAACCATTTGTCTTACAGCTGCCATGTGTTTCCGAATGCCACGCTCGCGGGGAATGTGACCGTGGGCGAATTTTCGTATGTAGGGAGTGGGGCAGTCATCATTCCTGGCAAAAAAGTTGGGCGTTTTGCGTACTGTGGCGCCGGGGCAGTGATCGTGGAAGACGTCGCCGAGGGTACAAAAGTTGTAGGAGTGCCGGCGAAGACGATTGGTTCGCAAACGGCGCGTCCTCTGCCGGTGAAGTAAGCCTGCCACAAGGAAACGTATCTGTCGGTTACCCATTTGAAAATCCTGATCAAGAGCCTCTGTACGATCGCGATATGCGGATATATCGGTGTGGCGCTCTGTGAGCTGGCCGCTACCCGGGGCGAAGCCGCGGATGACGGGCGAAGCATCGAGCGATCCATTGCGCTCGATCCGTGGGACGCGAAGTTACGAGACGACTTGGGTCAGTATTACGCCTTTATCGAGCAGAAGCCGGAACTGGCTATCACCTCTTACCAGGCGGCAGTGAAAAAAAATCCGCACGTCGCCGATTACTGGTTGGATCTGGGAAACGCTTATTTCGCGGTGGGGGAGACGGCGAAGCAGAACGAAGTTCTCCGGCGGGCGATGGCAGCAGACCCGAATTCGCCACAAATTACGCGGCAAGTGGCCAACGCATATTTCATGGGAGGCAATAACCGCGCGGCGCTGGAGATGTACAAGAAGGTGCTCGCGGAAAGTCCGTGGGACTATGAGTCGACCTTACAAATCTGCTGGCAAGCGACTCATGATCTGAGCGTGATGAGCGAGATCTTGCCGGCCAAGCCAGACGCCCATCTAGCATTTCTGAAAATTCTGACCGAGGAAGGCCGCGTCGAAGAAGCGGAGATGATGTGGCCGAAGCTCATGGGGCTACAAAAACATTTTGAGGCAGCAACCGCGGGTCCGTATATCGAATATCTGATTCAAGGAAACGAAATCGAAGCCGCCCACGCTGCCTGGCAGGATTTAGGCCGGGTAGATGCGAATTTCCGGCGTTACACGAGCTCGTCGGATGGCCTGGTGGTGAATGGCGAATTCGAACAGAAAGTTACGAACATGGGTTTCGATTGGCGGCTGGGACCCAGTCCACACGTGACGATAACGGTGGACGCTGAGCAGGCACACAACGGAACGCGATCTTTGGCGCTGACTTTTGACGGTGAAGCGGTTGCGGACACGGGCTTGTCGCAGCTGATTGCGGTAGAAGCCAACACGGCGTACACATTTAATGCGTTTGTAAAAGATGACCTGTTCACGGCACGCGGACCGCAGTTTGTTATCCGTGAGGCCGGCAGTAAAGCGACACTGATGCGCAGTCAAGAGTTGCTAGGATCGGCAGACTGGACTGAGGTTCGTGGAGAGTTCAAGACGGGGCCGACGAGCAAGCTACTGGCGTTAAGAATGTTGCGAGAGCCGGGCGTCGAGCGAATTAAGGGACGGCTGTGGGTGGACGATGTCTCGGTGCGCCGGGAGTGAAGGCGCAAGCGACGTTATATCGATATCCCGAAGCCGCCAGGATGGACATCGATGCGCGGCTGCCGGAGTTCGCAGCCGCAGGGGCGCGAGAGCATGCCGTCGCCCCATATGTTCTTGTAGCAGGGATTTCGGCCATCACGTTTTTTGGAGTTTTGGCATTCGGCGCCACCGAACAGTGGGCGGTGGTGTCGATAGAGATGGGGTGCGCGTTCCTGCTTCTGTACTGGATGTGGTCGGCAACGGCCTCACGTGATCTGGAGTTGCAATGGAACGCCGTATACGTTCCGGTTGCGCTTTTCGGTTTGATCGTCGCCGTTCAGATTGTGGCCGGACGGTCGGCTTATGTGCATGCCACGCGGGTGGAACTGTGGAAGTACGCGGCCTACGGAAGTTTGTTGTTGGTGGCGAACCAGTTTGGGCGAAACGCGACAGAGAAATTGCTAAAGATTCTGACGGCGTTCGGTACGCTGGTGGCGATTTTTGCGCTAGCGCAATATTTAACCTATAACGGCAGCATTTATTGGACATGGCCCGCTCTTCCGACGAGCTTTGGGCCGTACGTCGATCACAGTCACTACGCAGGGTTGATGGAGTTGCTCACGCCAATCGCATTTGCGTTGGTGTTTTCGCGGAAGATGAAGCGATACGAGCAAGTGACGTGGATGATGGGCGGGATGCTGATGGCTGCGACGATTTTCCTGAGCGGTTCTCGGGGTGGGATGACGGCGTTCACGGTGCAGATGCTATTTTTTGCCGGGCTGCTTGTCTTTCGCACCAGCCGCCGAATGCTATTGCCTGTTGCGGCCACGATCGCGGCGATCGCTGCCTTTGTGTTGTGGGTGGATGACGGCCGGGTGTTGACGCAAGTCGCCGGGTTCCGGGAGCCCCTCTCGAACGTGGCCCTCATTAGCCGTTATGACATCGCCAAGGACTTGCCTCGGATGTGGAGGGACCGGCCACTGCTGGGCTGGGGGCTGGGCACCTTTCCGATAGTATATCCGCAATACAAGAGCTACCCGACCGACCTGGTGGTGAATCAGGCGCACAACGACTACCTGCAGGCGCTGGTAGAAACGGGCATCGCCGGCTTCGCTTGCGTGGCGTGGTTCATCGGGATCTTGTATCGCAGCGCGGTAAAGAATTTGAGAGCAGGTTTCGAAGCGACGACGAATCGGGTGCTGGGGCCGGTGGTAGGCTGCACCGGAATCCTGGTGCACAGCCTGTTTGATTTCAATCTTCACATTCCCGCAAACGCGGCGATGTTTTTTGTGCTTTGCGGAATTGCGACACAACGGGCCATCAGCGAGTACTGAGATGACAGCCAAAGCGGCGGGCTTTGGCGACATCCGCGGGTAACACTCCCCAACCGTTTGGAGAAAGGCTGGAAAATGGGCATGAAAGCAAGGGTAACAGTGGCAATGCGTTTGGGCTTGGCACTTATTGCGGCGCACTGGAATGTGGCACCGGCCAGCGCCGAGACGGTTACCATCGGTGGAAACATGGACCATGGGTTGACCGTGCGACCAGGAGATACGATCAAGGGAGGCTTTCAGGTATTCCTCGAAGACAATCCGCATGGTGGCGGTGCAGCGACCCTATCGGTGACAGGCGGTGTCATCACGGTGACGATCAATTGCTCGAAGGACAAGCACGATGATGACGATCATGGCCATGGGAACGGGGATAAAGATCATGGCTACGGGGACGACACGGATAAAGGCCATGGCTACGGAAACGACAAAGATGATAAAGACAAGGATAAAGACAAGGATAAGAACAAGGGGCCGGACCGCACGACATTGACTATCCACCTGTCGGCACGGACTTACTCGATCCCCGCGAACGGAAACTTTTCCTCACCGGCTAATGACTATCAAGGGCAAATCACCGCGCCAAGCAACCTATGCGGAGGCCACAACGGCACCGTGGATGGAGCGACGTTCAGTACCAACTCTACGTTCACCTGTCGTGCCAATGCTTCGGAAGGCTGCTGCCACAAAGTTTGTTTCCATTTTCACGTGCTGTACAACAACCACGGCGGAACGTTCAGCCGCAAAGAATGCGAGCACGAACGGGAGTGTGCTTCGCCGACAAAGCGCGGAAAGGGACACTGCTGCGATAAGGACCGAGATCGCGATTGACGTTGTGTTGACGCGATTGCTCGAGTGAAGTCGTTTGCGACGCGCGGTCATCCATCCAAAATGCAGAGCATGGTGAAAAAGATAGTCGACAGGATCGCAGCCGCCATATTGCTGGTGGTCTTGAGTCCGGTTATCGCGGCGGTCGCGCTCCTCGTGTGGATGACGATGGGGCGACCGGTCTTCTTCCGGCAGACACGGGCCGGTTTTCGGGGAAGGCCATTGCAGATCGTTAAGTTTCGAACGATGACAGGCAGCCGAGACGTGAACGGTGGCTTGCTGCCGGATGAGGAACGGCTGGGAGCGACCGGAAGATTTCTAAGGGCGACGAGCCTCGACGAACTGCCGGAGCTATATAACGTCCTGACGGGAGAATTGAGCTTGGTGGGACCGAGACCGCTGCTGGCGCGTTATCTCGAACGCTATTCGCAGGAGCAGGCGCGTCGGCACCAGGTGATGCCGGGAATCACCGGCTGGGCCCAAGTGAATGGAAGGAACGATTTGACCTGGGAAGAGAAATTCAGGCTGGACGTCTGGTATGTCGATCACTGGAGCCTGTGGTTGGACTTGAGAATCTTGATGCGGACGATCTGGCAGGTCGGACGACAGAGCGGGATATCGAGAACCGGGCACGCGACAACAACGGAATTCGTAGGTAGCTCGGCTGGAAACGAACTTGAACACTCCTAACCGTTTGGAAAAGCAGGCAGACGTTACCGTGCGTCCGCTCAAGATCGGGCAAGTTACGACCACTGATATGTCCATGCGTTTCCTCCTGATGGATCAATTGAAATGCTTGCAGGCTGAGGGTCACGAAGTAGTTGCGATCTGTGGCCCAGGTCCGTGGGTGGAGAGTTTGCAGCGCGAAGGATTGCAGGTGGAAGTAGTAAAGATGTCCAGAAAAATTAATCCGTTTCGAGACCTGGCATCGCTGTGGGCACTGGTGCGCTGCTTTCGAAAACATCGCTTCGATATAGTACATACGCACACTCCCAAAGCAGGATTGCTGGGACCGATTGCCGCCAAGTTGGCCGGCGTTCCCGTGGTAGTGCACACGATCCATGGACTTCTGTTTCACGACCGCATGGCGATGTGGAAAAGGATGTTGTTCTGGATTCCGGAAAAAGTGACGGCACTGTTTAGCGATTTTTTGTTGTCGCAGAGCCAAGAAGATGTGCAGGTTGCGGCCAGCAGCGGGCTGTGCCACGTGGACAAGATCACTTACCTCGGTAACGGAATTGAGATGAGTAAATTTTCACCCGGCTATCCGAATGAATCGCGACGCGCGGCGCGAACAGAATTAGGCATCAACGATAACGATGTGGTCATTGGCATAGTGGGACGCCTGGTTTATGAGAAGGGGTTCCGGGAATTGTTTGCGGCCGCTACAGAGCTGATACCTAAGCATGCCAACTGGAAGTTCATCATTGTCGGGCCAGACGAGCATGGGCATAGCCATGGCGCGGTTTCGCACCAGCAGATTGTCGAACTGAGCCGGACAGGTTCAGTGTTTTTTCTGAACTGGCGCGACGATGTTTCCAAATGGTACGGCGCCATGGATATTTTTGTGCTGCCGTCGCACCGTGAAGGAGTTCCGCGAGCGTGCATGGAGGCGGCCGCAATGGAATTGCCGGTCATTGCGACAGATATTCGCGGCTGCAGAGAAGTAGTGGAACAAAATCAGACAGGAATATTAGTGCCGGTCGGTGACTCTCGCGCTTTAGTGCAGGCCATCGAGAACCTCATCGGGGATGAAGGCGAGCGGGCGCGTTTCGGCAAAAACGGGCGACAGCATATTTTGAAGAATTTCGACCACAAGTTGGTCTTGGCGCGTCTTTGTAACTTTTATTCAGGTGTGCAGCTGACGTTGCTGGCGCGTCGTGGCGGAGTGAAACGAAACACTGACGAAGGGCAGGAAAAAGAGCAGGCGCTGGTGGTTTCAAACTAGTTTGTTCGTTTGACTTACCGGATATCTCTGAGGGTGGGTGTTGAAAGGGTGTTATGACGCGGTTTTATCAAGCATTGAAACAGAATAGGCAGAGAAGTAAATCGGAAGAAACCGACTCCGGAAGCGCTACGACGACTGGCGACGCTTCGCAGGCTAAGTCCGTGCGTGGAGCTCCTCTGAAGAGAAAATCTTCTGGAACGGGTGCGCCTCTGTTTGCCGCTGATCCGGAAGAGAACGTCCGGCTATGGATGCAAAAATATTTTGGCGACGTGCCTGTATCGCGGGAAGACGCGATTCGCCATTGGCTATCGAGGCCAGCGGAGTCGCGAGTGCACAGTTTTGTGGATATGCCGCCCAAGACAGACACTGTCGCCGAGCCGGTGGTGACTGTATTTGATCCGCCTGCCAACATGCCACCAGCGAGTCAAGTATTTCCGACCAATACTAGTGTCGACTCGAATCGAATGCCGCGATTTATACCCACGAATATGGACGGAGCCGAGGCGGGCCGTCCGCGGAGTTGGCAAAAATTGATCTTGCGAGTGGGCATGTATTCGCTCGCAGCAGCACTGCTGGCTACTTTGCTGTGGGCTATTCCCACGAAGCATCGAGCAACGACCCAAGCTAATTCAGTGACGGCGGAGAACGTGGTGACGGATCGAGAAGCAGTGTCTCAATCGGTAACTAACACCTCATCCAATGGAGCCAGTGGCGTCGCAATCGCTAAGGCTTACGTGGCAGCGCAGCCGAGCCGAATTGAGAGTGTATCCGTAGGATGCGAGGCCGCGCACCCTTGCGTTGAAGTGAATACCTCTGGTCATCAAATGAAACCGCAACTAAGCACGCTGACTCAGCCTGATCGCCTGGTGATGGACTTTGCCGGGGCCGAGTACAGTACTGCATTTCGCCGCATCGCGGTGAAACGAGGGGTTGTGAAGGACATCCGAATTCGTGCGATCTCTGATGAAGGACCGGTCAGCACCCGGATAGTGATTGATCTGTCCGCTCAAAGCGAAGCTGTTGTCCGCAGTGAACAAAACAAGTTTGTATTGGACATCACTCCCAAGATTTCATCGAATTAGTTCAGCTAACAAATTCTGAGTGTTGAACAGCTATTTCTACGGCGACGCTAGTGCTTCTCCACATGATGAGCGATTTTATGTACCAAGGTGATTACAGATGAATCCGCGTAGCTTACCTGGATCCGGATCCGACTTGAAAATCACGGGAACGGACATTCGTGATCTGGCGCACCCTATCGCCGACCACCATTTGTCGGCGGTCAACCAGCAATTCATTCTTTTTGACTACTGGCGAATTTTAGTCAAGCGCGGATGGGTGATCATCTGTGCGTTGCTTCTATCCCTGGCGGGAGCGACCATCACTACTTTGCGGACTACTCCACTCTTTCGCGCTTCTGGGGAGATCACGATTGACAAGGAAGCCTCTAACCCGTTGGGGCTGAACGATGGAGTCGTCAATAATGCGAATGACTACAACGACTTGAGCGTGGATCTCGCTACGCAGGTGCGGATTTTAAAGAGCAATTCCTTGACACTGCTCGCGATCCGGAAGTTGGAATCAAATGGACAAGCAAAAGGCGTAGTGGACCTCGCGCCAGTTGGCGAAGGACGGCCCAGTGAGGCTGAACAAGACCAAGCGATTCGAGGTTTCAAGGGCGGCTTTCAGATTGCGGCCATTCCCGAAACGCGAGTGGTGCAAATTGGCTATGTGAGTGCCAACCCGCGGGCGGCGGCGAATGCCGTCAATGCAATGATTAACGCGTACATCGAACAAAATCTGACCAGCCACTTTCAGAGCACGACACAAGCTGCCGACTGGTTGTCCAAACAAATTGCGGACCTGCAGATCAAGACGGAGATCTCGGAGCAAAAACTGGTCCGCTATCAGAGAGAGCATGGAATCGTCGGCACGGACGAAAAGCAGAACATCATTACTTCTAAACTTGACGATCTGAATAAAGAGTTGACGCAAGCAGAGGCTGATCGCATCCAGAGGCAGGCCATTTATGAGCTGACCAGGTCTGGCGATCCGGAAACCGTCAGTGCGGTAGGTCAAGACGTGTTTCTCCAATCGTTGCGGTCGCAGAAGGCCGGGCTCGAGAACGAGCTAGTGCAGGCAACCGTGCAGATGGGTTCCGCGTATCCGAAGGTGATCGAACTTAAGAAACGAATTCAGCAGCTGGATCAAACGGCGGAAACACAACTGAAGCAAACCCTAGGCAAGATTCACAATGACTACGTGGGGGCCTTAGGCCGGGAAAAAATTCTTCGCCAGGCTTTTGAGCGGCAAAAAGAGGATGCCGGCCAGTTAAATCAGAATGCAATCGAATACTCCTTGCTGAAACGAGATGCTGACTCGAACCGCAGGATTTATGACAGTTTGACGCAAAAGCTGAAGGAGGCCGGACTAACTGCTGGATTGAAGTCCAGCAATATACATGTGGTTGACCCGGCGAGCGTCCCGACAGCGCCTTTTTCACCCGATTTGCGACGTAATATTGGGATCGGGCTGCTCATAGGATTAACGAGCGGCGTGGCCCTCGCCTTTGTGCTCGAGGGGTTGGACACTACCGTGCGCACGCCGGACCAAGCGGAAGCCACTTCCTACCTGCCTTCGCTGGCAGTCATTCCACTGGCAGCAGGCAGACGCTTTGCGTACGGCGCTTACATTAATGGTCGCAGCATCGCACCGAAGGGGGATGATTCCCCGGCGGACGTGGATGAAACGGCGATTTTGCCGTACACACGACCCAATTGCCAGACCTCCGAAGCCTATCGTGGACTTAGAACGTCGATTTTGCTGTCACTTCCGGATGCACCACCCAAAATTATTCTGGTGACAAGCCCGTTGCCACAAGACGGCAAAAGTACAACCAGTATTGCGACCGCGATCGTGATGGCACAAGAGGGTCGTCGTGTTCTCCTCGTAGATGCCGACCTGCGACATCCGTCGATCTGTAAGAGCCTGGGTATTAGCTCTCGAGTGGGGCTAACCACGATTCTTGCGGGATACAGAACTCCCGAATCAGTTTTTATTCCTTCACCGCGTTTGCCAAATCTTTTCATAATGCCTCCTGGGCCGAAGTCGCCGGCTCCCTCCGAGTTGATCAGCTCAGAGCATATGAAACGGCTGCTCGCGGAGTGGCGTGAGATGTTCGATCACGTGATTATCGATTCGCCGCCGGTTCTGGCGGTGACGGATGCAGTGCGCCTTTCCATCCAAGCAGACGCGGTGCTGATGGTGGTGCGTTCATCGCAGACGACTAAGGCAGCGCTGCGCCGCGCCAGCATTGTCTTGTCGCAAGTCAAAGCAAACGTGCTGGGAATCGTTATCAACGGTCTAGATCTAAATTCGGCTGATCGACACTACTACTACTATTCAAACTCGCGGTACGGCGCTTACTACAATTCAGATCAGGCAGAACACGCAATCGCGTAGAGCGCGACGATCCCCTTGAATAGATCGGCAGCATTAGAATTCACAAGGCAGGACCGCATAGTCAAACTGGTGGCATGCGTTTGCGTGCTCACTAGCCCGTGGTGGGTTTACAACCTGTGCTTCCCATTTGCTGAAGATTTCGGAATAGACAACCAGCCCTTGGCATTCCTACCGATTTTGGCGATCGTCGCTACGCTACAAGCGGGTTTAATCCAGTGGAAGAGTCGAGGCAACCGATTCTTGGCAGAAGTTATGCTGGTTTCGTTTGTCCTTAAGCTTGCGGCCGTTTCGTTGTTCCACTACATCATAGGACCTTTCTACAACGGCGAAGCTGACATGATCGGTTACTTTACCCACGCACAGGCGATCATCGCGAAGTTTGAGCTAACCGGGACGTGGACCATTCTCCATCCCATCACAAATACAAATTTCATAATCATGGTAACGAGTTGGCTGATGTTCGTCTTCGGAGACACATTTCAGGGATTGATGATTATTTTTGCGAGCATTTCCTTCTGGGGACAGTACCTATTTTATCGAGCGTACTGCATAGCGTTCCCGGGCGGTCAACATCAACGCGCAATGCTATTCATGTTCTTCCTGCCGTCGATAGTGTTCTGGCCTGCTGCGATAGGCAAGGACGCATTGGTTTTTGCTTGTATCGGAGGATGTTGCTACGCATTCGCAAAACTGACGCGGTCGAATAGTCCCACCGCGTTCGTCTTTATGTCAGCCTCCTTGGTTGGCGTGGCGCTGGTGCGGCCTCACATTGCTGGCATGATCTGCATTTCGCTGGCGGGCGCTTATCTGCTTTCGAGAAACACGCACGGAATATTGGGGATGTCAGCCAAGAGCCTAGGGGTGCCCCTTCTGGTGATTGCGAGCGCTTATCTAATCGCTGAAGCAGAAACTTTTGTCGATCTTAAGGACGTTCAGCAATCGCAAAAAGTCATGCAACATGTGGGCGATGCGAATTACATAGGAGGATCGGCTTTTGGGAATTCCTATGGATATCGTCTGGCAGCTGCGCCGTTCCTGCTGTTCCGACCATTTCCGTGGGAGGCACGAAGTGTGCAGGCCGGCATTGCATCGGTTGAAGCATTCTGTCTAATGATATTTGTCTGGCGTCACAGAAAGGTATTGCAGGCATCGTTCGTCCGTTCCAGGGACCAAGCCTTTGTGCTTTTTTTGTGGATCTACTGCGTTGAATTCTTGTTAATCTTCGCCGGCTCGATGACTAATTTTGGTTTGCTGGCTCGCCAGAGGATCATGCTTATACCCGTTGCGCTGATGATTGCGTTGTGGGAGCCGGCAGAGGATGGGAACTATGCCAGACTCTACCGCCCACCCAGCAACACCTTCCGAGTCAGTTCGTACGTTCCCTCACTGACACCCATCGTACAAGACCGAGGCATCAATCGGGGTTAAGCCACGATAAGTGCTGCCAGTCCGGATAAAACAATTGAGAGTGTTACATATCATCGATAGCTTGATCCAAGCTGGCGCAGAGGCGCTGGTAAAGGATATGTTGCCGCGGATGCGTGCTCGTGGGGTGCACGTATCCGTAGCTGTTTTAAAGGAACTCAACAGCCCTTTTGAACGGGAATTACGCGAAAAAAAGATCCCCTTTCTGCCGACTGGTCCTGGCGGGATTTATTCACCCGGTCACATCTTCACCCTGGCAAATAATCTTCGGGGCTTCGACCTAGTCCATTTATATCTATTTCCGGCTCAACTCTTCGGCTTACTGGCGGTCTCGCTGGCCGGCACGAAGATTCCGATTCTTTTGTCGGAAGGCACGCCTTTGCATCGGCGCAGGAAAAGATGGCTGCACGGATTCGACCAGTGGATGTATGAGCGATATAACTCTATCGCCTGTGCCAGTGAAGGTATTGCGTCAAGCCTTCGCGAATGGATCCCCGGAATCAGTCAAAAACTAACTGTCATACCTAATGGCATCGACGTCGAGCACTTTCAGAATGCGATGCCTGCGTCACGGCAGGCTCTCGGCATTCGTGACGATCGATGCGTCTTACTTTACGTTGCGAGCTTTCAGGAGCGCAAAGATCATGGAACGATATTGCGCGCAGTTGCGCAGGTGCGCGATACGGATCTTGTCTTGGTGGGCGACGGTGAGCTGCGCAAGGGCTTTGAATCTGACGCCAGATCGCTGGGGATCGCGGAGCGGGTGCACTTCTTGGGCCGTCGGAACGACATTCCGCAACTTCTTAAGATGGCAGATATTTATGTGCACGCGCCAGCGTTTGAAGGTTTCGGGATCGCAACGGCGGAAGCTATGGCTGCCGGTAAGCCGATTGTGGCCAGCGATGTACCGGGCCTAGCGCAAGTTGTGGGCGATGCCGGCATTCTCGTGCCTCCTGGAAATCCTACCGCTTTAGCTGCTGGCATCAAGGAGCTTATTGCTTCCGAAAGTCTACGTTTGCGGCTTTCGAGAATTGCCACAGAGCGCGCTACTCGATTTGGAATTGAACGTACAGTTGACGCCTACGTTGGGCTGTACGAAATGATGCTGGCCACGTAGACCTAACGCCTGCGTGGTTGAGAGGCTTCCTCAGCAGTGTCGACCAGACTTCAATCTATAGATTTCTTGCGCGGAGTCGCCGCATTCGCGGTTGTGCTGTTCCATGCGTTCGCGTACGGACACGTAAACACGAACGACCGATGGTTCCATGCGCTCAAGTTAATGGTTGATCAGGGGTACCTGGGAGTGCCCTTGTTTTTTGTGATTTCCGGGTTCTGCATTCACCAAAGATGGGCACGAACGTACGCGATGAAGGGTCAAGCTAACGTTGGCTTCTCGCATTTCTGGCGACGCCGGCTCCAGCGTCTATACCCACCGTATTTTGCGGCGCTGTGCGCCAGCATGCTGTTAGTGGTGACCGCGTATGTGGTGCGTGCCAACGTGCCGCTGCTGGGGCTGTACCCGGAGCCGAAGACACGGTGGATGGCGATCGATTTCGTGCTGCACGCGGGGATGTTGCACGGTTTCCACCCGGTATTTGACCAGATGGCTGGAAATCCACCCTTTTGGACCCTCGCACGCGAAGAGTGCCTGTACCTGATGTATTTTCCGTTGCTGGCAATCTCGCGAGTCAGAGGAATGAAAGAATCGCTCCTCTGGGTACTCATCGCGGGATTGGCCTTCCCACTCTCAATGATGCCTGTGGCGATTTCAAATGATGGATGGCTACGCATCATCAACACATCAGCGATTGCGTTGTGGATTGAGTGGGCGCTGGGCATGGCAGCGGTGGAGGCGTATTACAAGATCATTGAGTTGCCTCGCTGGTGCAGTTTTGGATGGCTGGTCCCAATCTGGGGTTCGGTCGCGAAACTGAGTGAGGCCTATTTCGCACAGCTGTCTCCAATTTTTTGGGGCCTGACCTTTTTCACCCTACTGAACTATTGCCTCCGTCTCGAACGGTCCAAGACATGGCGAGAATCAGCGGTGGTTCGCCGATTTGCAGCGCTCGGAGTTTTTTCCTATTCGCTGTATCTGGTGCACGTGCCCACGCGAATCTTTGTGAAGTACCTATTTCATATTCCGAACGCATCATCGAATGCCTGGTCTTACACATTTTACGCTTTGGTGATGGCGTCGGCTGGTTGCCTGGCTGGGTACATCTTCTTCTTAGCCATCGAACAAAGATTTCTTCATCGCAATTCAGAAAAAACCAGTACGGAAGTTGTGCTTGCGAGACCTTGCCAAGATTCGTTGCAGCCAGGATGACACCTCAACCTCACATAGCGATTTTCTTGCCGACTTTGCATTTCGGCGGAGTTGAGCGAGTGATGACGAACCTTGCAAGCGGATTCGCGGCGAAGGGGTTCACGGTGGATCTGGTAGCTGCGGATGCTCGAGGGCAATTGCGGCAGCATGTACCGGCGACGGTTCGGGTTGTCGATTTGGCTTCAACGCGAGTGCTGATGAGTCTGAAAGGCCTGGTGAGATATCTGCGCAACGAACGACCCCAAGCTCTGATCGCGGCAATGAGCCACTCGAGTGTGATCGCCTTGTGCGCACGAAAGCTGGCGGGCGTCCCCACTCGCATTATTGCCACGGAGCACACCAGCATTTCGAAGATCTTGCGGAATTCGAAACGCTTGCGCGAACGCTTGCTGCCGGCTTGTGTGAGACTTTGCGGCAAAGGATTTGATGAGATCGTCGCGGTGTCCGAGGGCGTGGCAGAGGATTTCGCGAATTGGGGACATCTGCCGCGCGGCAAAGTCAAAGTGATCTACAACCCGGTGTTGAGGAATGACGCAGTCGCCAGCTTCAGCGAACCAGTCAATCATACGTGGTTGGAACCAGACGCGCCCCCAGTGATTTTAGGCGTTGGCCGCCTGGCGCAGCAGAAGGGTTTCGATGTGCTGATGAGGGCTTTTGCCCTGGTGCGCGAGCAGCAAGTGGCGAAACTGATGATTCTAGGTGAAGGACAGGAAAGGTCAAAGTTAGAAGATCTGGCGCGTGAGTTGGGCGTCGAGCAGGATGTGTGGCTGCCAGGTTACATAGAAAATCCACATCCGTACATGGCGCGGTCCACAGTGTTTGTGCTGTCTTCGAATTATGAGGGATTTGGAGTGGTGCTCGTTGAGGCTTTGGCAGCGGGGCTGCCGATTGTTTCGACCGATTGTGAAAGCGGTCCACGGGAAGTCTTGCGGAATGGGCAATACGGCAAATTGGTTCCGGTCGGAGACGTGGCCGCCATGGCTGCGGCGATCAGGGCAAAATTTGCAGAAGCCAGGCCCCCAGTTCCCCACACTTGGTTGCGGAATTTCGAGGTTAGCACCGTGGTCGAGCAATACGCGAAGCTGGTTGGTTTGGACAGTGATATGGACAATCCGAAGATTACTCTGGCAGATAAGCCATTGAGTGTGAAAGCCGCGACGACCTGATGTGCCTGCAACGATTGAGAGAATGCTCAGTACCGGAACACGCGACCCTTCGAGAGGTCATGGTAGCTCTCGATCGTAGCGGACTGGAAATTGTCTTAGTTGTGGATAACCTCGGCAAACTGCTCGGCACCTGTACCGACGGGGACGTGCGGCGGGCGCTACTCGCCGGCAACGGATTCGAATCCCCGATTCTGGGGCATATCGCGAGGGAATTTGTTTCCGTCAGACCGGAGTTGGGGCGCGCGGAAGTCTTGGATCTGATGAAGGCGAGGCAGATTCAGCAAGTGCCGGTGACGAATGCCGAAGGAAGTCTTACTGGTCTGCATTTGATGCGTGAATTGGTAGGCGCTGTGGACCGGCCCAATTGGGCGGTACTTATGGCCGGAGGAAAAGGAACTCGCCTTCAACCACTCACGAATGAATTGCCGAAACCGATGATTCCAGTTGCCGGACGGCCGATTCTGGAGCGCATCGTTTTGCATCTGGTGGGCTACGGGATACGAAGGATCTTCATTTCCGTGAATTATCTCAGTGAGATTGTTAAATCCCACTTCGGAGACGGATCGCAATTCGGATGCTCAATTGAGTATCTGCAGGAAGAGCAGCCGCTCGGTACCGGGGGGAGCCTGTCGCTGTTGCCAGAAAAACCTAAAAATCCATTGCTGGTGATGAACGGTGATCTGGTGACCGGATTGAACGTCGACGAATTCTTGACGTTCCATACTGGCGGCAGCCATGTCGCTTCGGTGGGCATTCGCGAGTATTGTCACACCGTGCCATTCGGAGAAGTGGATGTGCGCGATGGAAAACTTCGCCGGATTTCCGAGAAGCCTACTTATTCGTGGATGGTGAACACCGGATGCTATGTATTGAACCCGCCGCTGGTGGCCGGCGTACCGCACAACAGGGAGTGCACGATCCTGTCGGTGATCGAGAATGCCTTAGGCAGGGGAGAAGCGATCGGCGCGTATACGGTGACGCAAGACTGGATTGATGTTGGCCGGATGCCCGACCTCGCGCGCGCCTTGGGAACCTCGACCTTCGAATCGGTCGCCGATCAGACGGCTAATCAAGAACCGCGCCGCGCGGCCGCACACAACTGACTAATGAAAATAAACGGTAAGAGAGTGCTGGTGACCGGCGCCGACGGTTTTATCGGATCGCATCTGGTTGAATTTCTTGTGGCGCAGGGTGCGCGGGTCACTGGACTGAGCCAATACAACTCACTCAATTCGTGGGGATGGTTGGAGGATGTCAGTTGCCTTGACCAGATTTCGGTGATCACCGGGGACATCCGGGATTCGCATTTTTGCGACGAGCTAACCAAGGGCATCGACGTAGTCTTTCATCTAGCTGCGTTGATCGCCATTCCCTATTCCTATCGGGCGCCCGAAGCTTTCATCGACACCAATGTGAAAGGAACTCTGAATCTGTGCCAGTCAGCAGTGAGAAATAGTGTCGGCAGATTCATCCACACGTCCACCAGCGAAGTGTACGGTACAGCGCAATACGTTCCGATTGACGAGAATCATCGAATAATGCCGCAGTCACCCTACAGCGCCAGCAAGGTCGGGGCGGATGCCGTGGCCATCAGTTTCTACCGGTCTTTCTCGCTGCCTGTGGTTATTGCTCGCCCGTTCAACACGTACGGGCCGCGCCAATCCGCGCGAGCGGTAATACCGACCATCATTACGCAGATAGCCCGAAACAAAATGGAGATCAGCCTTGGTGATTTATCGCCAACTCGGGATTTCACCTTTGTGGAAGACACCTGTAGAGGCTTCCTGGCGATCGCGGAACTGGAAAATGCTTGCGGGGAAGTATTCCACATCGGCTCCAATCATGAAATCTGCGTTGGGCAGCTGCTGTCTCTGGTTAGTGAAATCATGAAAAAAGAAATTCGGCCGACAAATGATGAGGCGCGAATCAGACCAGAGGCGAGCGAAGTACTGCGGCTGAAGTGCGACAATCAAAAATTGAAAGCAGCGACGGGCTTCGAACCACAGCTTTCACTGCGCGAAGGTTTAACAAAGACGTGTGAATGGTTCCTGCGCGAGCAAAACCTAAATAAGTACAAGGCTGACCTCTACAACGTTTGAGTTTCCGAAAAACCTGTCAAAAAATGACACCTGTAACGCTACCCATATCGACAGAAATTGTTAGCGGTCGGACCAGTTCGGCCGAAACGAAGTCGCCCACCAAGTCAGTAGGAGGGCGCTTATTGCGGGGCGCGTTAACCTACGCTTCGGCGAATTTCCTGATCAAGGGACTGAATTTTTTGCTGCTGCCTTTGTACACGCGATTCTTGTCGCCTGCGGATTACGGAATCATCAGTATCGCAGAAACCGTGGCAGCTACTTTCGCGGTGTTGTTGAGTTTGGGTTTGGAATCGGGGGTAGCGAGGCTTTATTACCAGTACGTTTCCGATCCCGTTCTCCTCAGGCGCTATGTAAGCAGCTGTTTGCGATTTGGCTTGCTGTGGATTTTGACGGCCGGCGCAGTGATGCTCATCGTTGGTGGTGTTGTGTTGCACATTGTTGCGCCTCAATTCGTGGTTCCGTTCTATCCATTCATTGCATTGGCCATCGCCTCGAGTATGTTTTCTCAGGTGGTGCAGTATCGATTGGCCCTTTACCAGGCGGAGCAGCACACACGGTCGTTTGCCTTGATAACGATAGTGCTGTTTGTGCTCACAACTTCGAGCGTGGTCCTGTGCGTGACGGTGATGAAGTTGGGCGCGTTGGGCATGTTAGTAGGCAAACTTGTGGCTTGGGGCGCCATTGGTATCGGAGCTTTATACCTGCTGCGTCCCTGGCTTGCGCGTTCGCTGGAATGGAAATTTGTCAGGGAGACACTGCCACTGTCGCTTCCGCTCATGCCCCATTATCTTATGGCGCTGTTCCTGGTGACCGCAGATCGGATCATTCTGGCCCACTACCGGAGTTTGCGGGAGGTCGGACTGTATTCACTGGCCTATACGCTCGGGATGGCGATGTTTCTGGTGTCTGTCTCGATAGGTCAGGCGTGGCAACCAATCTATTTCGATGTTTTACAACGTGAAGGTGGACGCGAGGAACTAGGAAAGGTGACGTCGCATTTGGCGATGGTCCTGATAGCTGTCGCGATTTTGGGAGTCGAAATTGTTCCTTATTTCACCGGCGTCTTGGATCCGCAGTATCGCGAAATCGTCCGAGTAGTCCCTTGGGTTATCGCCAGCTATCTACTGCACGCTTTCTTCGGACTGTTTCAACTGGCCTCGTTTGCGGGGAAGAAGACAAAATTCATTGCCCTTTCGAGCGGCATTGCGTTTGCCATAAATCTGGCACTTAATGCACTGTGGATCCCGCGATTAGGGATGTACGGAGCGGCATATGCAACGTTGGTAGGCTACGCAGTCGAGGCGCTGGTAATGTATTTTTACGCGCAGCGAGCTTTTCGATTGGCCTACCAGTATTCCCGCGTCCTGACGGCGTTGAGTGTATTCGCAGTCGCGGTGGCAATCAGTCAGGTGGATCTCAGCGCCGCTTTACGTGTGGCAACAACCTTGTCGATTGTGGTGTTCGCTGCAACGCTAATTTTCTTTGGTCGTGGCAAGGGCAAACTCATTGGTTTGATCCTTCAGCGGAATGTCTTTGGTCGGTCAGCCTAGCATGCGTCAACCAACAAAAATGAATACTGTGAGCATGTCCTGATGTGCGGTTTCGCTGGCTGTGTTGATGTGCGGAGCGCCACGACGGGTGAGATGCTAGAGGAAACGGCGAAGCGCATGGCCGAACTTCTTCGGCACCGCGGACCGGACGATGCCGGGGTTTGGGTCGACGCGCGCGCGGGAGTTGCAATGGCCCACCGGCGACTATCCATATTGGATCTCTCCGATGCCGGGCATCAACCGATGCTTTCCGCTTCCGGCCGGTTTGTAATTGTCTATAACGGCGAAATCTACAATTTCAACGAAATTAGAGAAATGCTTGTACGCGACTACCCCAACACCGAATTTCGAGGACATTCGGATACGGAGGTGTTGTTGACGGCTGTCGAGTGCTGGGGGCTGCAAGCCACATTGAAATTGTTGAATGGAATGTTTGCGTTTGCCTTGTGGGATCGGAGGGAACAGGTTTTGTGGCTGGCGCGCGACCGCTTCGGCGAGAAGCCGTTGTATTGGGGTTGGGCCGGACACCACTTTGTGTTCGGTTCGGAACTCAAGGCGCTCCGTACACATCAGGCGTTTGACGCCGAGTTAGACCGAAATGCAATCGCAGACTATCTCCGCTTCAACTGTATTTCGGCGCCCAAGACGATCTACATGCAGGCTAATAAATTGGCGCCCGCAAGTTTCCTGTGCCTCTCTCGAGGAGAGATCCACACGGAGGAATACTGGTCGTTTGGCGATTGCATTGCGGGGGCGATGACTAATCCGTTTTGCGGTTCTCCAGAAGAAGCCTGTGAGGAGTTGGACAAACTTCTAAGCGATGCCGTAAAGATGCGTATGTGTGCGGATGTGCCTGTCGGAGCGTTTCTGTCGGGCGGGATTGATTCCTCGGTGATTGTCTCGCTTATGCAGAAACATTCGAGGCAGCCGGTTCAAACTTTTTCGATCGGCTTCAACGATCCGGCGTATGACGAGTCTCGAGATGCGCGTGCGGTGGCAACCCATCTTGGCACCGATCACACTGAGTTATGGGCAACGTGGCAGCAGGCTGCTGAGCTGATTGGCCGGCTTCCAGATATTTACGATGAGCCGTTCGCCGATTCGTCACAGATTCCAACTCTTTTGGTCTCGCAATTGACCCGCCGCCACGTCTCTGTGAGCCTGTCCGGCGACGGCGGTGATGAGATATTCGGTGGTTACAACCGGCACAACTGGGGTGCCAGACTTTGGAAACAAATGGATCGGGCGCCGAACTTTCTGCGTCGCGGTTTGGGAAATGCGCTGAGAAGCGTGAGCACTAACAGCTGGGATCGCGCTTACGGGTCTATAGAACCAGTTCTGCCAAGAGCATGGCGTCAACGCTTGCCCGGCTACAAGGTGCATAAGTTAGCGGGATTGCTCGGTGCAACTGATGCGAATGACCTGTACACGAGAATGGTATCGCATTGGCCTCAACCTGATTCAGTAATGAAGGGAGCGGTGAGCAGTACATGTACGCATTTCGCGGATGGTAGTGGCTGCGTATTCGCAGATTTCGGGCAGCAAGCGATGTATCGAGATAGCGTGACCTATCTTCCGAACGATATCCTCGTAAAACTGGACCGGGCCACGATGGCCTTTGGGCTCGAGGGACGAGTACCTTACCTGGACGCTAACGTTGTGAAGTTTGCGTGGAGTTTACCGCAGAGCATGAAGATCCACGAGAAGCAGGGGAAGTGGATATTGCGTCGGGTGTTGGACCGTTATGTTCCCCGAAAACTTGTAGAGCGCCCGAAAATGGGATTTGGCATACCTCTCGATTCCTGGTTGAGGGGGCCGATGCGCGATTGGGCAGAATCTCTGCTTGATGAACGGCGACTGCAGCGCGAAGGATTTTTCGAACCTGCCCTGATCCGCGAAAAGTGGGACGCGCACACTGCTGGAGAAGGGTCTTGGCAATATCACTTGTGGGATGTCTTGATGTTCGAAATGTGGTTCGAGCATCAGAATTCAGTATCACGAACAGAAGACAGGGTTGAGGCAGTTCGAATCGGAGCATGAGTGAGCACCGCTAGCGGTTCAGCGTTCCCTCCGATTTTTTTGATATCGCTCGATTTCGAGTTGTACTGGGGTGTGCGCGACACCAGAAGCCTGGCGGAGTATCGCGAGAATTTATTGGGGGTGCGTCGCGTGGTGCCGCGGTTGCTGAAGGTCTTCAGCGAGTTCGGCGTCCATGCGACCTGGGCAACGGTAGGTTTCCTATTTTTCGAAAACAAGCGCGCGCTGTTGGCGGGACTTCCGTCCGAGCGGCCTGAGTACGACGATAAGCGCAAGTCGCCGTACGAAGATCTTGCAACGATTGGAAATGATGAAGCGAGTGATCCTTTTCACTTTGGGCGCAGCCTCATTGAACAAGTCGTAGCCTGCCCGAATCAAGAGATCGCCACTCATACTTTTTCTCACTACTACTGCCTGGAGCCGCAGCGAAACCTTGAAGCGTTTCGTGCAGACCTGACTGCAGCGCGCAAAGCGGCTGCGAAACTCGGGATGGTGTTGCAGTCGATTGTTTTTCCCCGGAATCAATACGATCAGCGTCATCTTCAGGTATGCAAAGAGGCGGGTTTCACGGCATTTCGCGGCAACCCGGCGTCATGGATGTATCAACCCTGCGCGGCCGCCGCAGACACACGACTGCGCCGTCTCGGGAGATTCGTGGACTCGTACTGGTCATCCAGAGTTCGCTCGTACTCACCCAGTCAATTGGAGCACGAGCCAATGTGGAATGTGCCGGCCAGCCGATTTTTTCGGCCGTACAACCCCAAGATTCCCCGATTGGCAAGGGTTCAGGAGAAGCGCATCTTCGAAGACTTAAGGATCGCGGCGGAAAACGGGCGCATGTATCACTTGTGGTGGCATCCCCATAATTTCGGCGCAAACATCGACGAAAACATCGCGTCGTTGACAAAAATTCTCTCGCAATTCGGCGCCATGCGAAGGCGATTTGGAATGCAAAGCTTGAGCATGCATGAAACCGCCATGCTAATCGGTGGTGATGCAGAAAATCGAAGCCATGACCAACAACAATATTGTGCTGTTAGGAAGGCGGGATAGGCCAACGGCCATCCTGTACAACTCGCTGTGCGCGGACGGGTTGGCTCCGGTGGCAGTAATTGTCGAAGAGCCCGAGTCCCGATGGAATTTCCTGCGGCGGCGGATTCGGCGCGAAGGATTGATGAAGGTTATCGGACAAGTTGCGTTTCGCGCGACTGTTGTACCGTGGCTGAAAATTACTTCACGAAAGCGCATCAAGTCGCTGATGGCGGAAGCCGGGTTAGAGGATGCCGCGATTCCTGAGAAGGCGCTAAGGAAGGTGGCCTCGGTGAACTCCGGCGAATGTATTGCGGCGCTGATCGAGTTGAAGCCTGCGGTGGTGGTGGTAAGCGGGACACGGATCATTTCTAAACGAGTATTGCAGGAAACTCCCGCGACGTTCATCAATATGCATACCGGAATTACGCCGAAGTATCGCGGATCGCATGGTGGTTACTGGGCTTTGGTGCAAGGAGACCGGGAAGCATGCGGAGTGACGGTACACGCGATCGATGCCGGTATCGACACTGGGCCAATTTTTGAACAGTGCACCGTGCGACTTAATGGAAAAGATAATTTTGTGACTTACAGCCTGGTTCAACAGGCCGTCGGGCTGCCGCTCTTGCGGAAAGCCATACGGGACGTACAAAAAGTTGAAGCAAAGCCCTTGAAGCCGGCCGGAGACTCAAAACTGTGGACGCATCCGACGCTGACCGAATACATACGTAATCGCGTCAGACTTGGTGTGAAGTAGATGCGACTGAGCACTCTGAACGGCTTGGTGTCCAATGGCCGCACATAACTCAAGACCGTTAACAAATACCGCGTCGGTGACCGCAGCGGCCATCGCAGGAGTCGCTGGCACACGTGAGCCAGATTCGAAAACGATCGGTGGTGCCTTCGATCTGATCCCGGGGATTACGCGACGAGCGGCACACGCGCTTAAACGGAAAGCCATCATCCGGCTGGGGTTGGTGAGCGATCAAAAATTTTATTTGGACTCGGCAATCGTAAAGCCGCGTGGAGACGTCGAGCGCATCGCTCTGCACAGCGACGCGGTCGATTTGGAATTCACTCTGCCTGCCGATGGATCGAAGGCTCGCAACAGTTACCGCCCCAGGTTTGTGTATGGCATAGCGGACGCCACCGTAGATGCGATTTCCAACCTGGTTTACGACCGCAATGGACAATTCATTGCCGAGAGCAGCAGTTGGCTGGCGATGCGGCAACTGTACAGTTGGCCGTCGCCGCAGACACGACCACCGCGCGCAAGGTGGAGCGGGGAATTTATTTTTCTTCCGACCAATGGCTACTATCACTGGCTGGTCGAAGACCTTCCGGTCTTTCTCAAATCACTTCACGTGGCTCCGAATGCCAAGGTGCTTCTGCCACGCAACGCGAGGTCTTACGTCCGTGAAGTGGCGGAACTACTCAGCAACGAAGTGATCGAAATATCCGGGAAGGTTCGAGTGGAGCGCCTGGTAATGACCGCGAAGACCGGCGGCGTAGGAAGCCCCTTCGGGGGACTGACGCCGCACCCAGCGGACGTGGCTATTCTACGCGAATGTTTTGCAAGACACCTTAGTGGGCACCCAGGTAATCGCAAGTTGTACTTAACGCGTGTGGGCCAAAAGCGCAGCCCCGCAAATGAACGCGTTCTCCAATCAAGGATGGAGCGACAGGGTTTCGAATCGTTTGACGGATCCAGCATGAGCGTAGCTTCTCAAGCTGCACTGTTCTCGTCCGCTGCGCAGGTGGTCGGCATGCATGGGGCGGCGTTTGCAAATCTTGTGTGGGCGCCTTTGGGGATTGATGTTACCGAGATGTTTTCGTCGGCCTACATGCCGGCGTGCTATTCGGCGCTCACCGCCATTGCCCGCGGGGCCTATGCGTGTTGGGCATACGTGCCGGGGAACGGTGATGTGATCGATGAGGACACCATCGAACGACTGAGTAGCGCGGTTCTCAGGCCTCAACAAATCATTAGTTCTGTTGGCCTACGCTGATGAACTCCCCAGCGATTCCGCTGAAGACGAACAGTAGTTGTAGTCCCGCAGTGCCCTTGGCGGATGAGGTAGAAAAGGAGTTGCGGGAGCGAATTGCCGCAGCGGTGCCAGTTGGGCCTCAAACAAAGGCTCCAGGCAGGGCAGCTTTGCAATTTCTAAAACGGACGGCACACCGCTTGCCTCATCCGCTTCTGCTGCGGGCCTTCCTGCTGAAATATGCGTTGCATGAATTGCGGGTGGAGCGGCAGGCCCGGATCAAAAATGAGCTAATTCCGCTTGGCAACATTGATCTGAGCCGACACAAGAAGTCCGACACGGTATTCCTTCTCGGCAGCGGGCCATCGATCAACGCGATCGATGAAAAGAAATGGCGTACCATCGCCCGGCATGATTCCATGGCGGTTAACTTCTGGCTGTTTCACAAGTTCGTGCCAACATTTTACTTTTATGAAGCGATTGGGCCCAGGCATGGCAAGACGTTCGAGGTGTTTCGCGGTCTTTCGAACGACCGTGCTCACGACTATGCGCGCACGATTAAGGTAGTCACAGGACTGGAACTTCTCGCCCCGGAACTCAACTTGTGTAGGCCAGAAGCATGGTCCCGGGACCTCTACACGGCTTACACCGTTCCTGTTGCGGCACGTAATGAAAGGGAGTTTGTAAGGGGACTACATCTGGCGAAATCTTTGGGTCTTTTCAAAAGAACACCGCGGATAGATTGCTTTTTCAAACAAGGGTCGTCTGTAACTGGGCTTATTTCACTGGCCGTACGTATGGGTTACAAACGCATCGTTCTTTGCGGGATAGATCTTCACAATGGCCACTACTTCTACCAGGATCCCAAGCTGTACTGGGACGCACCGAACGTTGAGTTTCAGGATCGGAACGCTCCTCATAAGTTGGTCACGCCGCAACCCTGGAAGGTGTTAACCGACGCCGCGGTCATCACCATTAAACGAGAAATTCTTGATCCCCTAGGAATAGAGATCTTTGTGGAGAACCGCTCATCGCGCTTGTGGCCCGCGATTAAAGAGGCGAGGGCCAGCATTTTTGAGTCGAACTAACACAACCGAGTTCGGAGAGGACCATGGATCCCATCTGGGAGGAAATTTTTCGAAGCACGGAGTGGGGAAAGTATCCCCCAGAGTATGTGATTCGGTTTGTTGCCACCAATTTTTACGCCGAGCGCAAAAAAAGAGAGGTCAGGTTGCTCGACCTCGGCTGCGGGGTCGGCGCGTGTACGTGGTACATGTCGCGAGAGGGTTTTCGGGTTTCTGCGATTGACGGTTCCCCTACTGCCGTCTCTCGGGCAGAGGATAGGCTTAGATCGGAGTCACTAACCGCAGAATTCAGAACTGGCGACTATAAAACCCTTCCGTGGCCTGATGACTTTTTCGATGGCGCCTTAGATAACCTGAGTTTTATCTGCAATGTGGTTGAAGATTGGCAACGGGCAGTGAGCGAGGTCTTCCGTGTACTCAAGCCGGGTGGAGTTTTCTTGAGCGCCAGCTTTAGCCCAGAGTCGTGGGGTTACGGACTCGGACGTCAAATTGAACCTGGTACTTTTACTGAGATTCCGGAAGGCCCGCTAAAAGATCGTGGGCAAAACCACTTCGTTACCGAAAATGAACTCAGAAAATTTATGTCTAAATTCCAGAGCGTGAACATCGATCGCGAATCACGGACCCTGTGCAATCAGCAGAAAGTGATGAATATGTGGATAGCGACAGCCAAGAAGTAAATTCGCAATCTTATTCTGAGATTTGATCAAAACCGTGGAGTTCAACTTAAAAGACAGCATTGACGTCGCTCACTGGGAAACACTCCTAGGGACCTTCTCGCACGCCGATGTGTACCATCGCGCGGAATATGTGGTCGCTTGTTCTGAAATAGAGCTGAGCGAGGCGCTGGGGCTGGAGTTTTCGGTTAGTGGCCAACGTTTCCTGCTACCGATTCTTATAAGAAAATTTTCCGGACCTGATGGCCGAACCTGGGAGGATGGCACATCACCTTACGGCTACGGCGGAATTCTTTCAGAATCACTAAAAGTTACACCGGAGATCGGGTCAGAGTTGCTACGGCAAGTTCAGCAATGGGCTATTGACCGGCGACTTGTGAGCTGTGTGCTGCGATCACACCCCTTGTTGCAGCAGGGATGGCTTACAGATTTCACGAGAGAACTGGATTTTGCGATAAAGACTCGAAGTGGTCCTACAGTGGCAATAGATCTTCAAGACTGGGACGGGGCTCGGCGACGTCCCACCCATATACATCGACGATCTAGGAGTTATTTGGAGGCTTCCCGCCGTAAATTGCAGGTTACCTGGAGTGATAGTGAACCGGCGGAGTATTTCAGAATCTTTCAAAATCTGTACTCGATAACAATGTCGCGGCTCGAAGCCGACGCTTTTTTTCTATTTCCCACAACCTACTACGATCGGCTTGCCAAATTGAAAGAAGAGGTGTCCGTAGCTGTTGCCTGGTTGGGTAATCGCCCGGTCGGGGCAGCCGTGTTCATGTTTGGCCGCAGTTTTGCGCACTATCACCTTAGTGCGGCTGATGAGTCAGGAAGGGAACATCGTGCGGCGACGCTTCTCGTTGTTGCTGGCGCAGAACGGGGAAGGGAGCACGGTTGCCACCTTTTTCATTTAGGCGGTGGAATTCATCCTAGTGATTCTCTTTTTCGATTCAAAAGTAGTTTTGGTGGATTGGAGTATCAATACTCAACGGTAATGCTTGTCCAGGATATGGCTCGTTATAAGTTAATGTGCGCCATGGAAAACCCCCAGTGGCCTTACCTGAACGATACGCGAAGTGATGGTTCCCCTTCCTTAATCGTTAGCAGCGACGCAACCCGACAGGTCGAATCTTCAACGTGAAAAACTTAGTCATCATCGGCGCCGGGGGATTCGCACGAGAAATAGCATTTCTTGTGGCGGAGATTAACAGGGTCACGCCCACGTGGAATGTTCTGGGTCACCTTGACCTAAGTGGCGCGAGCATCGGCAACAAAATTGGCGCCCATTGGGTGATTGGCACGGACTCCTATCTAGAAAATTGCAGCACAGACGTTCATGCAGTGGTAGCAATCGGGGTTCCGAGCACGATTAGAAGAGTTGTAGAAGGGACGCGGCGGGTGCCGTTTCCTAATTTGATTCATCCTGGCGTCGTCATGGATCGAGAGCGGGTATCGTTTGGCGAAGGTAACGTGGTCTTTCCAGGAGTCACCCTTACCACAGACATCAATTTCGGATCATTCAATATCCTGAACGCAGGCTGCACAGTCGGACACGATGCAAAAATCGGCGACTACAATGTGATCAGCCCAGGAGTACATCTTTGCGGTGGTGCGGTGATCGGGGACGGCTGCCTGTTGGGATCGGGCGCCTGCGTACTTCCGAATAAGAGAATTGCGGATTCAGCCGTAGTTGGTGCGGGATTTATTGTGGCACAGGATGTAAATCCTGGTCTTACGATCGAAAGATTGCTCTGGGCGAAACGGTTGTTGTCGGAGGATCCGTCGAAGCCACTACATAGCGCTGAAATGTCCTCACGGGCCAAAGAGAGATAATGCCCACTGCAAGGCCTATTCTGGCGGTGATTGCGGCGCGCGGTGGGTCGAAGGGGCTGCCGCGGAAAAATGTGCGTGTGTTGGCGGGACTTCCGTTAATCGCGCACTCCATTTTATTTGCAAAGTTGTGTCCGCAGATTGAGCGGTGCGTCGTATCCACCGACGACGCAGGGATCGCGGCGACGGCCCGGGAGTTCGGAGCGGAAGTACCGTTCCTGCGACCGGCGGAACTGGCGCGAGACGATACTCCGAGCCTGGCAGTAGTGCAGCACGCGTTACGCGAGATGGAAATTCGAGATGGGCGGCGATTCGAATCCGTTTTACTCCTACAGCCAACCAGCCCAGCGCGTCTACCGGAGGACGTTACCCGCGCGATGGCGCTGCTGGAAGAAGACGGGGAAGCGGCGGGAGTAGTCGCGGTGTCGGAGCCGGAGTTCAATCCTCGCTATGTCTGCGTGGAAGAGAAGAATGGGTACGCGAGCGCGGCTTTTCCGAGAGAGGCGCACTATATCCGGCGGCAAGATGTCCCGGCGGTCTACCGGATCAACGGGCTCATTTATCTGTGGCGCCGTGATTTTCTCTTGCAGGCATCGGCCGAGACGTTGTTTGAAGCGCCACACTGCATGCTGGTGATCCCACGCGAGCGGGCCATCGACATTGACGATTTATTTGATTTTCAGGTCGCAGAACTGTTGTTACGAGAAGGTCTGGTAACCCTGCCGTGGCTAACTGCCAAGGCGGAACTCCGCCCGGTCGCAATCTAAGAAAACACGCATGAAGAGCGATAACAACATCATTACCATCGGTGAACGCAGAGTCGGTGCCGGGCAACCGTGCTTTGTGATCGCGGAGGCCGGCGTCAATCACAATGGCGACCTGAAATTGGCATTCGAGCTGGTGGATATCGCGGTGCAAGCCTCCGCTGACGCCGTAAAGTTTCAAACTTTCCTGGCCGAAAAAGTGTGCTCACCGAACAGCCCTCAAGCCGACTATCAGCTGCAAAACACCGGGATCCCGGAATCGCAGCTGGAAATGGTGAAAAAGCTGGAGCTGCCGTTTGAGGCGTTTCGCGAATTGCAGGCATATTGCAGGACTAAAGGGATTATTTTCCTTTCGACGCCATTCGACCACGACAGCATCGATTTTCTGGCTGCTCTGGATGTGCCGGCGTTCAAGATTCCGTCGGGCGAGGTCACCAACGCCCCTTTCGTCGAACATGTTGCGCAACAGAAGCGTCCCGTGATTCTTTCCACGGGCATGGCGACGCTGGCGGAAGTCGCGGCTGCGGTCGAGACGCTTAAGCGAAGCGGGAACCAGGAATTGATCCTGCTGCAATGCGTCAGCAACTACCCGGCAAAGGCGTCCAATGCGAATTTACGGGCGATGGCGACGATGGCAGAACAGTTTCAGGTTCCGGTGGGATTTTCTGATCACACCACAGGTATCGAAGTGGCCATCGCCGCGGTCGCGCTGGGCGCCTGCGCTGTCGAGAAGCACTTCACTATCAGCAAATCCCTGCCGGGCCCGGATCACGCGGCCTCCCTTGATCCGAAAGAACTGGCGGAGTTGGTGCGGGATATTCGGAACGTTGAAGGTGCGCTGGGCGATGGCATAAAAAGGCCCGTTGCGGAAGAGGCTAACACCGCTGCGGTGGCGCGTAGATCATTGGTCGCGGCGCGGGACATTAAAGCCGGAACGATACTCACAGAGGATCTGATCGAAATTATGCGACCGGGCACGGGTTTGGCGCCTGGTATGCGACGTCAGCTGGTGGGACGTCGCGTCTGCTGCTACATCGAAGCCGGCGCACTGCTGACCATGGACATGATGGCATGAGGACGATCGGCGTACTGACCGGCGCACGCTCGGACTACGGGGGCATCCGGCCGGTGCTCAAGAAAATCGTAGCGGATCCGGAACTGCGGCTGATGCTCCTCGTGACCGGGATGCATTTGTCGCCGGAGTTTGGGCGAACGATCGACGTTATCGAAGCCGACGGCTTCGACATAGCCGAGCGCATCGAGATGCTCGTTGCTTCGGATACGCCTCAGGCGATCAGCAAGTCCGTGGGGCTCGGTGTGATGGGGTTCGCGCAATTTTTTGCACGCTCCCGGCCGGACATTTTTCTCGTTCTCGGAGACAGGTTCGAAACGCTTGCGGCGGTCGTGGCGGCTTTGCCTTTCAATATCCCGGTCGCGCATATCTCTGGCGGAGAAATCACGGCGGGAGCGATTGACGACGCCATCCGTCACGCGATCACGAAGATGAGCCATCTCCACTTTGTGGGCATGGAGGAGTATCGCGAGCGGGTTATTCAGATGGGCGAAGAGCCGTGGCGCGTCACGGTTACTGGCGAACCCGGATTAGATAGTTTGTTGGAAACTCCTGCAGTCGAACGGAGCGAACTGGAAAGATTTGTTGACCTGCCGTTCGAGCCTAGGCCGCTCTTGGTCACGTTTCATCCGGTGACGCTCATTCCGGGCGCGACGAGCGCATCGATCGATGCGCTTATTGCCGCGTTGGACGAGTTACAGTGGCCGGTGGTCTTTACATTTCCGAATGCGGACGCGGAAGGCCGATTAATCATCGAGCGCCTGCAACATTTTGTGAGCAATCACTCCGATGCGCGAATCGTGGTGAACGCCGGATCGCAACGATACTTCTCGATGATGAAATATTGCGCCGCGATGGTTGGGAACTCGTCCAGCGGAATTATCGAAGCGGCGAGTTTCGAACTCCCCGTGGTGGACATCGGCGACCGGCAGCGTGGCCGATGCCGGGCTGCTAATGTCATTCACGCCGAACCCGTTAAGGCCGATATTTTGAAGGCGGTGCGTCAGGCTTTGTCGCCTCCCTTTCGACGGAGCCTGCAGGGCATGAAGAATCCATATGGCGACGGTTATGCCGCCGCCCGCATTGTGAAAGTTCTGAAAAACATGGATCTGACGGGCTTAGTCAACAAGCGATTTCATGCAGGCACAAATTCATTAGTTGCGAGCTAGTCGCTCAAAAGTCATTACACGCCGATATCATCTATGAAAAACGATAGCGCTCATCACGTTACACAGGATCCTTGGCCGTATAAATTCTCGCTGGCCCGACGTTTAAGCGGCTTGAGAGATCCCCGCCATCTGATGGCCGTATTGCTCAAGAGGACCCGGTTGGCGCCTCTCTTCACCATGATTACTAGCGATGACGTGAAGCTGCGTTTCTTTCCAAGTTCGGTTTCGACGGAAATCTGGGAAAAAAAGGATCGATCTGGATCGGACCGGGAATTTCTGAAACGATATCTGAAGCCTGGCGATGTTTATGTCGATGTAGGAGCGAATATTGGGTATCTGGCGATAGTAGCTTCTCGAAAGGTGACAGCCAGTGGTCGCGCCATCGCATTCGAGGCCAACCCTAGAGTGTTCAGATTCCTTGAGCACAACGTGGCACTCAACAAACTAACGAATGTGACCGCTTATCATCTGGCGGCGGGAGCCGAGGAAGGATCCGTCGATGTGCTGGAATGCCCAGGTGACGACAGTCAAAGTTGTGTAGCGCATGGCGACGGAGCGACTCCGGTGCCTATGGTGCGTCTGGACGCTATGCTCAAGCATGAACAAAAGATCTCTTTGTTAAAGATCGATGTCGAAGGCTACGAGAAGTTTGTTATTGAGGGCGCCAGAGGAGTACTGAATCGCGTGGAGGCAATCTATTTTGAATATTACGCGAGAAATTACTCGCGCTATGGATATAGCGGAGCGACTCTCGTTGACGTGCTGCAGCAGGAAGGGTTTCGAACATACAGACTTCGTGAAGATGCCTGCAGCCTTGTCGGAACCGATGAAAGCAGCACGGACTGCGAAAATTTCATTGCCGTGCGCGACGAGCAGGATTTTTTTTCGCGAACGGGATACGTTTTTCGAACCTGAACGAGATAAGGATAAAAATGACAAAGCGATATTTAGCAAGCATTGTATTTCTGGCCCTGACGGGAACCTTCGGGCAAGCGCAGCAACCTGTTAATTCCGGCAATCAGGAGCCCAATAAGACCCGCGTCAACCCGGCCGGCGTTACAGGCCCAGTTGCTCCGAGGGAATTGGGAGCTCGCAAAGGAGACCCTGGAGAAGCGGGGCCGGCGGTGCGCATCGGTCCGGGGGATGAGCTGGATGTGATGGTGTTTGGTCTGCCGGAATTGTCGCAGCACGTCAGGGTATCGAATGCCGGCGATGTTTCCATGCCGTTGATTGGCACGGTGCATCTTGCAGGATTGTCCAGTGACCAGGTGCAAAGTCTGTTCGAAAAACTTCTGGCGGACGGGCATTACGTCAACAGCCCGCATGTGACCGTGTATGTGAAGGAATACACCTCGGAGGGGATTTCGCTGGTCGGCGAAGTGGCGCGGCCAGGAGTTTATCCGGCCATTGGAGCGCACCGGCTGATGGATTTGATTCAGACTGCTGGCGGCCTTACGGAGAAGTCCGGGAAGTTGATAACGGTGTCACATCGAGACGATCCGCAGAATCCGGTTACGCTGACGTTTTCCAACGATGGGGCGAAGATGGCCGAGAATAATATCGATCTGTTGCCGGGCGACACGATTATGGTGTCCAAGGCCGGGATCGTGTACCTGGTGGGAGAGGTTAACCGTCCCGGGGGATTTGTGATTGAGGGAAACACCATTATGGCCTCGGAGGCGCTGGCGATGGCGGCGGGCCCGACGCGCACGGCCTCACTGAATCGCACCAGGCTAATTCGGCGGAGTCCGGACGGGTTGAAAGACACAGCTCTGCCGCTGACCAAGGTGCTGCAGGCCAAGTCGCCAGACGTGGCACTACAGGCGAATGACATCGTGTATGTGCCGGAGAGCCGCATCAAGGGTGCAATCTCGGCGGGTAACATTGTCAGTCTGCTGGCCAGCGCGGCAATTTACAGATTCTAACTTTCCCAAGCGCATCGACTGATCGTTTCATATTCAAATTCGCAGCACAAAATCAGGACCGCAACCAACTGGCAAGACGCGTTTGAGAATATGCGAGGAGCGGTGTCACGCCGCGCCTTGCGCGTCCATAAAATTGAAGATTTTGAGTCTTGTTCCATAGGGCTCAATGGTTCCCGTGTGAAATGGCGTCGAAAGTTGTCCCTTCTAGCCATAATTTCAAAAGTTCAGGAGATAAAGATATGAAACTGAATCGGCGATTTGTAAAGTTTTCCATTATTGCTGTGGCTACTGTAACGATGCTTGTGGTGCTTACGCCGGCGTTCGCGCAGCGGCCGGAGCCTGCCGGCTATCCGATTGATTGGACCAGCAAGCATGTTATTTACCGCCCGGGTATCTCTCTGGAAGAGGTTCAAAAAATCGAGCGCGATCCCCGCTATTGGCGGCAGAAATTCGTGACGGAGCACAACGCTGCGATCGCTACTGGACCACGAGAGTTCCGCGACATCTTCAGACTTCTGAAAGACAAAAAGAAGCCCGTGCCCACGCCAGGCGATCCTCTCACGGTCGATTGGGCTGTGTCACTCGGGACGGGTAACGTAGCGCAGAACATGTATCCGGCTAAATACAGCTTTGTGACCGACGGTACGCCGAGTTGCTCCGACTGGGTTGTCTTTGGCTTGAACGTAGCACCCGCCGCGAACCAGGCGACGCTTTTCGCAGTCAATAATCTCTATGGGACGGCGAACGGGTGTACGGCAAACCCAGGCGTTCTGTTTTCTTACCGGACTGTAGGTCCCATTGCAACGTCTCCGGTAATTTCATTTAATGACAATGGGGTACAGGTGGCGTACGTCGACAACGAGGGTGGCAAGGCCACATTAGTGGTTCTAAAATACAAAGCGGGCGACGGTATGGCAGCTGCGGCTCCCACCTCGGTTCCTGGCGCTGGAAGCCAGGTCAGTTTTCAATATTCGGCAACAACCAATACCAATTCCTCGCCCTATATAGACTATGTGAATGACGCCGTCTACATTGGGGACGATGGTGGCAAGCTATATAAGATTTCTCCCGTATTTGGCGGAGGAACCCCCGGGCTGGTGTGGAGTGCGACATTGGCGGGCAAACTAACAGGACCGATCTGGGACCAGTTACACAACGTCGTGTTGGTAGCGTCGGATAACGGCAAGCTTTATTCACAGAAGGGAACGGACGGCACTGCAGCCGCAGTTACTAGCCCACTCTTAGTGGGGACCGGCGCGATCATTGATCCGCCCGTGGTTGTCACCGGCACAACAAGCTATGCTTTCGTAACAGATAATTGCAATGCTTCTGGGAGTGGTAATAATTCATCAGATTCCGTGCTCTTTGAAGCTTCTGTCTCGGGACCAACAGGGTCAACATTCGGGCAATCAGCGGCTGTTTCAATCGGAAACCTCCACAAGGCATGTGCAACAAATAACTTCCATGCACCAGCCCTAGACGACGCGTCTTATAATGGGTCAGCCGGCTTCATTTACGCCTGCGGCACTGTTTCAGCGGGTGGTAACCCGGGCAATGGACCGTTTGCGCCCGAACTTTACAGTTTTAACTTCAATCCGAACAACGGTTCCGTTGGCACGACTCCCGCGGATATGGTAGCTCCAACAGGAACTACGGCGACCGACGAATGTTCGCCAATCACGTATTTTACAAACAACAGCACGGCAAAGATTTTCTGGGGCATGGGTAGTGCCACGGACGGAACTGCAAACAGTGCGACAGTAAGCGCGGGTTCACTACCTGCCGCGAACGCGATCACACAAGACACAACGCCAAACGGCGTGGGGGGAACCAGCGCCATAATTATCGACAACGCTTCCGCTACTTCAAGTTTGGCGAACGTTTACTTCTCTGGTCGGTCTGCGGGAAACATTACTGCGGGCGCGACGCCCGGTAGTTGTAAGTCCTTTGCTGTAACGGGAAGTAACTCCGGGACCACCGTTACACTCAGCGGCGCAAGCTTCAATTTCTCGGTTGGGACCACCGTCGTGGTAGCCGGGTTTACCGGCACTCCTGCGTTTTACAACGGAACATTTGTGTTAACGGGTGCCACCGCAACGAGTCTTACCTATACAGATACAGCTGCCGTTTCGAACACGTCGCAAACGGGTACGGGACATACAGCCAGCTGGGGAACGTGTGGATTCCAGCTGACACAGTCTGGGTTGAACTGACATGCAAGAAAAACAACACTCCGCTGCAACACCATCGCAATTGGCCGCTAAAGAAACCTACGTCAAACCGGCCGTTCGCTACGAACGGCTGTTCGAGACGAGGGCTCTGAGTTGCGGCAAAGTGCAGACCACTCAGTCGCAGTGCGCGCACAACAAAAAGTCGTAGCCGGTATCGACTACGATTTGGTGTTCAGTCTACGAGACATCAGGTTGCCTTCTTCTACGGTGTGAGTACTTGGCGATGCCTACAGCATGAGCAGACCAATTGAATGTGATGAGTTGAAGCGCGAACTCTTCCTGGAAGTGCTGCGTTCGTTCGGTACTTCCAGGTTCGCGGCCACTGGCAGCAGTATGCTGCCGACGGTGTGGCCCGGCGACATTCTTGAGGTTTGCCAGGAGCCGGCGCTAGGGCTCCTTCCAGGGCAGGTCGCGGTGTTCCGGCGCGACGATCGTCTATTTGCTCACCGCGTTGTTAAGCAGCTCAGACAAGGCGGCAAAATCTTGCTGATCACTCGTGGCGACCGCTTGGGGATGGTCGACCAGCCGGTTTGCTCGGACGAGCTTCTGGGGAGAGTGACCGCGATAGAGCGGCGCGGACGCCGTCTTTCTCCGCGCGCAACTCCCTTCACTCAGCTCGTCTCGTGGACATTGCGCCATTCGGAGATTGCTACTGGATTGCTGCTGCACATCAACGAATGGTTACGCCCCACCAGCGCGCAGCGACAACCTCTCCCGCTGTGCGTTGGCCCCCCGTCAATCACCAATTTAGATCCTTCCCAGGGTGTAAGCGCGTGAAATCTGGAATGCTTCCGGTCAGCGTAGCAAGCGAACTCGCCATTGTTATTGGTGGGGTGCGGATACTGGTGCGTACCGACAGCGCCGAACTTGCCCGTCTGCTCGCAGAGCGCTACGGCAGTTTCGCCACTCTTACCAGTCACCCGGAGGAAAAGGCTGCTCGCCCGGGTGAGTGGTCAGCTTTTGAGTTGGATATTGAGCTTACTGCGCCGCCAGCAAGAGTTGACCCGGACGAGGGAGTGAGAGTGAACCACAAGTCCGGGCGCTGGGTGATGGAGCGCGGCGACTTTCAAGCGGAATGGGATCCGGAGCGCCGCCGCGGCTGGGTTCGCCAAGCCGCCAATCCTTACTCGCTGGATACCGTGCTGCGCATTATTCATACGCTGATCCTGGCGCGTGAAGGCGGCTTCCTCGTGCACGCGGCCAGTGCGGTGCGCAACGGCCGGGCATTTTTGTTTGCCGGCGTTTCCGGCGCCGGCAAAACAACTATTTCGCGACTGGCGCCGTCGGGCGTGCTGCTGCTCACCGATGAGATTTCTTATGTACGCCGAACCGCAACAGGGTATGAGGCTTTCGGTACCCCATTCGCGGGCGAGCTAGCCAGAGTCGGAGAAAACATTCGCGCACCTTTGAGTGTGCTGTATCTGCTTACTCAGGGAACTCCTAACCGCATCGAAGAGGTCAATGAAGTGGACGCGGCACGCGCGGTTCTGGAAAGCGTGCTATTTTTCGCGCAGGATGCGGAGCTGGTGAAGCGGGTGTTTCAGTCGGCGTTGGATTTTGTGAACACCGTGCCAGTGAAACGATTTGTATTCAAGGCGGATGCCAGCGCATGGGAGATGGTCGGATGAGTCAGTTATATGTGCTTAGAAGCGAAGAGATTGCCGCGCGAATGATGGCCGGTGAAATGATGATTATGTCGCCGCGCGACTCCACACTGTTCAGCCTCAATAAGGTCGGCACAGTGATCTGGAATGCGGCCGATGGACAAATGCCGCTTGACGAAATCGTGCAGCAGAAAGTTTGCGCCCGATTTGAGATCGATCTAACGGAAGCTTTCAAGGATGCAGAGAGCTTTGTGCGGGAGTTGGCTGAACACGGGCTGCTGGCGCTCTCCGACCAGCCCATCGAGGCGGCACAGCAGAGTGTGCAAGCCAACGCTGCTGACGAGGCACTCCGATGAGTGGCCTGCTCGCGGAATTGAGCCAACGCGCACTGGATTTGGGTGTACCAATGAGTGTGCAGCTAGACGTCACCTATCGCTGTAACGAGCGTTGCGTGCATTGCTACCTGGATCACGACGATCACGGCGAGATGACTACCGCGGAGATTTGTGGTGTGCTCGATCAGTTGGCGGAAGCAGGGGTGTTTTTCCTGACCTTGAGCGGCGGCGAAGTCCTGATGCGCATGGACTTTTTTCAGATATTGGAACACGCCCGGAAATTGCTATTTGATGTGAAGATCAAAACCAACGCATTTATGATTCGCGAAAAAGAAGCGGATCGCATGCGCAAGTTGGGCGTGGAAGCAGTCCAGGTGAGCATTTACTCGCACCGACCGGAAGTACACGACGCTATAACCAAGTTGCCAGGCTCGCTGAAACGATCCATTGCGGGGATTCGCTTTTTACAGTCGCGCGGCCTCAAAGTCACCATAGCGAATGTATTGATGAGCCAGAATCTGGGCGACTACGCCGGCGTCAAGGCGCTGGCCCGGGAACTTGGCGCCCACTTCACGATTGATCCCACGATAACTCCCAAGATGGACGGCGATCGTTCCATTGTCGGTTTGGGAATTGGCGGAGCCGACTTAAAGGACGTGTTTCGCAATCCGGAGCTGGTTGGCGATGTAGAGGAGTTCTGTGCTCCGCCGGTGCGGGTGGATGAAGATGTTCTGGACGAGTTGCCGTGCAGCGCCGGTCATACGGCCTGTTACATTTCGCCTTATGGAGATGTCTACCCGTGCGTGCAGTTTCCGCTGCCCAGCGGAAATGTCAGGAAGCAGAAGTTTCTGGATATTTGGCAGAATTCCGAGCAATTAAACGAAGTACGATCGATTCGCGCCCGCGACCTGCCGGTATGCTCTGGATGTGGACACGTGGGTTCGTGCACACGCTGCCCGGGGCTGGCGTTTATGGAAGGGAACATGCGAGGCCCGTCGACTCAGGATTGCGAAAAATCATTTGCGAGAACCGGAATGGTCACCGCCAACATGATTAGGAAGGCGTCTCTCGCGGGTCTTGGGCTGGTACAAATCAGTAGTGTGGCGGGTCGTCTCTCATAAATCGAATCGTTTATTTATTCCGTGGGAAAGCTCCCGCGGAACCACACCACTGCCAAGCACTCGCCTCACGCTAACCTGAACAAGCCAAGCGATCACCTTCGAAATCATTTGCAGCGGCTGCACTGCATAGTAGGTAAAGAAAAGTGGGCCGGGAAGCGGAATAATTCGGTACAGATCGGTTGATGGAATGAAGAACCGAGTGGCGAGAAAGCGTATTTTTTGGATGGTGTTTTGAGCAAATGAAAAGTTCGAATATCAGCCGGAATGACGATGCAAGAAGAGGCGTGCCGCCTCCGGAGTGGGCCCGTCATTATAACGAGTTATAGAGGGCCGATTTCATTGGCGTCTCAAATAGAGAAACGCAATTCGCGAAGACCAATCGCACCGCATCCTCCCAACCCAGCCACTTTACTTCCTGCTCAACGCAGTCCCAATCGATCGTCCCCCGCCCGCGCAGCCTGTCCAAATCGGCCAGCCACTTGAAGGAGCGCCCACCATGCCGAAAGACGTGCCCGACAAGAAATAGAAGCTCCCAGTTTTGCTCAATGCAATGCTGGAACGCCGTAGAAAGTCTTCGCGCAGGTGTCTGCCCAGATTTCCTCAAGCAGTTTCCGTTCGAAAATGACTAACTTGTCTGAGATCCGTCGTCGTGCACACGCGCAGTACCTAATTCCAAAGACTTCCGGAGGCCTGCCCGCTGTTGCAGCAACACGCTCCTTTTCCAGACGATTCATCTCTGTACTGGGTGGACTGATTCTACTTTACCTGTTGTTCGCCATCGTGGTGGACCCACGCCGCGATTTTGGAACAGGCATTTTTCCTGTGGTCTCACTTGATTCTCGCGGAGACAAGATGAGGCTATTCGACCAGTACAACCAACGGAAGGCAGTCGAAGGGATTGTCGTAGGCTCCAGCCGATCCATGATGCTCGGTTGTGACGAGTTGGACGCGAAAACCAGATGGCGGTGGTTCAATTTCAGTGTAGACAGCGCACGCGCCGAAGATTACCTCGCTATTTACCGTTGGGCCAAATCTAAAGATTCTCGAATCACGGCTCTCGTCGTTGGGCTCGATGTGGAAGCTCTACATGATCGGATAGATTTTGACGGCCGATTGAAGGCGAACCCAGGCCTCATGGGTGCACTCGGTGGAGGCAAGCCAAGTGCCTACCGCAAAACAACTGACTTTCTCGCAATGATGAAAACTGTTTTCAGCCGTTATTACCTCCATGACGAGTTCCGATCTCTGCTGGTCGCTCTGCGACCGCGTCCAGCCTTTTCAGCATTCGGGGAGGACGGGGTGTTGCGCTACGTGCAGTGGGACGGCGAGCGCGCAGCTGGCCGGTTCGACCTACAGAAGAATATCAAGGAGAGCCGCGAAGAATATGTTAGGCGCCTTGATCACATGCAAGGGCTTTCCGCCAAGCGAAAAAACCAGATCGAATCTCTGGTTAAAGAGGCCCAGCGCGATAAGGTGCAGGTGGTGCTGTGGATAACGCCCGTTCACCCCGAGGTTGCTAAGTTTTTGGCCCGCGAAACAGCCTACGTCACGCGCCTCGAAGAGACCCGTAGCTTTGTGGAGCAGCTACGCACGGAGTTTACGATACCGGTCTTCGATCTCAGCAACTCGGCCGCATTTGACGGGACGGACTCAGGTTGGTACGACGGGGGGCATATCGACCAAGAGAACGCCGAGCGGGTCATAAATCGACTGGTTACGGCGCTGAGGTAGTATGGTATTCAACTCGAACGTCTTTCTGCTGTTGTTTTTGCCGATCGTTTTTGGGTTGTTCTGGCTTTCGACGACTAAGCGGCAACGCTATGTACTGCTCACCCTGAGTGGCTATGCTTTTTACGGCTACTGGGACTGGCGCTATTGCTTCCTGTTGGCCTTTTCTAGCCTGATCAGTTTTTTGTCAGCGCTCATGATCCAACGTTCCGACGATCCTGCTATCCGACGACTCTGGTTGGTGGTCTCGATCTCGGTGGATCTCGTAATCCTCGGTTTCTTCAAGTACTACAACTTCGCTACTGGGACAGTAAACGAGTTGACGGGGAGTAGCGCCCTACCGATCCTGAACATTATCCTTCCCGTGGGCATTAGTTTTTACACCTTCCACACGATCTCTTATATCGTAGACGTATTCCACGGTCGGATTCACGCAACGAAAAACATCTGGGAGTACTTCACCTACGTTTCTCTGTTCTCTCAGTTGGTGGCTGGCCCCATTGTCCGATTCCGGCAGATCGAAGATGACCTCGACCACATCGACCGCTCACTGCCGGAAGACTACGTCGCGAAGGGCGTCGGCTTTTTTGCAGTGGGCATGGTGAAGAAGGTAATCGTCGCAGACTCCATCGCACAGGTAATCAATCCTATGCTGTCGAGCTACACCATGCTTTCCACAGCGGGAGCTTGGTCGACCGCGCTCGGTTACACGTATCAGCTTTACTACGACTTCAGCGGTTACTCGGATATGGCAATTGGGTTGGGCTACTTGTTCGGCATCCGCATTCCTCAGAATTTCAATGCTCCCTACCAAGCGCTTGGGATTCGAGACTTCTGGCGCCGCTGGCACATTAGCCTTTCCAGTTGGCTACGCGACTACCTCTATATACCCTTGGGCGGTGGCCGCCGGGGCGCGACTCGAACCCAAATCAACCTGATTGTGACAATGTTCCTCGGGGGGCTCTGGCACGGGGCAAATTGGACCTTCGTGGTATGGGGTCTTTACCACGGTGTGCTACTTATCTTGGATCGCGTCGCCGAGCCGGTGACGTCCCATCTGCCCAAGTTGGCCTACCGATGGCTGACGTTCGTGCTCGTCATATTCGGATGGGTTCTCTTCCGCTCAACAGATTTCCATATGGCGAGTGTGTGGCTCGCGAAGATGGCCGGGATGGGTGGGGACGGCACAGTCGGAGTATCGCTGTCTCTTTTGGCGATTATCGTTCTCTGTTTCACCACTTCCAACGTTTTACCTTCGAGCTGGGACTTCCAGATTAGTCCGACCCCTCTATGGGCGTCCCTCAGCGCCGCAAGCCTCTTTATCGCCTATCTTTTCATGAACGCACGGGACTCGGTATTCCTCTATTACCAGTTCTAAACAATGAGAGGAGCGAGCCTCAATACCGTTATTGCGATTCGGTCTTAGGCCGGGCGTCGATGCCACCCAGGCCCGCTGCAGAGAGTCGGATTTGGTCGCGCAGCCATACCCTCAACAACTTCGCCCTCCAGGCCTCAGTCTGCGGATGCATCGACAGTTGGTATTCCGGCAGACCCCTTGCGCCTTAAACTATTCCAAGTAGACAAAATTAGCCAACCGGCAGACTTGCAGCCCATCCGGATCGGCTGCAAAAGGTAATACATAAAAAAAAGGCTTTCTGGCAGCGGCCACTCATTACAAATTTCTGGCGATGGGATGAACGTGCGGATAGCGAGGTAGTGAAGCTTTTGAGCGGGTGATTTAAGCAGCTTCAGTGCTAAAAAATCTGCGGGGACTTCCGATTCGCCAATTCCCCGTGGAGTTCTCACTGCGGAATGCATCGCGTATCCGGCGGGTTCCGGTGTTTCGAAGAGCTGCGAACATTGCTGTAAGCAGTATCGAACGGCGTCCTCCCAGCCGAGTCGCTTTGTTTTTTCTCCAACACTGTTCCACGAGAACAGACCTTGTGAAACAAAACGATCGATGTCAACGAGATACTTTAGGGAAGATCGCCCGTGCTTGTAGGCGTGAACAGACGCAAACAAAAACTGCCAATCGGAACTCAACCCGCGCACCCCAATCCCGTACAAGTTTTGCGGTACGCTGTCTGCCCAAACTTCCTTCAATACGGGGCTTTCTAAGGCGCCTCCCCACAGTAAGCCGCAGTGCAGATCAAGCAAATAGCGATTGATCCCGTCCTCACGAGTAAATTCATAGTCTTTCCCGTATTTAGCCAGGAGTTCTAACAATCCCTTGTGTGGGAAAACCGGTTCATAACTTCCAGAAACGACCAAATCGAATGCTCGAATCACTTCGCCGCGCGGAACAAGCAGGTCAATGTCGGAACAATCCCGAAAAGCTGGATCACCGTACAACAGTCGAGCTTGCGTAATGCCCTTCAACGTAATTACCTGGATTTTTGCTTCGGTCAGTAGTCGCAGAAGCCTTGCCAATTCTTTGCCTTGAAACTCATTCCGCATAGCGTTGACCCGAAAGATCGCCAGCAATTCCGTGCGCACAGAGTCGGGCACGCCGTGAAAATTCAGATTTCTAAGACTCGCGCACACTAACGGCAGAATCTCAAGTGTTCTGGCGCGTTCAAGCACGCGAGGCCATTGTAATGACCCTTGTAGCAAGGCCGAAATCCTAGACACTATTTTCGGCGGAGGTTGGGAGCGGCATAAAAGGACACAGAATTCTTCTTCGGGAATCATGCAGGCTCAATACTCCCAATCAGAAAGCCAATTTACACTAGTTTTTTGCGGAATATTTCGTCGGGAAAAATGACGCGACAATTACTCGATACGGCCATAGTAAAGTTCGAACAGAATGGACCCTATAGAGAGTCGGAAAATGATGCATCGGGGGAGCCCGCAGCCCAACTGATTCCGTGAGACCTTATCACCATAGCGGATTGATCTATGCTGTTTTTCGTGACAGCCCGCGCATAAGGTTATCAAGTTATCAGATTCATCAGAACCCAGGCGACTGCGATGAACAACATGATGCACCTGAAGATTTTGCAAACTTCCGCAATGTTGACACTTCCAGCCGTCTCGATTTAGGACGAGGTTTTTTAACTTGTTGTACTCGTCGAGATCTAAGGCAAGACGCGGTCGCTTTTGACGCAGTCCTTCCATGGGCCCTCTCTTAGCCTGCCCAGTAATTGCTCTCTGCCCACTTGCGGGAGGGTTTGATAAAGTCGTTCCAGAGACAACACCAACACTTCGGATTGGTTTTCTTGCGTGGCAGATCCTGCTAGAAAATCAGCGCACATCATTTCCAGACAATAACCCCGTGATTTGTCCGTACCGAGCATCAAAGCCGCAGTTTCAAGTGCCTTCTCCAGCACCGGAAGCTGGCTTTTGTACAGCTTGAAATAGATGATCTCCCACGGTTCGGTCTCTTTACCGGTTAGGTAGCGTTCCACCTCCGTCTTAAACCCTTCCTTCGGCAATTCCTTCGCTCTGTGCAACCAGGTTGCACAGTCAAACTCCTCGCCATCTTTCCGCGCCACCTTCACCAATTCCACAGCCTTACTCCACCCGACCTCTCGCAGTTGAGGTTTTCCAACGCGAGTCAAATTCTCGTGAATGGCCATCAAGTAATAGGCTTTACGCCGCGACTCCGGAAACCGTTTCTCCAAGAAATTATCGAATGAAGTGAGTTTTTCCAGCTTCCAGTATTGCTTCGCTCGCACCTCGCAAAGGTATTCTCCCAGCTCGACGAACCGCACGTCTTTCTCCTGTTCCTTGGTTTTTTCCCAGGACAGGATTTCGTCAATCTTGCCGAGAACGAACACAGCGCGGCGCGGGTTGATTTCTGGCTCCACGTTCATCCGCCTATCAGTCCACAAGCTCGTCAAGCCAATCAAGGTCGCTCGCTCCTGCTTTGCGGATTAAGTTCGCCGCTACCAGTTGATCGTTTCCAAGACAAAGGCCCAAATGGCAGCAGCTCACGCATCCGTTTTGTGGGAAGCGGATACCGCTATGTGAATCGAAGTGTCCGGTTTCGATCTGGTTTATTGTCGTGTCGACCAAGCGACCGAATTCTTTGCGTTGTTCTTCGGATATTTTGGCTTTGAGATATTGGATTTCAGGAGCGTGTTTGCGGACAAACACTACGAAAGCGACATCGGAAATACCCGTGAGCCAGGAATAGCAAATCAGCTACGGGTCCAGTGCAAGCAAGCCTTGAGTGGTGTCGGGGTAGCGAGCACTGGTCGTTTTCCAATCAATGATGCAACGTTCTCCATCCAGTTCGCCGATGGCGTCCACGTAACCAAGGAATTCTGTTTCTTCTCGAAGTTTATGCAGAATCTTGACCTGGAGATTATTCTGCGGATCTTCGATGCGCACGCGGTTATCCTGGGCAAAGCGACCCAATAACTGGATCCCCTGGTGCACCAGGCGTCCCACGTTTCACCCTTCTTATATTCAAAACCGGCATCACGGTAAGCGCTCCAATCCGTGAAGAGTGCAGCACCCGGATCCTCGCCGCGGCTGCGCGGGCAGCGTAAGTATTGGCTGATCTGCGTAAAGCTATAGACTATCGGCCACTTCCTTCTTGGCGTCGATGGTTGTGCTGGCCAGCGTTGGCCAATCATCAATCGGTGCGAAGGAATCCAGATTCTGATACGAGCGGCCGTTCACGATTGTTTGCGAGGTACGAACGACGCCACGCAGGCCAACGAGAGCCTTTTCATCTACTTGGTCTCTATCAAGCAACTCTCCGTCGTATCCAAAATCGCGAAGGAACCACTCGAGTTTCCACAATGCCCGACGGGAGCAGTAAAGCCGTGCTTGGAAAGACCGGGACTCGAAGGCAAACGGTTCCTGGACGCCAAAATCAAGCACGAGAAAAGGTTTCTGCGGATGCCAGCGATAGGAAACCTTGTCCACACGGACCAAGAACAGACCGTCGAGATTGCGTTCAGGCGATTGTTGTTCGGAATGGAGATCGGGAATATGTCGCCTCATGGCCGGACCTCTGCCGATTGGGCGTAGGAGTTGAGCTTGCAAACCAAGCTGTCGCGATTTTCTTTAGCGGTAGACGAGAGGTGCGAAATAAAGGACTCGACTAGGTCGCGGCTCGCCCCTGACAGGGTTGCGGTGCCACAGAAGTCTGCTGCGTATGCCTTGACGAGAGCCGGATCGAGTTTGTGCTGACGGATCAAGATACAGAGTTGATCCCGGAGCCGAGGTTGGCCGTTGTTGGAATGCTTCGCGGGCGTCGATGCCCACCTGTAAGGGTCCGGGTCTCGATTTGAAACAGCAGATGTCCCTAACTCTTCAACGGAGCAAATTCCGATTTCATAGGCTTTACGCAGTGCCCGATTAACTGCGCGCGTTTCGGCAATACGCAGCTCAGCGCCTCGTACGAGCGATGAAACATTGGAGGGATCGGCGTCTCCGAATCCAACAAAGCCTTTTGACTTTGAAGACTTGAAAACTGTGGCTTTGAATACCCATCTGGCGGCAGCAGCATCCGAGAAGTCTTTTTCAATACTGGACCTAACACTAAAGCATCCGCGACGGTTTGCTATCCGCAGCAAACCCGCATGTGTCACGTACCACCTTCCGTCCAACAGCAAGAGATCGCCTAAGGCAATTGATAGCGATAGTCTATTTGTTAACTCCTTCAGGCTGCGTTTCGCCGCCTTAGAGATTTCACCCCACTTTTCACGGGCCAATTTGATGTTTTCCCGGGAGTTGCTATTTGTTTTTGGCATGCGGGCCTCTCGCTGTTAAACAATGTTTAACAATGCTGAACAATGTTGCGTGAGCGAGGAGGCCTTGTCAATTGGTAGTTATTGAACGAATATCGTCGGAGGCCGCGAATATAACCAATGACAACAAAAAATGACCACATAGGCTTTCGCCTCCCGATGAACCTTAAGAAGGAGCTCCATGAAATAGCAAAGAGCGAGGGAAGGACTCTTTCGCAGGTTTGTGAAATCTTCGTATACGGAGGGTTGGAGACTTATAAAAAAGAGGGCAGTCGTTATCTTCAGCGCTTACTGAATCAACAAAAAAAGCCTAGAGTCGACTAATTGTTTAAAGGTTTTGAACATGAATGCCCTAAGGTCTTCGGCGACGTTCTTCTTGGAGCGGAACTTATAAATTACATGCAGAAAAAGCCAACAAATTCATCACGGTTTTTTCGCGGCGGCAAAAGATAGAGCATCCCGGATCAGAAGGGAAGCGCTGGACGTTTATAACAGCTTAAAGTTTGGAGCATTCCTTGCCAGTGAAAGAAAAAGGAGGAAGGATGCCCGACACCGTGGCCTTCCTCCTTTTCTGAAAACCTAACAATACTACTTGGCGCTCTGGTCTTGATCTGTGCCTAAATACGCTACTGAGTCGGATTTAGGTGGGCTGTCCTTCTTTTCACGAGTGTATACAACGCGAATAGTAACCGGATCTTTGTCTCCGGGATTCTCCGGTCTTTGTCCGGCCTTTCCCTCAATTGACTCGCGAATTTCTTTTGCCGCTTTTGGGTCGCCAGCCATCGCCTTCGTCCACATTTGTAGGGCAAGTGTGTCAGCAAATGTCGCCCCAGGTTCTATGGGTACACCTCTTCGCTTCATCATTTTTCGGATGGATTCAGGAATCGGCTCCGGAGCGAAAAGTGCATAGATCTCTGAAATCGGCAGTCGTTTCGGTCTACCCGATGGATTCGGGCTCGGCCCGCCCTTTTGCCATGGCGGGCGCAAATTCTTACGCGTTCCCTTCGAGTTCATGGGACGCCTCCGTTATTTCGTTTTTAAATTGCCAGGAACGACCAACTTAATCGCTGAAGCCCGCTTTCGGAGGGACAGACCGGTGCCCCGGCGACTGTGGGTGTAATTCGGAAATTTAGAACTGACATCTATTTCAAGTGAAGGATTTCGACCGGACATTCAGCATAGCAGAGTGTGGCGGAACTGTTAATCAAATTCCTTCCGGTGTTAGCACCGATTGAATCTTTCCTTTTTCCTGCAATTTGGTGGCGATCCGCGTCGGTTTTGCGCCATGTCGCCGAATTTTCTATGGCTAAAGTCGCCTAGTCGAGTTTAGTGAGAACAAAACAAAGCCGCATCCTTCGGCTCATTTCAAAGGATGCGGCGTGGGCAGCGCGTCATGACGCGGTGGGCTAGCGGTCGTTGTTTCGGTCGTCGTCATCGTGATCGTTGTCGCGCAATGGAGTAGGCGTGCGGATTTTGATCGATGTAACGACCGTGCCAGAGATGGGATTGTCCAAGCGCAGGAAATGGGCTGCTTCGCCAATAGATGATACCAATTCTCGCAGCGGCATTAGTCGGGCCCTGACGTCGTAACCGAAAGGGGGTAACTCTTGGGAGTGTGGGGAACCGGCCTCTTCTCAGACGACGCGGCGTGCGACATACGCGATCATTATCGGCAGTTGCTGGAAGATGGTGCCAAGGATGGCGACGCGACGCGGCTGACTCTTGAAAAGTTCGAGCCGTATTTGGAGGAGTCCGACGGTATCGCGTTGATCGCCTTCGCTGTTACGCAGTCGAAGGTTGGTCGACTGGAACCTGACGTTCACGATCGCGCCCTCGCCGTCATCGACGCCGGCGCCGACCTGGCTGTGTGGGAACGAGAGAATCCGAAGCTGCTGCCGAAACGCCGCGCAGTGCTCGAGAAAGCTCGCGCGCAGCTGACCGGTCCGCAGCCGGCGCGCAAACGCCTGCGCCCGCCAAAACGAGAGCTTTCCGGCCTGGCCGCTGGAGACATTCTCGCTTTCGCGCTTCCGCGGCGAGTAGCGCTTTTGCGCGTGGTGCGCGTGCATGGGCATCGTCTTGGCGAAACCCCGGTGCTTGAGGAGTTGGAGTTCGATGGCGGCGAGGTGCCCTCACGCGAGGCGCTCGAGCGCCTTGGTCCGCGCGTGAAAGATGCGATCACCTTCAAGCATCCCTTGTCATCCGATACCCGCCTCACTCCGTTCGTCAACCGGGGTATCGACTGGCAGCATGCTGGTTTCCAGAAGGTACAGACGATTGGGCGTCGCGACGGCGACAAGCAGGCGCCGGTGCCAAGCACCGGAATCTCGTGGGCCGAACTCGCCGAACGATACCGTCGTCGATTGGCGCAGTAAATCGACGACCGCGGAACAGCACCTCAAGGCGTTTATTCTGTTCTCTAGGCGTACCTCGCGCTAAACGTCTCCGTCGGGAGTCATTCTTCGCTAAGACGACGCGGAGACCCTGGTACTGTTCGATGACAGTCTCAGACGCTGGTAATGCTCTAGTTATGCCGATGAATTCGCGCATGACATAGGAAGCATCGTGTTATCAAATTTTCTGTCATGTCCGGGCCCAAGTCTCCGCGATGATGGATGTGATGCACGTGAAGATTGCATACGTGATCCGCGAGATTTCCGTCACGGTTCAGGAGACGTACTCCTTGCTCCTCCTAATTAGAAACGAAGTCGTTTTTGACGCGCCTGCCAGGTCTTGCCGTTAAAGCGACTGGGCGAAGGAGTGCAAGCTTCCAATACTTCCGTTGATAAGTTTCGAAACTGGCAGGAAAACACACCCTCAATCTCCCGGCCAGCAGAAAGCGCTGGGCCAGTAAATGGAAGCTGTTGTATCTAGGAACCACGGCCGAGAGGCCAACACACGGCGAAGAAATCAAAAAGAATTTAACCCGTGCTCCTCCGAAGCACGTCGGGAGAGCTTTTGCTCACTTGACAAAGACCTGTCATGGAAGTTCTGCGCAGATCTTTGCGAAAAAAAAGCCAGCCGGGAAAAACGGCTGGCCTTTTTTGGTTCACGAGAACCGGTTTAGAAGGTGAACCTGACTCCTAACCGCAGCGTGCGTGCGTTCTGGAACAGGAATGGCAGGCCGTAGCGGCTGTTGAGTACCATCCCGCCTTGAGCCGACGCTTCGGCTGCGACGTCGTAGCCGGTCAGGAACTTTTTGACGTCGGTTCCCAACGCGCTAGCATCGGTGAATTGCAGCCATTCGTTGCCACGCCCGAATGGGTTGGGGTTGAAGGACATGATGGCGTGCTGGTTCAACAGGTTCAAAGCGTTGAACTCAAATCCGAGCCTCATGGCTTCATTGGATTTGCTGACTTTGAAGGAATGATTCAGGCTGAAGTCCGTCTGCGTGTAGACAGGCATGCGGGCGTCCTGTTCGACCTTAGCGAGCGAAAACACTCCGGTGGTTGGATCCTGGCTAAAGGTTGCCCAAGTACCACGCTTGTCGTAAAACTGGCAGGCTGAGGTGCTATCCACAACCGGCACGCACGTGGATTTGGGGCTGCCCTGGGCTACGGACTGGACCAATCCGAACATGGTCTCCATCCCAAACCATTTGACAGTGTAGGAACCCGCCATGTTTAGAACGTTGGGCCGATCTGTGCCCAGTGGTCCATCGGCGACTCGTCCGGTGGTCGAATACTGCATTTCCGGCAGGTCAAAGGTACGGTTGTTGTTGGCGTTGTGCCGGCCGCCGCTGGCGTCAGTGACGTCTGTATCCGTCAAGCCCGAGAAGTTACCAGTCAGCTTGCTGTACGTATAAGAGATTTGTCCGTTCAAACGGGTGCCGTGATAGCGCAGGCGAGTTTCCAGGCCGTCGTAACGGCGGGTGGCTCGAGGGGCCAGCGGGCAGTCAGGACAAATGGCAGTATCGAAGTTTGCAGCCGGGAGTGGTCTGTGAAGCAAGTCAGAGTACGTACTCGGTCCGGGGTTGCCGATGTAATAAGTGGAGTCGTCGATAGACATATCGTCGATCATGTTGTCGACGCGCTTACGGGCATAGCGGATTTCAAGGCCCATCTTTGGAGTAATCGCCCAATCCGTTCCGACCAAAAATTCATGTTGCGAGAAGGGCTTGAGGTGGGGGTCCACGCCGGGATCGGCAGGATTGCCGGCAGGGGCGCGCCAGTTAATGTTTTCGATGAAGCGGCCGGCAATGACACCGGGGGAAGGATCAGCACCGGGTCCGCAGGAGCGACCGCCCGGGCTGGTGGGCGTGATGGTGTTGTAGTCCACGAAGTCCATGGCGTAAACGCAATCGTGCCAGTAATCGCCGCCGAATGAGCCGCGTGGCAGCGAATATTTCATGATGTCGAAAAACTTGCCGTAGCTGGCGAAGACCTTAACCTTGCCATTGTGGAAGAGATCATAGGCCCCACCAATGCGTGGAGCGATCTTGTCGCCGAAGCCGAAACTGATGGAGGGATTACCCGGGCTGTAGGCAGGCAAAAATTCCTTTTCGAAACGAACACCGAGATTCAACGTCAAACCGTGTCCGACGGTCCAGGAATCCTGCAGATAAAAGCCATGGTTGTAGCTGGAAGCATTTCCCAGCGTAGTGATGCCGTCACGAATCGTGTAATAGCCTGCGGTGCCAGCGCAAACATTCCCGGTGGGGCCAAACGTGGCAACGTTATCCGGGATGATTACGTTGTTGCAGGTATCTACACCTGCAGGTGTGGACGGCACGTAGGGTTGCCCCCAGGAAATGAGAACTCCTGCGGTGTTGATGTTTTGAAAAACGTTGTTCAGCAGTTTGTTAAATCCATATCCGAACTTGAAGTTGTGCTGGCCCCACTTGCTCACCGAGTACGAAAGGTCCGCTGCCAGGGACTTGCGGGAATAAATGTCGTGCTGGGTGGTCAGATTGTTGGAGATGTTCGCGAAGCCAGTCTGATGGGCAAACGCTCCATCGGGCGAGCTGTCGGGAACGATCACCTGTCCCGTAACCGGTGAGGTGGTGGTGCCCTGGGTTAAATCCTGTGAGTATTGATAACGAATCCCCGCGGGCAGACCGCGATCCTCTGAGTTGTAATAGAAATAGCCGTAGCGGAGCGCAACTACAGTGTGTGAATTGGGAGTCCAGTCGCCACCAAAATTGAAGATGTTGCTGGGGTTTACTGAGCCGGTATCGGGCCTGAATTGCGCTGGATCGTTTCCGGCGATGGGGTTGTCCTGGCCGACTACTGAATCCGGAAGCGTCGGTAACTGACCCTTGATGCGCGAATAGCCGTATTGCCAGCCTGCGTACAAACGCACTTTGCTGAAAAGTTGGTAATCCAGTCTATTCAACATATTGTGCGCGGTGAGACTACGAGTAAAACTATGCTCACCTGGATCGGTCGCGCCGGTGAAGTTGACGGAGCGGGTATAGCGATCAATGGTGGGAACGTAGCTGGAGAAGATCCACAGTTTATCGCGCAGGATCGGCCCGCCAATGGTGTAGCCCGGTTCGATAGTCGTGTACTGATCTTTTTTCTGGACATAGTAGTTAGGTGCCTGGTCCACGACGGGGCCCAGCGTCAAATTGGTATTGGCTGCAGTGCTCGGGTCGTAACGCTGCCCGCACGCAAGCTGTTGGCCGCTCGGGAGCACAGAGTTTGACTGTACCGGTTGCGGGGTGGTGGAGCACTGGTCATTGGCATCCAGCGCATCGCCGCGGAACTGCACCAGCAGGCTGCCGTGCCATTCGTTGCTGCCGCGCTTCTGGATCACGTTTACCACGCCCCCGAGGGCGCCGCCGTATTCGGCCTCATTGCCGCTGGTCTTGACCTGAACTTCCTGCACGAATTCAAAAATTACGTTTTGCTTGATGCCACCATTTTCGACGTTGCTGGTGTCCATACCTTCGACGAGGTACGTGTTTTCGCTGTCGCTGGCGCCGTCAATCTGGAAGCCATCCTGGCGCAGACGATCGGTGCGGGAACTCTGCAGCGGTTCCTGGCGTGCGCCAGGGGCTAGGGCAATCAAAGACTGATAGGAGCGACCTTTCGGAAGACTATCAATCATGTCCTGCTCAATGGTCGTGGACACCTTGCTCGTAGTGATGTCCACAATGGGCGCCTGCGCTGATACTTCTACCGTCTCGGTAACAGCGCCAACCTCAAGCGCTATTTCATAGGAGGGCAACTTGCCCGCGGACAGCTGGATATCGATTTCCTTATAAGTGCGAAAACCCTTGGCCGTGACCGTCAAGGTGTAGTCCCCGGGAGGTACTTGCTGGAAATAAAAATATCCGGCGTTGTCGGCGGCTATTGTGCGAGGAGCAATCAAGGCCGAACCGGAAAGCTCTACCTCGGCTCCGGCAACTGTTCCTCCGGTCTTGTCCCTGACGTACCCCTTGATACCCCCGGTGGTCTCTTGCGCACTGGCCGGAGACGAAAGCCCAAAGGATAGAGTTAATTGAAGCAGACACACGAACAGAATCACTCTTCCCGCAAATCTATGGTTCATAGATCAGCCCCCCTCGGGATAAACCCGAGAAACTTTCCCCTAAATTTTTAGAACCTGAACTTTAGAAAACAGCTCCCCACGTGTGCATGGGGAATTTATATGAAGCACGTGTATCACTAAGCTAGAATTTATGTCAATTAATAAATATGAATTAAAAGTATTAGGATTATGCGGCCTCCCGGAGCTACCCACCCAGCGGGGAAATAAGGATGTATTGCTGTGAATGAGCTACAATGCCGTTCACTTAGCCTGTTTCGTGGGAGCGTCATGAGGCTTCTACGTATTGCCCCATATTGCGTCGTACTGACTCTCGCCTTCACCCCGCGGGTAACGGCTCAGCAAAATGAGCACCGTGTTCCCGTGGACCTGGTTGTGCGTGTCCATGTTGATTCCATGAGGAATTCCGCGCCTTCAGCCACCAAGGTGCAGCTGCAGGATGGCTATGGCCAATTGGAGCGGGAGAAATATGTGGATGACGGTGGATCGGCAGAATTCGACACATTTACCACCTCGATTACGGGGGTCACAAAACGGATTCGCGTGTTTGGCCCGGACATTCAGGAGTACACAGAGAATATTGATATTGAGCGGATGGAAGGGCGGAAGATCGTGGACATAGTGGTCCGCGCGACTATGGGCGCGGCTACCCTTTCAGTGGGCGGCAGCGTCCCGGCTAGCCGGCTCCATGTCCCTGAGAAAGCGCAGAAGGAATTTCAAAAGGGTTCGGAGTCACTGGCCAAAAAGGATTGGCCGGAAGCAAGCAAGCATTTCCATCTGGCGATCGCGGAACACCCAGATTACGATGTGGCCTATAACGGGTTGGGACTGGCACTCGCGAGTGGCGGAGATTCCAAAGGCGCCCGGCCGGCGTTTGAGAAAGCGATCAGCCTGAATGAAAACTTTGCCGAGGCCTACCGAAACCTGGCCAAGATTTCCCTTACGGAACGAAATTTGACGGAGGTTGACACGCTGCTGGTGAGGTCGCTCTCGGCGGATCCCACGAATGGGTGGGCACTCGCCTATGCGGCGTACGCCGAGTTGCAATTGCACAAATTTGAAGATGCGGTTGCCCACGCGCGCAAGGCGCACTCCGTAGAGCACAAGGGCCTAGCCAGTTGCCACACGGTCGCGGCGCTGGCGCTGGAGGGGCTGAACCGTCAACCGGAAGCGCTGTTGGAGTACGAGACTTATTTGCAGGAAGAGCCGAATGGACGTGATGCGGCTCGCGCTAAACAGAAAATCGCACTGTGGACTACCGGCCAACCGCCGAAGTAGTTTCGATGCTCTGCCTAGTGAGCTCCCAAGTAGTTTTTTAACGGCTACTCGATCGAACATGTGGCTGTGCACATCAGAGGCGCTCAGGTTGTGCGGGATTATGCAGGACATGGTGTTTGCGAATTCGAATCAGTGAATCAAATTGGGCCAGTGATCCAAAACCCGCTTTGCTGAGGGGCGAACGAGTTTTTGAGGCGACGTTTCTACTAGAGCGCCTGGTGGCGGTGCTCGTACCGGAGGCCTAGCACCACTCAATACTCTGAGTGCCAAGTCTCCGGGTTCACTTCCAGGACTACAGCGCTGGTTAATACGTAGTTGTTTTTAAGTCGCTGAGTCGCTTGACCGGTTGTGCCGTCGCCGGTAGCACTTGCGCATAAAGTTGTCAGGCTCATTGCTTGGTCCGGCGCCGGCTGCGTCAGGGGAGATGATGAACTCGCGGCGTCGCTGACGCGCCGCCCATCCTGACGTTTTCATCGACTATCCATGATGACCTGTCCCGCTTGATTGTTTCCAGCGGGAGTAATTCTCTCTTATTCCGCGAGGAAACACCTTCGAAACTGCACCGTATTGACGATCTCGCAGCTCCGAGGATGCAGGAGAAGTGTCGTCTAAAAATATTTGGACAGAAACCTTGTCAGGGGAAATTACTTGCGACTCCATCCAGAGAAAGCGTAGGATTCCGTCATTCGCTGCCTCCCATTTTTCCGCGGGCAGACGAAACGGCCACCGATTTGTCCGCTTACCCCTGGGATCTGAAAGACGCGTGCACCGCGCTCTGCAGTACATTCTTCGGAGTCGAGGAGGCGAAAAATGAAAATCTTGAATTTACGGTGGGTTGTAATCCTTTTCCTGGTAGCCCTCTCATTGCCACGGCCTGCCGATGCCCAAATGGTTCCGTTCAAGATATACATTACCTCGCTTTGGCAACTTGATACTGGCGTGGACCCTGGTGTGGGCGTAATCGGCGACTACTACGCTGTCGTGACGGTGAACGGCGTTCAAATGAGCAACAAGCAGGGCAGCGACGGGGCTTGCAACGATGAAAGCTCGACTGGCATTCTGGTACCCTTCCCGCTGTTCAACTACTTCGACAAGATTTCCCAATGTGGTGTTAAGACGCCTTGGGTTTTCACAACCCAAGTACCCGCGGGCCAGCCGGTACATGTCAACATCGATCTGTTCGATGCCGACCTCATTTCAGACGATGAGGCCGACCTTAAAGTCGGATCCGGAAGCTCGTTGAATCTCGTTGTGGACCCGGCCAATGGGGGGAAATGGACCGGAGACATCGTATGGCCACAGGATTGCTCCCGCCCGGACTTGGTTCTCGGAGGCCAAAACGCGAACGTCTGCTTTCAAGTCGGCTTCGACACGGACGATGACGGACTCCTCGACGTGTGGGAACAGTTCGGCGTGGACACGGACAACGACAGCGTAATTGATATAGATCTTCCGTCGCTCGGAGCCAATCCGTTACACAAGGACGTTTTCGTCGAGGCCGATTATCTGGTGGCTTCGAATCATTCCCACGCTCCGCAAGCAGGCGCCGTCAAGAGCATTGTGAGCGCCTTTGCGAATGCGCCGGTGTCGAATCCCGATGGCACCACCGGAATCCAACTTCATGTCGACGTTGGCCCACTCTATGGGACTGGCGTCGTCACTCAGGTTGTAGGGCTGGGTGGGGTAACAGGAACTTACGGCGACTTGGGCGGCGGCAACGAGGTCGCCGAGGCGGGGAATGAAATTATCGAAGGCTTTGACACCCCGCAGGGCACCGCGACCCAATTCGACGATCTAAAGAAGACCAATTTCGACCCGAAACGTGAGCCGATTTTTCGTTACAACATCTGGGGCCATCAGACCAACGTCCGAGCCGCAATAAACGATTGCACTAGCGGAGACACAGCCGGGACCAGGCGGGAATTCATGGTCACTTTGGGTGGCTTGCGGAGCGACGGGACAGCGTGCTGGTCGACTGACAGCGGCGGCTTTTCGGTGGGCGACAGCGCTCAACAAGGCGGCACATTCATGCACGAGCTGGGACACGCGCTCGGTCTGCGCCACGGCGGAAACGTAGATACTAACAACAAGCCCAACTACCTGAGCGTGATGAACTACAGCTTCCAGGACTGCTTTGTACCAGGTAGCGTCGGCCTCCTTCCAGGAGGGTGCGATTATTCAAGACTCGTTTCAGGCGCGGTGTTACCACCGCTCGATGAAACGAATCTCGACGAGTGCGTGGGCATCGGAGGCGGCCTCGGCTTCGGCGCCATGGATTGGAACGGAGATGGCTTATTCGAAGGTACAACGCCGTGCGGGAAGATTTTTTCAAACGTAATTGCCGATGTAAATAACGACGGCGTCTGCGTCAGTCCAGGGGCGAACGGAAAGCTCGATACCATGCGGGCAAGCGACGACGTTATCAAAGATACGACCATCAACGACGGCCCCAACCGGTTTTGCGACACGCCGATCAAGACAATGAGCGATGATCTACAGACGACCGCGGTCGGCTTTACACCTACTCAGCCCAACCCTTTAGCGAGCTTCGATGATTGGAACTCCATCAATCCTTCCGTCTTGACCGTTACGGGACTGTCGGCCAGTGGAACATCTGACATCGAACCCGAACCCGACCCTGACACTCTCAGGCAATCACGACAATACTTATCTACCATGTTGACGCCGGTCGTCTCTCTGAGCGAGACAGGTCCCGCGACAGCCAAACCCGGTGATCAACTGACCTACGTCATCACCACGAAGAATACTGGCCGCGGTCCTGCGCTCTCGGCAGTACTGCGGGCCACCAACCCCGACGGCGCCGTGCAGACCTCCCCGCTTGGCTCCATCTCCGTCGGTTCGGTAGTGGTCCAAAATGCCTCCTTCACTGTGCCTGCCAATGCTTGCCCTGGAACCTTCACGGGCGCAAACGCTTTTCTGACGTTTAACGATTTTGCGGGACAGCCGATGACCGGATCCGCTTCCGCGCCCCTTCAGGTTCTTGATGTGGTGCCGCCGGCAGTCACTGTGTCTCTATCACCGTCAGTGTTGTGGCCGCCCAACCACAAGTTCGTTAACGTGACAGCCACGATCTCTGCAAAAGACAATTGCGATGCGAACCCAAGTGTCGTACTCGTATCGATCTCCAGTAACGAGCCCCCGAATAACAAAGAGCCAGACATCCAAGGTGCCGCGTTCGGCACGGATGACCGCGTGTTTTCGCTGCGATCCGAACGTGATACCGGGAAGGGAAGTACCGGCCGAGTCTACACGGTTACATACCGTGTGACAGATAAGTCTGGAAACGCCACCGTCAAGAGCGCAATCGTCACCGTGCCAACGAGCAACAGCGGACACTAGAAAAAAGAGTTCGAGGGTCGCAGCGGGTTCACCCGTAAACACGTCTAGGCCTTGGTCACCGATGCACCTTGACGATCTTCGATCGGTTCGGCCGCACGCACTGGACCGCGTGACACAGCGCCGGACTGTGAACAGTTCGATCTGGGAGTCTCCGAAGAATTTGAAACGTCCGGTATCCCTCTCCGGCAGTTTTGGTCTAGGGCGAAAGACGCACCCTCAAGTTAGGGCCAGAAGCGGGCGCCTACAACCTTGTCAACGCAAAGTAGAAATGTCCGGTTTTCTGCCATATAGAAATGTCCGCCAGGGATGGTTCGGAGGAACACTTTTATAAACTCTTGAAGGTGGATGGGCGGCGCGGGTATTGGGCAGTGGCGTAGGCGCAGGTAGCGGCCGCGAGAGCGCAGCCAGTCTCGTTGGCTCAAGGCGATTCGCTCCGTTTCCATAGCGCCCCCGGCCATCTATGAAAGCGGACATTTCTACTTTGCTCAAACCGGACATTCTCACTTTGCAGCGACAGAGACCATACGACCTTTGACGTCGCTGACTTGAAGGTATAGATTACATCTCTGCTTTCTAACACCAGTCCTTTTAGTGCTGGCGCAGGAACTTAAGCCATGGCGGATTTGCCATCAGCAGACCACAACGAATTATTCAACTGGGAGATTTATGACGAGTCGCGTTACATAGGCGACGGACTTATTTGGCTTTCTTCGGATGAAGTACCCACACCAGCCCAGACCGCTGAATCTTTCGAGACTACCGCTTTGAACCCGTTGGCTGTTTGTGCGCCCGAGACGAGAGATGCGGATCGCCTCACGGAGGATCCATTCGCAAATCCGGTTTCCGTCCGCCTTCCGTCCAGTGATACTAACGTCCAATTGCTTCCTATCAATTCTGCCGGTGATGGCTCCGCAGGGATTCTTTTTAATCCATTACTGCCGAGCCACAAAATATTCGGCCAATTTAACCTAACGCGACGTCTCTTTCGCGTCGCGGCCTTGGTCACCGTTCTGTTAATTGGGAGCGTGCTGCCCTCAATCCTGGGGCATCTGCGGCCGAGTCGAGTAAAAGCCTCTGCGGCGGTCGCTGGTCCATCCACTTTCACTCAGAGTGGCCACCTGATGAGCAGGCCCGTACGGATGCTGACGGTAATGGCGGGGCGGCAAGAAACGGTAAAGGACATCAGTATTCGTTACGTCGGACATTTCGATGACGATCTATTTGAAGAAATTCGTAGACTTAATCCGGACCTGAAAGATCCAGATCGGCTGGAAGACGGACAGCTGATTCGAATACCGCTCCGTGCGGCTACGCCGGTTAACTGATTGCATCTAGTAATCGCAAGTTTCTTGGCTCTGCAACCAGGTTGCACAGTGAAGGGTCTCTCCCTCCTCTAGCTGCGGTAGCGCTCCCAATGGGCGCCGGAAGCGGTTACTGGGCAAAAAATTGACTTAGCATGGCCGGGAACCTAGAATCACACGACATCCGGTTGTAGCTCCATGATTGAACAGACGATTTCGCATTACCGCATCACCGAAAAGCTCGGTGCTGGTGGTATGGGTGTGGTCTATAAGGCGCACGACACGAAACTCGAGCGCACTGTGGCTTTGAAATTCCTGCCCACCGGAGTCGCTATCAGCGACGACGACAAGAGCAATTTACTTCGCGAGGCGCGCGCCGCTTCCGCGCTGGATCATCCCAACATTGGCGTAATTCATGGGCTTGAGGAATCAGAAGACCACCAACTCTTCATCGTAATGCAGTACTACGACGGCGAAACTCTGGCGCACGTGATTTCGCGTGGAATCATTCCCGTGCGCAAAGCGCTAGATCTCGCGATCCAGATGGCCGCCGGCCTCAGCGCCGCTCACGCTCACAATGTAGTGCATCGCGATATCAAGCCGTCGAACATCATCATCACCAAATCCAACATAGCGAAAATTGTCGACTTTGGACTGGCGCGTGTGGTGGTCAGTATCAGCGCCACGCAGAGCATCTCGGCGACCGGTACGCTGCCGTACATGGCGCCGGAGCAAATTCTTGGTGAGTCCATCGATCAGCGGTGCGATATCTGGGCGCTGGGAATCATGATCGTGCAGATGATTACCGGTAGTCATCCGTTCCTTAGAACGAACAATGCCGCGACGACCTTCGCAATCCTGAACCAGCCGCCGGCAGCAATGGATGTCGTACCAGCACAGCTCCAGCCAATCCTTTATCGCGCCTTTTCGAAGAAGCCTGAGAACCGCTATCCGGGTTCGGAGGAATTGCTTCGCGATTTGGAAGCAGCACGCGTCGACATTCTCTCGCGCCAAGCTCTAGTCGAAGAGCCGACGGTCACGCGCTCTATGGCTCCGCGTGAACTAAAACTGTATATGCACAATGCGTCCACGCCGAGCTGGACGATCGGGCCCTCAAAAAAGGCGCGGTGGCTCGCGCTTGGATCGCTTGGATTGGTTCTGGTCGCTCTCGCAATGTTATTGCTGCCGTCCATTCGCGAACATTTCACGGGACTGGCATACGCAAGCAGCGATAAACATATTGCCGTGCTGCCGTTCACGAATTCCGGTGGTGATCCCGGCTACCAGGCGGTCGCCGAAGGCCTGATGGATTCAATGACCAACCAGCTTTCAAACTTGGAGGCGGCTCAAGGTTCTCTGTGGGTCGTCCCGGCCAGCGTGGTGCGCAGCCGCAAAGTAAACGATCCGACGTCGGCGTTCCGTGATCTGGGCGCCACGATGGTGGTGCAGGGGAGTGTGGGGCGCAAGGGCTCGGGCGTTGCTTTGACCGTGGTGCTGATTGATTCGAGGAGGCTGCGGCAGATTGGTTCCGCGGAATTTGATAACCCTTCTGGTGATTGGGCCGAACTTCAGAATCAAGCACTGGTGCAGCTGGCTCGCCTCATGAAAATTAATGTACCGGAAGCGCCCATGACCGCCCAAAGCGTCGTTCCCAACGCCTATGAGTCTTACCTCAAAGCCCTCGGATATCTTCAACGCTACGACAAGCCGGGCAATCCGGATCTGGCCATTACGGAGTTGAGCTCCGCGGTCGCGAGGACGCCTCGTTTTGCCCTGGGCTATGCGACGCTCGGTGAAGCGTATCGGTTGAAATTCCTGATGGACAATGATCCGGCGTCGGTCGAACAAGCCCTGACAAATTGCCGCAAGGCTCTGGAGATCGACCAGCGCCTGACTCCCGTGCACGTTACGCTAGGTAATCTCCATCAGAAACTCGGTAAGAACGAACTTGCGCTTCTGGAATTTCAAAAAGTCTTGGATGTCAAGCCGCGTGATGCCGACGCCTTAATAGGAATTGCCGGCGTCAGCGAGACCATGGGGCACACCGCGGAAGCCGAGGCCAGCTATAAGCGCGCCATTGTTCTTCGGCCAGACTACTGGGACGGATATCGCGCGCTCGCGCAATTCTACGATCGCCAGAAACGCGTGCAGGATTCCATCGCGCAGTATCGGCGAATCATTGAACTGACTCCTGACAACCCTGAGGCCTACAGCGATCTGGGCATTCAATACATGAGCCAAGGGGACCCGCAGTCGTTGTCCGCGGCAGAAGCAGCATTTCAGAAATCCTTTCAGTTGGCGCCCAACTATCAGGCGTATGGGAACCTCGGATGGTTGTATATGGAACAGAAGAGATATGCAGAAGCCGCTACGTACACGCGCGCGGCTCTCGCGCTCAATGATAAGGATTGGCGCGTGTGGGCCAATCTACAATTGGCGTATACATGGTTGAAGGACGACAAAGAAATGCGCCTGGCGCGCGCAAACGTGCTGAGCCGCCTTGAGCAGTACGTGCTGGTGAATTCACAGGATGCTGCTGCGCAGTCCATGCTGAGCATGCTCTACGCGGAAGACAAGCTACGCGAGAAGGCTGTGGCCCGCGCGGATGCGGCGCGCGCGCTGGCTCCTAAGGATCCATGGATTCTAGCCGACATCGCGGAAACCTATGACGATCTCGGCGACCGTAAGCTCGCTATGGAGTACGCTCAACAGAGTCTTAGAAACGGTTATACGATGATCGATCTTCGGCAGCGGCCGGGGCTCCACGGGCTTTTGGTTGATCCAAATTTCAGGCCCCAGGGAAAGCAACAACGGTAGAGTCGCAGTAATCACGCAGTGCCTAAAGAACGCCGGTTCACCGGCGATAAGGAGAACGATAATGGCTATGACCGGAACCGAAAAAGCAGAAGAATCCAGCTTACCTAAATCCGCAACAATCACAATTTGCGACCAACACCCAAACACCATGGACAGAGTAGAAGTAACACCGAACGGAGGGCGGATCCATTTTCAAAACGAAGACCAGAAGGACTATGGAATCCGTTTCTGGAAGACAGGAATGGAAGAGACTTCGGGAATTGATATCGTGCTCCCCGCGGGCGGAAGCATTACGGTCGCTATCAAACAGGATGACGAATTCGGATATAGCGTGATGCTCTTCGACAATGACGGGAAAGTCTCGAGCGGCAAGGGTGGAGGGCCGATCGGAAACTGAGTTCAGGTCCGGCTGATTGATGACTGTTTGGTTTTAAAGGGTTGACACAACAACCTCTGCGGTTCAACAAACTGTCATTGCCATTGTCATTGCGGGGCGGCGGTTTGTCTTCTGCAGTCGAATATTGATGCCAAGTGGAACGCCTGCGACATGGACCGATTCAGGTCTTCCGGCGGCTGTATAAAACATTTTCAGAGAAGGAACTCATTTCTGAATGAAGTCTGCTGAGCGCCTCCGTTGCTTCCGCGAACAGATGCTCAATATCAGATAGATCTCCAGATTTGCCGCAGAGTTCCAAGGCCACTGCCGCGCTGAAGGAACGATGGTTGGAACCGAAATTGGCAACTGCCCCCTTCAGAGCGTGCGCCGAGCTAGCTATAGCCGCAGTGTCGCGTGTTTCCATCGCGATTCTAATGGCGGACATTGTCCGCGGAGTCTCTTGGAAAAAAGTTTCAATCAGTTCGGCGCACAGTTCCGTGCTGCCGTCCAAGCGAGCCAGCAGTGTTTCCCCATCGAACTCGGCCTCTACCGGCTCGATGTTTTCCTCCTGAGGCGACTGCTCGGAAGCAAAGATGCAGATACCTTCGATAGTCTCGAAGAGATCTTTGGCGCGGATAGGCTTGGAAAGGTATCCGTCCATGCCCGATGCCAGGCAGCGTTCCCTATCGCCCTTCATCGCATGCGCTGTCATGGCAACAATCGGTATGTGTCTTCCAGTGGAGCGTTCCTGTTCTCGGATGGCCGTGGTGGTTACGAGCCCATCCATTCGCGGCATTTGCACATCCATGAGGATGACATCGAAGATCTGGGTCCCAAACAGCGTCAAGGCCTGCTCCCCATTGCTAACTACAGTCACATCATGGCCCCGTCTCTCCAGGAGCCTGTAGGCCAGGGTTTGATTCACGATGTTGTCTTCTGCAAGTAGGATTCGAAGTCTGAGACGATTTTCTCTCAAGGAGTGCTTGGTCACGAGGGTTCGTTCCGAAGTACTGTTCTGAGCGGAGGAGAGAGCACCCGCGATCGCTTCGAGGAGCTCCGCCTGGTTGATTGGTTTGCTGAGATAAGCAGCGATGCCAAGTTCCCTACAACGACGTGCATCGCCCGCCTGCCCCGCTGAGGTGAGCATGATGAGTGGAATACTCTGAGATTCCGGGAGGGCAATGATTCGTTCAGCGAGCGAAAACCCGTCCACTTCAGGCATGTGCGCGTCGATCAGAATGAGACCGAACGGCTGCCCGCCTTGACTCGCCTGGCGCAACGCTGCAAGGGCCTCATCGGCGGTCTCCGCAATCGCAGGTTTCATCCCGAGATTGGCTAACATCTCTTGCAGGATCCTACGGTTCATCAAATTGTCATCTACGGCGAGCACAGACAGCCCTTCCCACTCGACCGGTAGCGCGGAAACAGCCCTTTCATGCACGCCCGCCGGCACACGGAACCTCCCTGTAAAGTGGAATGTGCTGCCCATGCCAAGATCGCTCTCGACCCAGATGCGACCACCCATCCTCTCCACAAGTTGTGCCGAAATGGTCAGGCCAAGGCCCGTACCGCCATATTTGCGGGTAGTCGAACCGTCCACCTGCGTAAAGGATTCAAAAATGAGGCTGTGCTTTTCCTTTGGAATGCCAATGCCAGTGTCACGGACGTAGAAGTCCAGCGTGAGTTCTGAACTCTCATAGGCTTCCGCCGATACGTGCACTTCGATTTTGCCCCGGTCAGTGAACTTCACGGCATTACTTGCCAGATTCAGAAGAATTTGCCGCAAACGAGTTGGATCACCAAAGAGCGTTTCGGGAACGTCCGCGGAAACGTGCGTCAGGAATTCAAGGCCTTTTTGGTGCGCCCGAATGCTTTGTGCCTTCATGGCATCGTTGAGAGTGTCCCGCACTTTAAACTCGACGATATCCAGTTCCAGTTTGCCGGCTTCGATCTTCGAAAAATCCAGAACGTCATTGATGACTTGCAATAAGGAATCCGCCGAACCTTTCACCATGTTTAGGTATTCTGTTTGTTCCGGGCTGAGTTCGGTGTTCATCAGGATTTCTGTCATGCCGATGACGCCGTTCATCGGCGTGCGGATTTCATGGCTCATGTTCGCGAGAAATTCGCTTTTGGCTTGACTCGAAGCTTCGGCCTGATCGCGTAGCGCTTCCAGTTCCGCTTGCTTCAGAGCGTTGTCGCGCATGTCTCTCACACTCTGCAAACAAGACTGCACGAGAAAAATATTTTCGAAAATAACCCACGCCGCATGTTCCACCCAGCGCCAATGACTGGCTGTAAGCACTCCGAAAGCAGACTGCGGCCAGAAAACACCTCGGACAAAGTGATCGACCGCGACAACGATCGTCGCGGGAATCAGAACTCGCCAGTCGCGGTAGAAAGCCAGAAATGCGAGGGATCCGAAGACATGAAAGTGCGTCTCGATCCGACCTCCTGAGAGGTGGATGAGCAAGCCGGACATGAGCATCTGACTAACGGCGATGACATGCCGGGTGATCGCTTCGCCGGGTCGGAGGATCGCCAACACTACCGGAAACAGCGTAATGACGCCACCCAGAAAAATTGCCGCCCAAACGTGAATATGTACGTCGCTAAACTGGCCCGCCCAGGTCTTTGGCGAAACGATAAGTGCGGTCGCGATCCCTGCCAGCCACTGAAACGTCATCAGCCCGGCGAAGATTCGGTCGGTACGTTTGTACACGGCCAGTTGATGTTTCTTCAGTAGGAACTCTGCGCGCTCCCGAATAGCCGGGCTTACTGGAGTTTCGACCACAGACTCTTTAGCCACGCTGCTTCTCCTTTGTCCGCTCTCGTTGTTGGGTCGTGCAGGGAACATCCGAATATGGAAGTGCGATCTGTCTGCGCCACTCCTGTTGTTATTAAGGAGACGATTGCCGATCGTCCGGCGTTATCACCGGAGTGCCCTCGGGACGCGGTGATACCGCCGCTGAATCGCATGCGGCCACTGCTGTCATACAAAATCGTCTGCCCCGACGCCTGGGCACCAAATCGCCTTGCTTCCACGCCGCCCGGATCACTAAAAACGCTCACCCCAGGGATCGCTGCAGCGCTGCGCCACAATTCTGTTTTTTCCCAGCCATCGAGAAAATTAGCAGGTCGCACAAAAAATACTGCCGCAGCCGCTTTCCCTTGCAAACGAGTCATTAAGATTGAAAGCTCGCCGATCGTAGCGTCTGTGCACGGGCACTTGGGGTGCGCAAATATGACTAATGTCGGTTGTCCAAGGTTCGGTGTAAACGCCCCGCCCTTCGGCCATTCGATGGGTGGTTTGCCGGGTTCGGCCGGGCCGTCCTCGTAATTCAGCATCGCTCGCAGGCCCACAGTTAGACCAAGAATCCACAAGGCTCCGACCACGACGAGAACTCGCTTCGCAGCTGGAGTATAGGTACTCATCACTTTTGCGCTAAGTAGGTACTGAGCACCTGCAACAATTGATTTTCTTCGACTGGTTTCTTCAGGTATTCATTGCAGCCGCTTTCGAATCCAAGTTTTACGGAATTGGTGCCGGTTCTGAATGTCAGGAGGATGACCGGCACCTTCCGGGTCCGTTCGTCTTGACGAATTCTCCGGCAGACTTCCAGCCCGTCAATGAAGGGCATCATCACATCCATAAGGATCAAGTCCGGGATTTTGGTCGCAATTACGCGAAGAGCTTGGGCTCCGTCAGCCACGCAGATCACTTCATAACCGGTCTTCTGTGAGATGAGCGTTCGGTGCAACAACCGGCTGGTAGCCGAATCGTCCACAAGCAGAATCGTCTTGGAAGAAGACATGCATTCACCTGTTGGTTGGCGCCAAGGACCGTTTCACATGATCGGAGGCACGTATAGCACCACGAATGAACATTTTGTTCACGAAGGCTGGAATGCAACCTATTGAAATGCCGTGCTTTATCGGACACCGTAATGCTTTTTGGCGAGAAGAGAACGTCTCTCAATCTCATATCCTTGAGATTGAGATTTCTCTTGGCGATTTTGAGACTTGGACTCTAACTCCTGATAATTCGGATTACTGGACAAGCGGCAGGGACAGCGATTCCGTTAGTTCATGGTTTGGAATGTTCTGGTCTGCTTGCGCGCTCGGCATGGCCCAGGTGGGCACACTCTTCTTGCTGCTCTGGCGTGATTGTGGTGGGGGTTTCACCGGCCAACACCGAATTGCAGCGCATCGTATCCTCGAATCCGGGCGCTGAGAAGATGAAGGTCAGGCTGACGGGTTCGGTGCCAGTATTCTTCAAACTTATCCAAGTATTCGCCGGGACAAAGACAAGTCCGCCGGCGTGGAGATCGCGCTCTCGATCGCCAAGCGAAACATGAACTTTGCCGCTGTGGATCAGCACGATTTCATCTTGGACCAAGTGCCGGTGCATTGATATGATCGCGCCAGAAGCAAGATCCTCGGTACCGGCGACAAGATGCTGAGAGCCGTTGTTTTTTGGGCTAACCTTTAGCATGAATTGGGAGGAAGCGGAAGCGGTGCTGTCGGTGTGAATGCGGCGAGTCCGCAGTTCGCCTTCATTCCTTTCCAATAAAAGCGGCTTGGCATGAGCTTCTGCCGCGGGGATTTCGATGGATTGATTCGACTGGGAGAACCCATAGAGACCGGCCGCCAGTAGCACGGACGTTGTAAGCGCACTACAAATTACTTTTGACTTCACACCGTCACCTCGGTCTTCTGCTTCTTCGCCCTTTTGGCTTTGATCTCCGCTGGATGGCCCATCCATAGTTCGAAACCCAATTCAGCCAGTAGCCGCTCGAACCAGCGTGAATATCCGGTAGCCTCCATGCCTACCCGCACGCAGATTCCTCGCTGCTTCAGGTCTCGATAGAACTTCTCTGCATGTCTATCACTGTGGTTCAGTTCCTGCTCACTATACTCTCCAGTCTCTTCTACAAAAAATGCAATCTGCTGAAAGCTCGGGTGGTAATCTACGCCTGAAATCATCATGTTCGGCTCCTTTCTCCCGAGCCTGCGGTCGTCTGAACAACCACAGTCTACTCGCGTCGAGAGGAGCCGACATGGTTATGGTGCAGCAACGCTAGTTGTCATTTCCAATGGGTGAGAGTCCCATCGACAGAACGGTCCAGTCACTGTCGTAGTTATATCCAGCGGCGAGAAGGGTGACTGACTCGTCGGAAGCCTGGAAGTAAAAGTCCCGGTGGCCGGAAGAGTTCTGGTCAGATCTGCACAGGGGGCGAGCGACTTGACAGGCCGCAGCAAAAGCGAACCAGGAAGCTGCGAAAAGTCGGCCCTGCGTGAAGCGGATAGCAGGATAGTCGGGAGAGCCGAGCCGCTCATAACATGGCGAAGGCCTATGTCGGGACCGCAAGACTGGAACCAACCGGTTACCGATCTCCCCGGAGTCGTAGAGGGCGGCATGTTAGGAAGGAAGGACAGCGAAAGCGTGGAACCACTCGGAGGTCGCCTAGGCGCAGTGTGCACAGCGAAGGCATGTCGTAAAAGCCGCTGAGCGGTGAAATCGGGATGTGCCTGCGAGTGGGGCGGATGGGGCCGATTAAGCGTGGATGGGTCGAGACAGAAGAACTCGGACCGGAGCGAGGGCCCCTGGGGTAGAGCGGCAGAAGCCGTTCGAACGGAGGTGCTTCAGCGCGCAACGTCCCCCGGCACAGAACGGGGAACCGACGTATGCAGCGGGGAGTGCGAAGGACGGAGGCAAACCTAGCAACACGTGGCTGTGTCGCTAGGGCGGGCCCTGTCTGAAAAACCGGCCTTGAAGCCGTACTGGGGAAAACCCGCCGTACGGAATTTTAGGGAGGGCAATGGAAACGTCGGCATCATTCGAAGCCCGCTACGCGCCTTTGCCCTACCCGACCAATCAAGTGCACGGCGCCGTTCCACATATCCGTTGACCTGTTAAAATCTCGCGCTAACCGCCCTGTCAATTGACAGCGCCGCCTCGCATTTCTAGCAACTCGCGGAGCCAATCTTCGAGGAGACCTTGAAACAATGATTTTACTTCTCGAAACGCAATGCCCATCCCCAGGTCGGGGTGCGAGTACACCACCATCGCGGTTGCTGCAAAAACCTGACCCTGGTTCATTATCTTGACGGCTAAACAAGTTCCGGTTGCAAGTGGTGTAGACGTTTGGAGGAAACAACCATATCGGCTCAACTCGGTCACGTTGGCCAGTTCAATTCCGCCGTCTGAAGTAACTTCTGCAGAGGCTTTGCATGGAAATCTAGGTACCCGACGAGCCATTCGACCTCTTTATTACAACGCCGAATTTACCACGATTCCATTCAAGTGGCCGATAAGTCGCGTTACCGGGACGTGTAGTTTTGGCCGGATTTCACTATTCCGGTAACGGCGTTTATCAGGAGTTGGCCAGCTGGTCTTGCGACAATGTGTTCGGATAGCCGACGAATATCGAGGGGTTACCGGACTAACGCTTTAGCTTTGCCAATTCCGACTTAACCACTTCAACGTCGCCATGCAGGGCTGCCACTGCGTCGCACAAATGCGAGAGACCGCCAAGCAAGTTCTCCGTAACTTTATTCGGCTGGGTTTTTATATTTAACTTCGCCTCCTCAAAAACTCGCTTCGCTATATCAGTGTGCCAAGTCACCATTTTCTTGCACCTCCTTCTTTCTTTAAAAGTTGCCCAGATGAGCTACTTCGATGGTAAGCGGCAATCCAACCAAACGGAGCGAAAATACCACCCGTTGGTTCTAAACTCCTGATAAGTTCTATAAAGGAAGAAGTCAAGAAAAAACACATCTCCTTCGGCCGGAATTGTTCTTGCTTCTCAGCCCACTCGATCGAGCAAGTTTTGTTCTGACCTACCGTGCCATGTGCTCGGTTGGGGGGCCATGCGGCCCCGTGAATTGGGTTCTCTCTATCAGCGGTTTTCATCGCTTCTTGGCGACGAAGCCTGTCAGTTCCGAAACCAACAAAGCAGAACGGTGGTCAAATTTGGCGACCATAGTTCTATTGGGGACTCGTGGCCCATAGCTTTTTCTGGTTATCCGAGAGGGACTAGGGTCGGGTGTGAGACTAAGTGCCCGAGGCACACAGCGCCTAACTAATCAGCTGAGACTCGCTCTCGAACCAGAGTGTCCCGAGAACCTGACAGCCACCGCCAGAGAAAATACCCAGAGATGGAGCGGACTCGATCAAAGACACTCAAGCTGTTTGTGGTTTCAGATGTTGGGCGTCGAAGCACGCTCCTCTCTTCCACACCATCAATACGATGGTGGCAATCTTCCTGGCCAAGGTCAGACGGGCCATCTCCGGCCTGAGGCCCTTGGTCAACAAAGCGGTGTAGAACTCTTGAAACGGACCAGGTTTGCTGGAGGCCACGATGGCCGCGCTCTTAAACAGATTTTTTAGATCGTGATTGCAGTTGCGGTTAAGTCCGCGAATGGAGCTCTGTTTCTTCGTTCGTTGCAGCCGGCCGTCGACACTACGGTGATCGGCGCTGCTGTGAGTCTCGATGCCAAATCCGCTGTAGGTCCACAGCTGCCGCTTGGTGCGGAAACGATGCGGAGTCTGCAGGATGCCAAGCAATACGGCTGCCCGGATCGGACCGATCGAAGGAATCTGGCAGAGTTGTTTCCAAGCCTGGTGTTTCTTGGCCTCTGCCAACAGCTCCCGCCGCACTTCCTGACGCACCGTCCGCAACGCATCGAGTTGTTGGTAGTAAAACTCCGCTCGCCGACGCACTCCCCGTTCACCGATCTTCCCGAGCCACTCGGCACGATGGCGCGGGGCATAGACCTGCTTGCCGGTACAAGGAATAGCCCAACTGCGATAGATGGCCTTCACCCGCGTCATGACCCGTACGAGATCTTTGGTGATGGTGAGATAACTGCGCACCAACTCCTTCAGACTTCGTAGGCCGTGTTGACCGTGATAGACCGGGCTGAGATGGTTGAGACGCAACAGCTCCGCCAACCGACGTGCGTCGATCTTGTCACTCTGGTTGCCTTCTCTCATGGAGGCATTCTTTCGCGGATCGCACGCTACCAAGTTCGTCACGTGCGGTTTCAGCAAGTCGTACAACCAGGCCGCGGAGGTTCCTTCTTCAAACGTGACCTGCAAATCTCCACGCAACCCATCGATGAACTGCAAAATCATGCTCGCTTTCGTCTCGATCACACATTCCATCCCGATCTTTCCTGCACTATTCATCACCGCAATCGAAATGCTTTCCTTGTGCACATCCATACCGATATACTTTTTGCTATCCATTGAGGGCGTTCCTTTCTGTAGGGATTGAGGTAAGCACCCAAACCCTACTCCAAAAGGGGCGCCCTTTTATATTGCGTCGGATTACCGGACAACTGGATTTCGCCGAAAAAGCACTTCTCCGGTAACGGCGTTTACCAGGCACTTGGTTGACTGACTGGTGGGATTCAGATTTGCCCAGCAAGGAGTAGCGTTTCATCTTTCGCTCTCGAAAATGAGCAACTTTTTCGGCCGCTCCTATTTGTCCCTGAACGAATGCGCGTACGCCCCTAAGCAATGAAGGTAAGTATAGGCAAGGTCACAGTCACCGTTTTTTAATCAAGATGCTGCCGCAGGTATGACTGAATAAACCACAAAGGCCAGAACAGCACTGAGCAGCCGAGACACATGGGTGACCGTTGGGAAAGCATGACGCTGCATTTGCAGGGGTGGGAGCCACAATGGAAGTAACGAGAGGCAAAGCGATGGCTGCGGCTATGCCAATCCTTCGTACGGCGACACGACGGGAGAGACGCTTAGCGAGCACTACCGGTTCCACAACCAGATGTGCGTCCGCTAACTGGTCGAGCGCCAGCAGGACAATGGATTTGTTCACTGGCGCGGAAAGTTGCCGCGAGAGCGTCCTGGCGATCTGCGATGGGCTATTACTACCGTCGCATAACTTCCATGCGGCCGCGGCTGTCGAATTTAAACAATGGCCCACATTGCGTTGTGGGTCGTAGATCAGAAGGTCGGAGTCGAATTCTCGCGAGAGGCAGTCCACGCGGGCCCGGGGAAATTGCCGTTCTTTCATGCCGTCTCCAGTTGTTTCCGCGCGCACGACAGATTCAGGATGGACGCCGCTACGCCGTGTGCCTCGCCGCGCGTCCCCTTGATGAACAGCGAGTTTCTAGCGAGCTTATGGAGTCTTCTGAGAGTTTGTTGCGGCTGGCTTCGAACGGCGACACTGTTTGCCAAAAGTTCCAATGCTCCTTGCCCACGCGAAAGCGGAGTCGGTTGCCACCGCGCTCCCGTCTCGAACTGGCAAATCACTGCAATCCCCATGGGCAGCGACTTGACGCCTGAGGCCACGCCCAATTCTGAGGCCGTGTACTTTGTCTGGGCGTGGGAAGAGTCATCCCGGATTCCTAGAGGCCGTGCGAACGGATGGACCAAGCCAAAGTTATCCACCACAGCAAACTCATCGGAATAGTACGTCGCTCCGAGGCGCAGCATCTCTCGGACTAGTGTAGTTTTGCCACTGAAGCTGCGGCCCGGGAGAACAATCGCACGTCCTTGCCAGCCAACCACCCCCGCGTGCAGGAACGTCATATCCGAAGTTGCTTCCGCAATGTATAGGTGCAGGTCCGTTTCCAGCGCTGCCAGCACCTGATCCAACGCAGCGTCCCGCGCTATGCGCATGCTGTCCGAATAGAGCACATGTAGGCGGCGCATTCCGGCGCGCTCAGAACTTTGCGCTACGACCAAAGAATACAATCGCTGGACGATGACTCTGCGGGATTTCTTCCATCCCGGCGGCAGCACAGTGAGAATGCGAGGCAGCACTCCCGAGGCGTTGACACGCACTCCGGCGCGAACTCCGAACGCAGAAAGTGCTAAACCTTCCGCCCAACCTAGGCGGTCGAGTTTCTGCATTCAATAGGAATTCGCATCGAGTCGAGGCCATCTGCGGCTTGGCATTCGCGCCCGATCTCCCTAATGCTCAGGGCAAGTGCCCAGACTGCTCGTTCCCACTTGCCCTCCTCATGATCTTGCTTGAGAGCTCTGAAACAACTGCAGCGTCGTTATTCTCTGCTCCTAAAGAGTTAACTCCTTCCATGAGAAGGCCGGTATGAGTCAAGAGAGTTTTTCTCTTTCTATTTTCTCATTCCTTCTTCTTTGCATTCAAGCCGAGCCGCCTCTGACGCCATCCTTCCATCCGCACTCTTGGTGGAGCGATTTTCGCTCGGTGCATGGTGGGCGTTCCCAATTCAGTAGGTGCTGCTACCTGATAATCGACCTTGGCTCTCGACTTTCGACGGAAGCTGCGCCAGGAGTTAGGCGCAGTCACCTGATCTCGGCGGTTGAGCTCGGTTGTTCGAATCCAACTCTACGCCACAGCGCTTACCACTTCGTGGTTGTTCCGCAGTGGCTCATACACTTCTCCGCTCACCCAGAACTTGTGAAGTAACACTGCCAACTTCCGAGGCACCGCTATCACGGCTCGTTTCTTGGCATTCTTTCCTCCTCGCTCCGCTAGCTTCAGTCCCCAGCGCCGCAGATCACTGTCCTGTCCAAAGGGCCCCAGAATGTAGTGTGCACCTTGCACCAGCAACGCCCTTAAATAGGCGTCACCTTCCTTGCTGATGTGCATCTGGGGCTCACTCATACCAGAGTTTCGGCGCCCAGGACGCAACCCCAGAAAACATCCGGCATCCCGGCTGGGGCGAAATCGATGCGGGTCGTCCAGGGTTAGAACGTAGGTCAAGGCAATCCATAAGGGGCGCCCTTTTATATTGTGTTGCGTTACCGGACATTGCAAGAAACGGTAAAGGACATCAGTATTCGTTACGTCGGACATTTCGATGACGATCTATTTGAAGAAATTCGTAAACTTAATCCGGACTTGAAAGATCCAGATCGCCTGGAAGACGGACAGCTGATTCGAATACCACTCCGGGCGGCTACACCGGTTAACTGATTGCACTTAGGAATTCGCAAGTTCTTTAGCTCTGTGCAACCAGGTTGTCACAGTCAAAGCTCTCTCCCACCTCTAGCTTCCAGTAGGAATTTTCCCAACCGCGCATAGATATCCCTCGAGTTCGATTGCTCGTTTTTCAGCTTGCCCGTTAGGTCAGTCAAGCCTCGATAGCGTTCAATCTCACTGACCTCATTCTGCTCCTGCGACCAGTAGCCGTCTGCTGCACCGAACCCTATCCTGCATTTGCTTCGGATTCTTCCCCCTCCCGTATCTCTCCGAGCAAACAAACAGGCCGGCATCCCAAAGGATGCCCGGTACGAGATTGGAATGGGGACTTACCGTGCAAATCGCAAAAAAGACTTTATCTGCTTCACTGATCAGCTTGTGCCTGCTGGCCCTCGCGGCCTGCGGTTCCGTATCGGAAACGACGGCGCCAGCGATCACAAAACAACCACTCAGCCGCGCACTAACCGTCGGGCAGTCAGTTACCTTCTCCGTCGAAGCGTCCGGTACTCCAGTATTGACCTATCAATGGACGAAAAGCGGTAAGGTCATCAGCGGCGCGACTTCTGCGAGCTACACGACCCGGGCAGCAACTGTTTCCGACAACGGCGCGCAATTCACCGTTGTAGTCAGCAACCCCAAAGGAACTGTCACCAGTAACCCAGCTTCGTTAACGGTTTCGGCAGCAGGTCTTTTACTGCTCAACTCCAGTGCAAGCAGCTTGAGTTTTGGTAGCGTCATCGTTTCCAGCAGTAGCGTTCAGAAGGTGACGCTTACCAACGCCGGAAAAGCGAACGTGACCATTTCACAGGTCTTGGTCGCCGGCGCGGGCTTCGATTCTACTGGCGGGTCGAGCGGACTGATTCTCGCACCTGGACAATCGACCACGTTAACCTCAACATTCGCGCCTTCAGCAACAGGTGTTGCCGCCGGCAAGATCACTGTAAGCAGCAATGCGTCTAACTCCCCGGCAAGCATCGTATTGTCAGGTAGTGGGGTGGCCTCCAGTTCTCACTCCGTAACTCTGTCTTGGACGGATGGCGCTTCGGAGATTACCGGGTATCATGCCTACTCCAGCAAGGTTTCCGGCGGTCCATTCGTAAGAATGACTTCCACGGAGCTGACCAATTCGAGCTACCGAGACAGCAGCGTCCAGTCAGGACAGACCTATTATTATGTGGTCACTGCTCTAAATTCTTCTAATCAGGAAAGCGCATATTCAAGCGTGGTAACTGCAGTCGTGCCTTAGTCATATTGAATCGTCCGCTGCCGGGAGTACGCATCATGCGGGCCCGGCAATGGGTTCTTTCTGCCGTTCGGAAATTCCGCCCAGTTGAAGGCACGGATGCCCACTTCCTCGGAACAAAACGTCTAGCCCGCCCATTCCTGCTTTGATCCCAGATTATCTCGCGGGTCCCGACATCACAGTTCGTATATTAATTGGATAACTGTATAAAAGTGTACAGTCCTGGACAATAAGAGGAAGTCACATTTAGGCATGGCTTTTAGCGCGCCGGAAATACCGATATTCGTGGTGATCGATGACGATCCGCGCCATGTAGATATTTTTATAAATGCATCTCAAACCGCAACTAATGAACCGTTTGAGATTGAATGTGTTAAGACGATTGTGGAAGGCATCAAACGATCGAAACGCACTCAAATAAGGGCGATGTTCATCAGCCTAGCGCTACTCGACCGCCATGCTCTCGGAATGCTGGAAAAGATTTCGCTCGCTGTACCTGACGTGTCCATCCTAGTCATGGCCGTCGCAAGGGACGTAGAAAACGGCTTGGCAGTTCTGCAATTCGGAGCTGGAGGCCATCTACAGGCAGATCATCTCCACCGCGACTCGCTCATCCGCACTATACGCCAAATGGCGGAGCCAACCTTCGCAGATAAATCGTTGTTTACGGAAGAAAAGCGAGTCCAAATCGCGCTCGACACCAGCGGCGATATCGCGCTGAATACCCAAATTCAATTCCGAATTTCATCGGTTAGCATCGTGGCGGGAAAGAGCGTCCGTACTCAGCATTACTAAACTAGATCCACAGTTCAAGATCGGTGAGGTGCTGGTATGTCGAAAAGCGAGACGCAGTCCATTTCCTCAAGAGTGATCGCGGGTACTGCGTATCCAGGTCCGGATGTCGACGCGGGGTGTACGATGATTGTTGATCCCGATAGCAGAAGCGTAGAACTTGGACTTACGCCGCCAATTCACGCGGTCTGTGACAATTGTTGGAAGCAAGCTGAAATGGAGTCGTGTGGATGGACCGATCTGCGAGGAGAAGGCAGGCTCTGCTGCTTCTGCGGCGCATTAACTGAGAATGGGAAATTCGTTGCGTATTGGGCATTAAATGCACGTTGTGAGAACAAACATTCAAGACCCACTGCCAACGCCGCTAGCGCCCCAAGCCCGTAAGATGACGAAACCATCGTCATAGGAAAAGGAAATGATAGGAAATGGAATGCCTGGCCGTGCTCGAGGGCGACGGCTACAAGAATAGAAGACAGTTTAGGTTGCCATTTGCATAATTTGCTGTCGCGCCTAAAATAACCTTTGATGCTCTCACAATGACCACTATGGCCCAGGACTTCAAACTCTTGATAGTGGATGATTCCCGCATCTACCGGAAACTCTTAGAAGAAACCTTTGTGCATAACCTCAACCCGATGCTTTTCGCGAAGAGCGGGCGCGAGGCGATGCAGCTGTTTGCTGAGCATAAGCCTGATTTGGTAATCACAGATTGGATGATGCCCGACTTACCAGGCGTTGAGCTTTGTAAGCGAATGCGCGGAGAGGCCAAAGATTCTTATGCTTACATCATTATTCTCACCAGCAACACAGATAAGCGCGAAATCTTGGTGGGACTGTCGGCTGGCGCGGATGACTACTTGACGAAGCCCTTTGCGCCTGCAGAATTGCGGGCGCGCGTGGGCGTCGGATTCCGAGTAATTGACTTCCATCGCCAGCTCGAAACCAAGACGCGGCTTTTGGAGGAATTGGCTCTAACCGACGAGTTGACGGGGTTACCAAACCGACGCGCAGTTGAGATTTGGGCAAAGCGAGAGATCGCTGGCGCGGTCAGACATCATTTTCCTCTATCCGTGGTAATGGCAGATTTAGATCGATTCAAGCGATTGAACGACACCTTTGGTCACGAAGCCGGTGACGCTGTGCTCAAGAAATTTGCTCAAATTTTAAAGCACAATTGCCGAAGTTGTGACATGTACGGCCGCTTCGGCGGCGAGGAATTTGTGATCGTCCTGACTCATTCAGATTTGAAAGGCGCGTTCGGCGCGATTGACAATATTCGAGAGAGGCTAGCCGAGACAGTATTCACGTTTGCTGGGCTTGACGTTGTCGCTACGGCAAGTTTCGGAATTGCGACTCTGGACGGGGACCCCGAAGGCTTTGAGCAATTGGTGGCTCGTGCTGATCGTGCCTTATATTCCGCAAAGAAATCGGGGCGCAACTGCATTGGACTTGCAAACAGAATTGAACCTCCGATTCTTAGACAATAGCCGTCCGGATCATGAAACCAATGAGGTGATGTACAACTTTATAGTCTCAGGAAGCAAGGAAATCACATTTAGGCATGGTATTTGGCATGCCGGAAATACCGACACTCTTGGTGATCGATGACGATCCGCACCATTTAGGCATTTTTATAGATGCATCTCAAAACGCCACTAACGAACCGTTTGAGATGGAATGTGTTAAGACGATTGCAGAAGGCATCAAACGATCGAAACGCACAGAAATAAGGGCGATTTTCATCAGCCTGTCGCTACTTGACCGCCACCCTCTCGAAATGTTCGAAAAGATCTCGCTCGCGTACCTAACGCCTCCATCCTAGTTATGGCCGGCGCAAGGGACGCAGAAAGCGGTTTGGCAGTTCTACAACTCGGAGCAGAAGGCCATTTGCTGGCAGATCAACCCCACCGCGACTTGCTCCTCCGAACCATACGCAAAATGGCAGCGCGAACCTCCGCAGGTGAAGCGTTGTTTACGGAAGAAACTAGAGTCCCAATCACGCCGGACTCCATCGGAGATACCGCACTGAACACCCAAATTCAATCCAGAATTACATCGATTAGCATCGTGGCGGGAAAGAGCTTCTGCACTCAGCATTACTGTACTGGATCCGCAGTTTAAGATCCGTGAGGTGCTAGTATGTCGAAAAGCGAGACGCAGTCCATTCCCCCAAGAGTGATCCCGGGTATTTCGTATCCAGGTGCGGATGTCGATGCAGGGTATACGATGATTGTTGATCCCGATAGCAGAAGCGTGGAACTTGGACTTACGCCGCCAATTCACGCGGCCTGTGACCGTTGTTGGAGGCAAGCTGAAATGGATTCGTGTGGGTGGACCGATCCGCGAGGAGAAGGCACGCTCTGCTGCTTCTGCGGCGCATTCACTGAGAACGGAAAATTCGTTGCGTATTGGGCATTAAATGCACGTTGTGAGAACAAACATTCAAGACACATTGCCAACAGCGACTAGCGCCACTCTGAGCCCGCTATCTTGTCGTGACGCCGAACGATTGAAAATAGGAAAACTTGTGACGGTCTCCTTCGATCGCTGTAGCTGAGATTCACCTGGACCGTACAGCCTGGCAAAAAAATCTGTTTTATTTTGGGTTTTTACTTCCCGACCGGTCGCTCGCCTTCACAACGTAAAATTCGCCGACATTCTCAATCACCCCCGTGGCTTCTCGCATCATGCTCTTGACACCTTTCGCCGCGACTTCGCTTCGAAACGCCGTGGCCTCTTGTTTCGATTCAGCCCATCGCGCTCGCCCGAACGCGTCCGGCTCTCCAAGGTCGATCTTTAGATAGAGAACTGATGAAGTCATAGGCGGTCCTGCGCATTAAAACACAGAAGGCCTAGGCTGAACATACAGTCCAATCCACACCGAGAATTGGCCCGCCGTCACCAGGAGCGAAAAAGCGCGGGCGCTCTAAAGACTCGTCGAATCTCAGGGCGTACTACGAAAAACGCCAAGAAGAACTGAAGTCGACTTAATTCACAAATCCTGACTTGGACATATTAGTGAGATGAATTCGAAAGCGCGGAAAGGGCTCACCGGCGCCGACAGTGTATATGGCCACCACCTTCCAGCACTGGTCTCTCCGATAGATGATATCGCCTCTCCGAGGAAGTTCGATCTCGCCGGTCAAATCAGTTTCCTCCTCCTCAATTAGTTCATCCTCGTCGAGATATCGGTACATGAAGATTTTGGGTTGCACCGGTGCCATCCCCCGGGGACTGGTTGGGTATTGGATTACAAAGCAAGCAAAAGATGTGCAGGAGTTATTACCGCTCCCGCTAGTGCGCCACACGGATATTAGAAGCCTCAGATGATGAGGCCATGGCCAATTTAAAGGCGCAAGCTTCTTAATTCACAGGGGGTCTCAACACTGATGACGGCTAGCTCATAGAGCAATCAAGTTATTTGATTCTTCCGACCCCAGCCGGCCGCGTAAACGGGATGATGAACTTGCAAGTATGCTGATGTGCCGCAATTCTGACTGTTCTATGGTCCAGCCACCGCCATTCAGAATGGCCACCCAATGAGCAAGCCCACGCGGGTGCGAGTCAATTTTAGCGTAGTACCGGTACCGTGCCGACCTTCGATTTTTGGACTTCGACTTGCACATATGTTGAGTTGACTGATTGTTGATACTGCGGCGAGCGTCAGCCGTCGTCCCCCAGAGCTGAACTGTCTCGGCGTATTTTTGACTGTTGTAGCAGCGTGAAAATGTCACCCTAACGGCCCGATGAAAGTGTCACCGTCGTTGTTAGTCCGCATGATGAAGCTTGCAGTCTCGGTAGTAGTTCTCGATCCCCCGTGAAGTGATTCTCAGAGCTGAACCTTGGCGCCGGCGAAGCTGAAGTGTTGTGGTTGAGGCGGGATTTGGAAACGGCGGCCGTCCCATTGCACGACATTGTCATTGCTGACGATGCGGTCGTGGATGAAGCAACAGATCGACTGAGCTCTTTGGGGGCCGCGCGCCAAGCCTTTTCCGTTTCTTGAGGAACGCGAGCGAAGCAACGATTGTAGTCGCGAGATTTTCTAAAACGGCTTGCCAAAAAAACTGGAAAAAGTCGCAACTTCACGTCAAGTCTGGTGCGTGGTTGATTACACTGCTTCCGGATGGCATTTGAAAAATGCATTGCAGTTGAGGAGGGAACTTGGCATCGCCGGATATTGCTGAGTTATACGGGGCGCAGAGTAGAGGGCTTTTTCCCGAGCGCGCCGCACTTCTGACGGCGCCATGGCTTCTTTGCGCTAGCCGCATAACTCGATATGACTGCCGAGCATCGGAACTATGCTAAAACTAGGCACGGATTAAACAAAATGCCTCAATCGAGCATTCGGCGTAGCAATCGGATGGAAGAAGATATTCCAATTATTTTGATCGGCAGTGAAGCTGCAGGCCGCTCGTTTTTGGAGCATACTCGCACGATCTTGGTTAGCCAGCACGGCGGCGGCATTGTTTCGCGATATAAGCTATCTCCAGAGCAGGAGCTGCTTATTCGCGTGCAGGACTCTGGCAAAGAAGCTGCTATCCGCGTGATCGGCCAGATAGGAGCTCAATCGGAACTCTATATTTACGGAGTCGCCTTTTTGGAACCGCACACCAATATTTGGGGCCGCGAGTTTACCTCCAAGAATGCCTCAGAAAACCAAGCGTCTCCCTTAACACTTGAATGCAGCCGCTGCGGAAGTCAGGAGTCAATAGAACAGAACGATCTCGAGGTCGACGTATACGCCTTCAATCAGAGTGTTGTCCGTTACTGCAAAGCATGTGCCTCATCGACGGTTTGGAAAGTTTCTGAGACGCCAGTCAACAAAAGCAGCGAACCTGAGAAGTGCCATGCGGCGCCCGCTCCATCAGCATCTGCACCTGCCCCCGGATCTGCAAGCAATCCCCCCAATAAGCGCAAGCATCGTCGGGCGAAAGTGGACTTTGCTGCATGCATTCGCCGTCCGGGTTTCGAGGATGACATCGTCGTTTGTGAGGACATGTCGCGCGGAGGTATCCGGTTCAAGAGCTCACGCGTCTACTTCGCTGATGCCGCGATTGAAATAGCGGTGCCGTACTCACGGCAATCATCCAGCATCTTCGTGCCAGCCCAAATCACTCATGTGCAACAATTGGCCAAGGAAAAACTCTTTCTATGCGGTGTAGTTTTTACTAAATTCAATGGCTAAGCTGAGCACTCCCAAAGACGTGATTTCCTGATACCCTAGGCGCGCTTCCACCGAGAAGCGAAGTTATCTCAAAACGCCGGCGCGAAGTTCACAGGTGCCATGCGCTTGACGCGGTGATTTGGCGAGAGTAACGTACAGCCCGGGCCAGACCAGCCCACGAGTTGCTTAACGGGGGATACCGCAATGGAAAAACATCTCTCAGTATTAGGGTATTGGCTTGGACTAATTTGCACTGTCCTCGCGCTGATCTTTCGGATGTTCGTTGCGCTTAACATGCCGGGGCCTCGCATGGGTGCGACAGGCGCCATCGGCCTCTCTTACGTGACTTTTCTTCATGGCGCCGGCTTGTTTTTCTTGCTCTCCATTGCGAGCTGGTGCCGGCTCCAAGGCTTTAAGTCAGGGTCGTGATAGCTTAGCGAATCGACCGCGGATTTATGGGCCACCCTTCGATTATTTTTCTAATTTTGTTCCTACTTTTTTTTAGTTGTCCCTCGTAAAAATCCCTACGCCATCCAAGGGTGGTTTTCAGCATGTCCTGGCAAATCTTGAAGAGTTCAAGGCGCTCTAGCAGATCTTCGAATATATAGTCCCGATTTTCGGCAGTCATATCGAGGCGAGTTATAGCGCAGTTGTCTGCGTGCGGCAAGACGAAGCATACCTTGAATCCCGGCGCTCATAGGATCGAGCGATGGATTGGCTTAGTCAGCATGAATGCCTCGCCGTACGGATTGGAGCGATTGCCACGGTGCTCACTCTTATTTCGAGGTTCACAAAACAGCTGGAGTAGGAAAACACCATCAGGCTGATAGTTCTGTCCTCGAGGCACGATGGCCGTGCTTTCGGAACGGTCGTCCCAATTTTAGCGTAGCACCGGTACCATGCCGGTCCTCAGTTTTTGGACTTCGACTTGCACATATCTTCGGTAATTATTGTTGATTGTGCGGCGAGAGTCAGCCGTTGTCCCCCAGAGCTGAAACTGTCTCACCTCTAAACCGCACGCAACATGGAGTTTCCCGCTATTCACGAATAGCCCGCAAAGTGTTATTTGCGCGGAAGTAGGGACCAAGTGCGTCACTAAATGGCTACTTCTTGGGAAACCAGAGCAACGCCTTCCCGAGTTGCTGGAGGAAGCAAGATCCGGCGAAATGCGCGGCTTGAGGCGTAAGGCACTGTGCGAGGAGATTGCATGAGAAAAAAATCCGAAAAGGGCGTGGCCTTGATTTTTGTGGCCTTCGGAATGACGGTGTTACTGGGAGCAGTGGGCTTTGGCATCGACATGGGTTACCTGCGCTACCAAAAGCGATTGCAGCAGGGGGCCGCAGATAGTGCCGCGCTCGCCGCCGCCTCGGAACTTGCCTACGGATCAGGCTGGACAGCGGCGGCCAAAAGCGATTCCGCGAGCAACGGTTTCACTGACGCGGTGAACAGCGTGACCGTTACGGTGAATAAGCCTCCCGCGACTGGGGCCTACAGCGGTAATGGCGCCTATGTGGAAGTCGTCGTGTCCGCGGTTCATCCTACTTTTTTCATGAAAATCATGGGCATCAATACGGAGACAGTTGCGGCGAGAGCAGTCGGCGGTCTGGGTGGCGCCAAGGGATGCGTCTACGCTCTATCGACAGCAAGCAATGCAGTGGTAGTAAACGGCAGCGTCAGCCTGTCGGCGCCAAATTGCAGCATTTTCGATAACGGGGGAATGACGGTCAACGGCAGCGACACCATTACGGCGGAATCGATCGGTGTGGCAGGAACGTACACGAAGAATGGCTCGGTAACTGTGACTCCCACGCCTGTAACTGGAATCGTGCCGGCGGCTGATCCGTTAGCGTCGTTGACACCGCCAACTCTGGCTAGTGGAGGATGTACAACGTTGACCGTCAGTACCAGCCGCACCATCGCCGCTGGAAATTATTGCGGAGTATCCATCAACGGCTCTGTGAACGTGGTTTTCTCTGGAGGGAACTACACTTTTGGCAGCGGCGGACTGTCGATCAACGGCAGCAACACCATAACTTTCAATTCCGGCGAGTACATGATGAACGGCGGCAACCTGACGACCAACGGATCGAACACGATCAATGGAACGGGCGACCTGTTCTACACCACCGCAGGGGCGAGCGTAACCTTCAACGGCTCAAGCACCGTAAATCTGAGCGCACCTACGAGTGGAACTTACGAAGGAATTCTCTTCTACCAAGACCGCAGCGATTCCTCCGGCGCTACCGTGAACGGATCGAACGGTTCCAAATATACTGGCGCGATGTATTTTCCCGCGGCGACACTAACTACAAACGGCAGCAACACCGCGTCAGCGACGGCCACTGTCCTGGTAGCAAATAGGATCGTATTCAACGGGTCGGGATCTTTTGGAGACGATTTTTCCGCGTTTGGTAGCAGAGTATCTCCGCTGAAAGACGCTGTCCTTGTGGAATAAAGGAATGAAGGAAAAATTGAGAACTCAAACTGCCAATCGTGAAATCAATGCTTTCAGAAAGCCACGTCGGTTCAGAGGAAACAATGGAACCAGCCTGGTTGAGATGGCGTTTGTCGTTCCGGTGATTCTAACGCTCCTAATAGGAGTGATCGAGCTTGGGCGATTTGCGTACTTCAGCATCCTGGTAGCAAATGCGGCTAGCGCAGGAGTGCAGTACGGGGCGCAGAGCCTGGTAACTGCCGCGGACACCACGGGCATGCAGGCAGCAGCAAAGAATGACGGGCAGAACATCACAGGGCTCACGGTGACGTCGACAACTCATTACTGCTCTTGTTCTGGAACACCGACGGTACACGTTACATGTCCAGCGAGCTGCACAGCTCCGGCGCACGCGCTGGTGTATGTCGATGTCGTGGCAAGCGGCACATTTAGCCCCATCTTTAATTATCCTGGCCTGCCGACAACGTTCACTGTCGCTCGTGATTCCAAAATGCGAGTGGCACAGTGAAAATCCATCGGCTGAAATTGCGGAGACGGCGCCGCGAAGCTGGGAGCGCACTGGTTGAAAATGCCCTCGTGGTGTCGGTGATGTTAATGATTTTCTTCGGCGTGATTGACTTTGGCCGCGCGCTATATACGTTCAACTTTGTGGCGCATGCAGCGCGTGAGGGGACCCGTTATGCCAGCGTGCGGGGCTTAACCGCCGGCACAGCATGCTCGGGCTCACCGTTCCCGGCTAGCTGTACGGCCACTTCCGCCGACGTCTCGACCTATTTAAAAAATTCCCTTCCGGCCCTTGATGGAACCAAGATGACGGTTACCGCCACGTGGCCGGTGCAAACTTACAGCCCTGCGCTTTGTTCGACAGCATCCAAAAAAAACTCGCCAGGCTGCACGGTCCAGGTGAATGTCAGCTACAGCTATAGCTTCATGCTGCCGTACCTTCCGACGGCTGCGATAACGATGAACAGCACATCCAAGATGGTTATCTCCCAATAAACTGAATTTGCCGCCTTGGAGGCAGGAAGGTCTTCACATTTCTTATGCGCAGCGGACCAGCATGTGTCTCGCCTACCCTAAACCGGGCGTGAATGTTCAGGGGACGGGGAATTCGGCCGCCAGGGGCCGGGAGTTTCTTCTTGAACCTTTTGATCTGCTTATACCTTCTGATGGCCGGGAACGATAAATAAGTTTTGCGCCCATCGCCAGTAAGCCGCAGTCTAGTTAGGATTTTTTAGGCCGGTGGGTCCTTCCAACGGCCGCCAGCCGGATTCGGAGCAGATCGGCGACGCAACTCAATCGAGCTTCATCAATCCGTTTCGACTCAGCGACCGGGCGGACCTGGCGTCGGCGAGTTTCCGGAAATTGGTAACCGCAGCGACCGCACTTGTGGCTTATCTGCGCGAGCACAGATGCGCAGCACGTGGCCGGGCCATTTCGGTAGTTAGTTTCGAAATCGCCTTCGCGGAAGGTTCGTGGTTTTTCGTCATGCTGCGACGCTGTTCATGTGCGGCGAAAAAGGCTGTCTGTGACGCACGCTAGTGCGCCTACGTGATTTGTTGCTGCCGTAGTCCGCAACGATTCGGTAAGCCACGAGCAAATCAATGGTCCGGTAACGGCTGGCGGCTCAGAGGTCGACGCAACAATTACCTAAGTCGCCTTACTGGACATGTGCTTTTTCTGAAATTTGTAGACTTTCCGCCAGCGCCGGTCGCTGGTTGACGTACCCTGCACCGACAACTACGATGCACCGGCACATTGGATAGTGAGGGGGCCCAGCTCAAATGAAAATGCCTGACATGTTGCCGGCCGCTCTAGTCGGAGCGGCGATCGTAGCAACCATGTGTTTTCCTGCCGCAACGGTGTTCTCCGCGCCGGCGTCTCGCGACGCCCAACCCGTGGATCTGCACGATCCCATCCTGAACATGACTGCCTACACGCTGAGCATTCCATCAGGCTGGAATTTCTCGAGCGCAGTGATTCAAGGTTCGAGTTGTGTCGCGGGCCCTTTTCCCGTGTTCCGGGCGGTCAGTCCCGACGGGCTTTCGGGTGTGAAGCAACTGCCACGCATGGACTGGGCGTGGTCGGAGAACGCCGGAGTGGGCAAGGGCGGCGATTGTCTTCCGTACCAGCAGGAAATTTCCGCCGAGGATTTTCTGAAGTACATGACAGCAGTGTTGCAGGTGGAATTCGTGCGCGACGATCCGAATCCGGACCTGGCGGCTTTCCGGCGCAACGTGGCAGCGAACAGCAAGCCGGGATTCACGGCTATCGGGGATCTGGCGGTGGCCACAGTGCGCTACCACGTCAATAAAATCGAAATTGAGGATCACTTGCGCGTGACGGTGAATTGTGCGGCGTATTCGCGGGCTGGTTCGGGCCGAGTGGAGAACTGCAGCGCGTACGTGAAACGCGAATTTGCGCCAAAGGGCAAGTATTCACCACAGACGTTTGCGTCCATAGATCACTCCCTGACGGTGAATCCGCAATGGAATCAGGCGTGGACGGCGGTGATGATACAAAAGATAAAAAACGCCGATGAAGTCACTGGACGAATGGTGGGGAAGGCTTTGGCTGACGCAGGGCGTGCACGTAACGCCCAAGCTTCCGCATTCCAACAGGCCCAGGACCTGCGACAGAAGGAGCGCGAAGATTTTGAAGCGCGGCTGAAGGAAGGTACGCAGCGGTCTATGCAAAACACCGCCAACAGCATGAATGCCCGGAGCCGCGTCGCGGACGACTGGTGCGATTATTCGTTGGATCAACAAAAACGCCTTGACCCTAATACCGGGCTCATTACCAAGGATTCGAGCGCCTACAACTACACGTGGATCAATGAACAAGGTGATCGGGTGCAGACGAATAACCTCAATGCCAATCCCAATGGCAACGGAACGGGAAACTGGACATTGCAGGAAAACATTCCGAAGTTGTAAAGGCTGGCCGCACTTCCCAAGCCTAGTACGGCAGTGTTTTAGCTGACGTGAACGCTAGCCCGCCCCCAATGACTAACGACTCTCAGCAACCCATTATTTTTCGAAACAGCCGGTTTTTCACCGGGATGGTGAAATTTTCAGGAGTGGTTACGCTGATTATGGCAGCGATATTCTTTTTTGCAGGGCTCGTAAGAGTCTTTCACACACCGGAATCCGCGCTCCATAAGTCGGCCGGTTTTCTCGGAGTTTTGATTGCTGCGGCCTTCACAGTAGGGCTGGCGATATACATGTGGGCCCAGGGCGGCAGAATGGCGTTTTACCAGGTGGGATTCGAGAACGAAGGTCTGCGGTTTCGGCTGGGCACCGAGCAACATCCGCAGGAACAATTTTTCGCATGGGATCGGATCGCCGCGGTTGAATACAAGCGCATCGCTAACATTCAATCCGGGTCAGTCGTCGGGACAGATAACCGGCTACTGCAGTTTTCCTCTTATACGTTCTTTAGGCCCAAGAAACTGGTGAATCTTATTGCTGCGCGCGCCGGGCTGCCCATCCGCGAAATGGCTTCGTAAACTGTGCCAGGGTTCGCCAAGCCTGTTGCCGTTGGCAATAGCAGAGTACTGCTTGCGGTCAGCTTGGCGTTGCAGTTATGAGCATCTCTAGCTGCAATTTTCAGCACTCTAATCTCAATCCAGGCTTGAATGATCTCGAGCATCTGGAAGACGGACAACTGATCCAAATACCATTGCGCGTGAGTACATCGATCAATTGATCGGTCGCGAGCGAATTCATCAGGCAAGCCACCGACATTGTTGCGGGAAGGCTAGGGATCTGGCCTCGCCTGCCTTCTTTTCTTGACCCGGACACGTTCATAACCCTCGTGGCGTCTTCTAATGTGTAGGACCACGGCACGATGATGTCGGTACGATTTGATGCCTGAATAAAATGTCGCGAACCCCAGGGCGATGAACGTCGCGCCAACGATGAGGGCCAGAGAAGACCTGCTAAGAGGGTCGTCCGATACTTCTGTGACGGCCAGGTAACTTCCGATGGCCAGACATACTCCCGAGATAACAAACAGGGCGGTGAATGTTTTTGCAGTTTTCGCCATCTTCTTCTATAGAAGGTTGCTAAGGTAGCAATCGAAACTTACGAGAGGTTCCGTCAATTTAACCACATAGTTGGTTTACGAGTAAGATACAAAAGGCGGAATGAAGGATACTGCCCGTTGGCTAATAAACAGGTTGCGTAGCGTCAGGGTATTGGTTGGGGTGGGCGACGGGGTTCGAACCCGCGACATTCGGTGCCACAGACCGACGCTCTACCAGCTGAGCTACGCCCACCACAAGGAAAAGTTTAACATACCCGTCAAAGCGCGTGCCGAGATCGGCCCGTCAAACATGCGGATGACGGTAGAAGAACAAAGCAAGAACCGAACCCACGGCGGTAGCGATCAGCAGAAAAAACAATACGGACAAGGCCAACCCGGTTGGAGTACCAGTGATATTTGCAGCACCGGAAAAATGCCCGGCTAACATGGCGGCGGCAAACGAGACGAATGCCAATCCGACATATGCAGGTACGTGCAAAAAGCTCTTGGAGGCGGCAACGCAAAGGCTGGCCACGGTGGCGACGCAAACCAAAACGAGAGGCACCAGCAAGGACAGCCTAGGCGCCGCGAAGATAATGACCGGGGGAGCGGGAAAAGTACCAAACATGCGCATAAGTTTAACCTTTTATGCGAAAACCCGTAGGGGCGTCTACACCAGAATGGTGGTACGGTACGTGCAAGCAAATGGATAAGTAGTAGTCTCTGAATGCACTGTTAAGATCCCCGGGAGTCCATCTCCATGAACGAAATCAGCTTAATGATGCCCAGGCAGTTGCGGCGCACCGGCATACGCAAGGGTGTACTGGCGGATCTGGCGCTGAAGATATTGTATCTGCACGGCGAAATGTCGCTCCATGAATTGAGCGACCATATCTGTCTCGGCACCGGAGTTGTCGAAGAGATCTTCCAGTTTTTGCGCAAAGAGCAGCTCTGCGAAGTCAAAGGGATGTCTATCGGAAGTCACCGCATCGCGGCCACCGGAGCGGGAAAACTCCGCGGCGCGGATTTGCTGAACTCGAATCAATATGCCGGCCCCGCACCAGTTTCGCTCTCCGACTACAGCAGCAGAGTGGCGATGCAGAGCTCCAAGCACTCCAAAATTCAACCGGCCGACATTGTGCGCGCAGTCTATCCGTTGGTGCTGGACCAGGATATTCTTTTGCGCCTGGGCACAGCGATAGTTTCGGGAGCGTCCATTTTTCTGTACGGGCCTGCAGGAACAGGAAAAACGAGCCTGGCAACGCGCATTCCCGATATTTATAACGATAGCGTCTGGATTCCGTACGCGGTCGAAATCGATGGACAAATCATTGCGGTTTACGATCCTGGAGTGCACAAAGCGGCACCCAGCCACGGGCACTCGGACGATCCGGATGTGGAAGAACCCGACAAACGCTGGGTCTTGTGCCGCCGACCGTGCGTAGTAACCGGTGGGGAACTATCCGCGGAAATGCTGGACTTACAGTTCAACTCGGTCACGCGATTCTATACCGCACCTTTGCAAATGAAAGCCAACAATGGTGTGCTGTTGTTGGACGATTTCGGCCGACAGCGCATGCGGCCCGACGAACTCTTGAATCGTTGGATGACGCCGCTGGACCGCGGCATAGATTTCTTAACCTTGGCCGGCGGCAGGAAATTTGAGTTGCCATTTGATTTGTTCGTGGTTTTCGCCACCAACCTTGATCCCTTGCAACTGGCAGATGATGCGTTTCTGCGACGCATTCAAAATAAAATCCATCTGGACCATGCGCGACGGGATCAATTTCTGGAGATTTTTCGCTCGGAATGCCAACTGAGAATGTTAACTTGCGACCCTTACGCCGGGGAGTTTTTGGCGGACTATATTACTGACGAAATGGAGCGACCTTTTTGCCAGTGTTATCCCCGCGACATAATCAATCAAATTGTTTGGACCGCGAGTTACCAGGGTTTGGAGCCACACTTGACCCGAGAAGTACTTGAGCAGGCGTGCCGCGGATATTTCCTGCCACCAGCCAAACAATAAATTAGTGCTTCGAAGTCCCGGGAACTTCCAAGTAGCCGACTATCTGGTCATGCAAAACTTTCGTGGCCACAAACTCGAGCGGCGCGGATCCGCGTGCAAGTGCGAATCCAACCACTTCGTTAACGGCGCGGTTTTTCAGTTCAATGCATTGATCCGCAATGTAAATGCACACGGTGTAGCGCTGCCCTTTGACGTCGGTGTTCTTGAGAAGCAACGAGACAGGCCCCACGGGTTCGCGCACGGCGCCCCGTCGAAGTTCGAAAGGTAGAGCACTGCGAACGGTTTTGGACAAAATCTGATTCACATCTTCCCGCGTCTGAGAAATTTCGCCTTGCTGTGAACCCACTACACCGACCACGTCGGCAAGGCGGTCGCTGGTGGCTTGCCAGGCTTCGCGATTCGCAGCGATATCGGCGGAAGTGGCGGCGGAGTGCTGCTCAACGAACGCCTTTGTGGCGAGCGTGGGATCGCGCGCAGGAGGTGCTTGAGGTGCGAGAGCACTGGCGCCTCTCACTTTGTAACCAGGGCGCGGTGTTGCGGAGGCGCCGACAGGGCTCTGGGATGCGGGAGCAGTAACCTCGGGAACTGCGGTGTGGTGCCGTTTCTCAAGATCGTCTATTCGCTTGTTCATCTCCGCCAACTGCTCTTGAATCTGACCGAGTGCCTGAGTCTCCACAGCCGGGCTCGCCGGCGAGGACGAAGAGATAAATTTGTATCCGAAGTACGCGACGACGGCCAAGACGAGCGCGCCAGCGATCAGACCAAGCAGCGGCATGATGGAATTGCGACGAGCCTGCTCCGCTTGGACAAATGCCTGTCGATCGAATTCTATCCCCGCCATAAGAATTACCTCTTTCTCATCCGTAAACTACCGGATGATGACCTTCGTGGGAAAGTGGGCCGTTAACGTGGGAGCAATTTCGCGCGTTTCGCGAGGCAACAGGTCAACCGCTCGCGTTGCCGATTCCTGACGCGGTCCACGAAATTCCAATTGATATTTGCCCGGAGCAAGGATCAATAACATGGGCGAGGTGCCGACGAACGCACCGTTAATCCAGACTTGTGAATTTCGGGGGTCACAACGTACCAATAATTTCGCGGCGTCCCGGCCGGCGTGCTGTTCAAGGTTTCGGCGGTTTACGACATCTGGCGGCGGCCCGGAAGGCAGAGGCAAGTGTCCCGGCGCGGCTGCGTTCCCGGTTGCAGGCGTGGTTGCGAAAGCCGGAGGCTTCGCCTGGGAAGCGGCGGTTGCTGCGACCGAAGATGTTGCAGCGGTTTCGGCAGCGGTTTGAGCTCGGGAACATGGGGTGGTGACCATCAAGATGAGCGAGAGCACAGCCCAAGGGACCGCAATTGAAGCGGAATACTTTTTGCGTAGTGAACTCATAAGTTTCTCGTCTGACGAACCAGCGCAAAAATACAGCTTAACGAAAGCATTGCGGGGTCCAAAGCCGTCACGGAATGGCTCAAACCTAACCCGTGGCCAATGAACACCTTCGCTCGAAGGTGAGGTACTCCGGGCCTAACGATGAAAATTCGGGATGGTCCGGTGCCTTGGAGCGGGTAAGAGTATAAGACAGATGTAACTTTATGGTGACATTTCAGTTAAGTCAGGATGGAGCCTCGGACCGAGATGTCTTACCCCCGAACAGTCTCCCTTGGTATAATTCGTGCAACCACCATACGTTCGGCCAACAGGAATCGTCTACTGGAGCTTAAATACCGTTGATTTTCGGCGACAAACCGCTGTCCTTGGGAATTTTTGGATCGAGACTGTCGGAAGCCCCAAAGTTGGGGCTGGGATCCGTGTTGACACCCTCGACCCGCGCTCGTGCGCCCAAGTTTCTGGTGCAGCGCGAGTCTTTGCGGATGGCGTGGTGGGATTCACTGAAGACGCTGTCGAGCACCCCGAGTTTGAAGTCTATGCGCACGTCAGCCAGGCCTTCGGGCGTGATTCTCCGAGGCACGCATCTGGCGAATTACCGGCCGAGCGGGACATTTCAGTCCGTTTCGCTGGCGGCCCACCTTGCCTTCATTTTGTTCCTGATTTACGTGCCAGTGGCCAGCCGGGCGCGTGAAGCAACTTTCGAGACCGTGCCGCCGGATGCGGAAAAGATTTATTACCGGCTTACGGTGCTGGATCCCGCGCAGAAATTGCCGCGCATCGCGCCAGTCGGTGCGGGCGCGCAACCGGGCAAAGGCGACCTAGTGGACAAATTGCCAGCGCTGGGGAGCACGGCGCTGCAGCACAATCTCACGGTGGTTTCGCGGCCACTGCGGCCGGATAACAAGCGACAAACCATTTTTCAGCCCACAGTGCCTCCAGACTTGAGAATCACGGCGGAACTCAAACTGCCGAACATCGTGGAAGCCAAACCCATCGCCGTACCCAAGCCGGAGATGAATTTCCATCCTAAGGATTCGAAACCCGCGCTGCCCAATAAGCAGAATGTGACGGCGGCAGCTCCCGCGTTGACGGCTACAAACACAGCCATGCCGTTGACAGATCTAAGCGATCCGACCAAGGCCAATCCGCAAATGCCGGTGCCGCCGCCTTCAGCTCCCGCGCCCGCAGCTACGAGTGAGAACGCCGCGCCGAGTGCGAATACCGCGTCGGACATGGAAGCGCAGGCACAAACGCAGGGAAGCGGCCTGGTAGTGATCAGCACGGATCCGGGGCAGCCCTCGGATATGGTGGCGTTGCCAACGGGAAACCGCTTCGCGGACTTTTCGATTTCTCCGGCGGGCGGCACGTTGGGGGCGCCCAACGGAACAGCACGCGGCAACTCTGGCGCCGGAACCGGCGGAGGTGCTGGAGGCGACAGCAGCACGGGTCTTGGCAAGGGTGAAACTGGAGGCGGCGGAGGGAAAACTGGAGGCTCTGGAAATTTGAGCGTGAGCGGAACGGGTGGCGGAGGCGGAGCGGCCACAGCCGGGACCCTTGGTCCAGGAGTTCCGTTAACCATGGTATATCCGGTGATGGCCAACATGCTGCCGCGCAAGAACGCGCTGGTGGTGTCGGCTGGGCCAATCGGCGGCGGCGGGTTGGGAGTTTACGGTGTGCTGCATTGCGGGAAGATTTATACGGCTTTCCTGCAGATGCCTGGAAAGGCGTGGACACTGCAGTTCTGTCAGTCGGGCGGCGGTCCTAAAGCAGGGACTCAGACCAATTCCGCAGTGGTTCACATGGAACAGGGAATAACCCCGCCGGATGCCGAAGATCGCTACGACTTCAAACGCCTGCCGCTCCCTGAGGACAAGGTGCATAAGCTTATCGTGCTTAAGGGGATACTGCTGGAGGACGGCACGCTTGAGGGACTCCAAGTGCACCAGGGTTTGTTGCCATTGATGGATGAAGCTGCCCGTCTGGCGTTCAGTAAGTGGAAGTTCAAGCCGGCCACGCGAGGTGGCAAGGCCATACCCGTGGATATTCTAGTGGGCATACCCTCCGACCCACCTCCAGCACGTCCTGCGAACTAGGCGCTTGCGGCCACAGTTAGAGGAAAATTAGTTCCACTCTGCCGCAGATGACGGCTGTCGGCGATCCTCCTAGTACGGCCTGTACGGCTATTCCACAGATTCTTAGTAGTTTATATTTCTCATAAGCTGTAAATTGTGGTAGTTTGAGTGCCCGTTAAGGACGGTTGGGCCACTTGAGATGGCCCAGTCCAATTCGATCCTGTGAGGACCCCAGGACCAGTCATCATTTCAGACGTTGCCACCGGGCCTATAGGACCAGCGTTTCTCTGAGACAGCTTCGGGAGTACTAATGCCGGATCGTCAGGCAATCAAGGTTTGTTTCATAACCCCGGATATTGGCCTGGCGGACGCAATTGCGCGCGCGTTGGGTGAGGGTTTCGAAACGACTGCCAGCAGCGAATTGCAGTTCGAAAGATTTCGGGAAAACCTGGCTTGGGCTAACGTTCTGCTGATCGACCTGCGAACCAACATCGCAGAGGATTTCGACGAACCAGCTTTGCGGCTGATGGGCAAGATCAACGAGTTGCAAGTCCACCCGCCCATGGTGGTCCTTTGTGATGCCGAGCAGCGCGGGCCATTTTTGCGCGCCGTCGAGTACGGCGCTGACGACAGCATTACCAACCCACCAAATATCAGTGAAGTGCGCGTCATACTTCGCCGCGTTTTCAAGCTGTATACCTCCGAACAAGAACTCCAGAAACTGCGGGGCAAGGAATCGGCTGGAAGACTGCACGAGCTCATCGGCACTTCGGCTCCCATGCAGGAACTTTTTGCTATGGCTCGCAAAATTGCAACCTGCGACGTGAGTGTGCTGGTGACCGGGGAAACGGGAACCGGCAAGGAATTGCTCGCTCGCGCGATTCACCATTTGAGCGGCCGGAATACCGGCCCGTTGGTGGCTTTCTCCTGCGCCAACCTGCCTGAAACACTTGTTGAAGATGAACTGTTCGGGCATGAAAAGGGAGCGTTCACCGGCGCCATCAACAACCGGTGCGGACGCGTGGAAGCCGCCGATCACGGAACGTTATTTCTGGATGAGATCGGTGATCTGGGAATCGGGCTGCAGCCGAAATTGCTGCGCGTGTTGCAGGAGCGGCGATTTGAACGGCTGGGCGGGAACAAGACAATAAATGTGGACTTGCGCCTGGTGTGTGCCACGAATCGCAACTTAGGTGAGATGGTGCAGCAGGGCAAATTTCGCGAAGATTTGTACTACCGGTTGAACGTGGTGCAGATGCATTTGCCGCCGCTGCGCGAGCGCCGCGATGATATTTCGCTCTTGGCGCAGCAATTTCTGCTGAAGGCCGCACATCAATTTCAAAAGCCGGCAAATCTGTTTTCGCAGGCGGCACTACAGACGCTGGAAGAATATAACTGGCCGGGAAATGTTCGCGAACTCGAAAACGTGGTGCAGCGCGGTGTGGCCTTATCCGACGGGACCACGGTGGAGTTGAGCAATCTGCCACCGTCGATGCGTACCATTCGCGAAGATGCGCCCGAGGCCGTAAGCGTGGCAGCCGCTGCTGAAAGTGTCGCCGTCAGCCAGTCCTATGAAGACGAAGTGCGGCGCTTCAAACGCGCGCTGATCTTGAAAACGCTGCGGCAATGCGACTGGCGCAAGGCGGAGTGCGCACGAACATTGGGTGTGGCGCGTGGGTATCTGCATCGCCTGATCAACCAACTGGGAATTCAAGACCGCGAAGTGGAGCGTCCCACGGAACGGCGCGAAGACAATGCGCCATTTGGTCCGGTGATGTGAACGGTCGCGTCGCGCCTGCTCTGGACATTGAGCCCGCCGAAGCGCTAGCTTCAGTGCCAATGGACAACTTCCTCGAAAATACTTTCGCCGAAAAAGTCTGCATACCGCTGTTGCGGAACGCGCAAAACAGCGATGGAGGCTGGGGTTTTCACTCCGGATCGCAGAGCCGTGTCGAGCCGACGTGCTGGGCGGTGAAAGCGCTGGCTTCGCGCGAGGGCCCAGCGAAGGTCAGTGATTCTGACGATCGAAGCGCGATGGCGCGCGGTCTGGAATTTTTAGTTTCGGCGCAGCTCGCGGATGGCTCATGGTCCGCCACGCCTGAAGAGAAAACGGGGTGTTGGGTTACATCTCTGGTTTGCTGGGTTCTTTCAGGTGCGGGCGACGGAAAATTTTCTAAGGCCATTGACGGCGGGCTTAGATGGATTTGTGACGACTGGCCACGCGACAGCAGTTGGCTGCAAAAATGGGTGCGGAAATTTTCAGCGTCAAGTCGGTTGACTAGACAGAATCCCGCGCTGCGTGGCTGGGGATGGACGCCGAACACCAGCAGTTGGACGGAGCCGACGGCGTTCGCGTTGTTGGCACTCGAGAGTCCGGCAGCAACGCAACTCGGTAGGCTGGCGGAGAAGCGCAAGAAACTGGGCGAAGCGGTGCTTTACGACCGAATGTGCGCGGGTGGCGGATGGAATTGCGGCAACCCGGAAGTTTACGGGGTGGCTGGCGAACCGCTGGTCATTCCGACAACGTGGGCGCTACTGGCTCTGCGACGTTATCCAGAGCGCCGCGAGAATGTGGAAAGCCTGGTATGGATGGAGAAAAATTTTACCAAAATCCAGGCGCCGGGATCGCATGCGGTGGCGCAAATATGCCTCGCGGCTCATGGCCGGAGTCGCGATGGAAACACGCCGAAGAGCGATGAATTCCACGCCAAAAACGAATCTCTGGGAAGTGTGCAGGTGGCGTCTTGGACGGTGCTTGCGGAAAGTGACCCGCGGAGTTGGCTGGCGGCGGGCGCATAAATTTGATGGCGAACTTGCGCAGTCATGCGTTGATTCCGTCGTTTCAACGCCCGACCTCACGCGTGATGATCCGGGCTGCGGCGAGCTACGAGCAGGAACTGGGTACGTTGATCTACGAAAGCCTGGCGGATTTCGCGCTGCCGGTAAAAGACAAAGTTGTGTTGCTGAAGCCCAATCTGGTGGGACTTGATCCGCTGGGAGTTATGAATACCCATCCCGCGGTGATCGCGGCGACGCGCGAAAGTTTTTTGCGGCTGGGCGCTGCGCAAGTATTGATCGGCGATGGCCCAGCGATGGATCGCGACACCGAGGCGATCATTGAATCGGTGCGCTTGCGAGAATTCGTGGGACCGCTGGCGCGCACGTTTGTGGATTTGAACATTGATGACGTCGAGCGGGTGTCTTTGCCGACGCGAGCTTCGCGGCTGAAGGAACTGTATTTTCCAAAGACCGTGCTAGGTGCGGACTTTTTCGTCTCGATGCCCAAATTGAAGACCCACCACTGGGCAGGAGTGACGCTGTCGCTCAAGAACCTGTTTGGGGTAGTACCCGGCAGTTGCTACGGATGGCCGAAGAATGTGCTGCACTGGGCGGGCATAGATAGCGCGATTCTGGACATCAACGCGGCGGTAAGACCCGACTTCGCCATCGTGGACGGCATCATCGGTATGGAAGGGAATGGTCCTATACAGGGAACACCTAAGGAGTGTGGGTCGCTGATTTTTGGTGACGATCCGGTGGCCGTGGACGCTACGTGCTGCCGCTTGATGGGCCTGGCCCCCGAAAGAATCAAGTATCTGGCATCGGCTGGAACGATGCTAGGACACGTTAACACCGATAAGATTCAACAAGTTGGAGAGGGAATTGAGGGTTTGAGGAAGGATTTTGCGGTGGTACCGGAGTTTGCCCGGCTGCGGCAGGCGGCTTAGTTCAAGTTTGGAAGGGGAACTGCCTATGCTATTCAAGGCGGATCCCCGGCTTGCATCGCTCCTTCACATATGAAGACCTTTGAGACACGCTCCAAGCTGCGCAAACGGCTCCTCGATAGGGACGCCGGGGCGGAGATTGTCGAGATGGCGCTGATCGTCCCCATGCTCCTCACTCTTCTGGTAGGGGTCTTTTGGGCGGGAAGGGCCTACAACATCTACGAAACCGCTACCCGAGCAGCGCGAGAGGGAGCAAGAACGGCGGTAGTAAGGTCTTGTGCGGCCTGCTCGCCGGCGAACGCCACGCAAAGTAATACCGCCGTGCGCTCCGCGGTAACGAATTCGCTGGCAGCTTCTGGAATAGACAGTACGCAGGTAGAAACCCCCACGTCGACCTCTTGTCCAACGGGCGCGACATGCGATTGCCCGGCCAATGACGTCTGCATTATGCGGGATATTCCGCTCAATAGCAGCTTGCCGACAGAGTTCGGCGTCTCGGTAAGTTTCAGATTTCCGTTCCAGTTCAATTTGCCTTTCACATCAGTGAATATGACTACTGTGCATATCCCGGTGTTGGTGCAGATGCGGGAGGAAAACTAATTGGAAATGAAAGTGATATTTTCCACGAACCGAGCTGAGCGCTGGGTGCCGGGGCGCGCTCTCCGCGGGTTTTCCGATGCATTCTGGAATGGCGAGGGTTCGCAGCTCCTTGAATTTGCTTTAGCCATTCCTTTTTTGATTGTATTCGTGGTGGGAATATTTGATTTCGGTGAGGTCTATAACCTCAAGCAGAAACTTAACAACTCTTCGCGTGAAGCAGCGAGGTTTGCGTCCAGTGAAAACTCGGGAACCAGCCTAAATACCAGCGATGTGAACGCCGTGAGGGATGTCGTTTCGACGTATCTGACCAACGCAGGAGTTACGCAGTGCGCGATCGGAGCCACTCCGGCGGTTGCCGGTTTTATTTACACATACAACTCCTCAAGCACCGGTTGTGGCGGAGGAAATTTCGCACTGGTTATTGACCGTGAGTACGTGATGACGGCGAACGGCCGCACGGTAGCGGGAACGCACGTGACCCTTACGTATCCGTTCAATTGGACTATCGGAAAAATGATCGGGTTCATGCTGCCAAGTTCGACTTTGAACGCTGCACTTCCCGCAAAAATCAGTACTGATTCGGTGATGCAGAACTTGAATTGAGGAGGTCTTTTCCGTGAAAAGCAAGACTAGACAACGGGCCAGATTTTCTCAAAGCGGTTCTTCGCTTTTCATTGTGGCGTCTGCCATGCTGGCCTTGATAGGCCTGTGCGGTCTGGCAATCGATCTGGTTTCGTTCTACACAGGAAAAAGCGAAGCCCAAAGGGCGGCAGACGCGGGCGCGTTGGCGGGCGCGACTGTTTTCGCATCCACGGGGTGTACGTCCAGCGGCGCGGGTGCCGGTACGGATTGTTTGAATGGGACGATTACCACCATTGCCACCCAGCAAGCCACGACTGTAGCTACCGATGCCAATAACAAAGTAGGCGGGCAGGCTGCCACGATTCCACCGCCGGTCTTTACTCGCGGAGATGGCAACACGCCAACCCATGACCCGCTGATTACCGTTACGGCGAACGCGACGATGCCTACGTTCTTTATGAAGATTTTTGGCATTGCTAGTGTGAATATCTCGGCGACCGCGACGGCTGAAGCTTATAACCCGGCCGGCAGCACCAGTGGCCCGCCGCTGTGCACAAGTTGCCTGAAGCCTTTTCTTCTTCCCAACTGCGACCCCAACCATCTTGCTCCCGCGACCGCAAATCCGTCATGCGCGGCCGGGGGGAACGAAAACTATTTTGTCAAGCCGGACAAGACTGTAGCGAATCCGGGACCATATCCGGCGGGAGTGATCGGTGAAACTTGGCAATTGCACACAAATCAGGTTTCGAGTCACTGGTATGAAATAGCGTTTGACTGCAGTCAAAGCGCAAACGCCTTCGTAGATGCGTTGCAACAATGTGACACCAACGTTTTCAACTGCGGCAGCACACTATGCGCGCTGGACGGGAACAAAGTCGGACCAAATAATCACGGCGTTTGCCGATTGATCACTTATGACCCGAACTGCAACAAGCAGAATTCTACTTCGATAGATTCGCTGACCGTGAATGCGGGCAGCACACCGCCGTACACCATCACAGCGGGCTCAGGGAATCCGTTCTTCCCGGCTGGTTCGACGATAACCCAGAGCGCCTCCGTGGTCAGCGTTCCACTGTTCGATGGGCATGATATTGGTAGTGGCAATGCCACAGTCACAGTGGTCGGTTACATGAAAGTGTTTATTCAAAGCATAGCTCACAGCGGCAAGGACGATATCATTCAAGCTGTAATCCTCGACGTAACTAGTTGCGGATCAGGTGGAGGAGGGTGTGGAACGTCAGGCGGAGGTTCCGGCAGTGGAGGCACGGTTTCCGGAGGCGGCGCGAGTTTTGTCCCCGTGCGTCTGGTACATCGCACCGGCGACACGCAGTAACGTCACGGGCCAAGACGAAGTCCATGGTCTCTGCGAGAAATGTGGAGATCGGTTTAGTTAGATGGAGTGTTCGAATGACGACGGCGGTGAAGACCAGGCGATTACGGCGCTCGTCGCGCTGGACGCGGGAGTCGGGCGCGGAGCTGATGGAGATGGCGTTTGTTTTGCCGATCCTCCTATCACTTTTATTTGGGGTCATCTGGCTGGGCCGTGCTTACAACATTTACGAAACAATGACCCGGGCAGCGAGGGAAGGGGCGCGCGTAGCGGCCGCCAGCAGCTGCGCGACCTGCGGGAACGCGGCAGCAACGGTTGCAAACGTAGAAAATGCGGTCATGAATTCGCTGTCTGCTGCGAACATTGACACGACTAAAGTGACGATCCCAACTTGCGGCGGCAACCTTAGTTCAAAAGTGTGTTACCTGAGGAATTTTCAGCTGAACAATGTGGGTGACGACCCCGCGGAATTCGGTGTGGTGGTGAGTCTCAGCTACCAGGTTACGTTTCCAATTCCTTTTGTGACGATCAATCCGATAACCGTAACAGCGCGCGTGCAAATGCGCCAGGAAAGTTAGTGAGCAAAGTGAGCTTTCGGAAACCAAAAATAGAAGAATTTCGCTGCGGTGGGCAACGAGGATCTCAGCTCCTGGAAATGGCTCTAGCACTGCCATTTTTACTGGTGTTCGTCGTAGGGCTGTCAGATTTTGGAGCGGCTTACAACGTGAAGCAGAAATTGACCAGTGCTGCCCGCGAAGGGGCAAGAGTTGGGATATCACAGCACGCTCTAGACCTGGGCGACGCGACCCCCAGCTCAATTCTGGCTATACGAAACACCGTTGCAAACCATTTAACGAACGCCGGGCTGACGGCGTGCACTTTTGGGAGTGCGACCAAATCAGGCGTGCAATGGACTTTTTCGCCCAGCGCGACCTGCGTATTGAAGATTGAACGTGGCAACACCACCATAGCAAGCGGCGGAACAACGTTAGTGGCGACGCAGGTGACGGTAACGTATCCCATTAATTGGACCTTTAACAAAATCATCGGTTTCCTTGTTCCTGGTGCGACTCCGGCTCTTCCTGCGTCCCTCACCAGCGTGGCATTGATGGAAAACATTTAACGAGAAAGGGTGGCCAGTGCGAAGCGCAAAGGTCTTGAGACGTTCCCGCAGAAATTTCGGCTCGACGTTAACGATTTTGGCGTTTTCGATGTTGGTTCTGACGGCGATGATCGGCGTTGCGATTGACCTGGTGGCGTTTTACACGGTGCGCAGCGAAGCTCAACGCGCAGCGGATGCCGCCGCCTTGGCGGGGGCTACAGTATTCGCGGCGTCAGGTTGTGTTGGAGGTGCTTCGGGAGCCTCTTGCGCGGGAATGCAGGCCACCGCGGCGGCACGGGCGACAGCCATTGGAAATGGGAATCTTGTAGGCGGCGCAAATCCCGCGATTTCGGGTGCTATTGGTGCTTGTCCTCCAACGGGGAGCAATGACATTTGCTTTCCAACTGACGCGTCGGGGACGAATCCCCGGATCAGCGTAATGGTGCAGCGCTCGGCTACGCACGGAAATGCGATGCCCACTTTCTTTGCCAAGGTATTTGGAATTCAGACGGTAGACATATCAGCACAAGCGAGCGCAGAGGCGTTCAGTCCCACCGGGGGATCGAGCACTGCTCCGCCCATCTGCTTAACCTGTATCATTCCGTTTATTGCCGTCGATTGCGATACGAATCGGACCGTGCCTAAGACCGATCCCAACGCGAACCCAGTTTGCACCGTTACGGGCAGCACCAATAATCCGTACTTTTTTAACCCAACTACGAAAGCCGTTGTGAATCCCGGAACCGCACCGAATGGGATCATCGGGGAAACGATAATTCTGCATGGGAACATGGGGCCGTCTGACTACGGAACCACGGATCTGGGACAAGGTAATGGCGCGAGCGCCACAGCAGACGCCATATCAAGCTGTCAGGCAGGTAAGTGGGGCTGCGGCGACACCCTTGAGCTGGTACCCGGCAAGAAGACAAACCAGATTGCCGACGGGGTGGCTACACGGATTCACAGTACGCAATGTGTTGCTGCCAGTTCTTCGAGCCCTCAGGACAACATAACTGTCAATGCTGGAAGTTCACCTCCCTTTACGATCACAGGAGGAACAGGTAATCCGTATGGGCTCTCAGGACAGACGATTACTACCAGCGATTCTATTGTGACGGTGCCCGTCTATGACGGAACGAGCACAGGCAACGGAAGTCACACAACATTTACGATCATTGGCTTCTTACAATTGTTTTTGACGGAAGCGTGCCACAACAAATCGGACGATCCTGTCACGGCCGTGATCATGAACGTGATTACTTGTCAAAGTCTCACCAACGGCTGCAGCGGTACATCTGGTCCGCCAGGATCCGGATTCGTGTCCGGCGGTGGCGCCAATGCGATTCCAGTTCGCCTGGTGCAATAGATTTCGATTATTTTGAAGCGCGCTCATCCTCGCTGCGCTTTGCACCAAAAATTATGAGTGAAACAAACATCGCAGTGCATGCAGGGAGAACTGACGCTCCACGAGCGCCGATGAGTGAGGCGCAAGGGGCTGACGACAGCGCACAACGCGCGGTTACTCCGCAGGGAGCGGAGGCGGGTGTTTGGCGGTTTTTGTGGGTGCTGCAACGAGTGTTTTCGTTTCCAGCGATGCTGGGGATGATGCTGGTGGGAGCAGCGTTTTATTCCGGCCGCGGCTTTGCCGTGGATCCCGATCTCTGGTGGCACGCCAAAAACGGACTCGACATTCTAACAACGCACAAGTGGCCGACCACCGACCCGTTTTCTTTTACGGTGGCAGGGACGCCGTGGCTGGCGTACGAATGGCTGGGAGATGTGGTTATTGGCGCGGTCTCAAGACTGGGAGGCATACGTGGACTAGACATCTTGCTCATCGCGCTGGGCGGCGCAATCATGATTGCGCTGTACGGCTACGCCACCTTGCGAGCACAAAATTCGAAGGCAGGATTCGTGGCGGCGCTGGTTCTGTTCGTGTTCGCCAATCCGTCGTTCAGTTTGCGGCCGCAAATGTTCGGCTATTTCTTTCTCATCCTCACGCTTATTGCGCTGGAGTATTTCCGACAAGGGAAGATGAAAGCCCTGTGGTTCCTTCCGCCGCTATTTCTCCTATGGGTCAACACGCACGGATCGTGGGTGATCGGTTTCGGAGTGATGGTGGTCTTTTGGGCTTCGGGCCTGGTGGAGTTTCGCGCGGGCGGCGTGGAAAGCAAGCGCTGGCACCCCGCAGAACGAGTGCGACTGGAGTTGGTGTTCGCACTGTGCCTGGCGATGATTCCATTTACACCGTATGGAACGCGGCTGGCAGCCTATCCATTTATGGTGGCATCTTCCTTGCCGCTAAACGTTGCACACGTTCTAGAGTGGCTGCCGATGCCGATGGAGATGTTGGGCGGAAAGATTTTCTTGTGTCTGGTAATCGGATTTTTCCTGATCCAGATCATATCCGGCAACAAATATCGGCTGCATGAATGGGTGTTGTTTATTGGCGGCACGGCGATGGCGTTTCTACATGTGCGATTCGTACTGCTGTTTGTGCCATTTTTCGCGCCCCTGTTTGCCGCGATGCTGGCGCGATGGATACCAAAGTACGAACGGCACAAGGATAAGTACATTTTGAATGCAATACTCATGGGAGCGGTGTGCATGGCCATCGCGCACTACATGCCGACGGCCGCAGAACTGACGGAAATCGTATCGAGGTCTTTTCCGGTCAAGGCCGTCGCTTACATGGGCGCTCACGACGTTCCCAGGCCCATGTACAACACCTATGGATACGGTGGATATTTGATCGGCGCCTTTCCCAACCAAAAGGTTTTTATCGATGGCCGGGGCGATCTTTACGAATTGGGCGGAGCCTTTGCTGACTACCTGGAAGTGTCGTCACTTCGGCCGGCGGCATTTTCGGTGCTGCGCAGCTACGGCATCAAGTCATGCCTGTTGGATCGCAAGGAAGCACTCGCCACGGTTATGGAAGCATTACCTGAGTGGAAGCGCGTGTATTCCGATGATGTCAGCGTGTTATTTGTTCGCCGCGATGCGACGCCCGATTAGACAGCCAAGGGGACTGCACTGCGGGGAAAGGATCAACCATGGATGACAATTTCCGGGATGTCAGTCGCGGGCTGCTGCAATCAGGAATGGCCCCGGGCACCGAAAGGAAATTGCTGGTTTCGGTGATCGTTCCCTGCATGAACGAGCAAGAAGTATTGAAACAAACTCACGCGCACCTGGTAGCGGTGCTGGCGCCCGCGGCAAGCTTTGAAATTATTTATGTAGATGACGGCAGCACGGATGCGACTCCCGAGGTGCTGCGCGAACTGCAAGCACAGGACGAACGGGTGCGAGTGGTACGATTCTCGCGCAACTTCGGGCACCAGATCGCGATCACGGCTGGTCTGGAACATGCTTCCGGAAGCGCCATCGTGATTATAGATGCGGATTTGCAGGATCCTCCCGAAGTAATTCTGGAATTTCTGGCGAAATGGGCGGATGGCTACGACGTGGTGTATGGGGTGCGTGCGGAGCGGCAGGGCGAAACAGCATTCAAGTTGTGGTCCGCAAAGTTTTTCTACCGTTTTATCAGCCGATTATCGGATACGAGAATTCCACTGGACACCGGTGACTTTCGGCTTATGGATCGCCGAGTAGTGGACGCCTTGCTCTCGATGCCGGAACGAGATCGTTTCGTTCGTGGAATGGTGAGCTGGCTGGGGTTTTCGCAAACTGGCGTTACCTACAGCCGCGCGGCGCGAGCTGCGGGAGTAACAAAGTTTTCTCTTTGGAAAATGCTGCGCTTCGCGTTGGACGGAATCGTTTCGTTTTCGATTTTGCCGCTGCGCGTAGCTACCTGGACGGGATTCGCGGCGTCCGGGATGGCGATTTTAGGCATTTTCTTTGTTTTGCTGGAAAGAATTTTTGGAGTCATGGGCCTGGTCCGAGGGTGGTCCAGCGCCATGATAGCGGAACTGTTCATCGGGGGTGTACAGCTGATTTGTCTTGGCATCATCGGCGAATACGTTGGCCGTATTTACGGGGAATCGAAGCGGCGGCCACTGTATATCGTTCGTGAAAGGTGGGGATTCGAAACTCGTGGGGCTACGCCAATCAACACGCGCCAGCCGGTAGCCGCTGCGAAACCGTTGAACCGGTAATGATAGTAGACACCAAGGAAACCAACGCAGCAGTGGCCACACACGAGCGAGAGGCTGCTTTTCACGATGTGTGGGCCGCGAGTACGCGTCTGGAAGACGTTTTGGTGCGAGAGAGCTTCGAGGCGCCGACGGCATTCGAAAATAAATTCATACTTAGCCGCATCGGGCCGCTCGCCGGAAAATCTCTATTGGACATAGGATCCGGTCTCGGCGAGTCGTCAGTGTATTTTGCGTTGCGGGGCGCAAACGTGACGGTGGTTGATATTTCGCCGGAGATGGTGGAAACAGCGCGGCGACTGGGACGCAAGTTCGGGGTGGAGCTGCAAGGCATTGTTTCCGGCGCTGAGGATTTGAACTTGGCGCCTGAGTCGTACGACCTCATCTATGTGGCCAACACGATTCATCATATTCATAACCGGGCGCGGTTGTTCGAGCAGATGAGTGCGGCTCTGAAGCCGGGTGGCAAGTTTTTTTCGTATGATCCGTTGGCGTACAATCCGCTGATCAATATTTACCGGCGCATGGCTACAGCGGTGCGGACGCCGGACGAAGCGCCACTCACGACGGGCGATGTACGGTTGGCGCGCCAATATTTCAGTAACGTGCAGCATCGGGAGTTCTGGATCTCGACGCTGCTGCTATTTGTGAAGTATTACCTGGTCGACCGCGTACATCCCAATGAGGAACGTTACTGGAAGAAGATTCTGCGGGAAACTCCGCAAACTTTGTGGTGGTGGAAGCCTCTGAACGTGCTGGACAAAGTGCTCACGCGCATTCCACTGATTCGTTGGCTGGCGTGGAACATCGTCATTTACGGCGAAAAGCCCGTTCGCTAATTTTGTTGCCGATTCGTGCTGTGCCGCTGCCTGAAGCGCGAACTGTACTCTCAAACAATAAAGCGATATAAGGGCGACGAGTACTTATTTGAAGAGACAACCTGAACTGAGCGGGATGGATGTATTTTGGGCGAAGTTGCTAAAGTGAGACGATGGGCGATCGACTCGGCAATTAGTTACCGGTCGTTCGTAATCACTATCCTGGCTTACCTGTTCATACTAAATCTTTTGTCATGTTATTTTTTTATCCCTTTCGCATTGCGCGGTAGGCCGGATTTCCGCCATCTTTATGCTGCCGGCTACATGGTCCGCGCGGGTTACGCCGATAAGCTCTACGACGGGGAAACAAATTTGCGGCTGCAAACACAATTAGCCGGGCCGTTGAATATCCCGCTGACATTCAACCATCTCGCTTACGAGGCTCTGATTTTTGCGCCGCTCTCACTATTGAAGTTTCGCACCGCGTATCTAGTTTTTTTCGGAATCAATCTCGCGCTGCTAATAGCGAGCTTTCTGATGCTGAAGCCTTATATCGTCAGCCTCAGCCTAATCTGGAGGTGGTTACCCCAGGCCCTGTTTGTGTGTTTCTACCCGATAGCAATTGCGCTGATACAGGGCCAGGATTCGATCATCCTTGTGACCCTCTTGATCGGGGCGTTCGTTTCGCTTCAAAAAGGGAATGAATGGCGGGCCGGCGTTTTAGTGGGGCTGACGTTATTTAAATTGCAGTTTGGGATTCCGATCTTCGTAATGTTCGTTGCCTGGAAGTGGTGGCGTGGCGCCGCGGGATTTTTGGTCTCGGGGATGGCGGTTATGTTAGTCTCGCTCGGCATAGCAGGTCTTCCAGAAACCTCCGTGTATCTCAGATCATTGCTTTCGATGAGCGTGACGTTGAAAACTGCACAGCAGCAGGACTTCTATGGTATTCATCCCGATACCATGCCCAACCTACGCGGTGTATTCACGGCATTGGGCGAACCACATATGACCCATTCGCTGGTGCAAATTGCCACCATCGCATGCTCCGCAGCGCTATTGGCACTCGCGGCCCGCAGCCGGCCATCGTTTCCACTCGCGGTGTTGGTTTCCTTTCTGGTAAGTTATCACGGGCTTATCCACGACGCGTCAATATTGGTCATTCCCATCGCATTGCTGGGGGCCGCATCCGTCGTGGGAGAGATACCTTGGGCCCAATGGACTGCCGTACTCGCAGGCGTAATCGTGATATTGCCGGGGCTGCTGACACAGACGGGCGGACGTGCCTGGTTGGTGGGCCTGCCGATTTTGGCCCTTACTGTGGTGCACTTAGTACAGTCGAGACGAGGCCGGCAATTTGGGGTTAGGCAGGCAATTGCGTCACCAAAAGTACCGGAGTACGCCTGATTTGTCTCCGATGGGTAACGTTTTACCGCGCATGGTCTAACGGCAATCTAATGAATTAACAAGCTTTACGCAAGCGTTTGACACTGAAGGGTTTACTAGTAGACGTTCCAGTTGAAGGTTGGTTCATAAGGTGCTTATACATTATTCACCGGAGCGGTGATTGTGCCGCTCACTCCATTATAGAAAAGGAACTCTAATGAAACTTCTTATGACACGGCTTTGGAAGGAAGAAGAAGGCCAGGACTTGACCGAATACGCATTGTTGCTCGTGTTGCTGTCCTTGGCGGCCGTTTCGGCCCTCGGCACCCTGGCGAACGCGATCAACAACGCATTTTCCAAGGCCGCCAGCAACCTCACCTAGTTTGATTGCTATGACTTGTCCTGCAGAGCCGCCGGAAGCCGGCCCAGCCATCCGGCGGCTTGTAGTGTGTTCCCACATCCTCTGGGAACGAAGAAAGGGAGTTATGAACACCATACCGTTGAGTTTGTGGCAAGACGAAGAAGGTCAAGATTTAACCGAATACGCTCTATTGCTGGTGTTAATTTCTCTTGCAGCGGTGGCTAGTCTCGGGACGCTCGCAAATGCCATCAACAATGCGTTCAGTAACGCCGCCTCAAATCTCACGTAACCAATATCCGAACATTTCGCCGAGCGAGGCGACGTGTTTTCTGTATCATCGAGCTCTATTACCTATAGCGGTACGGGAACCCCGAATTCATGAGCGCACAACAGACTATCTGGACGTTTGCCGTGGGACTTACGGTCCTGGCTGGCGTGGTGGATTTTCGTACGCGCAAAATTCCGAACTGGCTCACGATGCCCGCGATTCTCGGCGGGCTGTTACTGCGCAGTTTGCTCGGGGGCTGGCCGGGCGCTAAAGCTTCCATGGAAGGAATTGGATTAGCTCTGGCTCTATTGCTGCCGCTGGTGTTGATGCGAGCGCTGGGCGCGGGTGACTGGAAATTGATGGGTGCGGTGGGAGCATTCCTAGGGCCTGTACTATTTTTATTTGTACTGTTCGGCAGCATTATGGTATCGGGTCTGATGGCGGTGGTGGAAATGGCGCGAACCAAACGCGTGAAGGAAACTTTCCACAATATGCTGGTGCTAGTGCGTGGATTTATTTCGTTCGGGCTGCGCAAGAATCCAGAAATATCCCTCGATAATCCCAAATTGATGAAGCTACCATTTGGCGTGGCGGTGGCCGTATCGACGCTGGCCTGCTTTGTGGCCGCACGATTGAGCCTGTGAGTAGACGCGAAGGAGAAATCAGTTCATGAACCAAAACCGAATGCTTATCGGATTTGCAGTGGCCATCGTGGTGGCGCTGCTTTTCAGCACATACGTCTACAAACAATTCAAGCAGGCCAGCGGACAAAAAACGGTTGTGACTACCCAACGCATCGTGGTAGCGGCGGTACCGCTGCAACTGGGAACGCGCATTGATGCCAGCAATTTAAAGACGATCCCGTGGCCGTCGAGCGATCCAGTTGTGGGGACATTTACGCGCATCGAAGACTGTGCGAATCGCGCGCTGATTACCCCTGTCGCCGCGAACGAATTGATCATTGAGAGCAAACTGGCATCTCGGGATGCGGGAGCGGGGCTGCCGGCAACGATTCCCGAGGGCATGCGGGCGATGTCGGTGGCGGTGAATGAAGTGGTGGGAGTGGCTGGCTTTGTGATTCCGGGCACAATCGTGGATGTGCTGGTGACGGGAAAAGCGACGAGCGGCGCAGGGGACAACATTACGCGCACTATTCTGGAAAATGTCCGGGTGCTGGCCGCGGGGCAGAAAATCGAGCAAGACCGCGAGGGTAAGCCTCAGATGGTTCCAGTAATCACGCTGCTGGTCACGCCGGAAGATGCGGCGCGCTTGGCGATGGCCAGTACCCAAGGCAAGATTCAACTGGCATTGCGAAATACGATTGATTCGAAGAAGGTCAATCCACCGTCGGTGATGGAAGCGGCTCTGTTCGCAGGGTCGGCAGCACCCGCGCCCGTAAAGCATGCAGGAAAGGCTGCCCCTCCGCCGCCTCCGTCGCCCTATGTGATCGAAGTGATCACGGGCAGCAAGCGTGAGAACAAAAGCTTCCCGAACGCACCAGCGGAGCACCCATGAGCGGAGTATTGATGAGCGGAGTGCAAAACATGATGATGGCTAAAAGTCATTCGACGAAAACTTGTGCAGGACTGGCGACGATCACACTCGTCGGGATGTTACTCAACACTTCCGCTGTGATGGCGCAAAATCAAGCTCCAGCCGTACAGGCTCCAACGCCAGTACAGGCCGGGCAGAACTCTGATACAGAAGCGCCTCAGGCGCTGCACCTGCTTGTCGGCAGATCTCTGGTAATCACTTCTCCGTCGCGGATCAAGCGAGTTTCTTTAGCGGACCCTACCGTCGCCGAAGCGATCGTAGTGAGCCCTACACAGGTACTGGTAAACGGCAAAATTCCCGGCGGGGTGTCACTGCTGATCTGGGACGAAACTGACCAGAGCCAAGCCTTTGAGGTGTCAGTGGACATTGACATCCTGGGGCTGAGCCAGAAAATTCATGAAGTTTTTCCGGCAGAGCCAGTTCGTATCGAGACCTCCAAAGATGTGGTGATGCTTTCGGGGCACATTTCTTCAGCCGCGGTTGCCGACAAGATTCTGGAAGTGGTGAAAAACACCACGCCGAAGGTCACCAGTCTGATGGAAGTGCCTACCGCGCCGAAGGCAGAAATTCTGTTGCAGGTTAAGTTTGCGGATGTAAATCGGGCGAAAATCAGCCAGCTGGGCTTTAATATTTTGAGCCTGCCGGGCTCGAAGAATGTGGGCACAATTTCGACGCAGCAATTTGCCCCTCCACAGCTGACCAGCACCACTGGGGGACTGGGAGTCACACAGATTGGTTTGAGCGATTTGCTCAACATTTTTATTTTCCGGCCGGACATTGATTTCGCGGCGACCATCAAGGCCCTGCAAAACAACAACGTGCTGCAGATTCTTGCGGAGCCTAACCTGATCACGCAGTCGGGTAAGGATGCCAGTTTTTTGGCCGGCGGAGAATTCCCGTACCCAGTTCTGCAATCAACTGGCGGTGGAAGCACCAGCGCAGCAATTACGATCGTGTTCAAGGAATTTGGAATTCGTTTGAATTTTACGCCGACGCTGATGCCGGACGGCAACATTCACCTGAAAGTTAAACCAGAGGTGAGCTCACTAGATTTTTCGAACGGTTTGATCCTGCAAGGTTTTTCGATTCCTGCCTTAGCCACAAATCGCGTGGAATCGGAGATGGATCTGAAAGACGGTCAGAGCTTCGCGATTGCGGGATTGCTGGATAATCGAGTTTCTGAGCAACTGGAAAAAATCCCCGGAATTGGCGACATCCCAATTCTAGGCAAGCTTTTTCAAAGCCGCACCGTTAACAAGAGCAAGAATGAACTGCTGATCGTGGTGACGCCGCGAATTGTGCAACCCCTCGACGCGGTACCGACCGGACCGGCCATGCCCAAGCCGTTCCTTGACGCGGTGCCTCCGGCGCGAACGCAGGCGCCAACCGGGAAATAGTTCTGGAGTAGAATTGGGTAGTATTTTTTGGAGCTCGAGATCAAGAGACTAGAAAGCAGTTCATGTTAACGGTAGGCATCGCGAGCGGGGACCTCACCAGTTCTGCACAGCTGCTGGCCAGCTTGCAACAAACGGGAATGGTGAAGTCCATCAAGCAGTGGGCCATCCCTGCGGACAAGCTTCCGGACTCCGCAGAGACTCTTCCTGATGTAGTGTTTTTGGACCTTGGACGAGACCCCGAACCTTATTTCGGCTTCGGCGCGCAGTTGCGAAGAATCCGCCCAAGCGTAAAAGTCGTGGCCTGCTCGGCGGTCGTTCCCCCGAACCACCAACTTTTGCTGGAAGCCATGCGAAGCGGCGTGCAGGACTTTTTGCCGAAACCGGTGAGTACTCATACCTTAAAAGAAATGCTCGACCGGTTCACGCAGGAGATGGAGATCAAGGATCACTCCTCTCTGGAAAAATTAATTGTGGTAATGGGTGCGAAAGGGGGCGTCGGTGCAACCACAGTCGCAGTAAATCTGGGAGTGCAGCTTTCGACCTTCGCAAGGAAGAGCGTGGCACTGCTGGATTTTGCGCAACCTCTTGGGAATGTGCATTTGCTCCTGGACGTGCACCCGCGGTTCACCATTCGGGACGCGGTGGATAACATGGACCGCCTGGACAGCCACTTTTTCGCCGGGCTGCTCACTCATCATAAATCCAATCTTGAGCTCTTAGGAGGAGCCACCCATCCGGAGGAATGGCAGACCATTGCGGTACCGCCGCTGGAACGGGTGATCAATGTGGCGCAAAACAACTTTGACATGGTGCTCGTGGATTTAGGTTCGCAATTCTCGTCAGAGTGGAGCGCCGTGCTGCGGATGGCCCGAATGATATTGCTGGTAGCGGAAGCCAATGTCCCGTCGCTGTGGACGTTGGAGCGGAGACTGTTGGCTTTGAAGGGATTCGGAATCAATCCGGAGCGCACGCGCATCATCATCAACCGCTGGCACAAAGGCGACGAAGAAGTCCTGAAGAGCGTGCAGAAAGATATCAAACGCCCAATCTTTGCATGCCTCCCCAACGATTTTCGCAAAGCGAGTGAGTCTGTAAATCTGGGAACTCCATTGCAAGAAAACAATCACAACAACGTACTGAGCAGCCGATATAAGCAGATCGCTGGACAATTAGCTGGGTTCGAGGCGGCTCCGGCGCCTAAGAAAACTGGTTTGGGCGGATTTTTTTCGTTCCCCGCAAAAGGTAAATAATTATGCCGCCCTACATCACGCCAGCGACGCGAACGGATTTTGGAAACGTAAAGTCCGCGATTCACCGGAAGCTGATCCAAAAGCTTAACCTGGACCGATTGACGGAAATCAACCGGGAAGACGTGCGTCGCGAAGTTGGTGCCATTCTGGAAACGCTGGTTGTGGGCGAATCAACGCCTATGAATTTGCAAGAGCGCGAACGTTTGGCGCACGAGGTTCTCGACGAGGTATTTGGACTCGGTCCGCTGGAGCCACTACTTGCGGATCCGACAGTGTCGGACATTCTCGTCAATGGCTACAACAAGGTTTACGTCGAGCGCAGAGGCATTCTGGAAGCCACCGCAGTGCAATTCCGGGATGACAGTCATCTGATGGCCATCATTGATCGAATTGTTTCGGCGATTGGACGCCGAGTGGATGAATCTTCGCCGATGGTGGACGCGCGATTGGCGGATGGCTCGCGCGTGAATGCCATCATCCCTCCGTTGGCAGTCGATGGGCCATGCCTTTCCATCAGACGGTTCGGTAAAGATCCGTTGATGGCGCAAGATCTACTAGACAAGAGCACGCTGACTCCAGTGATGCTGGAGCTGTTGACAGGATGCGTGAAGGCGCGGCTGAACATCTTGATTTCGGGTGGAACCGGAGCGGGCAAGACGACATTTTTGAACGTTCTGTCGTCGTACATTTCAAATCGCGAGCGTATCGTGACGGTAGAAGACGCGGCCGAACTTCAGCTGAAGCAAGAGCATGTGGTGCGACTGGAAACTCGACCGCCGAACATCGAGGGCAAGGGTGCAGTTCAGCAGCGGCAATTGGTGATCAACTGCCTGCGTATGCGCCCTGACCGCATCATCGTCGGTGAGGTTCGCGGCGAAGAAGCACTCGACATGTTGCAGGCCATGAATACGGGTCACGATGGATCACTGACGACTATTCACGCAAACACTCCCAGGGACGCGTTGGGCCGGCTGGAAACCATGGTGGCCATGTCCAACCTGGGAATACCTGACACGGCAATCCGCAGACAGATTTCATCGGCGATTGATGTTGTCATCCAGGTCAGCCGTTTGAGTGATGGCACCCGCAAAGTGCTGACGGTGGCGGAAATCACCGGCATGGAGGCAGACGTCATTACCATGCAGGACATTTTCGTGTTCCGGAAGCGCGGAGTACGCGAGAGTGGGGAAGTGCTCGGCGAGTTTGTGGCGACTGGCGTGAGGCCAAAATTTGCGGAACAGCTGCTGGTGAGCGGCATTCACTTTCCTATTTCGATGTTCAATGCGCCGGAGACTCGCTAAAACGTGGGATCAACTGTTTATTTTACATTGGCGGCTTGCAGTTCCTTTTGAGGGATTGAGATGGCTGTACTAATTTTCGTCTTCACTTTCCTGATCGTGGCGGTACTGCTCTCTGGCGCGTGGATGGTCGTTACGGCGGACAGCAGTCAAGATGTGGTGCGACGTCGCATGGAGTCAGTGCGCAAGGCGGAGCGTCGAGGTGATGTTTCCATCGGATTGAAGTTGGTACGCGACGAGATGCTCAGCAGCGTCCCGATGCTGCATCGGGTCATGTTGCGGTGGTCGTGGTCCACTCGACTGAAAGAATATTTGCTACAGGCGGGTATGACGATCAAACCCGCAAAACTGATTCTGATCAGCGCGGTTGTGGGCGTGGCGGCACAATTTATTTTGAGCGCCATGTTCGTGAAATTACCTTTCTTTTTGACTTTGCTGGCTGGCGCTGCGGTTTTCATGCTGCCATTCGCGTACGTAGCTTGGAAACGCCGGCGTCGCCTGCGTCAGTTTGAGGAACGCTTTCCTGAGGCCCTGGATTTGCTGGGCAGAGCGGTTCGGGCGGGCCACGCATTCACTACCGGGTTGGAAATGATTTCGAAAGACTCGCCTGAACCAGTAGCGGGAGAATTCCGCACAGCATTCGAAGAGCAAAATTTTGGGTTGCCGCTTCGAGATGCGTTGCTCAATATGACAGAGCGCATACCGCTGATTGACGTGCGCTTTTTTGTAACGGCTTTGCTGATTCAGAAGGAAACCGGCGGAAACCTGGCAGAAATTCTGGATGGTCTGGCACGTGTGATTAGAGATCGCTTCCGCATTTTTCGCGAGGTGCGGGTGCGCACGGCGCAAGGCCGGCTTACCGCTGGGATTTTGATCGCCATGCCGATTTTCATGCTGTGCGTGTTGAGTGTATTGAACCCGGCATATATCCGAGTGCTTTTTGACGATCCCAAAGGCCCTTTCGTTCTGGGAACGGCAGCAGTGATGCAGGTGGTGGGATCGCTGATCATCTGGAGAATTATTCAGATTGAAGTTTAGCGAATTGGGAGATAAGTAGATGATTTGGAGTATTACCCTCATAACATTTATCGCCACCGCGGCGATTCTCATGGCCTTGTTTTACGCGCTGGCTCCCGGTGAAGGCGGGATGGCCTCGCGGTTGTCGCGTTTGATTAATCCTGTGGCTCCTGCACAGGAAGATACTTTCGCGGATAAGCAAAAAGAGCGTATGCGAAGTTCGCTGGCGAGTCTGGGAAAAATTGTGCCCGGTGATGCCAAACAGACTCCACGTTCGCAATTAATGATGGTGCGGGCGGGTTACCGTAACCCCGAAGCGATCATGACCATCCGTGGCCTGAAGGTACTATTGCCGGTGGCTTTCGTGGCTGCGGTACTCTTTACAGGCTTTTACGCGGCAAACCCGTTCTTTATCGTGTTGTTGGCAGCGGTGATGGGTTATCTGCTGCCGGAAATGTGGTTGCTGTGGCGCGTCAGTTCACGACAGAAGAAATTGCGCCGTGCTTTAGCAGACGGACTAGACTTGCTGGTTATCTGCGTAGAGGCAGGCCTGGGTTTGGACCAGGCATTCATGAAAGTGGCGGAGGAACTGCGGATTGCCCATCCGGAATTGAGCGAAGAACTGCATCTGGTTAATCTGGAAATGCGCATCGGAAAGACACGGCTTGAAGCTTTGCGCGAACTGGCGCGCCGGACTGGACTGGAAGATATTAAGTCGCTGGTGGCGATGCTCGTTCAGACGGACCGTTTTGGTACCAGCGTGGCGCAATCTCTACGAGTGTATTCCGATGAACTTCGCGTCAAGAGACGGCAGCGCGCTGAAGAAATGAGCGCAAAGACTAGCGTGAAAATGGTGCCGCCGTTGGTGTTCTTTATCTTCCCCGCATTAATGGTGGTGATTTTGGGCCCGGCGGTGATTACATTGATGCGGCAGATGATGCCGGCGCTTTCGAAGTGACAAACTTCCCGCGATCTCACAGACGACGTGAGACCGGCCAACAAAGGAGCAAAACATGGACGCAACAACGATTCGCGTAATAGCAGGCATCCTGGCTGTGGTGGTTCTGTTCATTATCATTTGGCGCCGCAAGCGCAAGACGATCGAGTAGATCACTTGTCACCGCAAACGCTGGACGCGATCAAATCGGAAGAGGGCGGTTCAGGAGCAATGCACAACGGCGCTGGTGGTCGTCCGCTATACGTCTATAACAAGACGCGAGAAACGTTTGTAGCCACGGAGGCATTGGTTGCTGACAGCTACATTCGCCGCCTCGTCGGATTACTTGGCAAGACCAAGCGCTGGGCGCAGTTGGGTCGAGGCTTGTGGATCGTGCCCTCAAGTGGTGTGCATACCATAGGGATGTTATTCCCGATCGACCTGATTTTTCTGAGCAAAGAGAAACAGGTGGTGCACATGGAAGAACACCTTCGCCCCTTCCGAATATCAAAAGTATCGCTAAGAGCGACGAGTGTGCTAGAGCTCCCGCCGCACACGATTTACCGCTCTGGAACGCAGGTCGGAGACAGCTTCGAGATCGCACCAGTGCGGTAAAGGCCTGCGCTGACAGTTCCACTCGGATAGAATCTGGTTCTAGGCTTTGCTAAACCCGGATTCCGGGTCGTGATTGTGGTGATCGTATCGGTTTCTCCGCAACTACTTGCTAACTTCCACTGTTTTTTCTTCTCTAGGGTTTACCGCCCGCTGAGTCGCTGTAACCTTCTGGTCGAACTGAAAAATTATTCAATTGTGTCATTAGGTCCAATTAACTTACATATATAGCCGGGTATGGGGGCTTGAGCCGTCCCTCGTGCCGGTGCAGTTGACCAATGGCAAACTCTAAAATTGAATGATTCAAAATCGACGACACGAGCGCCATCACATAAAGCCCAGGCCGTACGTGGCCATGAATGGGTCGAGTTTCGGCGGCATACTGCAAGATATTAGCGTTGGCGGCTTGTGTGTTGATGTCGTCGGGCCGAAACCAGCCGGTAACCGCGTTCTCGTAGATTTTGACATTGCTGAGACCGGTGAACACTTTGAAGGTGCGGGGAAAATAATCTGGCAGAGCGAGTTGAGCAGCAGATTGGGAATTCAGTTCATTGACCTGCCTCAAAGTTCCCACCTCAAAATCCAAAGTTGGCTGTCTGGAAGATCCAGTTCGCGAGGAAGAGTTGGCGACCCGGCGCCGCCGGGTGGGGACGTCGTCTTTGTGGAGAGTTCGACGTGGTTGAGGGAGCGGTCCTTTGGTGCAGGCACTTCAGATGCTGCCGAGCGCCAGTTAAGCGTTCGAGCGGAGGCCGCCAGTAACCGAGAGCAGCCTCAAGAAGCCCCCCTGCCGCCGATTACACCAGTGGCCAGTACGGCGGTCGTTTTGCCGAGTCAAGACCACGATTCTGACGCCCGTGATCTGCGAAGCTCGTTTTCGAGGATGCTGGCAGCCGAACCGCCTGCTACACAGATTGCCCGCGAAGCGGTGGCCAGGGACTGGAAGCGCATCGGCCAGTGGTTGTTAACAGCTTGCGTGTTACTCATGGCGATAGCGATATTGGCGGTGGCTATTAAACTTTCCACGACCAACAACTTTGATATTGGTGAAGCGTATCAGCACCTGAAGACACTAGCCTCGCAAAATCTGGCAAGACTGGTAACTCCAGAAACGTCGGCCCCCGCCGCAGGGCCGGTGCCGGCGTCGGTTAATTCCCCACTAAATAAGCCATCGCGTCCACGGGGAGTCCAGGTGGGCCCTGCGGATCCGCCTCTCGACGTGCTGGCGAAGCAGGTTCCAACGAACAAAGACAAATTCGAAATTTTAGATGCGCAACATGGGCGGCGCTACTTTCCCCGGACGAGCACAAACCTGATCGTGCAATTTGAAAAATCGGGTTTGCCACTGGAGAGTATGCCGGAAGGGGCCAAAACGGTGGCAGAGCCCGTATCGTCAAACACCATCTATATTTCGCGCGCGAACGTGGGGGCTTACGAAACTGCGCCGATAACGGGAACAACTGCGAAATTGGGGCGGATACTGAGCCATTCTACGGGAGAACTGCCGGTTACCGAGACGATGCCGGACTATCCGGCATTTGCTTTGCAAAAAAATGTTCAGGGGCGGGTGATATTGACCGCCATAATTTCACGAGGTGGCAATCTTGAAGACGTGCGCATCCTCAGTACTCCGTCGGTGCTGGATGCTACGGTTCTGGAAGCTGTAAAGACGTGGCGCTATCAGCCCCACCTGGAAAACGGCAAGCCAGTGGAAGCTGTCACGGAGATTGTTGTGGATTTCTCAATCACCAAAAACTAGTCGGGTCTGCCTGGTTCGCGTACGGGTTAACAGAATCCTCGCGAGAGGCCTTTATTCGCGGTCACGCAGCCAATATTTGAAAGCCATTGATTCAACAACTTCAATTTGTGAGCAGGGCATTCAAAATCGAAGCCAGGTTAGCCTCTTCAGAAACTAAAGCGTTCGAGTTCTCCGATACACTATTTTCGGTAAGGCGGGCTAGCTGGCGCGCGAAGATTCGCGTCGCGTCCGCACGGGACAAATATATATTTGCTGACGGCGCCACTAGCTTCCACCCAGAACCCGACCGCAGAATTTCCCAGTGTTCCTGATCGTGATGAGCTATTTTATGGAGCTCGCCCCCAGTCATGTACATGTTGGAATCAATGCTGATGTCCGCCGACCCGCGGTTGCTTTTGAATTGAAGCTGGTTCACCTGAAGTTTGGTAAAAATCACTACCGTCGATGAAGACCGCAACAGATTTTGTACCTCAGCTGCATCGGAAGATGATCGAATCATTCTGGAAAAGGCTTCGTTTACTTTCTCGATTGAAGGTTTATGTTTTCCAGCGATGATCGGAATTTCGCCAGCAATGGAGCGGACGGCTGAGGCATCCGAGTTTAGCGAATCCCCGCTATTGCTGTCGGGCAGCGGCAGGGCGCCCGATTCTCCCGTCAAGGAATTCTCTGGCTGGTCTTCCAGCGCAGACTGTTTTACTGGCAGAGTCTTGAAATTTGCGTTTGATGCGCGCTCATATGGTTCAGCCATGTTCTTGCGTGCTAGCACATGCGGCTGGTCGTTAGTAATCCGGTAACGGTAGAAACGAGGCGTGCCGTGTTTGGTCCAATAAGCGGAGGTGTAGTCTTCGACGTCAAATCCGGAGCGCAATGAGCTGTAGAAAAGATGTTCTCGCGGGTTAGTCACGAGCCCAACGTGGCCGCGCCAGACGATCAGATCACCGGGCTGAGGAAATTTGGCGCGCGCGAAGCTCGGGTGCCCGCGGTATAGATCGTAAGATTTCGCGTAGACATACGGAAAACCTGCGTCGTTATAGACGTCGTTCACCAGATGCGAACAATCGGGCTTCGCTCTCCGCCCACCCTGCAACGGGCGGCGCTCAGAAATCGCGTCGACGATCGCCTCGCCTTCATCGCGGGTGACGACACGACTCTGCACCTGGCTCTGGGCCGCAGCCGTGATGCACGGAGGCCAAAACGACATCGAAAGCAACATAGCAAGCGCCGCCGACGCGGCACGTCGGGGCCGATCGAAGAACGCGAATCGCATGGCTCTGAAGGGCATGTCTTTTTTTCTTTGAACCATTTTGAGCTTATCGTTACCGGGCGATTCGAACGTTGCGGATAAGGTGCAGCCAAGTCTTAGCAGTCACCTGTTCCGTGGTACAGAGCGCGCAACAGGGAAGCAGTTCAACATAGCTCAAGGCAACGAGCCCGGAGCCTATCCCATGGATGCTCAGATTGTCATCCGGAATTTGATTGCGATAACAAGTGGCGAGGAGCGTAAGGAAAATCAGCTTTTCGATTCCCAGGCGTATTTGAAGTCGCTCGAATCAAAGCCAGACGAAACTTGCCCGGTCTTTGCGTAGCGGTACAAAGCGGCGTTGAATATCCCCTGGACCGTCGCGCTGGTGATGGCCAAAAATACCCAATAGATCACCATGAGGATAATTCCGGAGACCACCCCGGCGTTGCCGAAACTCCTGCTCAACGCAAAAGGCAACGCAATCCCCGGGATAGCCAGTATCGCGAAAATCAGCCCAAAGCTGAAGCTGCCCACCACTTCTTCTCCCCAAGTCTCGCTGATTAGCTGCCCTGATTGAGCTAAAGCCTCCACAGGACCGACATCGTTCGCGGCAAGAACGGGAACGACAAAATAGCTGGCTAGCGCCCAAGCAGCGCCGAACAACCTGACCACGATGCGGCCCAGGAACCCCAGTCGCTCCTCGAGAGCCTGCAGGAATACTCCGACCGTTGCCGCTAGCAACGCCCACTGAAAAATCCGGCTTTTGCGTTCCCAAGCGGCCTGTAGCCCATCGTTGATGGATGCTGCTCCGCCTTCGAGTATTCTCGACACGATAGTTACCAGCGCGACGTTGAAATATACGACGATGCAGTAATTCACAAGGTAAAATAAAAAGAAGAAAACCCACATTGGCTGCGTCATGCGGGTGTGTTGTGGGCGTGTGGCCAGGAACGTCTGTATTTCGGGTCGAAAGGTCAGCGCGCAAATACCGAGCATCACTACGGAAACGGTGGCGGACGCCATCGCCGAAGCGACCGGGAGAACCATGAGCGACTTGTGCCGCACAAGGATCCCGACGCTTTTCTCTACCAGTTCCCAGCTTCGCGTGATTCGCCCCATCTTCTTCGTTCCCTCTATGCGGTCCCACATTATGAAGCAATGTGGTTGCCATTTACAGGTGGGAAACTGTGCGTAAGGGGTCTTCCGATACGGCGAGATAGCGTTCCTAATTCCTTTGTTTTCTAGGAGTTCATTTTGAATGAGCGGGCTAACCAAATCTTTGTGGCACCACGGACCATCGAATTAATTGACGTGACATGTAGCTTAGGATGCCGCACTGCTGGAAGCGGACTCCACGAGGGGTTCTATCGATCAAAACAAGCCACAGACATGCCGAAATGGAAACTTCCCTTAAAGCCGTGCCACTGACAATTACCTTGGATTGGTAGACTAGGCGTAGGAAACGCGTCCCCGCGCATGAGTCCCCACGAAACCGAACGCCTGAATTTTGGCCGGCAGATTGTCTACGCGCGCCCTATCAGCGTGCTGCTGGCGCTCATTGCCGTGGTGGAGCAGCCGGCGGCGTCCTATCCGCGGCATGCCATCAGTTTTCTAATCGCATACCTCGTAATTTCCCTCTTGGTTATCCCCATCGAATGGGCCTTGCGCGACCGGCCTTGGCATTTGCCCTTGGCGGTGGACCTTTTGGCGCTGGGTGTATTTCTCTATATCAGCCCGTTTTCGGTGGCGTTGTGGTTTCCGTATCTGTTCGTCTGCTACGCCTCGGGGTCGCGCTGGGGGCTGATCTCGGCTATTCCCATCGCCGGGATGCTGGCTCTCGCCCTGGTGGTCCGTACCGCGCTCGAAGGGCAAATCGGTTGGATGCGTGCCATGGGCTGGATCGCGCTCGTGGTAGTCACGTTTGCCGCGGGCGGTGGCCTCGCGTTTCTAGGAGACCTGAGCCGACGTTATGTGGCGGAGAACGAATTTCTTTCGCGCATCACCGGAACCATGCAAGTGGACCAGGGACTGGCGGAGTCTTTGCGGTTGCTGCTCGACGAACTGGCCAACGCTTTTCACACTGAAGAAGCCATGCTGGCCTTTCGGGACGTGGATCTGGAGCGCATCTTCTTGTGGCGATTGAAAGCCGGCGAAAGCGAGCGCTTGATTCCGCAAGCCCTGCCACTGTCTCGATGTGATGGCTTCCTGCTGGATGATATGGACGCGACGGTGTGCTGGAATAGTCTGACGGGGAATGGCTCCGGATTTGGCTGGAATCGCGCCAATCATCGCAAGTTGAAAACACTTCCCAGGCTTCCCGGAACCACACAGCAGGAGTTGAAGCTGCGCTCGCTGATCAGCGTAACTTTCGACCAGGGGGGGCAGCCTGCCGGACGCCTTTTCCTGATGAATCTGCGCGATTCGCGAAAGCAGTTCCAGAAGGCCGACCTTGCCTGGCTGGAACGCATCGCCCGGCATGTGGGACCCGCCCTTGAGAACATCTTTCTGCTGCGGCACCTGCGCGCGCGGGCCATTGAAGGCGAACGCAGCCGCATCTCGCGGGATCTGCACGATGGAATTCTGCAGACGCTCTTGAGCATTGAGATTCAAATCGACGTGCTGCGGAGGCGGGTGACCGCGTCACCGGAGCACGCCGTAAGCAGCCTGGCGTCGCTCCAGCAAACAGTGCGCAATGAGTCCGCGGAGCTGCGGCACATGGTCACGGATCTGCGCCCCCTTAGGGTTCAGAGCGCCGATCTGGTTGACCTGATGAACGGATTCGCCGAACGCTACCGCAATGAGTCAACGATTGCCCTGGATTTATTGATCGATTCCGCCGAAATACACGCTCCAGACCGGGTCTGCCGCGAGATTTTCCAGATATATCGTGAAGCACTCAACAACATAAAAAAGCATGCGAAGGCTTCCCATGTCGTGGTAAAACTGTCACAGGACGACAGCGCTCTTGTGTTAGTCGTGGATGACAACGGCGAGGGCTTTAGCTTTGCGGGCCGTTTCACAGGAGACGAGTTGGACCGCCTGAGGTTGGGACCCATCTCCATCAAGGAGCGTGCGCGTACTGTCGGGGGGATTCTGACGGTGGAATCGAACCCTGGGCACGGAGCGCGCTTGATCATCGAAATTCCGCTCGGCTGACATGGCAAAAACTAAACAACAAATACGAGTTCTTCTCGCGGACGACCATGCGATCTTTCGCGATGGTCTTCGCAAACTACTGGATTCCGACGAGGATATGTCCATCGTCGGTGAAGCGCAAAACGGCGTGGAATGCATCAAATTGCTGGCGAAACTGAAGCCGGACATTCTGCTGCTGGATCTGCGCATGCCGGAAAAAGATGGCCTGGCGGTACTCGAAGAAGTTAATTTTGACACTTTGCCTACCCGCGTGATTGTGCTGACCGCCGCCGAGGATGATCGCGACGTGGTGCGAGCCATGCGCCTGGGAGCGCGCGGTGTCGTTTTGAAGCAGTCGGCGACGGATTTGCTGGTGAAGAGTATCCAGCGTGTATACGCGGGAGAAATCTGGCTCGATAACCGCATGACCGCGGAAGTCATGAAGGCTTTCTCGAAGTCTTCTGAGTCCGGGCCGCGCCGCGAAAAGCCGCTGCTGAGTGATCGCGAAAAGGAAATTGTGCAACTGGTGGCGCAGGGCTTCCGCAACAAAGAGATTGGCGAGAAACTGTTTATCAGCGAACAAACCGTGAAGAACCACCTGCACAACATCTTCGATAAGCTCGGCGTGTCAGACCGCCTGGAATTGGCGCTTTACGCCATTCACCACCGGCTGATTGACCAGACTTAAAGCTAAACCCAACCATGTCTTCAGGTTCTGGCGCATAGCCTACCGACCCCGTCCTAGTACATCGGTACCCGCAAAGGGCCGGAACTCTTTGAACCTACAGTCCTATTGTTCCCAATGAGATACCCGGATACACTCTTGATCTATTAGGAGGCTTCTCCTTGACAGCCGGTTCAGAACGCCGCACTACCCAGCGCTTTTCCATGCGCCTTCCGCTCACCGTACGATGGACCACTGGTGCGGCCGTTGGTGAAACCAGTACAGAATCCCGCGACGTCAGCTCCCGTGGTGTGTATTTCTTCCTCCAAAAAGACGTAAAAGAGGGCTCCGCTGTGGAGATCCTGCTGACGCTGCCAAACGAAATTACCTTGGCGGGTCCAGTGCGTGTCCGGTGCCTTGGACGCGTGCAGCGCACCGAGCCGCGCGATGAAGGCGCGATAGGTGTGGTGGCAGCCATCGAGCGCTACGAGTTCATGCGCAACGAAGAAGAGCGCGACTAGCGTCGGACAGATTAGAGGAATCTCGGCAGTAATACCGAAGCGAGCGAATGTAGTCCCCCTGCCGCTCGCCACCTGTAAAATTCACCGATTTTTGCCGTAACAGTTTCTTGCTCGCACACTGCGGAGGCGGGCAGGATAAGCCGGGGTTCCTTGGCCCCTCAGCGAAGACGCCCCGGCTCCAAATTTAGCGAAAGTCCCCTCGCGATTCGCCCTTCCCCGAAATGCCCCTATACCTGCGTTATCCACAGTGTCGGTTACCCGTGTGCGCCGCCTGTACCTTGGAGCAGGAGACTTTTCGATGGCGCTTACGAGATGATGACCGGGACTGAAACGAGGAACAGATCGACATGGGAAAGAAGATTTTCATTGGCGACGAGCACGCGGCGAAAGCCGAGAATCTTGGCGAAGTCGCGGCGCGCCGCCAAGTCCAGGCGTCCGTCCAGGAAACTGATACCGACGAGCTCGAATTGCTGGCGCAGCTGGGCGAGCCGCAGACCAGCGAAAAGCCAGCGGAGCACGTAAGCGAAGCGCCAGCAGAACAACTAACGTCCGGCATTCATCCTTCCGATTTTTCGATGGTCGAGTTGGCGCAGATTCTGGATCAGCACAAATTGTGGGTGGAATCCGGTGGCGACTCCGGCACAAAAGCGGATCTGAGCGGCGCAAATCTTCAGGGCGCAGATTTGACGGGCGTAAATCTTCAGGGCGCGCTCTTAACTAAAGCGAACTTGACCGGCGCGGATCTTTCGATGGCGAACCTGCGCGGAGCAAACCTCGTTCATGCCGATCTGCGCAACACCACGCTGCTGGGAACCGAACTGCGCGGCGCCAATTTGATGGGCGCTACGTTGTATGGCGCGGAGGGCTTGTGGGTGGGCCGCCTTGGCGGCACGAATCTTTTCGACGCGCTGTTGCCGGAATCGGTGGCGGAGTTCAGCACTGCTAATCCCATTGCCGACGCCAGCAAAGTTGCGCGCCTATTTTATTTTCTCACGCTGGCCGTGAGCGTCGTTTGCTGCGCGCTGATTGTCTGCACCACGGATGTCCGTTTATTGCTGAACGCTTCCGCCTTCCCCATTGCCGGCGCCGGAAATGTCTTGCCGATGACGGGATTTTACCTCGGCGGACCGTTGTTGCTGTTCGCGCTGTATCTGCGGTTTCACTTTTTGCTGCTGCGGCTGTGGGGCAGCATTGCGGCGTTGCCCGCGGTTTTTCCGGATGGTCAGACGCCTGAACGTGACGGCCCGTGGTTCTTGATGGGGCTGATCCGTAAACATTTTCGCTGGCTGCGTGACGGACGTTCACCTCTGGCGGTACTGGAGACCGCCGTCTCCATGCTGCTGGGCTATTGGATTGTTCCGGCCACGCTTTTACTATTCTGGGTGCGCTACCTGGTGCACCAGGATTTTCGCGGAACACTGCTGCATGTTGTGTTGATCACCGTTTCGGTGGCGGCGGCCACCGGGCTACCCAGCATCGTGGCGCGAGTTTTGCGGCCTGGTGAAATTCGCATTCCCAAATCGAAGAATTTTTTTCGCCTGGTGCTGTTGACCACTCGGGCGGCGCTGATCACCGGCGGATTCCTCCTGCTGGTCTCGCTCGGAGTGCACAAAGGGCTGCCGGCGGATCGCGATATCGCTCCAGAACATTCTTCCGCACACATCGGCCGTTGGGCAGCACAGATGTTTCAGTCAGTGGGGTACCGGCCTTACGCGGACGTGACGGAAGCCGTCATTTCCTCGCCGCCCGAAAAAGGTAATTGGAGCGAAGAAGGGATGGCCTCCGCGCAGGGCGCGCGCCTCAATCAGATGAATTTGCGCTTTGCACGCGCGTACCGTTCCTTCTTGATGAACGCGAAACTGTGGCGTGCCGATCTGGAAGGCGCCTATCTCTCGGAAGCAGACCTGCGCGGGGCGAATCTGCGCGAAGCGATCTTGCGCTCAGCCAACCTGGATCGCGCGCAGGCCAACCGTGCAGTGTTTGTATCGGCTGACGCGGTGGGCTCAAAATTTGTTTCCACCGATCTGCGGGGAGCGGACCTATCCTACGGAAACTTCGACAATGCCGATTTTTCGAACGCCAAAATGGCGGGCGCGTCGTTGTACGCCGTTACCGCGCGAGGCGCGCATTTGTTGAGAACCGATTTGTCCCGGACGGACTTGCGTGACAGCAAACTCGATCATGCGGTGCTTTCTTTTGCGAACCTGCAGGAGGCCGACTTGTCATCCGCGAAACTTGGCGGAGCGAACCTGGCCGGCGCGCAAATGAAGGGCACTATTCTCTTGGACGCGGACCTCAAAGGCGCTGATTTGCACGGCGCTTTCCTGGGTGGAACGTTACTGCGTGGAGCGGAAATGGATGGTGCAAATCTCGCGACCGCGGATCTACACGGCGTGACTGGCCTGTCCGCCGCGCAAGTTTGCTCGGCGAAATGGCAGGGCGGATTGCTCGATGCGGATCTGCTGACGGAAGTGCAATCGCGATGCGGAACTGGCCCGAGCGCTGCGATTGCCGCACCGCAAGCGACTGCCGCACCCGCGAGCATAACAGATGTAACCCCAGCGGCGGCGGAGGTTGCCAAACCTGCAGCTGCGCCGAACGCCGTCGTCCAGCCTGGCACCCCAGCCAAAATTGACGTGAAGAACAACGCTAAGCCCGCTGCTCAGGTTGCGGCTCCGGCTGCCGTCAAACTGAAATCTGTCGATGCACCAAAACCTAAAGAAAAAACGCCTGCGCCAGCCAGCACGGATGTCACGAAGAAGAAAGATAAGCAAGTAATGGCCGGTCCAGATAACGCCAAGGCGAAAAAACCTACACCAGCTGCGGATGCCGAGGCAGTAAGATCAAAGAAGAGAGCCGCCTCCGCGAATTCGAAGCCTCCAGCAGATGCGGCGGCGAAATCCAGCACCAATCAGCAATAAGACCAAGTCAGAGCTCGTAACAAAACCCTCGCAAGATTCACAAGCGTTGAAGGCCAACCGACACGGCTACCTTCCGGGGCACGGCATTTGGAAATGCCGATCAGCGCATGCCCTCAGCTCAGGCCACGGAAGAAAGCCGTCAGGTCCCTTGCGACTGCCGCTGGTTGCTCAGCTGGAGCGAAGTGCCCACCGTGCGGAAAGACCGTCCAGCGCTGAATGTTGTACAGGCGCTCCAAATATGAGCGCGGCAGTTCTCCCTCGGGAACAGTCTGATGCGCGAAAACCCCAAAGGCCGTGGGCGTGCTGACATAACTGGGGGCGACCGGGTGCCAGCGGTTGTCCCAATAGTCGCGCATCGACGAGGTGATGCTCTGCGTGACCCAGTACAGGGTTAATGTGGCGCAGAGGAAGTCGTCGGTCGGGGTAACGTCGCTCCACGAGTGCCACTTCTCACCCAGGTAGGCGGCCAGTCCTGCCGGGGAGTCGTTGAGTCCATAGCCGACAGTCTGAGGTTTGGTGGCCTGGATGGCGCTGTAGCCCCGCTCTGTCGTATCCCAACGCCGGCTCACCGCGAGGTACGCACGCTCGACGTCGGAAAGATCCGTGTCGTCAACCTCGGGGGCGAGATCCGACTCCAGTGTGGTGAGATGGATCCCCATCACCGATTCGGGATGGTCCAGTGCAAGGATCGTCGTTACCCCGGCCCCAAAGTCATAACCGCTCGCACCGTAGCGGGAATACCCGAGCGCAGACATAAGCAGGTGCCAGCGCTCGGAGACGTACCGATAGTTGAGGCCGACCTCGGGTGGACGCGGCGAGAAACCATACCCGGGCAGGGAGGGTACGATCACGTCGAAGTCCTCAAGCATTGGCAGCAAGTCGAGGTAGTCTAGGAAACTGCTAGGCCAACCGTGCGTGAGAATAAGCGGCACTCCCTTGCTCGATGCCGCACGCCGGTACACAAAGTGGATGCCCTCCCACGTGAAGTGGTTAAACGCGTTGAGCTTGCGCTCCCAAGTGCGCCAGTCGAACTCCTTGGCCCAGTAGGACACGAGGCGTTGTAGCCAGCCCAACTCGGTGCCTTGTTTCCAGCCTATGCCGGGTATCTCGTCGGGCCATCTTGTATGCTGCAACCGTGCCCGCAAATCATGGAGCAGCTCGTCCGCGATATGGATGTGAAATGGTTGCACCACAATTATTCCCCTGTGCGGGGCAGGTCTTGTTAAAGGCAGTTAGAACAATTTGTGCCCGTCGCGACCATCATTTGTGATTAGTTTTCTTGGCCAAAAAGCTTGATGTCCGCGGGGCCGTCTTTCAGGGGGCCTACGCCACGTCCCTGTACCTGTTCCCGAATTTGCGCGACCACATCGGGATTAGCCAAGGTGGTGATGTCGCCGGTGTCGAGATTATTGGAAATGGCGGCCAGCACGCGACGCATAATTTTTCCCGAACGTGTTTTGGGCATGTCCGGAACCATGTGGATTTTCTTCGGGCGCGCGATCTTTCCGATCATCGTTTCGATGGTGGAGATGAGTTTATCCTGCACGGCTTTGCTGGGTGTGACGCCGGGCTTTAACGACACGTAAATCTCTGGAACGCGTCCTTTCACTTCGTCCACCACGGGCACGACTGCGGCTTCGGCGATTTCCGAAACGGTCAGGCACGCAGACTCCAGTTCCTTGGTGCCGAGACGATGGCCGGCAACGTTGATGACATCGTCCACGCGGCCAAGAATCCGGTAATAACCGTCAGCCGGAAGCACCGCGCCGTCAGCGGCGTAATAGGGCCAGTCGCGCCAATCCTTGCTGTGCGCATCCTTGTTGTATTTTTTGTAGTACTGGGTGACGAAGCGTTGCGGATCACCCCAGATGGTCTGCATGATTCCCGGCCAGGGATTACGGATGCAGATGTTGCCAGCGTTTCCTGAACCGGCAGTGACTTCCTTTCCGTTTTCATCCCAAATCACAGGGTAAATTCCCAGCGCAGCCGGTCCGGCGCTGCCCGGCTTCATGGCATCGAGCGCGGGTTTCGTGGTTATCAGAAATCCTCCGGTTTCGGTCTGCCACCAGGTGTCCACGATCACCGCTTCGCTCTTGCCGACCACGCGGTGATACCACTTCCACACTTCCGGTTCGATGGGTTCGCCGACGGTGGTCATGTGCTTGAAGTGATAGTCGTACTTCTGCGGTTCGTCGGCACCGGCTTTGCGCAGCATGCGAATAGCGGTTGGCGAGGTGTGAAAAATATTTACGTTCAAGCGTTCGGCGATGCGCCATGGGCGGCCGGCGTCGGGGAATTGCGGCACACCTTCGTACAACACGCTGGTGGCGGCCAGCGACATCGGGCCGTAGACAATGTAGGAGTGGCCGGTGATCCAGCCAATATCGGCCATGCACCAGTACACGTCGTTCGGATGAATGTCCTGGTAATACTTGGAGGTGCCAGTGACGTACGCAAGATAGCCACCGGTGCGGTGCTGGCAGCCCTTGGGTTTACCGGTCGTGCCGCTTGTGTACATCAGGAAAAGCGGCGCGTCGGCATCCATAGAAACGGGTTCCACAATTTGTCCGCGATAGTCTCGCAAAACTTCATCCACGAAATAATCACGCTTCATGATCATCGGCGATTCGGAATTGTATTTGCCACCGTAGCGCCGCCACACCAGGACTTTGTCGATATGCTGGCCCTCTTTTTCCGCGATCTGTACGGCAATGTCGGCGCTGCCTTTGTGATCCACCCATTTGCCGTTGCGGAAATAGCCATCGGCATAGATCAGCACGCGACTGCCGGAATCGGCGGCGCGCAGTCCGCAGGCTTCGCCGCTGAAGCCGCCAAACACCACGGAATGCACGATGCCCAGGCGCGCGCAGGCCAGCATGGTGATGGGCAGCTCCGGAATCATGGGCATGTGAATGGTGACGCGGTCACCGGTTTGGAGTCCCGCGAAATCGCGCAGCATAGCGGCAACTTCATTCACGCGGCGGTACAGCTCCTGGTAAGTGATGACCGTGGCAGATTCTTGTTCGGGTTCGGGGACGAAGATGAGCGCCGCTTTGTTTCGGTGCTTTGCAAGGTGGCGATCCACGCAGTTGTAGCAGACATTGAGCTTGCCGCCCACGAACCACTTCCAGAAGGGCGGGTCGCTGGTATCGAGCGTGGTGTGCCAGTACTTGTCCCAGTGAAGCAGTTCGGCGTATTCGCGGAAACATTCCGGGAAATGTTTTTCGCTGAATCTTTCTACGATGGCGGGGTCGTTCAGGTTGGCCTGGCCGATGAATTTCGCAGAAGGCTGAAAAAGTTCTTCTTCCTTCCAATGCACGGCAATCTGCGCTTCGGTGAGCGTGCCTACGCCCTGTTTATCGCTCTTAGCTTCGGGCTTCGCTTCGGGCTTTTTTTTCGGTTGCGGTTTATGGCGTACTTTGGCCACGTTCGAGGCTCCCGGTGAAGTCATTTACATTTGCTGCTAACGAGCATAGCGCCACTCGATATGGCGCCTCAAGGCTGGGGACTATGTTGAGAAGAATCAAAAAAAGAGCCTCGCCCGTCAAAACGCGGCGAGCGAGGCGCGAGACAACCGCTAATTCCCGGACGCGACCTGCGGAGTATTGGCTACCTCGCTCCAGATTTTCGTGCCGTGTGTTTCGCGCAGCAGCAAACTACCGACCACAAAGGTAATGGAGGCCACAATCATCGGGTAATACAGTCCAGCGTAGATATTTCCTGTCGCCGCGCACGACCATAAGCCGATGAGCGGCAGCAGGCCGCCGAACACTCCGTTGCCGATGTGATACGGAAGCGAGAGCGAGGTGTAGCGAATCTTGGCGGGGAAGGCCTCGACAAGATACGCAGCGATGGGTCCATAAATCATGCAGACATAAATCACCTGAATGAATACAAGAAACACCAACATTCCAGTATTGGCATTGGTGGCGTCTTTGGCAGGCACGCGGTTACCGGTAGCTGGATCAACAGTCATTGCCGTCAGCGTCGTCGCGCCCGTAACCTTGTTCTTCGCCGAACTCACACCCACAACATTGTTTCCGGCGGCGCTTTGCATGCCCTTGTATATCGGGATGTAAGTAAGCACTGCAAGTAGACAAGCGGCCATCATTAGCCATTTGCGCCCAACCCGATCGGAGAGCGCACCGAACAACGTGAAGAACGGCATGGCGCATAGCAGTGCAATGGCGATGATGATGTTGGCGTTCTTGGCGGGAACTTTCAAAATGGTCTGCAGATAAAACAACGCGTAGAACTGCCCGGTGTACCACACCACGCCTTGTCCCGCTGTGGCGCCAAACAAGGAAATCAGCACGCGCTTGAGGTTTTCCCATTTCCCAAAAGCATCTTTCAGAGGTTGCGCGGAAGTCATCCCGGCGCTCTTGATCTGGGTAAAGATGGGCGATTCTTTCATCTTCAAGCGAATGTAGAGAGAAATGGTGACCAGGATGATGGAGATGAGGAAGGGAATACGCCAGCCGTAGTCCTGGAAGGCTTCCTTGCTCATGGATTGTTGAGTGAGAAGGATGACGATCAGCGAGACGAACAGGCCGAGTGTAGCGGTGATCTGAATGAAGCTGGTGTAGAAGCCGCGCTTGTGATCAGGCACATGTTCCGCCACGTAAACCGCTGCGCCGCCATATTCACCACCGAGTGCCAGCCCTTGGAGCACGCGGATGATGATCAAAATGACGGGTGCGAACCAACCGGCGGTTTTGTACGTGGGCAGGAGTCCAATCACGGCGGTGGCGCCACCCATGATGCTCAGGGTGACGAGGAAAGCATATTTGCGGCCGACGATGTCACCAATGCGCCCGAAGAATAGTGCACCGAATGGGCGTACCAAAAATCCAACTGCGAAAGTCGCGAGATAGGCGATGTACGCGAAAGTATCGTTGCCGGGCGGATAAAATTTCAACGCCAGAACGGCCGTGAGGCTTCCAAAAATATAGAAGTCGTACCACTCGATCATCGTGCCGACAGAAGAGGCGAGAATTACGCGCCAAATGCTGTACTCGGCGACCCCACTGGTTGCTACGTTTGCCCGGCTGGCCATGCATCCTCCTGAAGAAGCGACCTGGAATCAGTGCGTGACGGCACTCTGCGTATGGCAGCGCGCGGGCACAGCCCTGTTGGGAATTGTTCCTTCCTCGTGAATCCCCCCTGTGGTCCCGCGAAACTTCCCGAGCGACAGGAATGCGAGCCAGGTCTTCAGTGGCGGAAGGGCAAGAATCGCACCGTTAATATACGGGCGGAGCCGTGTTGTCAAGAAATGACTTACCGTAGGAATTGGTGGACGGTTAGTGGCCGGCCGGCATTCGTGTTAAAACTCTGGCTTGAGCCTGGAACACATTATTTTCCTATTTTTCGCCGCAGCACTGGGCGGGGCCATCAACGCGGTGGCCGGAGGCGGCAGCTTCGTGGCCTTTCCCGCGTTGCTCTTTACAGGCGTGCCACCGGTGCCCGCAAATGCCACCAACACGCTGGCGCTGTGGGTCGGCACGACGGCCAGCGGCGGGGCCTATCGAAAACGGTTGGGCATCCCGCAGCGCGTGATGATCCCGCTGATTGTGACCAGCGTGATCGGGGGCGTCGCCGGAGCATTCCTTCTCATCAAGACGCCGGCGCAAACCTTCCTGAAAGTTTTGCCGTGGCTGCTACTAGGCGCGACTCTGCTTTTTGCTTTTGGCAAGCACCTGACTGGGCGCATTTCGGCGGGAATATCGCGTGAGTCGAGCAACGGCGCGATCGTGGGAGCGTCCATCTTTGAGTTATGTGTTGCGGTTTACGGTGGCTACTTTGGGGGCGGGTTGGGCATTGTAAATCTGGCGATGCTGTCGGCCTTGGGTATGACCGACATCCACGCTATGAACAAGTTGAAAGTGATTCTGGGCGCGGTGATTAATGGAGTGGCGGCGGTGGCGTTTGTGGCTAGCGGATTTATTCTTTGGCCGCAGGCGGGAGTAATGACTGTCGGCGCGATTCTGGGCGGATACAGCGCTGCGCACTATGCGCAAAAGTTGCCGCAGGCGTGGATTCGCACCTTCGTGATTGTGATCGGGGCGGTGATGACTGTTTACTTTTTTGTGCGGGCGTACCCGTGAGCGAGTGGTTGCTCGCTGTTCGCCAAAATCCCCACATGTAACTGCTCGAAGGGACAAAAAAATGCCGCCCGGCTTTGCAGCTGGGCGGCATTTTTGGTTGATGATCGGTGGCGTTTTACTGCGCTTGCAGTACTTCGCCGGGGAGCACGAAACGCTCCTGCTTGGGAGCCGCGGGGATGCGCGGCAGATTCACCGGCAAGCGGCCTTGCGATCCGGTGTGAGAAACGATCGGGGCAGCGGTGCCGTCATCGGCGCGCAGGCGTTCCATCTTGATGCCGAGAGTACGCTCCATTTGAAACAGCTCGGAGCGTTGTTCTTTCACGAAAAGCGTGGAAGCCACACCGTGGCTGCCATTGCGGCCTGTACGGCCGACGCGGTGAACGAAGTTTTCCGCCACTTCCGGCAGATCGTAGTTGATAACGTGTGCGATGTCTTCCACGTGAATGCCGCGCGAAGCTACGTCCGTGGCCACCAGGATGCGGAAGCGCCCCTGTTGGAAGCCGGTCAACGCGGCGGTGCGCTGCGATTGCGAGCGGTCGCCGTGAATCATGGCTGCGGAGAAACCCTTGCGGTTCAGGCTTTCGGCGATGCGATCGGTTCCGCGCTTGGTGCGCGCGAAAATCAGGCAGCGGCCGGTTTCCTTGGCGAGCAAACGCTGGAGCAATTCCATCTTGCGGTCCATGGCCACTTCAAAAGCCTGTACGCGAACATTTTCGTGCGGCTTGAGAGTGGAACCGAAGGTCAACCGCACCGGCTCCTTCATGTAGTCTTTTACGACGCGAACCATAGAGCCTTCCATGGTGGCTGAAAAGCACATGGTCTGACGATCTTTAGGAAGAATGGAAACGATGCGGCGAATCGCGGGAAGGAAACCCATGTCCAGCATGCGGTCGGCTTCATCGAGCACCAGCATGCGCAGCGCGTTGAAGTGGAAAAGCCGACGGTCGAGATAATCTTCGAGACGGCCGGGAGTTGCCACGACGAAGCGTGCGCCCTTGCGAATGGCTTGGAGCTGTGCGCCTTCGGAAAGTCCACCGACGACGAGCGCCGCGGACAGAAGTTGCTTGCCGCGCAAGGCGTTGTATTGCGCCACAACCTGCATGGCCAGTTCGCGGGTGGGAACGAGCACCAGGGCATTGATGCCGGGAGTATTCTGCTTCAACAGTTGTTCGATCACCGGGATGAGGAAGGCCAGCGTTTTGCCGGTTCCGGTCATCGCGGTAGCCAGCACATCTTTGCCGAGGAGCGCCTGCGGTATCGCGGCGGCCTGCACCGGCGTGGGCATAGAGAACTTGGCCGACGTCAGCTTCTCCTTCATATAAGGAGATAGCGGCATTTCTGAAAAAGGTACGGAAACGTTCTGCATTGAGTAAGTTAGCTTTCTTGCTGGTGGAGTTGCGGCGGCACACACGGAAGTGCGTACTCAGGCGGCAACTCACAAAGCCAGCCTTAGTTTTAGATTACGCTGAAAACGTACGGAGGAAACTGGAGGCGGGTATTCTCAGATGAAGCAATGGAACCGAGGGACCGCACAACACAACCGAGGTGATAAGCGCAAAGATAGAGTAGCACGGATTACCGTTTTTGTATAGCGGTATCGAACGGGTAACTGTTTCTGTCCTTTGACACTGTATTTGCCGGGTCGCCGCGGCGCTATACTTTTCAAATGAAAATGACGGAAATGGCGTTTTCGACGACGGACTGGGGTCAAATTCCGGTGACTGAGCATCCCGGCGACTGCGGCAAGGCGCTGTGGCGGACGCAAAATTTTGGCGACATCCGCGTGCGCATGGTGGAATACACGCCAGGATATGAATCGAATCACTGGTGTTCGAAGGGGCATGTGCTGTTGTGCCTGGACGGGGAGCTAGAAACCAGTTTGGCGGATGGAAAAAGTTTCACCTTGAAACCCGGGATGAGTTATCACGTTGGCGATGGGGATCCGCCGCACCGCAGCCGCACCACGAGCGGCGCGAAACTGTTCATCGTGGATTGATTTCGCAGTGGGGGATATTCCCAGCCTTATACTTGTGCCGTGCCAGAAACAGAACTGCTTGCGACTCTGCATCGTTACTGGGGCTACTCCTCGTTTCGTCCCTTCCAGGAAGACATTGTAAAAAGTTTGCTTGCAAGTCGAGATGTTTGCGTGGTGCTGCCGACTGGTGGCGGGAAATCATTGTGCTACCAACTGCCCGCGGCCATGACGCCCGGAAAAACAGCAATTGTAGTGTCGCCGCTGATTGCGCTGATGCAGGACCAGGTCGCACAGTTGGAACAAATGGGTATTGCCGCCGCGGTGCTCAACAGCTCGCAGAAAACTGCGGAGCAAGCCGCGATATTACGCAACGCGAAAAATGGAGCTTACCGGCTGCTGTATCTTTCGCCGGAAAGACTGGCGCGCGCGGATGCCTTGAGCTGGCTGCGGGACGTGCCCATCTCCTATTTCGTAATCGATGAAGCCCACTGTATTTCGGAGTGGGGGCACGAGTTTCGGCCAGAGTATCGGCAGCTGCACTCCCTGCGGGCACATTTCCCGGACCAACCGATTGCGGCATTCACGGCCAGTGCGACGCGACAGGTGCGCCACGACATCGTTGCCCAATTGCACTTGCGCGAAGCGGACAAATACATTGCCAGCTTTCAGCGGCCCAACCTGCGTTACCACGTGAAGCCATGCGATTCGAAAACACAATCCGGGCTGTTATTGAGAGCGGTAAAAAATTATCCCGGCAGCAACATCATCATTTACGCGCCTACGATTACGCGGGTCGAGGAGACAGTCGAATTTTTGCAGGAGAAGGGCCTCGCGGCGATTGGCTATCACGCCAAGATGGATAGCGCCGCACGCAAGGAGAATCAGGAACGCTGGATGTCCGACGAAGTTCGCGTGCTGGTGGGAACGATTGCTTTTGGACTGGGGATCAACAAAGCGGCGGTGCGCGCGGTAATCCATCTGTCGTTGCCAAAATCCATCGAGCAGTATTATCAGGAGGCGGGCCGCGCGGGGCGCGATGGCCAGCCCGCCGATTGTCTGCTGCTATGGCAAAAACGCGATGTGGGATTGCTGACGTATTTTATCGAGCAACTGACCGACCCGGAAGAAAAGGCTCGAGCATGGCAGCGCTATCACATCATCCGGCGATTCGTGGAATCAGAAAGCTGCCGCAACCGACAAATCTGCGTGCACTTTGGCGAAACGCCCAAATGGTTGTCGTGTCATGCCTGCGACATTTGCAGCGGAAAACTTGAGTGGCTTGACGCACCGGTGGCCGCCAAGCGGGGTCCAGGGTCAAAAAAAGTTCACACCGACGGAAGGACGGAGGCGACAACAGGCCGTCGCAAGACGATTTATGGCCATACAAATCAAAAAATAGCGCATCAGCCTGCTATTCGCAACGATCACGATGAACTGCGCGAATACATGCGCGAATGGCGGCGCAACACCAGCAGAGAAATGAGCATTCCGGCGTTTATCGTGATGCACGACACCACTCTCGACGAACTGTGCCGGGCGCGGCCAAGCACGCTGGCGCAACTGCGCAACGTTTCCGGATTTGGCGACCGCAAGGTAGAGATGTATGGCCGGCAGATTCTGGATGCGTTGGAAACTTTTGGAAAGCACCTTCGCTGACGCCGAAAATGTCAGGTGAAGTTTCCGTACGTCAAAACGATGTATCCTGCGGTTCCTTTGGCATAGCCATATAGGAACGGTTGGCGTGAAGAAGAATATCTTCCAAAGCATCGCTGCGGTCTTCGCGGGCGCGATCATAAGCGTGGTTCTTTCCGTCGGCACGGACGCGGCCATGCGCGCGCTGGGAATTTTTCCACAAGATGACCGTCCGATGGGCGACGCGCTGTTCGCACTCGCCGCGTTGTATCGAACAATTTATGGCCTGTTGGGCGCATGTATTACGGCGCGCCTCGCGCCGCAGCGGCCGATGATGCACGCCCTCGTGCTGGGAGCGATTGGCGTGGTGGCTAGCACAGCCGGCGCCATCGCCATGTGGAGTAAGCTGCCGGCGGTGGGCTCGTAGGGGTATCCGCTGCTGCTGATCGCGCTCGCGGTGCCTCCTGCGTGGTTCGGCGGTAAGCTGCGGCTGATGCAGTTGAACGCGCGCGTCACTTCCTAAGGTGCGCCTCGTCCCTGCACGAAAGATGACACTTCTCACCTTCTAGACAGTTGCCATCCTATTTTGTTGGGTATAGGATTCTGCCAACCGGGAGTGTACCTAAAGCCGCAAGGCGGTGTGTGTAGCAACCAGCATCGCCCACCTACGAGGAGTGTTAAGCCATGTTTCGAATTGCCCGTTTTGCCTTGATTTGCACGCTGGTAGTGAGCCCGTGCCTGGCGCAGAAAAAACGTGTGGCCGTGCTCAATTTCGAATACGGGACGGTGAGGTCCAGCACGCAAGCGATTTTCGGAACGGATCAGGACGTGGGCAAGGGCATATCGGACATGCTGGTGCAAAAACTCGTCCAGGACGGCAAATACTCGGTTATCGAGCGCAACGCCTTGGATAAAGTGCTGGGCGAGCAGAATTTTTCAAATAGCGACCGCGCCGACGCCTCGACCGCCGCCAAAATCGGTAGGATTCTGGGAGTAGACGCCATCATTATCGGCAGCATCACCCAATTTGGCCGTGACGATCAGCACACCAACATTGGTGGCGGCGGATATGGCGGGTACGGCTCCAAGCTGGGCATTGGTGGCATTGGTACGAAGAAATCCAAAGCGGTGGTAGGCATCACCGCGCGTTTGGTAAATACCACCACCGGCGAAATCCTCGCCGCGGTGACTGGCAAAGGTGAGTCGCAGCGTTCCGGTACTTCGCTGATAGGCGCCGGAGCCGGCGGTGGCAGCGGCGGCGGAGCCGGCCTGGACATGGGCAGCAGCAATTTCGGCCAGACGATTTTGGGCGAAGCGGTCCAAGCAGCAGTGACGGACACCGCGACACAATTAGACACCGCGGCGGGGAATCTTCCCACCGTGAAAGTATCGGTGTCCGGACTGGTCGCGGACGTCAGCGGCAACATGCTGATCATCAACGTGGGCAGCAAGACCGGCCTGAAGGTTGGCGACACGTTGGACATCAGCAGGCAAGTTCGAACCGTGAAAGATCCGGCCACCGGAAAAGTCTTGAAAGCCATTACCGACAAGATCGGAAGCGGCACCGTGACGCAGATTGATTCGGACTCCGCTACTGTCACGTTTACCGGGTCGGGAGCGGCAAAGGTCGGAGACGTAGCGCAGACGCCGTAGAGCGACAGCCCCATCGGCTGAGACTCGACGTCAGTTAACGTTCGCTGCGGATTGGATTTTCGACAACTTCATTCCAGGGCTGTGCTATCGCGCGCGGTCAAGCCATAAGTAAGCAGAGGAGCTTCCATGAGCCAGGACTATACCGTCGGACAGCGTCTGGGCGATTACGAAGTGCTGGGCGTGCTCGGCGCCGGAGGCATGGGCAAGGTTTACAAGGTCCGTAACGTGATCTCCGATCGCGTGGAGGCCATGAAAATTCTTTTGCCCAACCTGGCCTCTGAAAAAGAGCTCGCCGATCGCTTCCTCCGCGAAATTAAATTGCTGGCGACGCTGCACCATCCCAATATCGCCGCACTGCGCACCGCGCTGACGCTCGACAATCAATTGGTGATGATCATGGAGTATGTGGATGGCGTGACCCTGTCTTCGCGAGTGCACCAAGGAGCGATTCCTCCTGCGGATGCCGTTCGATACGTTGACCAGGTTTTGTCCGCTCTGAGTTACGCGCACAAACTGAATATCGTCCATCGCGACATTAAGCCCGCCAACATGATGCTGACTTCTGATGGCACAGTGAAGTTGATGGACTTTGGCATCGCGCGCTCGGGCGGAGATCGCAGTCTGACCACCACGGGCACAACCCTGGGCTCCCTCAATTACATGCCCCCCGAGCAAGTGAAAGGCGAACCGGCGGATGCGCGCTCGGACATTTATTCGCTGGGCGTTTCGCTCTATGAAATGGTCACCGGCATGTTGCCATTCGAGGCCAACAGCAACTATTCACTGATGGCCGCGCATCTGGAACAAATTCCGAAGGCACCCATTGTTCACAAGCCAGGACTGCCGGAAAACTTGAATCAGATCATTTTGATGGCGCTGGCCAAAGAACCCGCAAAGCGATTCCAAACTGCGGATGCGTTTCGCGGCGCGCTGAACACCGTGGATCTGGAAGCGCTCAAACCGCCGCCAGCAGGCACGACTATGCCCTCGGCATGGACACCTCCTTACGCCGGCAGCGGGACGGATGAAACCATGGCCGTGAACACTCCTGCGCCTGAGTCGGCTCGCAGCGCCTCAGCTCGCGCCAATGCGCTTGGAGCGGCGGCAACCTCGGCGCCTCCAGTTTCTGCCGCGTCCTCTCCGTCTGGTGCGAATTTGAATGTGCCGCAGGTTCCTTCGATCGCGGCAGCCAGCAGCAAGCGCGGATTGTATATGGGGCTAGGAGCACTCGTTGTTGTAGGTGTACTTTTTGCCGCCGGCTTTTACCTGCCCCGCCGCCTAAAAATCCACGCCGGCGAAGGCCAGGCGACACTTCCTTCACAACCGCCGCCTGCCGCGGAAAAGACTTCGCCGCCGGCACAACCCTCCACGCCGACGACACCCACAGTTACGCCGGACGGCAGCCTTACATCCGCACCGGCCTCAGCGCCAGTGGTTCCCACGCCTGAGCCGGCTGCGACACCAGCGGAAAAATCAAAACGTGGCGGCCGCAAGTCCGAGGGTGGTTCGCAGGCGATGTCGGCAGAAGCGGCGCAACAGAAGGCCGCTGCCGACGAGCAGGCTCGCGCCGCCGCCGCGGCCGCCGCTGCCGCTGCAGCGGAATTGTCGGAAGCGGAGCACCAGGAAGAGCAGATGACCAGCCGGGCGGCTTCCGTTTCACAGAGCTTGGACGGCCTGAAACGCGCGCAGAGCGGCCAGGGCTACGGTTTACGCGGCGATGTAGTTTCCGCCGAGCAACGCATGCAGACGTACATGTCCAAGGGACAGGCGGCGCTGCAGCGCCAGGATGGACCGGCAGCGAAGAAGTATTTTGAGCAGGCCGATCGCGAAATTTCCTTTCTTGAAAAGTTTCTGAACCACTGACCGTTGCTGCATGGTTCCTCGTCCGGATTTTCCTCGGAAAGGTTGTTGTGTGAAAACTCATAGACCCATTCGATTGCTGTTGGTCATGGCACTGATACCGGTTGCGGCATGCGTGCAAAAGACCTGTCAGGCCCAGGGTTCGGCCAAGGTGGGGATTTTTGATGGCCGCGGAGACGTTGGGTCAGTGCTGCACCCCGGCTCAAGCAATTACGACCCGGCGCAACACGCTTACACGCTCGCGGGCAGTGGCGAGAACATGTGGTTCAACTCCGATAATTTTCAGTTTGCCTGGAAGAAAATGTCGGGCGACGTGGGGCTCACGGCCGACATTTCTTTCGTTGGCGATGGAGGTAACGCGCACCGCAAGGCCGTGCTAATGCTGCGCCAGGACCTGGATGGTGATTCGGTGTATGCCGATGTGGCGTTGCACGGTGACGGGCTGACTTCTTTGCAGTATCGCGACACGAAGGGCGCAGCGACACACGAAATTCAATCAAATATTTCTGCGCCCTCGCGGCTGCGGGTAGAACGGCGCGGAGATTACGTATACATGTGGCTAGCGGCCCGCAGAGGAAAACTGCAACCGGCTGGCGCGGCCATGCGCGTGTCCCTGCAAGGTTCTATTTACGTCGGCATCGGAGTCTGCAGTCACGACAAAGATGCCGTCACCAAAGCGGTATTTTCCAATGTAGAGTTGAAAACGCTCGCCGCCGTGAAGGCCTTCGAAAAACCAACGCTGTACAGTTCGCTCGAGACCATCAATATTGCATCGACGGACCGCCGCGTGGTGCATTCCATCGCCGGGCACTTCGAAGCGCCGAACTGGACGCGCGATGGCACCGCTTTCATTTTCAATGAAGACGGTCACATTCGGCGCTTGCCGGTTGGCGGTGGCAAGCCTGAAACGATAGATACGGGATTTGCCGTGCACTGTAACAATGACCATGGCATTTCCCCCGACGGAAAATTACTGGCAATCAGCGATCAGTCCCAGGAAGACCACCAGTCCAGCATTTACATCTTGCCGCTTACGGGCGGCGCGCCGCGGCGCGTCACTAGCAAGTCTCCTTCGTATTGGCACGGGTGGTCGCCCGACGGAAAAACCGTGGCGTATCCTGGCCAACGCAACGGGGAATTCGACATCTATACCATTTCCACTGAAGGCGGAGAAGAGAAGCAGTTAACTACGGCCAAGGGACTGGACGATGGCCCGGAGTATTCGCCGGACGGCAAATATATCTATTTCAATTCCGTGCGCACCGGCAAAATGCAAATCTGGCGTATGCACCCGGACGGCAGTGCCCAGGAACAGGTCACCTCAGATAATTTCAACAATTGGTTTCCGCACGTTTCTCCCGATGGTCATTGGCTGGTTTTTATTTCCTACGGCGAGGAAGTAGAAGGCCATCCGGAAAATAAAGACGTCATGCTGCGCATCATGCCGCTCGAGGACGACCACATCGACGGCAAAATCGAAATCCTGACCAAACTCTTCGGCGGGCAGGGAACCATCAACGTGCCTTCCTGGGCCCCCGACAGCAAACAACTCGCCTTCGTGAGCTACGAGCTGATTCCCGAGGAAGGCGCTCATTAGCGCAGGCGCTACATGGTCACGAATCGAAATGGTTGAATAGATTGTTCAGGGATTCGGCCAAAGTGGGATGGGCAAAGATTCCGTTTTGCAGCGTGGTGTAGGGAAGTTTACCCATCATGGCAATTTCCAGCATGGACATGATTTCGCCGCCTTCGATGCCCAGCACTGTGGCCCCGAGGATTTGATTTGATTTTGAGTCTACGACGACCTTCATAAATCCGCGGGTTTCGTCGATTTCCAGTGCGCGGGCTACCGAGGACATCTGCATTTTCGCCACGCGAATCTTTTTTCCCTGTTTACGAGCTTGCGCTTCGCTGAGACCTACGCGGCCCAGTTGCGGGTCCATGAACACCGTGTAGGGAACCAAGCGGTCCGTCGTTGTGGCGTTACCCTTCTCAATTACATTTGTTTTGAGGATGCGGAAGTCGTCGTAGGAAATGTGTGTGAAAGCCGGACCACCGTTAATATCTCCTAGGGCGTAAATTCCCGGCGTGCTGGTTTCCAGTTTTGAATTTACTTTGATGAAGCCACGCTGGTTGGTTTCGATGTTAGCCACTGCAAGATTCAAGGCCTCCGTGTTGGGCGGTCGGCCCGTGGCCACTAGTAAATGCGAGCCTAGAATGGTGCGTGTCCCCGTGTTGCCGCCGACGGTGAGGGCAATTTCGCTACCTGTCTTTGCTACGCGTTGGGCTTTTGTGCTTAAGAGCACGTCGATCCCGTCTTGTTGCAAAATCTTCGCTACTTCCTCCGCAACGTCGGCGTCTTCCTGCGCCAGGAGTTGCGGTCCCGACTGCACAATCGTCACGCGGCTACCGAAGCGGCGAAACATTTGCCCAAATTCCAGGCCAACGTAACCGCCGCCCAGTACGAGTAAGTGCTCCGGAACTTCGTCGAGCTCCATGATCGAAGTGCTGTTGAGATAGGAGATTTCTTTAAGCCCTTCCACGGGCGGCACACACGGGCGGCATCCGGTATTGATGAAAATCTTTTCCGCGGAAACAGTGCGTTGCGAACCGTTTTTGAGCTTGATGGCCACGGACTTTGGCCCAGTGAAGCTGGCCTCACCGAAAATCAAATCGAGATTGGCGGTCTTTTCCAGCTTGGCCTGACTGCTGTTTCTGAAACTGTCTACAATGTTGCGCTTCCGTTTGCGAACACGTTCCATGTTAATTCTGAAATTATCGAGTTCGATGCCGTAGTCCGCGCCGCGTCGCGCGAGGTAAGCAACGCGCGCGCTGGCGACCATGGTTTTGGTAGGCGTGCATCCTTCGTTGATGCAGGTGCCGCCCACATGTGTGCGCTCGATCAGTGCCGTGCGTATCCCCGCTTGCGCAAGGGCTGCACACAACGGATTTCCGCCCTGACCGGAACCAATCACGATGGCCTGATATTCGTCTGCTGAACTCATTCGAACACTCCTTGCTATGCCCAGCATCTTATTCGAGTGCTTGGGCGAACGCCAAACCGGTCCGGTGCCACGAATTTCGACCGGCATCGCAATGCCATCGCGTTGAGGATTGCCATATGAAAGAGCTCGTGCTGCGGTTCGTTATCGGCGGACTGGTGGTGTCTGCATTTGCGGCTCTTGGCGATGTTTTGAAGCCCAAGAGCTTCGCGGGATTGTTCGGTGCCGCCCCTTCTATTGCCTTGGCCACCCTTGGTCTCACCATCCACAGCTTCGGTAAGACTTACGCCGCCACCGAAGCTCGTTCAATGATCGCCGGTGCACTGGCATTTTGCTTTTACGCCTATGTGTGTAGCTGGTTACTGATGCGCCGGAAAGTTCACGCCATGAGGGCGACAGTTCCGACACTTTTGTTATGGCTGGCGTGCTCCGTATCTATCTGGCTCTTGGTCTTGAGATAGCGCATATGAAAATATCCGCAAACTTCTCAGCTCTTAGTAAGACCAAATGGTACGAGTACGCCGCAAGATTCGTTTTGGGCGGAAGCGTCACCGTAATTGCAGGGATTCTGGCGAAGCGGTACGGCCCCGTATTTGGCGGCTTGTTCCTGGCGTTCCCGGCGATATTTCCCGCCAGTGCGACCCTTGTGGAAAAGCACGAACGCGAGAAGAAACAGCGCGCTGGAATTGTGAACACTGCGCGCGGCGGGGAAGCTGCTGGTCTGGACGCCGCCGGCGCGGCGATCGGCAGCGTCGCCCTGGCATGTTTCGCGTTGGTCATCTGGAAATTACTGCCGGCGTGGAATGTGTGGGCGGTCTTCGCAGCGGCCGTCGCGGCCTGGCTTGCGGTCGCGTACTCGCTGTGGTGGACTCGCAAAAAGCATTGGGCGCATCCCGAGTAAGTCGATCTCAGTCCCTGGAAGGCTTTACTTCTTCTTCGCGGCGCGCATCCCGTCCTTGATGCGGCGGCGCGCCTCTCCGGGGCCGCGAACATCGAGCACGCGATATTGTTTCCCGGACAATTCGTGGTAATTGACAAAAAAGCCTTCGAGTTCCTTTATGAACTGTTTGCCCAGATCATCGATGTGTTTTACGTGCGCGTAGGTGTGATTCTGCAGCTCAGTAGCAATGATGCGATCATTTCGTTCCGTGTCTTTCTTATTTTTGCCTTGCTCACCCTCAATGATTCCGACGGGCCGGCAAAAATAAAAGCAGCCGGGATAAGCGGGTTCATCCATCAACACCAGAACGTCCACGGGATCGCCATCTTCCGCTTTTGTGGAGGGAATGAATCCGAAGTCATGCGGAAAGGTCATGCCTGCAGGTAAAACCTTCTTCAATTCAAAGACTTTTTGTTCTTCATCAAAAGCGAATTTGTTGCGACTGCCTTTGGGCGTTTCGATGATGACCTGGATAACTTCTTTGTCGTCCGCGTCGTGCGGTTGTAGCCGGCTAGGATCGGCCAGCGATTTCTTCAGTTCACTTTTTTTACTCATCGGTTTGCTCTTTTCCCAATGCTCGTCACTTCAACCAAACTTTAGGTTCGACAGACATTCCGGGACGCAGAAGATGGTCATTATTTTCGCCTTCGTTCAGGCGTATGCGCACCGGCAGACGCTGCACAACTTTCACGAAATTGCCGGTGGCGTTTTCCGGGGGCAAAAGGCTGGTGCGTGCTCCGGTAGCGCCAGGCATGCTTTGAATGTACCCGTGATATTTGCGGCCGTAAGTATCCACACGGATGTCCACGCTCTGGCCCGGGTGCATCTTCCGCAATTGGGTTTCTTTGAAATTTGCGGTAATCCAGATGTCCTCGGTTTGCGTGACGATCAACAGTTGTTCGCCAGGCTCCACTCGCTGTCCGGCTTCGACAGTCTTGTTGGTCACGATGCCGTTTGCCGGCGCAAATATCTTGGTGTAGGAAAGATTCAGCTCGGCTTGCTCGGACTGCGCCTGCGCTGCGAGCACCGATGCTTGCCGCGCCTCGACGCCGGCCTCGCGCACTAGCACGTTGCGGGGCGCGTTACGCTTTGACTCTTCCAAACGCGTCTGCACCTGCGAAAGCTGCGCGCGGCTTTGCTCAATGGACTTGCGCGTCGCTTCGGCTGATGCCTGCGCGGCGTTCACGGATGCTGCCTGAGTCTTGGCCGCGGCGACATAGGTGTCGTATTGCTCGTGGGAGACTTCTTCTTTCTGTACCAGGCCGCGATAACGGACCAGCTCCAGTTGAGCTTTGGTGTCGTTGGCCTCTGCTTCGTGCAGCATCGCCAGTCGCGACTGGTACTGTTGCTCTGCGGCGACGATGGCCGCCTGCGCGCTTTGCACCGCGTCCACGTTGGTGGAAATTGTCGATTCGTTGGTGGTGCGCACAATGGGAACGTTGGGGTTCTCAGCTTTCAGTTGGGCCTCAGCCGATGCGTAGCTGGCTTTGGCCTGTTGCAAAGCATTGTTGAAGTCCCGGGGATCAAGTTCCACCAGTAACTGGCCGACAGTAACAATCTGACTGTCTTCCACGTAAACCTGTTGCACCGTGCCGATAATGCGCGGCGAAACGGCGTTCAGGTGGCCATCTACCTGCGCGTCATCGGTGGCTTCGTAGGAGCGCAGATACAAAATCAGGAAAACCGCGGCGATGCACAAAACCGCAAAACCAATGGCGCCAATGACTACCTGCTTCTGGTGAGTTTGCACGAATACCCGAGCCCGTTCTTTCAAAGGCGGTTGTTTTTCTTCTTCTTTCTTCTGGCCTTCTTTCTCATGGCCGCCTTGGTCACCCTCTTTTTTTTCGCCTTTCCCCTGGCCCTGCTCCTGTTTCTCGTCCTTCTGCTCGCCCTGCTTGTCTTGACCCTGATCGTCCTTGGCGTTTTTCCCGGCTCCGTGGGAATTCGCGTTGGTACTCTCTTTACGCAGGCGTAGCTGTTCTTCACGAAGCATGCGCTGTTCGTCGCGTAATTCCTGGATCGCTCTGGTCAAAGCTGGATAGTCAGGTTCAGGCATCTGTGGTGACCTCGTAAATCGATGTGCCGCAAGTCGTTTTCGAACTCAATGCGCCGGAACGGCGCCAGCTTGCGGCTTAACACGCTTCACAAAAAAGACTACCGGCGCGCACAGAAAACAAAGCAGCGCCATGTATCGCAGGTCGTCCACGTAGGAATAAACGACCGCCTGGCGGTCCAGCAGGTTTTGCAAAATGGCGTAAGCCCGCATTTTGGCTAGTGACGAAATGGCATGCGCCGACGTGAGGTGCTGAATGCCGGCCAAGGCATTGCGAAACCACAAGCCGCCATTGAAGTGGTGAGCGAGTTCCGAGCGATGCGACTGGCTGTGCCGCGCGACGATCGTATTCACCACCGATATACCGACACTTCCGCCGATGTTGCGAAATAAATTGAAGAGACCGCTGGCGTTGCCAATCTCGTCTTTTCGCAAAGTACCCATGGCCAGTGTGGAAAGGGTTACGAAAACAAGGCCGGTGCCCACGCCGCTCAGGATGATCGGCCACGTTAGAGACCATTGGGAAATATCCAAGGTGAGGTGCGCCATCCAAATCGCGGTGGCGCCCATCAGGGAGAACCCGCAAGCGATAAGCCAGCGGTTGTCTATGCGGCTGCTGAGAAAAGCGGCCACGGGCATGATGGCAATCGCACCCAGTCCGCGGGGACTGACCGCAAAACCGGCAGCGCTGGCGGTGTAGTTCAACACCGTCTGGTAGAAAAGGGGAAGAATTGTGACCAAGCCGTAGATGACTGCGCCCAGTAGAAATATAATGACGCATCCAAACGCGAAGTTGCGATTTTTGAAGACGGATAGTTTTACGACGGGATTTTTTATCACCAGTTCGCGGATCAGAAAGGCGATGAAGGAAATAACAAGAACGACCGCGGCCCAACGAATCCACTCAGCCCCGAACCAGTCGTCTTCCTGGCCCTTATCCAGGATGATTTGCAGCGCACCCAGCCACACTGCGAGCAGACCGAGACCGATGGCATCGATGCGCCCAGGCTTCGCGGATTTGATGTAAGGAGGGTCTTCGATGAAGCGGG
>Ga0193726_1000080_pt1 | contig 169858 bp, 126 predicted proteins | sample H2c1metaG_FD_144928 | JGI IMG/M metagenome (GOLD analysis project Ga0193726, IMG submission 144928) | Soil microbial communities from a riparian zone of the East river system, Colorado, United States - H2c1 | ecosystem: Environmental > Terrestrial > Soil > Riparian zone | place: USA: East...
TAGCTCCGCCAGGAGGACGGGTAGCAAACTGGAGACCGCCAACACTGCCGCGAGGCGCCAACGCACTGGCGGAGCTAAAGGGAGGCGAGCCGGCGCCCCCACCTCCACGCCGGACTCATCGGTCGTGTTGCGTCGCAGCAGCCGGCGAAGCTGCGAGGCCAGATAGATGTCATAGGCCAGCAAAGATCCGGCACTTCCGAATAACCCGATTCCCAGAATCATCATCAAGTATTTCAGCGTCAGCACAGTGTTGCTCCTTCCGAGTTCACCCCGGCTTTGCCGGGAAATTTCGCGCGGGCGACTTCCCGGGCGCTCCACCGCTCGATTCATTTCTAACGGCGCGGTGTCAGCGCCCGCACAAGCCGGATCGTTCCGTGCGCCAACTCTGTATGCAGCAATGTCCTGCGCTCTCCGGCTGGCTTCATCAATTGAAAAGCGGCGCGCAGGAGTAACCAGTCAAAAACAACAGCCGCCGCAGCAGCCAGCAGAGTGGCAAGAGCGAGTGTGGCGAAGTGCAGCAGGGGAATCATGAACGACCTCCGGTGTTGCGAATTACCAGATGGCACGACGCGGTCCATGGCTAATGTGCTGCAATTAAAGGGGTTAACTAAAGCAAGGTGCGCTTGTTCTGTGTTGGCTGCAACACAATGTGGAACTGTGGACGCACAAGCATGCACAGGTTTGTAGATGGCTTGAATCAAAGGTAGTGTAGAGAGGCGGAAGGTACGACGAAAACGAATGCCTCAAAGATCCATAGGAGCGGGACTTCAGATCGGTAGAATTCGTGGAATCCCCATTTATCTCCACGCCAGCTGGATTTTTATTTTTGCGCTCATCACCTACGACCTAAAGACTCAATTCGCCCTGCGAAAGCCGGAATGGACGTCGCCTGAACTCTGGGCGCTTGGCGTCGTTACCAGCCTTTTGTTTTTTGGCTCGGTTCTCTTCCACGAGTTGTCGCACAGCGTCGTTGCGCAGCACTACAAAATTCGCGTCGTTTCGATCACTCTTTTTCTTTTTGGCGGGCTGGCCCGTATCGGCCGGGACCCGGCAAAAGCTATTCAGGAGTTCAACATTGCCGTCGCGGGGCCGCTTGCCAGCTTTTTTCTGTGCGGTTTTTTCTTTGCATTGCGATTCGCATTTCCCCACAAAGAAATGCTCGTCGCCGCGGCAGATTCGCTGAGTTTGGCAAATCTGCTGCTTGGTGGATTTAATCTTTTACCGGGCTTTCCCTTGGACGGCGGCCGCATCTTCCGCGCCATCGTCTGGGGAGTCACCAAAAGTCATACCCGCGCCACCAAGATGGCTGGCACCAGCGGCAAGATGGTCGCTTATACATTGATCGGCGGCGGAGTGGCGTACGCGATTGCGATCAGCCGGTGGGATGCAGCAGTCTGGCCCGTTCTGCTTGGCTGGTTCTTGCTAAATGCCGCGCAGGAAAGCGTGGCGCAAATTGCCATCCGCGAATCGCTGGCTGGTCTGCGCGCCGCTGACGTCATGAGCAGTGACGTTCCGACTCTGGGCCCGGAATTTTCACTGGAAGACTACGGCGCGGAAGTACTTCGCACCGGCCGCCGCAACCACCTGGTTATCGCCCATGATCGCCTGGTCGGGATGATGAACGTCCATACTCTTAACTCCGTTCCTCGTCATGAGTGGGCACATACCTCCGTGCAAGCCGCCATGATTCCCCGCAAAGATATTTTGTGGGCGACGCCGGAAGAACCACTCCTCCGGTTGCTTGAACGCCTGCTGGCCGCCGACATTAATCAAATGCCAGTGGTGAGCAACTCCACGAAAGACGACGAAAGCTCCGCGCAGATCGTGGGCATGATCACTCGCGACTCAATCCTGCGCGTGATGCAGACACGCTCGGAAGTCGGCCCCATTGCGCAGGAAAAATAGATGCAGTGATGCGCTTCCAGAACCGGGCTCTAATTTTCATCAGCCCAGGGTGGTATCGACGGTGCTCAGGAATGTTATTTCCCTCTAAACTTTTTGCCGCGACTCCAACGTCACGCGAATCCCATGCCGTGGCCGCAAGGTAATCGACGCCAACGGAACGACAGGATGTCCCGGCACCAGCCGCAGTCGAAACTTCTGTGCAATCGTCGCCAAACAGAGCGCCGCTTCCATCAACGCAAACGTATTTCCAATGCACTGCCGCGGTCCGCCGCCAAACGGAAAATACGCGAACCGTGGCATTCGCTTCAGCAAATCGCCTTCCCAACGTTCCGGTCTAAATGATTCGGGCGCTTCATACCATCGCGCATCGCGGTGAACGATCCACTGCCCAAACGCCACACCCATTCCTTGGTGTAAGGGATAGCCGGCAATTTCGTGTTCTTCCATCGTCAGACGAGCCATCCCCCAAGCCGGTGGATACAGCCGCAACGATTCCGTCAAAACATGATTGGTGTAAACCAGCCTGGGCGCATCCTCGAGCGAAGCTGCGCGTCCGCCCAGCACAGCATCCAACTCCGCATGCAGCTTTTTCTCAACTTCCGGATTCTGCGCCAGCAGCAACCAAGTCCACGAAAGTGTATTCGCCGTCGTTTCATGCCCAGCCAAGAACAAAGTAATCGCTTCATCGCGCAATTGTTTGTCGGTCATGCGCGAACCGTCTTCATCCTGCGCCGCCAGCAACGTGGACAGTAAATCGCCGGCATCACGCCCTGAGGCGCGCCGCTCTCCAATAATTCGGTAAATCACTTTCTCAATTCGGCGAATTTCACGTTTAGCGCGAATATTGGTCGGCGTGGGCAGCCACGACGGCACATAGATGGCCCGCCGAAAATCCGCGCCCAACTCCAAAAGCAGCTCCAGGGATTTGCCAACCTCCCGGGCATCGTGCTCCACATCTGCATCAAACAAAGTCTTTCCAACAATCTGCAGCGTCAGCCGCATCATCTCCGCATGAGCATCGCGTTCTTCGCCGTGTTGCCATCCGTGAATCAATCGCTCGGAATACTCCACCATTGTCGAAGCGTAGGCAGCAATACGGGCCCGGTGAAATGCCGGCTGCGCCAGCCGCCTCTGCCGCAACCAAAATTCTCCTTCACTTGTAAGCAGCCCTTCGCCAAAAACATGTTTATTCGCCTTCAGCACACGACCTTTTGCAAATTTCCTGGCATTGTTTACCAGAACGTCTTCAATCAAATCCGGATGATTGACGAAAATCGTGCGGAAATTAAAGATGCGCAACCCCGCCACATCGCCGTAGTTCTTTGCGAGTTCGGTGAAAAACGTCAGGGGATCATTGTTCAACGGACCGGCGGACCAGCGCTTCAGTCCAGTAGTTGGTCCGGGTGGAAATTTGTCAGGGATAGAACGCCTCACATTCCGATGCTAAGCGGGCAACAAGCCCTCGTCAACGCAGGGGACAAGAAACATCGCCACGCTCAGGGAGAGAGAGGTTTCACGGCTCGCAAACGGAATCCGCCATTGCCAAAAGCAACTGTCACCTCAGAAAAACCCGCAGATCGCAGCCGCGCTGGCGCTGCCTTCGGGTCCACAGGCACGAATGTGCTTCGAACATGCACGATCCGGTGCAGCCAGCTATTTTCAATCTCACCAGCCAGAAATATTCCGCCCGGGCGCAAAACCCGGTAAATCTCTGCAAACGCCCGGTCCTGCAATTCCGCTGAACGTAGATGATGTAGCATCAGAATCGCGATCGCCGCTGAAAACGCCTTCTCTGGAAATGGCAGCGCAGCAGCGTCGCCTTGTGTCACCGTGACATTTGTCCCGGCAAACCGCCGTCCGAGTCCTGCAGCAAACTTGTGGTCATACTCCAAACTAGTCACTCTCCCGACGCGTTCCTTTAGCCCTTCGGTGGCCGCGCCCGGCCCCGCTCCCAGTTCCAAAACATGGGAGCCTAACGATGAACCGTCCAGAATCCGGGGCAACACCTGCTCCCGCGTAATTTTCTGCCAGAAACCCGTTGCGCAAAACCAGTTTTCAAGTCGATTCATAGATTATTCACGAAGAGCGCGATGCGCTTGGTCCACGGTGCGCAGCAGACGACCTGGGATTGAGAATACTAAGAAGAGCGCAGAAGTAGTTAGTGAAGAAGTGGGCGAATTTTTTTCAACGACGCCGCAAACTGATCTGCATTATAAGCCGACGGATTTTCTAGCTGCTGAAACAATCCATTGATTGCCGATCGCACTTCCGCTGCGTTGGCAGCCTTGGCATCCTTACTATACGCAATGTACAGCGAATCCAGGGCCATGGTCGCCTGTTCAGCCGCGCGTTCGTCCGCCAATGCGATCGCGTCCCCGTCATCGGTAATCCGCTGCAACATCCCCAGCGTCGCGGCCTGATCGTATTGCATTGCCGCCAACCGTTCGGCAAATCGTTGCGCCACGGGAGCCGCCGCAGAGGCCGCCGACGCCACCGTCCCGCGATCCGGATTCAGCTTGCTCATTTCTGTGGCCACCGTGGTCAGCTGCCGATCCATCTCCTCCGCGCCAGCTGCATCAATTTGCTTGGCCATCAGGCGAAACACGGCATACCGCGACCCGTTCCATGCCGGATCCCCTGGCCGCCGCCCCGCATACCCATGCTCTTGCCGCCAACTGTCCTTGGCTGGTCCCAACGAGTGGTGGCACGCAAAACAGGAAAGCTCTGAATACTCCGGCCACACATCCTTCTTGTCAAAGCGCTCACTCTTTGCACGCCAGGTCAACCGCTCCATCGACGCTCGCAACTGCACCGCCTGCCCCGCGCTCCACTCGCGCACACCAACCCAGGCCGCATCCTCGGCCGGTTTTCCGGCTTCCGACTCACGCGGCATTTTCCAATGCCGCGGCATCACCGCCGAAAACGAATCCAGCTCAAAATATAAATCCGGGTGTCCTGCCGCGATCATTTCGTGGTCGACAAACTTTTCTTTCGTCCCCAAATGGCATTCCAAACATTTTTCCGCGCGGTGAATCACGTTGCGCGTATCCGTCATCCCCAGTGCAACGGACTTCTCATGCTGCCACGTCCGTGTGGTATGCGGCCCGAGCCATCCCGATGCCGGACCATGACAATTCTCACAGGACACGCCTTCCGAGATTTCGTACTTCCGCCCTTGTTGCTCCGCCGGGCGATACAACGCATGGCAAGCCAAGCATTTTGACGATTCCTCGGCCTTCACGCCCAATTTCAAAACCCTGGCCATCCGCTCGCCCACATCACCGGTCAGAGCTTGAAACGCGCGGCTATGCTTGTCCTGAACAATCCACGTCGAATATTCATTCTGCAAGACCCGGCTGCCGGCGACCGGCTTCACGCTGCCATGGCAACTCGTCGCTGCACAGGATCCGGGACCTATAAATTTGCTGGGTTCATCGTTCAGCGGATTCGCCGCTTCTGCGGCGCGCTCGGCCCGAATAGAGGGCAGCATCTGCCCTAGCCCGCCCAAAATCAACAGCGCACACAACAGGGAGGCCGAGCGGCGCAAGTGGTGGGCGTTTTGCATTTGTAAAGCAGAAAGAGCCATTTCGCTTATATCGTCTGACTGCCCGCCAAGTCAACGAGTGCCGTTGTCTTTTTCGACGCCTGCCGCGAAAAGCAAACGGGGAGCTATTTACACCGGACCCGTTGGCCGCTAGTATGCAGAAGATTAAACACTCCACTTCGCCGTGCGCCTATGCTCTTCGCCCGGCGTTTTCACACGAGACGGGGCGCCGTGATCTTCGACGACCTGCGGGCTGTTCAACTGCGCTACGGTTTCCTGCCAAAAGGGGAACTTGAATCGCTTTCTCAGCGCACTCAAACCCCGCTTTATCAAATTCATAGTGTCGCGAGTTTCTATCCGCATTTCCACCTCGCGCCTCCGCCCAAAGCGGACGTGCGCATCTGTGCCGATATGAGCTGTCATCTCAACGGCGCTAGCGAACTTCGCGCCGACGTCGAACGCCGATTCTCTTCTTCGTCACAAAAAGACATTTTGGTTCGCGATGTTTCCTGCCTCGGCCGCTGCGACCACGCTCCCGCCGCTTCCGTCAACGACCAGATTTTCACCGATGTTGCCGCCGCGCAGGTCGAACAACTCGCCCGCGCCGCCATTCGTGGCGAAGACATCCACGAACGCCATCCTGAACAAATTCGCGTGACGTGCAAGTCCGATCCGTACGACGGCACCGAAAAATACGGCGTCCTTCGCAAGCTCGCGCAAACCAAAACCTGGGACGACGTTCTCGGCCGGCTGAAAGCAGCCGAACTTCGCGGCATGGGTGGCGCCGGTTTTCCCACCAGCATGAAGTGGGATTTAGTTCGCAAAGAACCTGGCCCCGAAAAATACGTCGTCTGCAACGCCGACGAAAGCGAACCCGGCACCATCAAAGATCGCTTCATCATGACCCACATCCCGCACCTGCTCATCGAAGGCATGATCATCGCGGGCTTGGTCACCGGCGCCAGAAAGGGCATTCTCTACATCCGCCACGAGTATCACCTGCAGGAAGAAATCCTTGGCGAAGAAATTCGCCGCTGCTATAGGAATGGTTTCCTTGGAAAAAACATTCTTGGCAGCGAACTCACCTTCGACCTCGAGATTTTCGTCAGCCCGGGCGGCTACATTTGCGGAGAAGAAACTGCACTCATCGAAGCTATCGAAGGCCGCCGCGCTGAGCCGCGCAACAAACCGCCGTTTCCCGTGCAAGCTGGACTTTTCCAAAAGCCTACCGTCCTCAATAATGTCGAAACGTTCGTCAACGTTCCCCAGATTCTCGCGCGCGGAGTCGAATGGTTCGCAGCGCAGGGCGTCAGTGGATCGCGTGGACTAAAATTCGTCGGCGTCAGCGGGCACATCGCCAGCCCCGGGATCTACGAAGTTGCCATGGGTACGCCGATGCGCGAAGTTCTCTTCACGCACGCTGGTGGCATTCGCGGCGGCCGCGAACTAAAAGCCTTTGCGCCATCCGGCCCTTCATCTGGCTATCTTCCTGCTTCGATGGTCGACGTCCGCCTCGATTTCAAAGCGCTCGCCGAGGTCGGCTCCATGCTCGGCTCCGGAGCTATCGTAGTCTGCGACGACACCACCTGTATGCTCGACATGGCACTCAACTCGGTCCGCTTCTATCGCAACGAATCCTGCGGCAAATGCGTTCCCTGTCGCGTTGGTTCCCAGAAAATGACCGACCTCCTCGTCCGCTGGACCCAAGGCGGTCTTAGTGAATCCCAATATCAAGGCGACCTCGCGCTCCTCAATGAACTCTCGCAAGCGATGGCCCTCACGTCCATCTGCGGACTGGGGCAAATCGTCCCCGCTCCTATTCAGTCCGTGCTAAAACACTTTCGCGCAGAAGTCGACGCTCACGTATTGCATGGCAAGTGTCCCAGCGGCATCTGCTTTACGCCCGCTGCTCGCGCCGGCGAAGCGAACCGCGCCAGCATCCGGCCGTAAGGCTTTTGGAGTTTGCTTTGAACTTTGTTTCGGTTACTGATTGCGGAAAAAAATGAGCGCGTCCACCACAACTCCACCGCTTGTCGAAATCACCATAGACGGCCAACCCGTCCGCGTCCCCGCCGGCACGTCCGTTTTTGATGCCGCACGCGTCAACGGCGTCTCGATTCCCACGCTCTGCCATCTGCAAAACGAAACTCCGGTGGGAGTCTGCCGCCTCTGCGTCGTCGACACCGGCGCTCGTGTTCTCACCGCCGCCTGCGTGCGGCCGGTCGAACCGGGCATGAAAGTATCGACCAATTCTGAAAAAGTTCTGAGCGCCCGCAAAACCATCCTGGAACTTTTGATGTCCGATCATCCCTCCCCCTGTGCTCGTCAAACAAATTCCGGGGATTGCGAACTGGAGACCTACGCAAGAAACGCCGGCATCCAAGAGCCGCGCTTCGCCCAGCGCACCATTGCTCGTGGTAAAGACGATTCTTCTCTGGCCATCCACGTCGATCATGACGCCTGCATCCTTTGCGACCGCTGCATCCGCGGTTGCGATGAAATCAAAAACAATTTCGTCCTCGGCCGCATGGGCAAAGGCTATTCCGCTGGCATCGCATTCGATCTCAATTCGCCAATGGGCGATTCCACCTGCATCTCCTGCGGCGAGTGCATGGTCTCCTGCCCCACCGGCGCGCTCACCAACAAAGGGGTAGTCGGTACCTCCATTGCCACTGGTCCCGGCGCCGAAGGCTTCGAAGCCGAAGAACTCCTGCAAATCCCCGTGTTCAAAGGGGTTTCCGGCACATTCCTGGAGCTGAATCGCGGAGCCATTGTCAAACGTCGCTTCCGCCACGGCGATATCATCTGCCGGGAAGGCGAATTCGGTTCCACCGCGTTCTACATTCTGGAGGGCCAAGCCGAAGTTTCCATCTCCACACCCATCGCCCATGTAAAAACTGATGGCGGCGCCAAGGGTTTCTTCAAACGCCTCACCAGCTCGCTCGTTGCCCGCGAAGAGGACAAACGCGAAGGCGAAACGCGCGACCGCACCATTCCCATCGACGCTTCCGTCGACCTTTCCTATGGCAATCCTGTCGCAGAACTCGGCCCCGGCGACCTCTTCGGTGAAATGACCTGCATGAATTTTTATCCGCGCTCCGCCACTGTCCGTGCGGAGTCCGATGTCGTCGCTTACGAAATGCTGCGCAACGTTCTCGACATCATGCTCAAGAACAAATCCTTCCGCGCGCAAATCGATGCCAACTATCGCCGCAGAGCTCTGGAAAATCACCTGCGCGGGGTCCCCATGTTCGCCGACCTTTCCCCCGACTTTATCGAACACCTCAAAGAAAGCGTCGAGCTTCAGCGTTTTGCACCCGGCCAGATCATCGCCCGTCAAGGCGATCCCGCCGAGTGCTTCTATCTTGTCCGCATCGGTTTCGTAAAAATTTCTGAAAATTATCCCGGCGGCGAGCTTGTCCTCGCCTATCTTTCGCGCGGCGATTACTTCGGCGAAATCGGACTCCTCGGCGGCGGCATTCGTACCGCCACCTGCACGGCTCTCGACCACGTCGAAGTCGTCCGCATCTCCGGTGACGATTTCCGCCAGATGGTTGAACGCTTCCCGACCGTCCGTGCCGGACTCGAAGCCGTAGCCGCCGAACGCCAGATGGCCAACGAGCAGCGCATGCAAACGGTCCACAGCATTCCCATCGACCAGTTCCTTTCGCAAGGACTGATGGAAGCGCAAAGCCTTCTGGTCCTAGATTTGCAAAAATGTACGCGCTGCGATGCCTGCGTCAACGCCTGCGCCGATGCCCACGACGGCGTCACCCGCCTGGTCCGCGACGGCCTCCGCTTCGACCAATATCTAATCGCTACCAGCTGCCGCCAATGCCGCGACCCGCTCTGCATGGTCGGCTGCCCGGTGGGCTCCATTCGCCGCCGCAATTCTCTGGAAGTCATCATTGAGGACTGGTGCATCGGCTGTGGCCTTTGCGCCCGCAACTGCCCCTACGGCAACATCAATCTACATCCTTTCGAAGTCATGGCCGACGACCCCCAGCACGCCGGCCGCAAGAAAGCCACCATCAAACAAAAAGCTACCAGCTGCGATCTCTGCACCAATCTGAAAGAACCCAGCTGCGTCTACGCGTGCCCTCATGATGCCGCCCATCGCGTCGATCCGAAAAAGTTTTTTGCCGACATCATCGGCCAGGCTTCGACACTGTAATGCGCCTGGATAAAACACAACGCCCCTGGGCCCTTGCTTCAGTCGGAATCCTGGCGATTTCCGCAACCGCCTACGAAATCTACGCACTGAATTCCCCCAAACACCCCAGCGGCGGCAGCCCCCTTGGCCTGCTCTTTGGAATCTTTGGATTCGCCTTCATGATCTTCGCCGCGCTGCTCGGCGCGAGAAAACGGGTGCCCGTTTGGCGCTTGGGGCGAGCCCAGTCTTGGATGCGCGGCCATCTTTGGCTGGGTTTTCTGACCCTGCCTTTACTCCTGTTCCACGGCGGGTTTCGCTTTGGCGGCACACTCACACAAATACTGATGTGGCTTTTGATCCTCACGGTGCTCAGCGGAATCCTCGGCGCAGCTCTCCAAAATTACGTCCCCAGAATGATGACCAACAACATTCCTCTGGAAACCATCTATGACGAAATCAAAAACGTCCGCCATCTCCTTCGCGCCGAAGCGGATCAGGATGTGCAATCCGTCTGCGGCGATCTCTGCTTCCCAAAAGAGGCCGAAGAGCGCGCCATCCACGGCGGCGGCTCCACCGCCATGCGTTCCCTGGCCACAGCGCCGGCAGGGGGCGGAACTGCAGTAGCCGCCGCCTCCGAGATCCTGCTCCTGACAGAAGAAGAACGCGCCCCGCTCAGCCGCTTCTATCGCAACGAAATGCGCCCGTACCTTGAACGTCCTGGCGAGCGCCGATTGGTTCTGGGCAACTCCGCCAAAGCGCAGCTGGCCTTCTCCGCTCTGCGCACGCTGCTCCCTGAAGCTGTCCACCAAACCATCGACAACCTTGAAGACATTTGCGGCGAAGCCCGCCAGCTGCAAAAGCAAGAGCGCATGCACCGCTGGCTGCACACCTGGCTTCTGGTCCACATCCCCCTCTCGCTCGCTTTGATTTTGCTAGGCGCGGTCCACGCAGTAGTGGCCTTGCGCTACTAGATCCTGTTCCTGGTTTTGGTAGTTCGTTTTAGCAGTTCGTTTCAGGCAGGAGTTTTGAATTGCAAACGGAGGCAAGCATTCCGGAGTTGTCTGAATTAGATAGCAAGGACTGACCGCGAACGACTGCATCTCATGGCGCGCACTCGCACAACAAAAAAGCTGGCTCAACGCATCGACCTAAACTATTTCAAAAGGCCGACGCCATTCAAACGCGCGAAATTATACCTAAGCATTTTGCTGCCGCTTCTCGCTCTCCTCTGGATCGTTGAACGAACCATCGTTCGCGATCATCGCGTCTACAGCAGCGGCCGCCTCTCGGCCGCCCACGCGGTGCTGGAAAAAGAATGCGCCGCCTGCCATATTCCCCAAGCGGGCGTCTTTTCTGCCAAAGCCAGCGACGCCGGTTGTCAGTCCTGCCATGACGGCCCCGCCCATCACGAAACCGCCGGGAAATCCCTTGAATGCGCCACGTGCCACACCGAACACCGTGGCCGCATCAACATCTCAGCCGCCACCAACCAAAACTGCGCCGAATGCCACAGCGATCTACGCTCGGTCCATGGCTCCGGGAAATTCGCATCGAATATAAAAAGTCTGCAAGATGGCCATCCCGAATTTTCCGTTCTGCGAACGGCGGCGAACCTGCCGCCGACGGATCCGGGAACCATCAAACTCAATCACCATCTGCACATGCAACAAATCCGGCGGGGCCCCAACGGCCCACTCGTGCAACTGGATTGCGCAAGCTGCCACCACGCGACACTCCTGACTGGAGATTTGACGTACTCCGATCCCCAATACGTGTCCGCCACGACGAGTTACAAATTAGCGGATGAAGCTTTGCCCATCCCGGCTGAAACCTCGGCGCCGCCGCGACCAATGAGCGGCCGCGAACTCATGGCGCCCGTAAAATTTGCAAACGCTTGCGCCTCTTGCCACCTACTGACCTTCGACAAACGTTTCGACGATGGAGTTCCTCACGACAAACCCGAAGTGGTTCATGCATTCTTAACCAAAAAATTTCGTGACTATATCGCCGTTCATCCCAGCGAATTGCGCGAGATGCAAGATCCCGATCGCGCGCTCAGCGGCAAGCCGCAGACGCCAGTACTGCAGACTCTGACACCATCGCAATGGATTGCCGAACACTCCGCAGTGGCAGAAGAACTTCTCTGGAAGAAAACCTGCGCCCAGTGCCACACCGTAACCGGCGCAACCTTACAAGAAACAAAAATCGGCCGCTGGTCTGCGAACAATGCAAGCGGCGGTCAACGAATTCCAGATTCTAGATACGGGTTTGAATCCGTTTTGCGGTCTGATCCATCACTCCCAGAAATCGCGCGGTCCCACACCACGGTCGAGTGGTTCCCGCACGCCAAATTCGATCACGACGCCCACCGCGGATTCTCCTGCGTCGGCTGCCACGAGAAAGCCCTAAAAAGCACCGAATCGAGCGACATCCTCGTCCCCGGCATCTCCAACTGCCAAACCTGCCACGCTCCTGGCGCCGGCCACGCCGAATCTCGCTGCTCGGAGTGCCACACCTATCACGACTGGTCCAAGCGCAAAGAAATCACTCCCCGTTTCACCCTTCCCGCTCTGCGGTCCACCACGCACTGAACTCACAAATGCAGGGGTCGGCCTTCTGAGGGGGACCGTCGACGCGCCCCCACCCAAACTCTCGTTAAAGGCTTTTTGTCTTTAACGGTCAACCGTCAACCCTCAAGTTTCGTCATCTCCCTACCATCTTCATCATGGTCTCGTTATACCGTTCACCCGCTACAGCCCCGCGTGGCGCGCCTTCATCTATTCTCCGCAAATCCTCTTCACTCAACTGCACATCCAACGCCGCAACATTCTCCTCCAAATATTTCCTGCGCTTCGTTCCCGGAATCGGAAATATATCTTTCCCCTGCGCATGCAACCAAGCCAAAGCCAACTGCCCCGCCGTACAATTTTTCTCTTTCGCAATCTCCTCCACACGCCTTACCAATTCCAAATTCTTTCCAAAATTCTCCCCCTGAAAGCGTGGAGAAAGTCTCCGGTAATCGCTCTTCTCAAAATCCTCAAATTTCTTGATCTGCCCAGTCAAAAATCCACGCCCCAGCGGCGAATACGGTACAAACGCAATCCCCAGCTCTCGCGTGGTCGCCAAAACTCCGTCTTCCGGCTCGCGCGTCCAGAGCGAATACTCCGATTGCAGCGCGGCAATCGGATGCACCTTGTGCGCCCGGCGAATCGACTCACTCGACGCTTCTGACAATCCCAAATGTCTCACCTTGCCAGCCGTTATCAACTCCGCCATTGCGGCGACCGTCTCTTCAATCGGCGTATCCGGATCCACCCGATGCTGGTAGTACAAATCAATGGTGTCCACTCCCAACCTTTTTAAACTCGCGTCGCAATGTTCCCGCACATACTCCGGCTTCCCGCTCACGCCCCGCCGCTCCAAATCATTCTTGTCCCGCACAATCCCAAACTTCGTCGCCAAAAAAACTTGGTCACGCTTTCCTTTGATCGCTTTCCCCACCAACTCCTCGTTATCCCCAATCCCATAAACGTCCGCGGTATCCAAAAATGTCACGCCCAACTCAATCGACCGGTGAATGGTGGCAATCGACTCCGCATCGTCACGCGACCCATAAAACTCCGACATCCCCATGCAACCCAGCCCCTGCGCGCTCACCAGCGGCCCGTTCTTTCCCAAATGTCGCTTTTCCATGAATTCTCCTCGCTTCCGCTCTTTTCTAACTACAGGTCCAGGGCGTTTCATTTCTTGGATGAACGCTCACTGCGGGCAGTTACAGACCGCGTTCACTTTTTGTGGTTCTCCTCCATCAAATTTCAGAAAGTCTCGCGTGAATCGACTATTCTTGATTCCTGCATGGTTTCTGACGCCAAACAGTCTCCATCGCCTCCCGCTTCACCTCCCGCCATTGAACTGCCGGTTCACGAAGGCACCGTGCGATCTTTCTGGCGCTTGCTCACATTCTTTGATTCCAGCAAACTTTCCCCCTATCTCGCCTTGCGCAACTCCCTGGGGGTCCTTCTTCCTCTTGTAATTGGTCATCTACTTGGCATGCCCCGCGGGGGGCTTGCCGTTGCCAGCGGTGCTCTCAATGTTTCGTATTCCGATAGCAGCGAGCCCTACGCCGAACGCGCCAAGCGCATGCTGGCTTCCAGCTTTCTGTGCGCTTTCGCCGTATCGCTCGGAGCCATGGCCGGCAGGTATCAAGTCCTCTCCATCGTGATCGCCACGGCATGGGCTTTCATCACCGGGCTCTTCGTCGCAGTTGGGTCCACCGCCGCCGATCTCGGCGTCATTAGCCTGGTCCTGATGTTGATCTACGCCGCGCAACCTCTCACTCCTCACGAAGCCGCCTATTCGGGAGTTCTCGCGCTTTCTGGCGGGCTTTTGCAGACTGCGCTCTCGCTTGCCCTTTGGCCGGTACGCCGTTACGAACCGGAGCGCCGCGCGCTCAGCGCTTTCTTTTTCGAACTAGCCAGCGTTGCCACCACGCCCGCGCGATCTGGCGGCGCTCCTTCGGCCAGTAGTCACGGCACGCAGCAAATCATGTCGAGCCTGGGCCGAGACACCACTTTTGAAGGCGTCCGCTATCGCGCCTTGCTCACCCAAGCAGAACGCATGCGTTTGTGCCTGATCATGCTCGGCCGCCTGCGCGTTCGCATAGCCCGCGAAAACCCAGACCACTCCACCATTCCCCTCATCGATCGTTATCTTCAATCCGCCGCCGAGCTCTTGCGCGCGCTGGGTGAGTCTATACAATCCGCCAGCATCGCCCGGCCCGCTTCTGATTCCTTGGTGGTCCTGGATTCAACGGTTCGTGCGATGCGCGGGTGGATCGCCAGCGCTCAACCGTCTTTTCTCACTGCCGTTGCCGAAGAAGCTCGTTTTCAAATGGATGCACTGAGCGGCCAAATCCGTGCCGCGCTCGATCTCGCCGCGCACAACACACCTGCCGGGGCGCTTCTGTTTGCCAGAGAGGAAGCGCGTCAGCCTTGGTGGCTTCGCTTCAGCGGACGGCTGGCTACTCTTCGAGCCAATCTCAATCTGCAATCCTCTGCCTTTCGGCATGCGCTGCGCCTCATGACTCTTGTCGCTTTTGGTGACACCCTCGCCCGGAGCCTTTCCTGGCATCGCACCTACTGGCTTCCCATGACCATAGTGCTCGTGCTCAAACCCGAATTCACCACCACCTTCACGCGTGGACTGCTCCGTATCGCCGGCACCATCACCGGCCTGCTGCTCGCCACAGCCCTTTTCCATTTTCTTCCCACGTCTGCTTGGCCGCAAATCATGTTGATCTTTATCATTGTTTTCCTCCTGCGTTGGGTCGGTCCAGCAAATTATGGAATCTTCTGCGTCGCCATCAGTGCCGTTGTGGTTCTCATGCTTGCTGTGGCAGGCATCGCGCCCAAAGATGTCATCATCGCTCGCGGAATAAACACGGTTGCTGGTGGGGCGCTCGCTCTCCTCGCCTATGGGCTGTGGCCCACCTGGGAACGCACCCGCGTCTCAGAGCGCATCGCTCAGATGCTCGACGTCTACCGGGACTATTTCCACGCTCTTTCTGAAGCCTACCAACGCAACGAAAGCGCCAACTCGCGCGAACTTGACAGCCTACGGATTGCCGCCCGCGTCATGCGCTCGAACGTTGAAGCTTCGCTCGACCGCCTCGCCGCCGAACCCGGCACTACTCCCGACCAGATGAATCTTCTGAACGGCATACTTGTTAGTTCCCACCGCTTCATTCACGCCGTCATGGCCCTGGACGCCGGGTGGCTGCAAACGCCCTCAGTTCCTTCACGCCCGGCCTTTCAATCCTTCGCCGCCGAGGTGGAAAGAGTCCTGTTCCTGCTCTCTGCCGAACTCCGCGGCACGCGTGATCTTTCAGCAAAATTTCCCAAACTGCGCGACAGCCACAGCCGCTTGCTAGCCTCCGGCGATCCGGAAACCGAACGCTACGCCCTCGTCAACATCGAAGGCGACCGTATCACCAACAGTCTCAACACTCTGCGCGAGCAAATCGACCTCTGGTCGCGCAAATACTCTCCGCCTGCTCCAATTTCGAACTAAACGACTTTGCCGGTGGCGGCGGTCTTCGCTTGAAGCCCGTTCGTTCATTCTCACGCAAAGCCTTTGCCTGGCAATTGGCAAGCTCCGCGGCCACCTGGCCGCGCTAACACATATCACCTCGCTGCGACACTCCGCTCGGCTCTGCTACTTGAACACAGCAGTCGTGATATCATCGGCAAACAAACCCCAACGTTTTGGCCATTGCTTTAGCTGCCATCCCGCCACCGCACTTTGCAACGGTCTTTTATCCGACGGAGGGCCCATGCTGGAAACAAGACGCAATTTCGTATTCGCGATAACGCTGGCCGCCGCTAACTTTTCTTTCCCCCAAAAACATGGCGCTGGCATGCCCAAACCCCCTCCCCCTGCCGACCCGCTGGAAAAGGACAAAAAAGCCCAAGGACCCGACCCACAATCCGCCCTGCGGGCGCGGTTCCGCCAGAATGAACGGGAATTTCGCTCCGGAGTCGATCGCCTCTGCCAAATGGCCGAATCTCTCCGTGAAGAAGTCAACGCCACGCGCACGAGTGAAGTACTCTCGGTCCCGATGTACAAACGCATCGAACATATCGAGAAACTAGCCAAGCAACTGATGTCCAGGGCTAAAGGTTAGATTTTCCGGGGAGGTTATCGAAGACGAACCGGTCAGACTTCGCCCCGCGCAGCCCCCGCTTCTCCAGGCCTCGGGAGCGGCCCCGTCCGGGGCCGTCCATCGCTCGCCGCAAGCCCCAGTGCCAGCCCTGAAAATGTGCGCCGGGTTGTCGTATCTCTAACTTTTAACGCTAAATGTGCCATTCCATAGCGGACCCCTTGGAAAGAGCAAAACAGAGCGTAAGCTATTGATTCTATTGGTTAAAATCTTTCGCGTGCGGACGCCTGCCGTACGGCTCGAGAGGCTAAACTGAACCGCTTTTGCTGGCTACAGAACTACTGGAACTAGAACTTTTTCCGGAGTATCCTATCGGCTCCGTCGCAACCCACTCCTCCGACGACATCTTCGCTGTCTGTCCGTCAGGCAAAAAGGTGTCCCATGGATTCTGTCGTTCGTCGCGCCGATGTGCGGATCCCTCTTCGAGTTACGGTCGACATCACCAGCCTGGACGTGCGTCAGCATGCCCAGGCTGGACTCACTGAAAACGTAAGCGCCCACGGAGCGCGCATCGTCACGAGTAAGCCCTTGCCCCTCAACGAAAAACTAAATGTCCGTTCCCTGCTCGGCAGCCACCGCTCGCGCGCTAAAGTCGTCTATTGCGAACCTTTGGGAGTAAACTCGTTTGCCATCGGGTTGCAGATGCTGGCAGTCAGCGGCGAATGGAACTCTCCCCAGAAGGAACTCACGTCCAGTCATGCGAGGGGATAAATTGCAATGGAACAACAACCTCTGCGTCGCGGCCAGCGTTACCCATTCTTTGCCTCGGCCGAAGTGGTTGAAATCTCTACCCAGAGCAAATTGAACGCCCGTACGAGCGATTTGGGGGGTTTTGGTTGCTACATGGATATGCTCAATCCCTATCCGTTTGGGACACCGGTAACCATTCGCATCACATACCACGAAGAATCTTTCAACGCCGTCGGCCGCGTTATTTATTCGCAACCTAACATGGGGATGGGCATCGCTTTCGACACGATGGAATTGGCGGACAAGAAACGTTTGGAAAATTGGCTGAACGAACTACAGCAAAACGCCTAGAGAAAACTTCCATCATGACCGCAAGAAAAATTACCGGTTTTCATGCCGACGAACACAGCGATTGGGTCGCTGACCTTGAATGCGGTCACACGCAACACGTGAGGCACAATCCGCCATGGACCCTGCGGCCCTGGGTCACTACCGCAGAAGGGCGCGCCGAACACGTCGGCACGGAACTGGTTTGTTCTAAATGCGAAGAAGGCGCCGAAGCATCAATGAAAGAAAAGGGAGCATAGAAATCAGCGAACTACGCTTTCTGTTCTAGAAATTTCCCGAGTGCCGTCGCTGCGTACTCGCACAGTTTACGGTCGTCAGGGCCAAACGCCGCCAGGAAGTGGCTGTCTATATCCAGTTCGCCGACAACTTTTCCCTTCACAAAAATCGGAACCACAATTTCCGATTTGGTTTCCAGCGAACACGCCAGGTATCGCGCATCGGAATTCACGTCGTCGATGACGATCGTTTTTCCACTCGAAGCAGCCGCTCCGCAAATCCCCTGATTCAGCGGGATGCGCGTATGCGGGGTCATGGTTCCACGGAAGGGCCCGAGCACTAGCATGTCTTTGGTTGCTTCTTTTTCAATCATATAGAAACCAACCCAGTTGTACTTGAGAAGTTTCTCGTGCAGCAGCTCGACAATGGCCGTCATTGCGGCTTGCGCACTCGCAGCCGCAGAAATTGCCGTATCGAGCTGCGGCATCAATTCAGCAACCTGGGAACTGGTAGCGGACATTAGGCCATGTCTCCGGTCATCAGGTACAGGGGCTTGTTCTCAAAATTGTGCATAATCGGCGCGAGATTTGTTTTGTCGTAGTGCTCTTCGATCTTCACCACTTTTTTGGCGTTGGCGATACTTTCCAGGGGAATATTTCCGTAGCGGCCGTCCCGCAAGACCGCGAGACGTCCGTAGACACCTTTGAGGGCCAGGTCCAAAGCCATGTTGCCGTAGACCATGGGCGCGATGGAATCAACAATGTCGGGATTTCCGCAGCGTGCCAGATAGCCGAGTTTCTGGTTTACCACGTCGATTTTTTTGCCATTGTTAAATTTCGCAGAAAGCTCTTTCACTTTTGCAGAAACCAGATCACCGATACCGCCCAATTTTTTGTGGCCGAAGGCATCGGCAGCTTCACCTTCAAAAACCATTTCTCCGCCATCAAACATGGCACCTTCGGAAACCAGCACGATGGAATAGTGGCTGGGGTTTTTCTTGCGGTCGCGCACCAGAAGTTCCGTGAGTTTTTCGATATCGAATTGATATTCCGGAATCACGCAGCGATCCGCCGCGCCGGCAATGGTCGGAAGCATCGCGGTAAAACCGGCGTAGCGCCCGAACACTTCGAGGACCATGAATCGCTCATGCGAACCGGCCGCGGTGCGCAAGTTATTGACCAGTTCAAGGGTCCGCGTCACGCAGGTGCTGAAGCCGATGCAGTAATCGGTACCCGGAACATCGTTGTCCATGGTCTTGGGTACCGCGTTGACATGAAATCCTTCACGATTCAAGCGCACAGCGTAGCTGAGCGTGTCGTCGCCACCGATGGCAATTAGCGTGTCAATTCCCAGCCACGCCAGGTTTTTCAGAACTTCGGGAGTGAGATCATTTTTTTCAGCGGAATAATTCGACCTCAGGTGTCCCGGCACGCTGGACTTGCCGACTTTGCTTGGATTCGTCCGGGAAGAGTGCAGGAACGTTCCGCCGGTGCGGCTGGCGCGGTTCACGATAATTTCGTTCAAAACCTGAAAATTCTCGGTGTTGTCGTAGTCTTTTTCACGCACCAGTTCTGTGATGCCGCCCCAGCCGCGGCGCAATCCGATAACCTGATAGCCTTCCTCAATCGCGCGCAGCGTGACGCCGCGAATGGCGGGATTGAGTCCTGGAACGTCTCCGCCTCCGGTAAGAATTCCAATGACGCCTTTTTTGGTATTTACGTTGGCCATGTTGCAGAGCCCTCTCTCGCGTGGTGTTGAATTAACAATTATCCATGAGCATTCCCGTTTTACAAAGAAACGATTGGAATGCGGGTTCGCGAAACGGAATGAAAATTACAATTCGATTTTTGTTCCGAGAACAGCGAGGAATTGCGCGAGCCAGGCGGGATGAGCGGGCCAGGCGGGAGCGGTGACCAGGTTGCCGTCGGTGACTGCTTCGGTCATCTGGAGAGTTGCGTATGTCCCGCCCGCGCTGGTGACTTCCGGTGCGCAGGCTGGGTAGGCGCTGCACTTTTTTCCTTGCAGCACGTTGGCGGCGGCCAGGAGCTGCGCGGCGTGACAGATGGCAGCGATGGGTTTTCCCTTGCCGCTGAAGTGGCGGACCATTTCCAGGACGCGCGGATTCAGACGCAGATACTCGGGAGCGCGCCCTCCAGGGAGGACCAGCGCGTCGTAGGATTCTGGCTTGATGTCATCGAAAGAGGCGTTGAGTGAAAAATTATGGCCGCGTTTTTCGGAATAGGTCTGGTCCCCTTCAAAATCGTGGATGGCGGTGCGGACGGATTCGCCGGATTTTTTGCCAGGACAAACGGCGTGGACAGTATGGCCGACCATTAGTAGCGCCTGAAATGGAACCATGACTTCGTAGTCTTCGACATAGTCGCCGACGAGCATGAGGATGGATTTCTTGGACATGGACGGTCTCCTAAAATTCGAGGATAGCAAAGAAAGGAAAGATTCGCTGGAAAGGAAACAACCGAAAAAACGATTTCAGCTTGCTGGCGGTGCGCCAGCGCCACCGGTGTTGGGGGGGTCGCACCACACGGCGCGCTTCAGAAAACGGGCCGAAAGGCGGCAACGTCAAAATCCTGGCCGAATCAGTGGAAAACGCCGGCGTTGCCGGGGCCACCAGTGGGCTGGAGGCGGGGGATACGAGCGTTTACGCTCGGAAGAGTTGGGAATTGGGCGTGCGGTTCAGATTGGTACCAGTAGGCGACGGAGTAGTAGTTGTCGGAGCGGACGTTGGCGTGGCCGTGTTCGATCGTGGCGCGCAGGGACTTGGTGAAGGGGATGGGAGAATCGAAATGGAAACGGTAGACGCTGGAGCGGCTGCCAGCACGCTCTTCGCCTTTGACGGGCGCGCCAAACAAGCGATAGGAGGAAGAGTTTTTTCCGAAATCGAAAGCGCCCAGGAAATAATCCTCGGAGCCGGTGCCGATAAGGCTGGGTGTCGATTCTCCGTCGATGAAAAACATGTCGTCGCCTTCGCCCCACCAGTAGTCCTGGTTTTGCAAGACGGACATGGTCACGCCGAGAAAGTGGCCGCGGCCGGTGGCTTCCATCCAGATGTAATTATTTTTTCCGTCGATGTTTTTTGCTTCAGAAATTTTCGGATCGCCGTTGTCAGACCAGGGAGTCGTCCAACCCTTGTTGGGCTGCGCCTGACGGAATTGCGCGTGGAAATACAGAGTGTCGTCCGCCAGCGGCTGCGAATAAAGACGGTAGTCGAGGTTGTAATAAAAAGACGGAACTTTATCCTGGCCTTCGTTGGTTACGGTGATGAGCGCATGTTTTTGAAACGGCATGGGGAAAAAAGAATTGAGAGCATGCTCATTGGCGACGGAAAGCAGTTCCGACTCCCAGATGTGATAGTCGCCGAGACCCAGACCAAAGAAGTCGCCCAGCGGAGTTTCAACGCTGGGAGTTTTTTCGTGGTCCCAATACATGCGCAGGACGAGTTTTTTCAGGTGGTAGTCCTCGTTGGACCACAGGGTAAACCAGATGTGCGTGAGGGTGGCGGGACCGTCGGCGTCCAATACGGTGAGCGTCTCGCCTGCGCCGATGCTGCGCATGTCGGCGTTGCCGCCGGTGTGGTCATAGCTCGAGACGCGTACTAATTTGTAGTTTTGCGGGTGGGTGAGGTCGCTGGATTGAGCCGTGCAGACGTTTGGCAAGAAAAATAGGACGGTTAGGAAAATGGCGACGCGCGATAGACGCATGTGACGGCCTCGATGGACAAACCGGTTTGCTGCCGTATTTTGCGATGGATTTGGCGAAGTTGCAACGAGGAGCGCGCGACGGACGAGAGCGTTTTCCTGACGCAAAGGGCACAGATCCCGGAGGCGTTGGGAGGGCGCCGATACGCGCCGGAGAAGACCCAGGGAAACGCGGGGAACAAAGACCTGAGGGGCGGCGATAGAAAGACGGCGAGACGAGCCGACCTTGACAAGCGCACTTCGTGCCCGGGAGGACGAGCCTTCCCGGGCCCAGGCCCAAACGAGTGGAGCGGCGTTAGTGGGTGACGATTGGAACGGCTACCGTCGCCAGAGGGTCCGTGGTTTCCTGGATGGTGAGCGTGTCGGTACGAGTTTTGTCCCACTCGCGGAGCATCAATCCGTTGGCGGCAAAAAAGCGGCGGATCTTCACGGAATCCCAGCGAAGAACCTCCTCCAATACAGGAACCAGAACGCTCATGGCGTTGTCGCTCAGAACCGTGCGCTGCGCGACACGCGTGATGAATTGGGCTTCGCTGACGGCGATGGTGCGGCCATCGTGATGATTGACGTGCATCATGACGGGAAGATCCGAACTGCCGTCTCCCATGTATATGATGTGGTCATGGCTGATGCCGAGCGATGCGCGAATTTCTTCGAGGATGGTAATTTTTCCCCAGCCTGCCGCGGCGCGGACGATGGAATGCACTTCGCCGGTCGCTTCGTTGTAGCGAAACTTTGTCCCGTGGATGCGCTCCGGAGGAACAATTCCTTCAAGCGCCGATTGAATAATTTCCTGCGGGGCCGCGGAGATCACATTGAAATGAATCTTGTAACCATCGGCAAGATTTTCCAGCGAACGCGCGAACAGTGCAACGTCATGCTTTAGCCGGATGCGCTTGCCCGCTTCGACCAGGTGCTCCCGGCGAACGTGGCGGAAATCAGGGTCGTGCAAAATCAGATAGCTGAGTTCGGCGCCCTGCTGGACCAGATTCATGCGCGACAGGCCGGTGACCTTGTCGTGGAAATTGTGGAAACCGATTAATTCGCTAAGAACGACTCCTGAATCATTGAAGCTGAGCGTCTGGTCAAAATCACTCGCCAGAAGGTATTGTTTCAACATGTCCTAGTACTCCTCTTGCTCCCTTGCTAGAGGGTGCCCAATTCCTCGGCAGCACGAAACCTCTACAGTTATAGATTAGCTTCGATTGCCGGTGGCAGCTCACGAATAATTCTGATAGGTGCTATGCGTTAAAAGCGTGAACGATTTGTTAGCTTTTGATTAGATGCGAACAAGTGGTAAACGGTTAAAAGGAAAGGAGTTGACTGTTTCAGGAGGAAACATAACACCTAAATAGCGTGCTTCGAGAGGGTTACCAGCAGCGGGCGGTATACAGCGCGAGCCGCGAGCCGCGAGCGGCGACTCGTGCAGCTCACCGGATCCCTTCTGAATGAGTCGTTTTGAACCAGTGTTCTAACGGCCTAAAGCCCGAGGCTGTCGAGCTTCGGCTTTTCGTAGATATCATCTTCGCCGGGGTAGCGGAGTTGAGGAAACTTACCAGTTTCCTTGGCAAGGGCCCAGACCAGGCTTTCTCCTGCGGGGACGGTCTTGGCTTCGGACCGGAAGACGGGGTCCTCAAAAGCGACAGAGGCGTCGATCCATTGCCACCCAGCGCGTTCAAAGGCGGCCATCACGTCGCCGAGGACCAGGGCATTGAGGACTGTGTAGTGCATGAGGATGGTGTGGCGAATGTCGCGGCCAAGAACGTCGATGGCGAGCTGGCGGTAGTAGGTGGCACGGTCGAGCAGATGGGCAATGAGGAAATCGCGATACGGAGCCACTGCGGCTTTGGGTTGCTGGACCAAGCGGTTGCGATAGCGTTGATCGACGTACCAGTCGGAAGCGTCAATGGTGACGTGGCCCACGCGATACCCGCGTTCTTTTAGAAGGGCGCGGAATTGATCACGCTTCGCGGCGCTGTCTCCTTCTTTGAGAAAAGGGTAACGGAAAAATTGTTTGCGGTTGTGATAGGGCGCGATGATTTTTTCGTTCCGTAGAAAATCTACCGCAAATTCGGAATAGGTGGTGTTTGGTCCGTAGTAAAGATGCGAGTAGGAATGGTTGGCTACGATGTGGCCGGCTTGGTCCCACGCGGAAAGCAGTTTTGCGCCTTCGGCATCGTCGACTCTCATTCCGGCGACAAACAGTGCCACGCGAACATTGCTGGCAGAGATGGCTTTAAGCAGACGGGAGTTGGCTTCTGGCCACGGTATTACATTTTCAAGATTGGTGCGCGGGTCGTCGAGCGTGAGGGCCAACTGCGGTTTCGATGATTTTGCCATGCCAGGGGTGGCGGGGATCTGCGCGTTGAGATTCGGCATGGTCACCAGGGAAAACAGTGGTGAGCACGAAGCGACGGAGATGGCTTTCGCGGTGGTAGTGAGAAATTTTCTGCGCTTCATCCCGTGAGCTCCCAAGTGTATTTAGAGAAGTGCATCGAGCCAGGCGCGGGCCCGAGAGAGAAAAGAAATAGATGGTGCGGGCGCGGGCGGAATTGCCGATGTGCCGTTCGCGCCATCGCTTACGACGTACGGTTGGCCGTTTGCCGGATGGATGTAAAGGGCGCGGCTTTCGGCGCGGTTGAGGGGGCGAGCGCCGCGGCGGCCGAAGACAGAGATTTGGTTGCCGGATTCGTCGACGGCGCGATCCCGGTCGATGCCCTTGGAAATAGCAAGAGCGGGGCCGCGGGTGTGGGCGGTGGCGATTAACTTGGGCGTGGGGCGCGGGCTGAAGCCGGAAAAGTGGGCGGGATCGTCCCACGGGGAAAGAATTTCTAGAATGCGGACACCGTTTTTGCCGTCGGCGACAAATGCAAAGGCGCTGGCGGCGACCATGCCGATTTTTACGTCGTTGACGTCGTTGAGCTGGCCGTTCGCGGTGAAGAGCTGATCGAGTTTCGGCGCTGTAGGATTCTCCACGTCGATGATAGCGAGGCCTTGTTTACCGGCGGAGACGTAGGCGTAGGTGCGGGCTACGTAGACGTTACGGGCGTCTGCCAAGGGAACTTGCGCGTTGGCGATGAATTTTGGTTGGCCCAGATTGGTGACGTCGAGAACTTTCAGACCGTCGCGATCGGTGATGAAAGCGTAGCGGAATTGGATGGCGATGCCGCGCGGATCGTTGAGTTGCGGAGCGGAAATGGTGGCAGCGATTCTGGGCGCAAGTGGATTTTCAAGGTCGACGACGACTAGAGATTTGTCTGTGAGGATATAGGCGTATGTGCCGGCAATGGCGATGCGACGAGCACCCGTAAGTGCGCAATTGGGATTGTAGGCGAGTGCGCGTTTTAGAAAGTTGTTGGCGGGATTGCCGTCCAGCAGCGTGCCTACGCCAGGAGAACTGGATTTGAGATTGGGATCGCCGATGACTACCAGGCCTTCTTCTTTGTCGGCGACATAGAGGAAGCCGTACAGCAGATGGATGGCTTGCTCTTCGTTTTCAGGGAGCTGGACACGCAGGGGATCAACTCCAAGAGTCGTCGGTGATGCGACCGCTTGCGCGTTTTTGGTGGGCACGTAAAAACGCTGGCCGATGGGTGAGACGGGAGCGCTGGTGACTTTTTCCGAGAAACCTTTGTTATCGATATTGGCGATGTCGTAGACGCGCAGGCCTCCGGGGCCGTTGGCGGCGTAGGCATATTCCCCCCGGGCCTGGACGTCGAGAATATTTCCAGCATGCTCGGCGATGGCCTTTAGTTCGCGGTGCTCGGATTCAAATTTTTTATAATTGGCGGGGTAGGCGATGCGCTGGAGATCGCTGCCGTAGATGGCTTCAGGTTCGTCATGCTCGGCAACGGCGAAGACCTCCAACCCCTTGTTTCCGGTGGCAACGTAAACGTAGCGACCCATGAAATTCATGAAGTTGGTGCCTTGGAGCAGCAGCTGGGCCATCCAGGCGTTGTTGTCATTCCTCTCCGATACGTGACAATCGCTGCATTGTTTGGTTTCTTTGCCGCGAACAGTGTGTGGGACGAAAGTGCTGAAAGCCTGACCGGAGAGCCCGGGTGCAGAGATCGTTTGCTGCGTATAGTAAAGCCATTCGCGATTGGCGTTTTGCGAGCTGACGAGCACGGCGCAGCTCGAGCGCGCGGGGGCGATGCGGTGCCCGGTAACGGTGCCGTCGACCCCGAGCATGTAAATGTCATCGCGAAGAACCTGGAAATTGTAGCTGGTGTAATTTTTGGTGAGCAGACCCTCGTTGTGAAGCATGGGCGTGCGAGCGTTGGCGGTCATTTGCAAATGGCAGCCGAAGCAGGTGGGCGTCCACGACGTGTGGCAGGCGTAACAGGTCATGCTGCTGTTGGCGTGGGCCAGGTGCTCGTCGTTCTGCGGCATTTCGCTCGGGACCGAGCCGTCTTTGGCCATCAGTTTGGCGCGCAGGGATTTTTGGCTGAAGTGCGCGTTCCCGGGAGTGATGCTGTCGATGGTCTGGACAACCTCCCATTCTTTCTTTTCTTCTGACATGGAACGTTGAATGAGTTGATCGTTGCGCCATTCAAAACGGCGCAGGCCCCAGGGTGTGCGCAGAGCTTCGAGATGGCGCCCGCGTTCGTCACCCGGCTGTGCGGGTTCGGGAGCGGCGGGGCCGCTGGTGATGAGCGTGGCTTTATTGCGGATGGTGCCGTGGCAATCGATGCAGTCGATTTCAACGGCGGCACGCGGTTCGCCGTAGATTTTTCCGTTGCCGTGATTGTCCTGCGCGAAGTGACAGTCGCTGCATTGCATGCCTTTTTCAAGATGGATGTCGGCCAGATGGACAGCTTTGCCGAAGCGATCGGGATCGTCGAAAGGGATTTGCTGGCCGTCTTTGTCGAGCCAGTTGCCTTTTCTGTCGTGGTTGAAGACCGCCCGGAAAACCCACCCGTGGCCGTGGAAGTCGGCCATTTGTGTGGTTTTTAGCTTCTCATTGAATTCTTTGCCGCCAATTTTTTCTAGAAATTTTCCATCGCTCCACAAACCACGGGCGGCGGCAGCTTCAGGATTGCGCAGGAAGGATTGATAGCGCTGCTCCTCGGTGAGATGGCGTTGCTGCGGGGGATACATTTTGTCGCCGTCGATTTCGTTGTCCCACCAGGTGAGTCCGAAATAGGTGGTGACCATGTTGGTGCCGGGATGAATGTGGCACGTCATGCATTGGCTCGAAGGGATCGCGCGCGTGAAGGTGTGCTTGATGGGATGACCGGATTCGTTTTTGGGGATGGTGGGATCGCTCGAAGCGCTAAAGCCCGAGTGCCCGTACTGCGCGTAGCTCGCGGAGTGCGCCGCATCGCGATCGTTGGCGTAGATGACGTGGCACGCCGTGCAGCCGGAAGCGCGATAGTCACCGGGGTGATCGTTGGTGCCTGGGAGCGACATGATGGGATCGAGCAGGCGCGTTTTTTGCAGGCCGAGAAAAACTGGATCGGTACGTAGTTCGGTGCCAAAACCGCGGTCGCTGAGTTTGTCGTCGGGCTTGCCGGGTTGTTCTTCACGGTTCGGATTGCCGAGCTCAGCTTTCTTCCGTCCGCCGCGTTCGAAGACGCGGAGGACGTTGCCGGGCTGCGAGGTTTCCCAACGGAGCAGTGGATCCAGTTGCGGGAGCACTCCTTTGGCGCGGGTTTCTTCGGGTGTGGGAAACGGAGATGTTTTGATCGATTGCGGCTGGCCGTCGCGATCATAAGCTTCACCAAAGCGCGTATTTTTTGTGGGATAGCCGCCGTTGTTGTACAGGGCTGCGCCCCAAAGCAGGCCGGCGTGGGTCATCATGCTGGTAGAGACGGCACGAGTTTCTGTGGCGTGACAGCCGGCGGAGCCGCAGGTTTCCGGGGCGACGCGGAGATCTCCGGGGTTGATGAATTTTACGTATTCGTAGGACTCTTTCAGCCATTTCGTGTAGGTACGTTCGGGAAGACTGGAACGGTCTTTGAAGGTTGCATCGCGGGGCTGCACATGGGCTTTTTCTTTCGCGGATTTGTATTCGGGCAGGTTGGCCGCGGTGTCGGCAGGAAGCGAGACTGTGGGGTTGCCGCCGTGGCAATCGGTGCAGCCGAGCGGAACGGTTTTAGTGGGATGCATGGTGGGTTCGTCCGTTGAAGTGTGGCAGGAGATACAGCCGGTGGATTTGGCGTCGGCTTGCTGTTGGGATTGACCGCGGATGGGCGAAGCTTGTGGCGCGTCATCAATCGAAGACGGCTTGAGGCCCGCGGCTACATTCGCCGCGCGCGCAGAAAAAAATAAACACAGCGCCGCGATACAGAGAGCGCAGAGAACTGCCAAACGGACAACACCATCTTGATTTGCGGAAACGATTCGGTGACGGAGATATCTGGCTGGGGACATTTTTTGTTGTTCAGAAAATAAGCTTTGCCTGGCCGAAAAGCGAGAACAGTATGCGCGACGTGTAGATATCTTGGAACCCTTTGCCGGGGGCGAGAGCGGAGGCGCCAGCGGTCAAGATGATGTTTTCGGTGAGTGGCGGACGGTACTCAACACCAAGGCCAAAGTCGGTGCCGATGGTGTGCCGGATACGCGATTGGAAAAGGAGATATTCGAGCGGCTCGGTGCGTTCGAAGCGCAAGAAATTTACGTTGGCGAAGCCGCGGAGTTTGGGAGTGATGTCAAAGTCTGCGCCGGCATTGGCGAGAAAGATTCCCGGATTGACAAAATTGGCCTGGCCTTCTTCCTTGCTGGAGCGCAGCGATGGAATGAGGCTGCCCGGCGTCGTGAGCAAAACCCCGGAACCAGTAAGGCGAATTCCTTCGCGATTCCAGAAGCTAAAAAGCCCTCCGGCGAAATTGGGAAGGTCAACGATAGAGTCGAAACCGCGGGCGCGATTGTCGCGCGGATTGGCGTCGCCGGAAGTAAAAAAGGCAGAGATGCGATAACGAATCCAGTCCTTATCGTAGGAAAGCTCTGCGGCGGCCATTTGCGCGTTGACGGTCACAGATTTTCCCGCGATTGGATTGAAGGTGTCTTCACCAACGGCTTGATAGAAAGCGTGCGTAATGTTGAGGCGGCCGAGGTGGCCGCTCCCGAGCCAGCCGAAATAGCCGACGCGAATACCGTGAAGAATTGGTCCGACGCCTTGATTGATGACACTGCCAATGGGCGAAGGCCGAACCAGAAAACCGTTGTCGTCGTAATGCAGACTGGGATCATCCTTGTTGTAAGCGGCAACAAATTCGGCGGTGTAGCCGGGGAAAAAGAAATCCTGGAGATAGACATTGCCGAGAATGACTTGCTGGTGGCGATCTGCAAAGGAGTTGAGGCCGCTGTTTGTATTTTTTTCAAGGAAATGGAAATAGGCGACGTTATATTCGATTTTGTCGGAGTGGAAATTCCCAAAAATACGAAGCCCCGGCTCTTCATCGACAAAAAGGAATCCACGAAAATCCGTGTTGAATTGCTGGATACCGGCGCGGGCGGAAATGAAATCGTAATTGGGACTGAGATCGGCGAGTTTTACTTCAACAAAGGCTTCCTGCAGGCCGATGTGCGTGTCGAAGCGATTGGTGCCGTTGCGCACATCGGGCGACACAATCCCCAGTTCGCGGACAGCAAGGTTGTTGAGGCTGACTTCCGGAGTAATACGGATGCGCCAGTCGACTGGTTTGAAAGCGGCGTCGCCATGGAACAAGTCAAAGCTTACGCGAATCGTTTGATCAAAGAAGGCTTGCTCGCCTCTGCCGAAAAAACCGGAACTGCCGGGTTGCGCGGCGCTGACGTTGCTTGGAGAAGGTACCCGGCGCCCGTCAAAAAAAGATTCTGACGAACCGGTGATGTTCAAAAATGTTTGCTGACCGAGTACCGCAGGCCAAATCGGTTCGTCACCCTTCAAGCGATTGCGATTGAACGGGTCGTACCAACGAGATTTCGTATAGGTATATTCGCCTTTCGGGGAATAACGGCGATAGTCGGGCTGCTCGAGCGCCCAGCGATTGGGAACCACGTTGTACACGTCAGCGACGGGCGGCAGCGTATCTGGCAAAATATTTTGCACGTAAGCAGGGTCAGAATCGAGGCGATGGCGAAATTCGCGATACGTCCCGAGAGAAGAACCCGTTGCCGCGGAAAGTGCGGGCCCTAGCTCGGGCAGCCGCGGCAAGCGTGAACGAGCTTCAGCAGCGGCAATGGTCACAAGAGAAATTTCCAGTGTGACGACTTGATTGGGCTCCAGTGAGAGGTCAGCGAGAACGAAGGTGGCATAGTTTTTGGCTTCGACGCGAAGCTCGTAATGACCGGGCGGAAGCGGAAAAATGCGGAAGACGCCTTCCCCGGATGCCGCTGCGCGAAATGTTTCTCCGGATTGCAGATTGCGCAGGAGGAGTTGCGCTGCAGGAACGGGCAGCGTGGTGTTGGGAAAGCCAGCGTCGCGGATAATTCCGTCGAGCGCAGACGTCGTGAATGCCTGCTGGCGCGGTATGCGCACGGGCTTGCCGAGATCGCGCGCTTGCGACGTTACGTTTGGCGATAGTTGCGACGCAGTTGCGAGGCCGGCGCCCAACTCGGAAAAGAGATAGGCGCAGCAGGCTATAGCAAGAACACGTCGAACTTGCCGCGGGGATACAAGTGTCATGCGTTTTGCCGGTTCGGAGATGCCACAAGAAAAAGATTCGGTACTAGCTAACAATATCGGCGCGCGAGGAGCAACAATTTTCGCCGCGACATGGAAGCATTCGATAACGTCGCATTAGCGTAGAAAACAGTCACTGGTAAGCGGCAGGCGGGTGGCAAAAGCGTTGAGCAGCAGCAAACGAGTGTGATACGAACGCAGGTACACACAGAATGGCAACCACTCATACACTGCGAAAACCCGTGCCCTCCCGACAGGTCCACCACAGGCGCCAGAAAATGTTGGCGTTTGCCATTGTGCTGACCGTGGCAGCGGTAAGCGCTCTGATACTTTTGCTGGTCGGATGCGGCGGAGGCGGCGGGATGGTCGTTTCTCCGCCACCGGTTACGCCAACTCCTACGCCGACGCTGAGCGCGACCGATGTCGACGCGATTGTGCAAGCGGCACTGCAGTCCGTGTCTCCCACGTCGATGGTTGTGGCGGTGGTCGATCGCGCCGGAAATGTTCTGGCGGTCTGGCGCAAACCGGATGCCACTGCGACTGCCGCCGGCAATCTTGGAGCGATGGTCGATACGAATGATTTGGCGGTTGGACTGGCGCGCACCGGAGCGTTTTTCAGCAACAATCAGGCTCCGCTTACGAGCCGCACCGTGCGATTCATCAGTGGGATTCATTTTCCCCCCGGTGTCGATAATGCCGGTAACGCCGACCTGTATGGAATTGAAAATACCAATCGTGGCTGTGCGCTTTCCGTGGAACTGGAGACGCATGGCATTCATCCTTCGCGCGCGCTGGGCGGCGGAAACGGCACCGGGATAGTCACCGGCAAAGCGAACACCAATGACAGCGACCCCAACACGGTAAACCCCGGCGGCCTGCCGATCTACAAAGGAAACGCATTGGTCGGCGGAATTGGCGTCGCGGGTGTGACCCCCGATGTGGCCGAGTTCGCAGCTTTCACTGGAACGCAAGCAAATGGCTATGGGCCGGTTCCCACTCCCTTGCCGGCACCAGGGGTCGTTTTTCTGGGCGGAATCGCGCTGCCGGCAATTAATCAGACCACGCGCCCTGCCGGTGTTTCGACAGGAACATCCGCGGGAAGTTATCTGGTTGCGCCAATCGCCGGGCAACTTGCAGAAGAGGGAACCTTGGTTGGTCCACACGACAGCGTGAATCCTTTGCCCACTGGTGGAGGACTTTCTCTGGCCGAAGTCACCCAGATATTGGACAACGCCGAAGCTGCAGCCAATACGACGCGCGCTTCGATTCGCCTGCCATTGGGTTCGCGCGTGCGAATGGTAATAGCGGTTTCGGACGTGGATGGGAACATCATCGGCCTGCGGCGCATGAGCGATGCAACGGTATTCAGCATCGACGTCGCGGCAACCAAGGCCCGCAACATGGTGTTTTTCAATGGCAGCACGCGGACGGACGCGGATCTCGATCAAGTGCCGATCGGAACCGCAACAACGAATCGAACGATTGGCTTTGGCGCCATGCCACTGTATCCCCCGGGGATCAGTGATTCGCAACCCGGTCCATTTTTCAGTGTGTTTCTGAATGACACGGCGAATCCGTGTTCGCAGGGACTTGAAGGAGGGCTGGCGAGCGGAAAGAATAGCGGAATCGTGTTTTTTCCAGGAAGCACCGGCCTTTTTCGCAACGGCACGCTGGTTGGCGGTTTGGGCGTGAGCGGTGACGGCGTCGATCAGGACGATTATGTGACTTCGGCCGGAGCATCGGGATTTCAAGCTCCGGACAACATTCGCGCGGACCAGCTGATCGTTCGCGATGTGCGGCTGCCGTATTACAAATTTCCGAGAAACCCCACCAACTGAAGTTCCCTGCTAGCGGCCGCGCGAAGATTTGCCTGCGCTTACGATTCGTGTGAGCGCGCGGGTGTATTCCTCAATTGTTTTCGGCACGGGAGCGTTAATGACGAACTGGCCTTCGCGGCGGCACTCGATCAAGCCGGCTTCGCTGAGGATTTTCAGATGGTGCGACACCGTGGCTGGCGTAACGCCCTGCAGCGAGACAATATCCCCGCAATTGATCTGCTTCTCGGAGGAAATGGCCTCGAAGATTCTGAGACGCGTCTCATCCCCAAGAGCTTTGGAAATTTTTTCAATCTGTGAGCGGTCCATAAACCCTTTGTAGTGTACCGGATTCCGGGCAGTCCCGCCTCGACGGCGTTGCCCGGCAGCCAGAAGAGCAGAAAGCCTGCAACCTTTTAATTAGACATTCATCAAAGTATCGAAACGAAGCGGAATGCCCTAGCGCGCACCCCGCCGTTTCAAGAGTCGCAAGATTTGATGGTGATCATAGAGAAAAGGAAGGCTCCCCGTGAAAAGGCTCGAAGGCAAGGTAGCAGTGGTAACCGGCGGCAACAGCGGAATCGGATTGGCGGCGGCAAAGCGGCTGCAGGACGAGGGCGCGCGTGTCGCAATCTCCGGACGCAGCAAAAAGACGCTCGATGAAGCCGTGCAGTCGATTGGCAATGGAATTGTGGCAATTCAAGCAGATGTGGCGAAGCTCGGAGACACGGACAAACTGTATGCTGAAGTTTCCAGCAAGCTGGGGAAGATTGACGTGCTGTTTGTGAATGCTGGCGTGGCGAAATTTGGGCCGCTGGCGGATACTTCAGAAGCCGTTTACGACGAGCAATTCGATATCAACACCAAAGGCGCATATTTCACCATTCAGAAAGCGATCCCTTATTTGAATGATGGGGCTTCAATTATTCTGAACACCAGCGTTGCCGACGAAACAGGAATGGTGGGAGCAAGCGCCTATTCGGGAACCAAGGCGGCATTGCGTTCGTTTGCGCGCACAGCCGCAGCCGAACTAGTGAGTCGCGGAATTCGCGTGAACACCGTGGCGCCAGGACCGATTGTTACTCCGATCCTGGGACGCACTGGACTTCCGCAAGCGGCCATAGACGAATTTACGAAAAACGTGGCTGATCGAGTGCCCATGAAGCGATTTGGACAGCCAGAAGAAGTCGCGAGTGTGGTGGCATTTCTGGCGTCGGCGGATGCTTCGTATGTGACAGGTGTAGAAATCAACGTGGATGGCGGCATGAACCAGATCTAAGCCAAAAGAAAATCGGTGTAGTCCGGGGAGCGTTCGGCAAAAAACGCTCCTCTTTCATTTTCCAGGTACTATTTGCCGCTGGACGGATCAGCAGAGGTCGCAGAACTGACATCCAGGAACCAGGAGTGGGCCGAATCGCCGGGCGCGTAGCAATTTCCATCCGCGTTGTACCCTGGCGGGCAGCTGGCGGCGAATTCTTTGCGGCGTGGCGATTGCGCAAGTTGCCAGATGGCGGCGTAAGAGATGCCACTGGTATGGGGCGACGGAGGATTTTGCGGGAACGTACACCCGGGCGACGGCGGGCACGCGTCGTTGTAAGCGAAGATTGCGACGTCTTTCGTAGCGGCGTCATGGCGAATGTCTTCGGCGGTTGTGATGGTCACGCCGGGCTCTTCTTTTACGGGCATTCCCGAGCAATACGCGCCCATGCGATAGCCGGACTTACGAACAGTTTCGCTAAAGAAGCGAAGGTACATGTGATACGAGGCGGGCAAGCGGCCGCCTTCCTCGATGTCCAGAAAAATAATTGTGCCGGGCGGAAATCCTTCACGCTTGGCACTGGCGATGGCAGTGGTCGCGTCAAGAGTTCCCTTTTTTGTCGCCAGAACCTTCGTCTTTACCTCGCGTAATTCGCGTCCGCGGTACAGAACCAAAAATCCAAAATTGTGCTGGCGAAGTTTTTCACGCTTTCCCGTCCAGCTGTTGGTTTTTGTGCCGGGCGGTGGACTGAGCCAATAACCGGCAAAAACAAATGTCTTGCGAAGCGTGGAGAGCGCGGCGTCGCCCGGGTAAAGATTCAGGTCGAAACCCAGATAGGCATGGGCGGAAGAATTTCCTGCTTCATCGGCCCGGGGGCGTGAAGTAAAAGGCAGAAGAACGGCCATACCAAGGAGCAGACAAGCTGCGAGCACAAGCGAAATTCGCCGCATGTATTCAAGTGTACCGCCGTCGAAAGCGGGGCGATAGCCGGAATTCAGCGCTGCGGTTCAGCCTTCGCGGAGTTTGTGGCCGGCGAGATTTCCAAGGCCGTCATAGGCGGCGTATTTGTAGAGTTCACTGAGCGTCGGGTAGTTGAATACTTGTTCGATGAATTCGTCGATCGTAAGGCCGTTATCGAGAACCATCATGCCAATGTGGATCAATTCAGTAGCGTTTTCTCCGATAATGCTGACGCCAAGAAGTTTGCGATCAGTAGGAGAGAAAATAAGTTTGAGCATCCCTGCCGTATCTCCCGCGATATGGCCACGGGCGTTGTTTTCATAGTTGGCCCGGCCGACCACAAATTCGATTTTCTTTTCCTTGCAGGATTCTTCGGTTTCGCCCGCCGCGGAAATTTCCGGAATCGTATAAATCCCCATCGGGAGAAGTGAGGCGACGCGCTGCTTATATTTGATGTGAAAGGCATGGCAAACGGCTACGCGGCCTTGCTCCATGGAAGTGGAAGCCAGCGCGGGAAAACCGATTACGTCGCCTGCGGCGTAGATATTAGAGACCGTGGTGCGATAGTTTTCATCGACTGCGATGTGCCCCCGGTCGTTGATCGCGAGTCCGGCCTTTTCCAGACTGAGTCCATCGACTGCCGCCCGGCGGCCGGCGGCAAAGAGCGCGGCTTCGGTTTGCAGAGTTTTGCCACTCTTCATGATGAGGCAAACCCCGGCAGTGGAATTTTCGGTCTTAACGGGACGTTCGTTGAATAGAAATTTCATACCGAGGGTAGCGAGACGGTCGCGAAGGCGGTCAGAGATCTCAGAATCGAGAAATGGAAGAAGGCGGTCGCGGCCGTCGACAAGAGTGACCTCAACGCCAAGCGCCTTGAAAATCGAAGCATATTCGCAGCCGATGACGCCACCGCCGATGACAGCGAGCGATTTGGGGATACGGTCCATTTGGAGAAAGGTATCCGAATCGAACGTGTGAATGTCGTCGAAAGAAATCTCGGGCGGGCGATGCGGCTTGGAGCCTGTGGAGATAAGAATGAATTCACCATTAAGCCGGCGCGCGCCATTGGTGCCGGCGACCACAACGGTATGAGCGTCTTCAAAAGCCGCTTGGCCGCGGACCAATTCAATGTGATGCAGCGCAAGGTTTTTCAGAATACGCTGGCGCTCCATATCGACAACTTCGCGCTCGTGATGCATGAAATCATGCACCGTGAGATTTTCTTTCAGTGAATAGTCAATGCCGTAGAGGCCGCGCTGTTTGAGACCGGAAAAATAAAGCGCGGATTCGCGCAAGGTCTTGCTGGGCACTGTGCCGGTGTTGATACAGCTTCCGCCCATATGTTCAGCGCGTTCGATGACGGCGACGCGCTTGCCAAAGTACGCGGCTTGCGCACCGGCCTTTTCACCGGCGGGGCCGCAACCAATCACAATGAGATCAAAGTTGTCGTTCGAAGCCACAAAACCTCCGGGCACAAATTGCCGTCGTCCCACAGCTTTTCACGTGAACAGGAAACCGCGTTCTTGGCCAACTACCTGAAATTTTAGTGGAAGAGCAAAAAAAACGGGAAAATTGTTCGCGGGACTGTGACGAATGTGGCTTGGGGCGCCGACCGGATCGTCGGTAACGCTCTCAACTACTCTGCTCCACAGGAATAGTCTTTCGCAGAAAATAAAGTATAGGATGGATGTGCGGTACGCCAAAAAGATCGACGGGAAAACAGAGAGTATAGTTTTGAAGACCAGCATTTTTGAAATATTCAAAGTGGGTATCGGGCCGTCCAGCTCTCACACCATGGGGCCGATGCGCGCAGCGGAACATTTCACAACGATTCTTGAAAGCAAAAGCGTGTTGGGCAGCGTTCAGCGGGTACAAGCCGAACTCTACGGTTCTTTGGCCCTCACTGGACATGGTCACGGTACCGATCGCGCCATACTTCTCGGTTTGAGCGGCGAAGTTCCCGATCAGGTCGACCCTGAGACGATCGAACCCCGTCTGGCGACGATTCGCTCCAACAAGACTGTTCATTTGCGCGGCAAACGCGCCATTCCGTTTGAAGAAGCGCGTGACCTGCTCTTCCACAGGGAGCAAACCCTTGCGCAGCATTCCAATGGAATGCGTTTTCGGGCCTTTGGCGAATCCACAGCGGAGCTTGCGCACCAGGTTTATTTCTCGATTGGCGGCGGCTTCATTCTCCGCGAGGGCGAAACTGCTGCCTCGCGCGCAGTAGTTGCTGTTCCATTTCCATTCACCAGCGCCGATGAATTGCTGCGCATCGGCGAGGAAAGTGGAATGAGCATTTGGCAGATCGCATTTGAAAATGAAAAAAGCTGGCACAGCGAAGTGCAGATTCGCGCTCATGTGCAGCGAATCTGGGACGTCATGCAGGGTTGCGTGAAACGCGGCCTGGCTACCGAAGGTATTCTGCCCGGTGGATTGAATGTGAAGCGGCGCGCGTTGCGGCTCGCCGCAAAACTAGGAGAAAGCGGTAGTTCCGATCCCCTGGCGCCGATGGACTGGGTCAATGTTTACGCGATGGCCGTAAACGAAGAGAATGCCGCGGGCGGGCGCGTGGTGACAGCACCTACCAACGGCGCAGCGGGAATTATTCCTGCAGTCGCGCACTACTACATGCGGTTCGCTCCGGGTGCAACCGAAGAAGGATTGTTCCGGTATTTTCTGACAGCGAGCGCCATCGGCGTGCTCTACAAAGAAAATGCATCCATTTCCGGCGCGGAAGTGGGCTGCCAGGGCGAAGTAGGTGTCGCGTGCTCAATGGCTGCCGGCGGACTGGTCGCCGCACTCGGCGGGCACAATCGCCAAATCGAATATGCCGCTGAAATCGGCATGGAACACAATTTGGGAATGACGTGCGATCCTATTGGCGGACTCGTGCAGATTCCGTGCATCGAGCGCAACGCCATGGGCTCTGTGAAAGCCATCAACGCCTGCCGCATCGCCATGCGCGAAAGTGGCGAACATAAAGTTTCGCTCGATCAAGTAATTCGCACCATGTATCAAACGGGGCTCGACATGCAGTCGCGTTATAAAGAAACTTCTCTCGCGGGCTTGGCTCTAAACATAATCGAGTGCTGACCTATTTCTATCGCAACGATTGCAGAGTCTTTTTTGCACAACTACTTTCGCAGTTTCAGGATTTGTTCCGATGAGCGTCATTCACCTGGTCACTACCGGCGGCACAATCGAAAAAGTCTACTCCGAACAGACCGGCTCGGTGGCCAATGTCGGCAGCAAGATTGACCGTTATTTGCGATTGCTGCGCCTGCCGGACGTGGAAGTAATCGTCGTGCCGCTGCTGAACAAAGATAGTCTGGAAATGACCGATCCTGACCGCGCATTCATTCTCGAAACAATACAGAAATTGTTGCGATCTCCGGAAAGATCTCCAGTTGTGATTACGCATGGTACCGACACGATGGTGCAAACTGGCCTGTACCTGCAAGAAGCCCTGCCAAAGCTAGAGTTCCCAATTGTGTTAACCGGCGCCATGACCCCCTTGGGTTTTGAAGGCAGCGACGGCCTACAGAACATGACCGAGAGCCTCTTCGCCGCACGCACTCTCTCGCCGGGGATATACGTCGTCATGCATGGCCATGCCTTCCCGGTTTCCAAAGTCCGCAAAGACCGCGATCTGTCGCGGTTTGTTTGGACAGATAGCTCCTCAAATCGGTAGCCGCAACGCAGAACATGACTATGGAACAGTCACCATTTTCGTTTTCGGAGCCATGGAAAGAACCAATTTCTGGCCAAGCGGAGGCCCTCCTCCTTGAAATACGAATCGAACTCTCTCCGGCCATCCATATGCATGGCGCGAATCTCAAAGCTATTGCACACTCCGTTTAGGCTTATGATGTGTTGTTTCAGATAGATGCCAGCCTGTCTATTTCGGCTTACGATAGCCGCATCGCAGGAGGATAATTGCACTTCTACACAAAAGAAGACTGCGAAACATGGTTATCGGAAAAACAAAGACAGAAGCCGGACTTGGTTCCCGATGTCCGAGTCGAACGAATCGGATACCCCACCTCACCGTATCAGTGTTTTTATTTTGCCCACTTCGTCGCTTCTGAATTGACATATCGCAGGCCAACCCTGCTTTTTATTACTGAGTGGGGCATTTGGTCGAGCAGCGAGAATTGGCATTTGTATTACAAGCTACGTCGGACGTATAGCGACAATCGGCAGCTTCACGAAGCGCCAGGGCACCTATTCCTGGAACACGAAGCGGAAGACCTCGCGTCGTTCCTGCAACTGTCCATGCTGAACGGCTGGGGAGGCTACGTTTTGACAGAAGCTAACTACGTAAACGCGTTTTTCAGCCACGACGAATATGCCGACTTCTTCAGCAACAATCATACAAATCTAGCCGACATCCGCAATGCACTTGGTCCAAGTCAACCAACGGCGGATGGCACGACGAGAGCCTAACTCTTGATTTGTCGCATTAATCAGATGGGATGAGAAGGCCCTGAGAATCACTGGGTCCCAGTTACCATCTACCGCACACCTGAACATCGGAGCAGTGTGCGGTAGGAATAGAAATCAGTAGCATGATGCCGAAGAGACCGAACTTGTCCGAAGTGCGTTTGCTTCTATGAGGCAGTCACGGCCTTGAGAATAAACAATCTCTGTCTGTGCGTTTTGCTGGCGTGTTTCTTTACCCAAACCACTAACACTAGCCCCCGGGTGGTTAGGAGTTCGACGGCGCAGCGATGTGGCGTTGACTCGGAAAAATTGGCGACACGAATCTTCGCCAACTCGGATGGCAAACATGGCTGGCACGAGTATCCAAACGTAAAAGAAGTTCCTGAACTAGTCCTCGGATTTGGCCAGTTCGCCAAGTTCTGGACAGGAACGCATGGCACGGTGTTAATCAGATTGGAAGAACACGGTGAAGATTTCGCTGCTCATTCTGACTACTGCTTCGACAAGGATGGACACCTCGTGGCTCTGAAATTCGAGCTGCGGACGGCATGGGGTTGGGGTTATCGGGAAGAAGGAGCTGTGACGAACGATGAACTGACTCCGCAGATCAGCCGGAACGTTACCCTGGCTAGGTTTTGGCCGCGTCAGCTAAACAGATCGGTTCTTCAGGGGAAATATTGGCGGATCACCTGATTAGATGGTGTTGCATCTACCGTCTGAACCGGCACCTCTTGACGGGCGAGGTCGGCTTATCGTGCCGATCGAGAATGATGAGGCTTCGACGGATAGCACTAGATTGGGGATGGTTCCGCGAAAACTCAGCAGCACTCCATCGCAATATCCTTGTTGATTAAAAGTGAGCCATCCCCAACCAAACGGCTCTTTGATGAAAGCTACCCAAGGCTCTTTGTCACTGACGTCGTGTGCGGGCGGTCTGCCGGACGGGTTTGTCACCGACAATTCAACGCTATCATCCTCAGCGTTCGCGGCGACCGTGAGTGCGTTCCTCTCGAATGTGAAGACAATCCCAGTCAAGCAACCGTCTTCGTAAACCTCCGCAACAGAAGTCAAAGGCTGGCCGTCGATGGCATGGAATGCCTCAAGTACAGGTCCCAGTGCGATTCCTGCTGTGATTTTTGCGCTGTTCAGTGTCATTCACGCGCTCCTGTGGGCAGCATTCTACAATGTCCGTGGTCAACTCCCGATCATCGCCTTATCGGAAATGTGCTTTTCGCGCCGATCCACTTGACGATTACCGCAGCGTTAGTCAGGAGCTGACTGTTCGATTTTCTGGCCTTGAAGGTGGAAGAGGACGCAGTCGCGATAACCGGGCAATGTTACACTTCAGCCGAGCCTGGTGAGCTCCGGAGCAGAATTGCTGATGTCCGTCAGCTTCTCGCAGCGATGGTCTATCTGTTTGGAATCGTCTTCTTCGTTGGTTAGCGAGGAGCTTTTTGGACGCCGGAAAACAGCCGGCCAGTTGCAATGTTAGTTTTGTAAATTTTATTCATATTTTTCGCTTTCGCCGCCAATGCATTCGTTATCTTTCTGGTCTTGCATTTGATGACGTGGTTCGTGTCAGGTCGTTTGAAAGCGTTTGTACTACGGCGGAACGGTTCTTACCTAGAATAGAATCATTTCCCTAAGTGCAGAGTAGTTCTATATTACGTCGGCTTACACGTGCGGCAAAGCGCCCCTCATCGCACTGCGGGACTCGATACTTTCGTTCACCGTCCATTTGGCGGTTCGGGTCGATAGATTCCTGTTCCAACTCCAGCAGTGGACCGTCCTCATGCTCAATTTTGTACGTGAGCTCCGTGACGCCGCCTTGTAACGCGCGCGCCCTTGCCGAGCAGGTATTTAAAAAAGTTGCTGCACCGACATCACGTTGCCACCAGGTGGATGGAGACCGGAAACGATCTCTACGATCTCAAGGAAATCATGGAACACAGTTCCATTTGGCAGACCGAGAAACATGCCCGCCATAAACCAAGCAGGTTGGCGGCGGCATTTCAAAGGTTGAACCAACTCGGAAACGGAAGTATCACAGAAAGTGATACAACAGCTTTTGCGGCTCCTACCGTGGAATCCCAAAACATCCACTAAGCAGCACAAAACAAATGGTGCCCGGGGGGGGACTCGAACCCCCATGAGGTAAAACCCCGGAGGATTTTAAGTCCTCAGCGTCTGCCATTCCGCCACCCGGGCTAAAGGCAGTAATGAAAAAATAACACGTAGAGCCGTCCTGCTCAAAGCAGAGACAGCCGCACAAGGTGGACGTCGCGCCTCTCTCGGCTTTATCTGTACAGCACCGCGCTGTGGCAAGTCGCTGTTCAGGGTTCCTCTTAGCGCCTAACATTGAAGCAACCAAAGCCTTGATGAGGCGATCGGATCTGAAAATCAGAGGTGTGTCGTTTTCCTATGGCAACGCCAGTTCATTCCCAGCGCACGTTTTTCAAAGGCGTAATTCTGTCCATCGCGTTTGCGTCGCTGGTATCGCTAGCGCTGGCGTATACGCGCGCAGGTGAGTGGCTGGAAAACGGGACACTGGATGCGCGAGCGCGCTGGGCCGCCCAACCCGCCCAAGCAGACCCACGCATCGTCATCATTGATATTGATAATGCGAGTCTGGACGTGCTGCAGGACAAGCTGGGCCGCTGGCCTTGGCCGCGCCGGGTGTGGACGGAAGTGACACGCTATGTCAATCGCGGCACGCCCCGCGTGATCATATTCGACGCCGTATTTGGCGGAGTGGAAAACGAAGCGTCGGACACCGAATTTGCCAACGTGATTCGTAGTTCGGGCAAAGTGGTGCTGGGCTATTCATTTCTCTCCACCAAGCTGAACAGTGATGCGCAAAACATCTCTGAAGACCAGGGAGCCGTGGCGCTCGCGCATTCTTCAAGCGATGGATTGGGAGTAGAACTGCAGCCTGAGGAGTATAAGTCGCACTTCCCTCTTCCTCTGCTGGCAAATGCAGCCGCGGGACTTGGCTCTGTCATCTCCACTCCGGATGGCGACGCAACCATTCGCCGCGCCGCGCTGCTAATTTCGCATGGAGGGCAAAAGTACGATTCGCTTGCGGCGCGGGCCGTGCAGGTCGCATCACCAGACGCCAGGCTGCAATGGCACAAGAAAAATGGACTGTTTGATTCTAATTATGTTTTGCGCAACGGCAAGCGGCTGCCCCTGGATGCACAGGGTCGGATGCTACTGCTGTGGCACGGAGATTCCAAACAGACATATCGCCGGCTGCCCATATGGGAAGTGATTTGTTCCATTTATAAGGAGCAATGCCCAAACGCCGAGCATTTTTATCCTCCTGAATATTTCCGGGACAAACTGGTCCTGGTGGGTGCCAGCGCGATGGCCAGTTATGAAGCGCGCCCCACGCCGATGGATCCGCAGGCACCGGGAATTTTTGTGCAGGCAACGGCCATCGACAACTTGCTCAACGGAAAAACGATTCGTGAATCCCCGCTGTGGCTCGTTATCCTAACTGTATTTTTCCTGTGTATCGCGGGCGGTACACTGCATTACCGGCTGGCTTCGCTCAGTTACGGCTCAGGAATATTGCTCCTCTTGCTCGCACTTTATCTTGCAGGCGCGTTCGTCGCATATCGTGGCGTGCATTTTGCCATGGCAATCGTAGCACCATGTTTTGGCCTAGTGCTGTCCTTCAGCGGTGCTGCCGCGGCGCGTTATGTCACCACCGGCCGGGAACTGCGCCAGACGCGCGGCGTTCTGGATCGCTACGTTGCACCCCAACTTGTCGATTACGTGATGGCCAATCTGGACAATTTTCATTTGAACGGCGACAAGCGCGAGCTGACCATCCTGATTTCCGACGTACGCAATTTCACGACGATGACAGAAAAATCCGAGCCGATGGAACTCATCTCCCTGCTCGACGATTACCTTTCGGCCATGACGGAAATCATTTTTCGCCACAATGGCATCGTCGACAAATTTATTGGTGATGGAATCTTGGCGTATTGGGGTGCCTTCACTCCGGAAAGCAATCACGCCGAGCATGCCGCTCAGGCGGCACTGGAAATGATCGAGCGCGTAAAAGACCTCAACATGCAGTGGGCCAAAGAAGGCAAGGGTCCCATCGCCATTGGGGTTGGAATCAATACGGGAACGGTGATTTTCGGAAATATCGGCCGCGGCAAGAAAATTGAATTTACCGTGATCGGTGACGCCGTAAATCTTGCCGCCCGCCTCGAAGGTCTGAACAAGGAATTTCAAACTTCCATCGTGATCGGCGAATCGACCCGCGAACGTCTTGGAACAAAAGCCGAAGTGCGGCCTCTCGGTGGAGTTAAGGTCAAAGGCAAGACAATTGAGACTTCGGTCTTTGAGTTAGTGAAATGGAACACAGCTGCGGCGGGCGGAGCAGAAGTTGCAAAAATTTCCGACGTGCCTTCGCCTGGCTAAAAGTTCTCAGGAGAATATTGGCAATGAAGAACGCAAAAACAAGACTCATCGTATTCAGCGTCACGATTTTTCTGATGGGCACTGGCTCCGCGCTGGCAATTTTCCAGCAACCCGCCGGAAACCAACAGAGCCAGCCGGGGCAGCAGCAGGGCCAAACGGATGAACAAAAAAAGAAACAGGGCAAAGACAACCAGGATCCGAATCATCCGCCTGCCAAACCTCCAAACGACGACAGCAAACCCGCGCCACTGTTTGGCGGCACAGTCAACTTGAAATCTTCACGGCAAACGAAAGACAGCGCTTCACTCGGTTTCAACGGAGTGGATCCCAACGGCCAGGTAGCAAAGAGCTTCCTCACCGCGTCACCGACCGGCGCAGATGCCGCTAAGGCCCAAACCGTCGCAAGTTACAAAGTCGACCCAGCCGAACTAAACAAGTTTATCCAAGATGGCAGTCTGAACCCCAACGCGGCGCCGCAGAAATCGGATAACTAGGAGCTTCCATGCGCACACTAAAATTTACTTTCCTTTTGCTCGTATCTGGAATTGTTTCTTATTCTGCTCACGCACAGCTAGGCGACGCTATCCGCAAAGCACAAAATAACGCGTCAAAAGCCAAGCGGGTCGCCAACATTTACACGCCTTGGTCTGCCGAACAGGAACGCGTGATTGGCGAAGCCTCGGCAGCAAAACTCATTAACATCTTCGGCCTCTATGAAAACCAGGACATGGTCAAGTACGTAAATCTCGTGGGAGGAACGGTGGCTCGCCAAGCAGGGCGCAACGTCCCATATCACTTCGCGATTCTAGACACTGAAGTCGTCACCGCAGTCTCTCTGCCTGGCGGATTCGTTTTTATCACGCGCGGCGCCCTGGCAAATATTCACAGCGAGTCCGAACTCGCCGGCACCCTCGCGCACGAAGTGGCCCACATCGACCGCCGCCATCTGGAAAAGGAAATTCGCTCGCAGAAAGCCTCACAATTTGCAAAGGAGGAGACGGTATCTCGAATTCCGCAGGGCGCAGAACTTGTGAACCTCTCCGGAGAGGTGATCAGGAACGCGTTGACACTGCAGGTGAGTCGCGACAAAGAGACCGAAGCCGACCAGGTAGGATTGGATTTCTCAGCCAAGGCTGGTTACGACGCCGCGGGGCTAAGAAATTTTCTGCAGTTTCTCTCGCAAGTTCCGGCCAGCGGCGAAAATCGGAAGCAGTTGGGCTTGTGGGGCAGCACCCATCCTCCATTCAATGAACGGGTAGCGACGCTCAACAGCCTGCTCGCGAAATATCCGAACAACGGTCAACTGCTACAGGATCGCTACAGCTGGTACGTCAATCCGCTGAATTTCTCAAAAGCAATTCAGGCGACCGCCGCGGCCGCGCCCACAAGAGCGCCCTCGGCCGGAGGCGCTGAACTCGACGGAATCGTCAGCGGAGGTATGATTGTTCTGCAAAGCGGGCGCCTCGCCGAAGGCACAAAAGTAAAAATTCGCGTGGTTGAATAGGAGCTCCCAGCAAAACTGCCGCAGAAACCGGGCTGAACGGCCCGGCCCGCTCCAAGTTACAACTGGTAATATTCTGTCGTTGGATTTTGTGCTATACAAACAGTCGGGAAACCCTCTCAACAGAACTGAACGCTGCTTCGTGCATCTGAAAAGAAGCCATTAAGCGAACAGATTCATTTTGTCGTAAAATCAATGACGCCGTTCTGCAACACGGCGCATCTAAAACCTGACCGATCCCCGCGGGCGCCTCCACCCCGCCATTGGAGCCGACGTGAGTCAGTCGAATCTCGACCTTCTGAGCATCAACACCATCCGTACTCTGGCAATAGACGCCGTACAAAAGGCAAATTCCGGGCACCCTGGCGCACCTATGGGTCTGGCGCCCGTGGTGTATGCGCTTTGGCAAAACTATCTGCGCTATGATCCAGCCAGTCCCATCTGGCCCAACCGTGATCGTTTCGTGCTCTCTGCGGGCCATGCTTCCATGCTTCTGTACGCCACGCTGCACCTTGCCGGCGTCAAAGAAGTGAAGGACGGAAAAGTTCTCGGCACACCTGCTGTTTCGATGGATGACATCAAGAAATTCCGTCAGCTCGATAGCAAGACGCCCGGCCACCCTGAATCCCACATGACTTCCGGTGTTGAGACCACGACGGGCCCGTTGGGTCAAGGCGCAGGCAATAGCGTAGGCATGGCGATTGCCAGCAAGTGGCTGGCGGCGAACTACAACAAACCCGGATTCGAGTTGTTTGATTTCAATACCTATGCGGTTTGCGGTGACGGCGACATGATGGAAGGCGTCTGCTGTGAAGCGGCTTCGCTTGCCGGACATCTGAAACTCTCGAATCTCTGCTGGATCTACGACAACAATCACGTCACGCTCGATGGCCCCGCAGATTGGTCCTTCAACGAAGATGTGATGACGCGCTTTAGCGCCTATGGATGGAACGTGACGCGCGTTAGCGATGCAAATGACCTCACAATGCTAGGCCACGGCTACGATACATTCCTGAAAACGAAAGACCGCCCAACACTCATCGTTGTCGACAGCCACATCGGCTATGGCTCACCGCACAAGCAAGATTCCTATGAGGCCCACGGCGAGCCGCTGGGCGAGGCCGAAGTCAAATTGGTAAAAAAAGCCTATGACTGGCCGGAAGATGCAAAATTTTTGGTTCCGGATGGCGTATACGACCAATTCAAAAACGGTATTGGTAAACGCGGCGCCGCGGCGCACTCCGCATGGGTTGCGAAATACGCGGACTACAAAAAGCAATTCCCCGAACTGGCGGATCAACTCGAACGCATGCAGGCTGGCAAGCTGCCCGATGGCTGGGATAAGAATTTGCCGTCATTCCCTGCCGATGCCAAAGGGATGGCCACGCGCGAGAGTTCCGGCAAGACACTCAACGCGCTCGCGGCCAATATTCCCTGGCTCATCGGCGGTTCGGCGGACCTCGCAAAATCCAACAAAACAAATTTGACGTTCGAAGGCGCTGGTGATTTCTTCCCCGATGCTTACAAAGGACGCAACATTCACTTCGGCGTACGCGAACACGCCATGGGCGCCATCGTCAATGGCATGACGCTTTCCAAACTACGGGCCTTCAGTGCCACCTTTTTTAACTTCAGCGATTACATGCGGCCGGCGATGCGCCTGGGCGCCTTAATGGGAATTCCAGTCGCCTACATTTTTACGCACGATTCTATCGGCGTCGGCGAAGACGGGCCGACCCATGAGCCGGTCGAGCAACTCGCCGCGTACCGGGCAATGCCGAATATGATGGTCTTTCGTCCAGGCGATGCCAACGAAGTCGTCGAAGCCTACAAGTTTGTCATGCAGCACACGCACGGTCCTGCCACGCTGGTCTTCTCGCGCCAGGCCATGCCCACACTCGATCGCACAAAGTATGCTCCCGCCAGTGGTGTTGCAAAGGGCGCTTATGTGCTAGGCGACGCTCCCGGCGGAAAGCCTGAGGTAATCTTGATGGGCACCGGTAGCGAACTGGGCCTGTGTGTTTCCGCTTACGAGAAACTGACCTCTGATGGCGTAAAAGCGCGCGTTGTCAGCATGCCCTCCTGGGATCTTTTCGAAAAACAGGACGCTGCGTACAGGGAAAGTGTGCTTCCCGCTAGTGTGACCGCACGCGTCTCCGTGGAGATGCAAGCAACCTTCGGCTGGGATCGCTACGTCGGCCCCAAGGGAAAGAGCATCGGAATGCATTCGTTCGGTTCTTCGGCTCCACTGAAGGACTTGCTGAAAAAATTTGGATTCGAATTGGATAATGTTCTGGCTGCCGTCAAGGAAGTAATGGGAAAGTAGCTCCTCGATGAAAATCGTAATTGGCTCAGATCACGCGGGCTTTGCTCTGAAAGTCGCAGTTGGCGACCTTCTTCGCTCCTTGGGCCAGGAAGTCCTGGACGTCGGTGCATTCAACGAAAACCCTTCCGACTACCCAGACTACGCCGAAGCCGTGGGCCGCGCCGTTGTCGATGGCAAAGCCGAACGCGGCGTCCTGATCTGCGGCAGTGGAGTAGGCGCCAGCGTCGCCGCCAATAAGGTTTCCGGGGTTCGCGCCGCCGTCTGCCACGACTTCTATTCCGCCCATCAGGGTGTCGAGCACGACGACATGAACGTACTCGTTCTCGGCTCGCGCGTTATAGGCGTCGCGCTGGCTCTGGACTTGGTACGAGCGTATTTGAACGGCAAATTCACAAACGAAGAGCGCCACGTTCGGCGGCTCGGTAAAGTGAAAGTTCTCGAAGCAAAGTATGCGGCGGGCGCCAGTGCGGCGGGGTCAAAGAAGTAACATGGACCGTCCTGTAGCATCAATCTAGGTGGGCCAGGAACGGCGCTCTCGCTCTCAGGCGTACAATAGAATTTAGATGACTTTTGAAAAGTGAAGGAGAATCACAATGACAACGACAAGCACGATTCCCAATGCGGGAGCAGGACAAGGCACGAATCCCGTGAAAGGCTTGCTGGCCTACGGCCAGTCCCCTTGGCTCGACTTTATCCAACGTAATATCCTCTTGAACGGCGAGTTGAAGCGCCTGATTGCGGAAGACGGCCTGAGCGGGATGACTTCCAATCCTGCCATTTTTGAAAAGGCTATCGGCGGCGGCAGCACCGACTACAACGATATTCTCTCCTCTCCGGAAGCGAAGACTCTTGACGCCAAGGGTCTGTACGAAAAAATTGCAATTCGCGACGTGCAGGACGCAACGGATATGTTCAGAGCGGTTTACGACAAGTCAAAGCGCTACGACGGCTACGTAAGCCTGGAAGTCTCGCCAACCCTCGCGAACAATACGAAAGACACGATTGAGGAAGCACGCCGCCTCTGGAAGACCGTCAACCGCGAAAACTTGATGGTCAAAGTTCCGGCCACTCCAGAAGGCATTCCGGCCATTCGCCAACTAATTGAAGACGGAATCAATATCAATATCACGCTGCTCTTTGCGCAATCGGCCTATGAAAAGGTCGCAGAAGCGTTCATAGCGGGCCTGGAGGCCCGCGCCGCAAAAGGAGAAGACGTCAGCAAAATCGCCAGCGTTGCCAGCTTCTTCGTCAGCCGAATCGACACCCTCATTGACGGCAAGCTCGACGAAAAACTGAAAACGGCGACCGACCCGGCGCAAAGTAGTCTTTTCACCAGCCTGCAAGGCAAAGTAGCCATCGCCAACGCCAAACTCACCTATCGCAAGTATCAGGAAATCTGCGCTTCGGCTCGCTGGAAAGCCCTTGCCGCAAAGGGCGCGCAGACGCAGCGTTTGCTGTGGGCCAGCACCAGCACGAAAAACAAAAAATATCGCGACGTAGTCTATGTCGAAGAACTAATCGGCAAGGACACAGTTGACACCATTCCACCGGCCACCTTCGACGCCTTCCGCGATCACGGCAAGCTCCGCAACAGTCTTGTTGAAAATGTCGAAGCCGCCCAAAAGACCATGGATGACCTGGCCAAAGCCGGAATTTCCATGAAAGAAGTTACCGAAAAACTGGTGATCGACGGAGTGAAACTCTTTGCCGACGCGTTTGTAAAACTGCTCGACGCCACAGGCAAGAGTGCGGGAGTGAAAGCGTGAGCGTAAACGCCCAGACCTACAAGCTCCCGGAGAAGCTGGCAGCGTCAGTCACTGCTGCTCTTGAAGACTGGAGGAAAAACGACAAACTGAAGCGGCTGTGGGCCAAAGACGCGTCGGTGTGGACTGCCAGCGACGAAGACAAATGGCTCGGCTGGCTCACTATCAGCGAAGAGCAAATCGCCAACGTCAATGTGCTGAAGGAAATTGCCGCGGATATCAAGAAAGCCGGTTTCAAACACGCCCTGCTTCTGGGCATGGGCGGCTCCAGTTTGTGCCCGGAAGTTTTGCGCCTCACCTTTGGCACAATCACTGGCTTTCCAGAACTCCACGTTCTTGATTCCACCGACCCCGCGCAAATCAAAGCCATCGAGTCGAAAGTCGACCTCAACAGCACCATCTGCATCGTCTCCAGCAAATCCGGCAGCACCCTCGAACCAAACATTTACAAGCAATATTTCTTTGAGCGCGTCAAGGAAAAAGTCGGCGCATCGGAAGTCGGCAATCGGTTCATCGCGATCACCGATCCCAATTCCAAAATGCAGCACGTCGCCGAATCCGACAAGTTCCGCAAGATTTTCTACGGCCTTTCCAGCATCGGCGGCCGCTACTCCGCACTCTCCAATTTTGGGATGGTTCCCGGCGCAATCATGGGCATCGATATTCCAAAATTCCTGAATAACACACTGGAAATGGTCAAGGCCTGTGGCGCGGGCGCCACCGTGGACGCCAATCCCGGCGTAATTCTCGGCGCGATCATGGGCGCTGCCGCCGTGCAAGGACGCGACAAGCTGACCATCGTCGCCTCCCCCGCCATTTTTGATCTGGGCGCATGGCTCGAGCAATTGCTCGCGGAATCCACCGGCAAAGTCGGCAAAGGAATCATTCCTGTCGACCTGGAGCACCTCGCAAAACCAGAGCTTTACGGCAACGATCGCGTATTCGCCTACCTGCGGCTCAGTTCCGCCCCCGACCCCGCACAGGATGCGGCGATCGACACTCTGGAAAAAGCCGGTCAACCCGTTGTTCGCATCTCACTGCCCGATATCTACAATCTCGGCCAGGAATTCTTCCGCTGGGAAATCGCTACGGCCGTCGCGGGTTCCATCATTGGTATCGATGCCTTCAATCAGCCTGATGTCGAAGCCAGCAAAATCGCCACAAAAAAGCTCACCAGCGAGTACGAAGCCAACGGCAAGCTTCCTCCGGAATCACCGTTCTTTGAAGGCAATGGGGTGACGCTTTACGCCGATGAAAAAAATGCCGCAGCTCTGAAAGGCGGCAACTCGCTCACTGAAGTTCTCAAGACGCATCTGAATCGTGCAGGCGCAGGCGACTACTTCGCGGTCCTAGGCTACATTCAAATGAACCAACAGCACCAAGCAGCGCTGCAAGCGATTCGTCACGCCGTTCGCGACACCAAAAAAGTCGCCACCGTTCTCGGCTTTGGCCCGCGCTTCCTGCATTCTACAGGTCAAGCCTACAAGGGCGGTCCCAACAGCGGAGTGTTCCTTCAGATTACCTGCGATGACGCTGTCGATCTGCCGGTTCCGAACCAAAAGTACACGTTCGGCGTCGTAAAAGCCGCGCAGGCCCGTGGTGACTTTGCGGTTCTAGCCGAACGCGGACGTCGCGCCTTGCGTGTGCACCTTGGCAAGGATGTTGACGCTGGCCTGGTGGTACTGACGCGGGCCATCGCTGGGGCTCTCGCGTAATCACGCGCCACAATTTTAAATCAATTGCACAGGAGCGGACACGATGCAACTCGGCATGATCGGACTCGGAAGAATGGGCGCCAACATGGTGCGCCGCCTCATTAAAAACGGCCATAACTGCGTAGCGTACGACCGCAGCCCCGAATCCGTAAAGCAACTCGTCGGCGACGGCGCAACCGGGGCCAACACGCTCGATGAACTCGTGCAAAAACTCCAGAAACCTCGCGCTATCTGGCTCATGGTTCCCGCCGCGGTGGTCGACGCAACTCTCCACGAACTGGTTGGTAAACTCGACGTCGGCGACGTCATCATCGATGGCGGCAACTCCTACTACATCGACGACATTCGCCGCTCCAAGGAACTTTCCGGAAAGGGCATTCATTACTGCGATGTTGGCACCAGCGGTGGAGTTTGGGGACTTGAACGCGGTTACTGCCAGATGATCGGCGGCGAAAATGAAATCGTGAAGCACCTTGACCCTATTTTCAAAACGCTCGCGCCAGGCCGCGGCAATGTGGATCGCACCCCGGGCCGCGAAAAGGCCGGTGGCACCGCCGAAGAAGGCTACCTGCACTGCGGACCTTCTGGAGCGGGCCATTTCGTAAAGATGGTTCACAACGGTATCGAATACGGGTTGATGGCTGCCTACGCCGAGGGCCTCAACGTCCTCAAGCATGCCAACGCCGGAAAATCGCACCGCGAAACGGACGCGGAAACCACGCCGCTTCGCAATCCCGAGCATTATCAATACGACTTCAATCTCGCGGACATCACCGAAGTCTGGCGCCGCGGCAGCGTGGTCGCTTCCTGGCTGCTGGATCTCACCGCCATTTCCCTGCTGGAACAGCCGACCTTAGAACGTTTCTCGGGGCGAGTTTCTGACTCTGGGGAAGGCCGTTGGACCATTCTCGCCGCTATCGAATCGACGACGCCCACGCCCGTTCTTAGTGCCGCTCTGCATCAGCGCTTCACATCGCGCGGCGAGGACGAATTCGCGGCCAAGGTCTTGTCTGCGATGCGTTTCCAGTTCGGCGGACACGTCGAGAAGAAATCTGGCCACTAGAAAGTTCGCGGATGCTGGACCATCCGCAGACAAGGGAACTTCTTCATGAGCTCGAATAACACGGATCACATCAGTCCGGTTGCCTCTCCGTGCGTCATGGTCATCTTCGGGGCTAGCGGGGACCTCACCAAGCGCAAGCTCATTCCTGCGCTCTGCAATCTCGCTCAGGAAAACCTGCTTTCCAAGCAGTTCGCCATTGTTGGTTTTGCCGCCAATGATTTCACCACCGAATCTTTTCGCAAGCATTTGAGCGAAGAACTTCCCAAATATTCCGCTTTCCCAGTCGACATGACTTGCTGGGACTGGTTTTCACAGCGTATTTACTACGTCAAAGGCGATTTTCAGGATGCGGAAGCGTACAAGCGTCTGCAGCAGCAAATTGAGGTAGCCGACAAGGAACACAGCGCTCTGGGTAACAAGTTCTTCTACCTGGCCGTTGCTCCGCGCTTCTTCTCTCCTATCGCCAAGCAACTCGGCGAAGCCGGCATGACCAAAGAGGAGGGAGAAAAGTGGGTCCGCGTCATCGTGGAAAAGCCTTTTGGCCACGATCTCGATTCCGCCAGACAGCTCAACGTTGACCTCAAGCAATATTTCACAGAAAAGCAGATCTATCGCATCGACCACTATCTCGGCAAAGAAACCGTCCAGAACGTGATGGTCTTCCGTTTTTCAAATAACATCATCGAACCCTTGTGGAATCGAAATTACGTGGACCACGTGCAAATCACCGCATCTGAAACCGTCGGCGTTGAACATCGCGGTGGCTTTTACGAGACCGCCGGCGCACTCCGCGACATGGTCCCCAATCATCTCTTCCAGCTACTCACCATGACCGCGATGGAGCCGCCCATCTCCTTCGATGCGGACGAAGTTCGCAACAAACAAGCCGAAGTTCTCCACGCCATTCAGCCGCTCAGCCATGAGGACGTTCTCACCAACATGGTTCGCGGCCAGTACGGACCCGGCACCATAAGCAAGGAACGTGTCGTCGGCTATCGCAGCGAGCCCGACGTTGCGCCCAATTCTAACACCGAGACTTTCGTTGCCTTGAAGCTGCAGATCGATAACTGGCGCTGGGCTGGAGTGCCCTTCTATCTCCGCACCGGCAAACGTGTCGCGCAACGCGCCACAGAAATCGTCATCCAATTTCGCCGTACGCCCTTTGTCCTGTTCCGCAATACCGCCGTAAAAAATCTCGAAACCAATCGCCTCGTCATTCACATTCAGCCGGACGAAGGAATCTCGCTCAGCTTCGGCGCCAAAGTCCCCGGCTCCCTCATGAAACTGGGCTTGGTCAACATGGATTTCGACTACGCCTCCTACTTCGGCGTGGAGCACAGCACCGGGTACGAACGTCTCCTCCGCGATTGCATGGCGGGCGATGCCACCCTGTTCCAGCGCGCCGACATGGTCGAGGCCGGCTGGAACGTCATTCAACCCATCCTCGATGTGTGGCGCGCACTTCCCGCTCGCGGCTTCCCCAATTATGCTTCCGGTTCCTGGGGACCCGTCGAAGCCGAAGAGCTGCTTGAACGCGACGGGCGCTCCTGGCGCCGTATCGGCGAAGAAGATATCGACGGCCTGCCCAAAGTTCCAATAACCCATCCCGTGGGAATCATCACCTGATGTCTGAAAATTCTCAACGCGAAATTCGCATTCTGAAAGACGCCGCCGCGGTCGCCTGGCGCTCGGCAGAAATTTTTGCCTCCGCGGCCAGGGAAGCCGTCGCAAAAAAAGGCTCCTTCACCGTCGCTCTTTCTGGCGGTTCTACACCTAAGGCGCTTTACGGTTTACTGGTAAACGATCCAGAATTTCGCGCGCAAATTCCCTGGGACAAAACTCTGTTCTACTTCGGCGATGAACGCTCCGTCGGCCCGGATTCCCCCGACAGCAACTACCACATGGCCAACGAAGCCATGCTCGCGAAGGCTCCGATAAAGCCCGAGCAGGTTTTCCGCATCAAAGGCGAAAATCCAGACACCTCCGCAGCAGCCGGCGAATACGAGAAAATCATCCGTGCCTCGTTCGGGCTAAAGGAAGGCGAATTTCCCCGGTTCGATTTACTGCTCGCCGGCATGGGCGATGAAGGCCACACCCTCTCACTTTTTCCAGGAACAAAAGCTCTCCATGTCAATGATCGCATCGCCACGCGCAACTGGGTGGGCAAACTCTATACCGAGCGCATCACTCTGACCGCTCCCGCCGCCGCCAACTCCGTACAAGTCCTTTTCATGGTCACCAAATCCGACAAGGCCTGCGCCCTGAAGGCCGTTCTTGAAGGCCCTTACGAACCCGAGCAACTGCCATCCCAGCTTCTGCAACCAAAACACGGTAAACTGGTTTGGTTGATCGATGCCGAAGCCGGCAAAATGCTGACAACAGGAATTCGCGAATAACCAGATTCTTCACACTTAAATGAGGAGAAGCAATGGCAACGAGTGTAAGTACAGGAAAAATCGAACAATATCTCGGCGCAAAAGCCGATTCCCTGCTGGGATTTAAGTCGCCCAAAATCGCCAAGGAGCGTCTGCACGTTCCTGGGCCTGATTTTGTGGATCGCATCTACGCCGCCAGCGACCGCAACGTTCGCGTGCTCACCAATCTGCAGCGCATGTTTGGCCACGGCCGCCTGCGCAACACCGGCTATCTCTCCATCCTCCCCGTCGACCAGGGCATCGAACACTCCGCCGGCGCCAGCTTCGCAAAAAACCCCGACTATTTCGATTCCGAAAATATCGTCAAGCTCGCCATCGAGGGTGACTGCAACGCCGTGGCCTCCACTTTCGGCGTTCTCGGCTCCGTCGCCCGGAAATACGCGCACAAAATTCCATTCATCGTGAAAATCAATCACAACGAACTGCTCACCTTCCCCAACAAAGCCGACCAGGTTCTTTTCGGCACGGTTCAGCAAGCCTACGATATGGGTGCCGCCGCCGTCGGCGCCACAATTTATTTCGGCTCCGACCAGAGTGGCCGCCAAATCATCGAAATCAGCCAGGCTTTCGCAAAGGCTCACGAACTCGGCCTAGCCACCGTTCTCTGGTGCTATCTCCGTAACAACGCTTTCAAGAAAGACAAGGACTTTCACGTCTCCGCCGATCTTACCGGCCAGGCCAATCATCTTGGCGTCACCATTGAAGCCGACATCATCAAGCAAAAGCTTCCGGAAAATAATGGCGGCTACGCGGCTCTCAACATGGGCGATTCGAGCTACGGCAAATTTGACAAGCGCATTTACACCGACCTGGCGAGCGATCACCCCATCGACCTCTGTCGCTATCAGGTCGCCAACTGCTATATGGGCCGCGCAGGGCTCATCAACAGCGGCGGCGCCTCCGGAGCCAACGACTTTGAAGACGCCGTGACCACCGCGGTCATCAACAAGCGCGCTGGCGGCACGGGCCTAATCTCCGGCCGCAAAGCCTTCCAGCGCCCCATGAAAGAAGGCGTCCAGCTCTTAAACGCCATCCAGGATGTTTATCTGGCTCCTGAAATCACTGTCGCCTAGTATCTTCCTGTCAAACAAAAATGGCGCAGCCCACGGTTGCGCCATTTTTGTTTTCCTATCCCACATTGAACGGTCAGCGGAATTGCAGGAAATTGCGCGCGTCTGATCGCGGAAGAATGAGTTCTTGCCAGTATCCCGGCCCCCCCGCAGCAATCTCCTGTCCCGCTTGAGTGCTATATTGCTCTTCGTATTCGTTGCGCCGGTTTTCATCAACAAATCGCAGCGCTCTGTTACGTGCTTGGAGTCTTAGCGAACGATGTCCTTCCCAAAATTACCGCCGGCCATTGGCTGCCTTCTCACCAGTCTCACGCTGCTCATATCGCTCACTGCCGCCACCCGCCTAATTTTTGCCGTTATCGAATCCAAAAAAATTCCCGCCGATCAACTAAGCCGGGCCGTCTTTGAAACCGAGACCGGGAGCATCGCCCGCTCTCTGGCCCAAGGCAAAGGGTTCAGCTCCCCCTATGAACGCGAATCCGGCCCCACCGCCATACTCCCGCCCGTGTACCCGCTCATCGTCGCCGCCATATTCAAAATCTCTGGCATCCGGTCTGCGGCCTCTTTCTACATCCTGGTGGCACTCAACATCGCCTTCGCCGCCCTAACCTGCATTCCAATTTATAAAATAGGTCTGCGTCTAGGCGGCCCCTCAACAGCCTCAATAGCCACCTGGCTATGGGCCCTGTTCCCCAATGGCATCTTCATCCCCTTCGAATGGATTTGGGAAACTTCCCTCGCCGCACTCTTGGCCGCCACGCTGCTATGGGCCACGCTGAGGGTTTCTGAATCTTCAAACCTCCGCGACTTTCTCCTCTACGGCGCGCTTTGGAGTCTAACGTTAATGACCAATCCCGCCCTGGGCGCGGCGCTGCCAATTTTTCTCATCTGGATGACCGTGCACAGCAAAATAAGATTTCCCAAGAATCTCGTCCGCCCCACTCTTGTACTTACAATCGCGCTACTTGGCTGCGTTCCCTGGACGATCAGAAATCTCGCAGTCTTCCACCGCTTCATCCCCTTCCGCTCCGGCTTCGGATTCGAACTCTACATCGGCAACAATGAGAACTATTCTCCGCCCTTGCTCTATCCGCCGCGCGTGTCCTTCGAACGTGAACAACTCCGCTACCTCCACATGGGCGAAGTCCCCTTCATGGACGAAGAAAAACGCAAAGCGGTCGCCTTCATTCGCTCCAATCCAGCCATCTTCGCCAGACTCACACTCAACCGCGCCATCCAGTTCTGGATCGGCCTCACGCGTCCCGCGGACGCCTGGCGCACCTATCCATCCGCCAAAGATCACCTGATCCTCCTAAGCAATCTCCTGGCTCCCCTGCTTGCCGCAGCAGGAGCCGTCATCCTGATCGTCAAGCGCCATCCACTAACCACTCCCCTCCTGGCCCTCTTTGTGGCGTATCCCGCGGTTTACTACATCAGCCACGCCTCGCTCCGCTACCGCCATCCGGTCGACCCCATCCTCTTCCTCCTAGCAGCCTGCGCTCTGACCGAAGTAGGGTCCGCCTTCCGAGGCCGACCGGCACGCCTCAACCAGGCAAACACCAAGTCACCGCTCCCGACGTGAGCCAACGCCAGACGATTCTTCAATAGAATTGAACTGAAGGTGAAACAAACGCGCGGGTTGCGCATCACACTGAGAAGGAAAAACTCCCAGGAGATCGCAGTGGCCAATACACTAGACAGCAAAGTAGCAGCAATCACCGGCGGCAACCAGGGTATCGGTCGCGCCATCGCCGAACGCCTCGCCGAGGAAGGAGCCGACATCGCCTTCTGCTACCGTTCCAACAAAACCGGAGCCGATGAAGTCACCGCAGCAATCCAGTCCAAAGGCCGCAAGGTCGCCGCATTCCAATGCGACGTCGGCGTGGTCGCCGAAGGTCAAAAATTCATCTCCGACGCCGTCGCGCAGCTCGGCAAAGTCGACATTCTCATCAACAACGCCGGTCTCGAACGCCACGCCGATTTCTGGGAGACCACGGAAGCCGACTACGACGTCGTTCTAAACGTAAATCTCAAGGGCGTCTTTTTCATCACGCAGGCCTTCGTCAAACACCGCATGTCCGCAAAATCCGGCGGCAAAATCATCAATATCAGCTCCGTTCACGAAGAGCTGCCTTTCCCGCACTTCACCTCGTACTGCGCCAGCAAAGGCGGCCTGAAAATGCTTACGCGCAATCTGTCGATCGAGCTGGCCCCCTTTGGCATCACCATCAACAACATCGCCCCCGGCGCCATCGAAACTCCCATCAATAAAAAACTCCTGAACGATCCCGCCAAACTCAGCGCGCTCCTCGCCAATATCCCACTCAAGCGCCTCGGGCAACCCGGAGACGTTGCCGCGCTTGCGGCGTTCCTTGCTTCTTCCGGTTCCGACTATTCCACCGGCTCAACCTTCTTCGTCGATGGCGGTCTCACCTGGAACTATCAGGAACAGTAAGCGTCTTCTGCTGACAATCCCTCGATGTTCCTGTTCGGATTGGGCTAAATTGTTGTTGCTACCGTCGGGGGACTTCCGATGAAAGTACCCAAGATGATCGCGGCAGCAGCGAACTGCTTGTTGTTGAGCTGTGCGGCACTCGCACAACCAGAACCTTCCTGCGCAGAGAACTCATTCCATGCGCAACGCCTGCAAGGGCTCGATTGAACTCGCTCGCAGCGCTGGAATGAACGCCGCCACAAATCCTGCCACTCCCAGGACAGCGAGCGACGTCAACGTAATCGTCCAACTGAACGGCTTGGTCCCAAACAACTGGCTCTGCAAAAATCGCCCTGCCCACAATGACAGCGGAATTCCCAGAATTAATCCCACCCCAATCAACCCCAGCGCCCCGCGCATCACGAGCGACAGCACATTCCCTCGGTTTGCGCCCAGCGCCATGCGCAGTCCAATTTCATTCGTCCGCTGCCCCACGTTGTAGGCCGTCACTCCGTACAATCCAATCGACGCCAAGAGCAGCGACAGAATCCCGAACAAGGAAGTCAGCCGCGCAATCAATCTCTGCTGATCGAATTGATGCGCCACCTGCTCGCGCAAGGTCTGAAACTGAAAGATCGGCAGGTTCGGATCGACCACCGCCATCGCCTCGCTCGCGTCTCCGAGCGTCAATCGCGCCCCCGGTTTTAGCTTAATCACAATCTCATACAGGTAGTGCGACCGCACGTCCCCCTGCGTGTAGCGCTCGGTCGGAAATACGTCGTACTGCCCATCGGGAAGAAACATGAAGGCCCCAATCGGCTCCGCCATGTTGTTCGGTGTAACCCGCGCATCTTTGGCTATTCCCACAATTTCATAAAGCCGCGAAGCTCCTATTTCCGATCTACCGATATGTTTTCCCAACGGATCTTCTTTCGGGAAAAACTTCTTCACAAACGCCTCATTCACTACCGCCACGTGCGGAGCCGAATCGACATCCTGTTCTGTAATTTCTCTTCCTCGCAGTATCGGGTTGCCAATCACGCTCAAAAATCGCGGCCCCACTCTGTCAAATCCTGATGCGCTGTCTTCTGTCGGCCCCGGGGCCAAATGCCCATTCACAAAAATGCCGTCATTCCAGCTGTCGCCGCTCAGCGGCGAATAGCTGCACACCGCTGCCATCTCCACTCCCGGCAAGCCCGCGAACACATCGTGCACGCGCTTATAGAGCGTCGACAGCTGCTCGGCCCGGTATCCTGCCAGTTGTGGATCAAAATGGACGCTTACCCGCCGCTCTTGTTCAAATCCAAAGTTTTGATGCTCCAGGTTCCCTAGCGCCAGCGTCAGCAATCCTGAAGCGCACAGCAATGAGAGCGACAGGGCGGCCTGCAACACCACCAGCGTTTTTCTCGGCAGCGATCCGGATTTCCCCGTGGCGCGATTGGCGCCACGCAACGCTTCAATGGGATCCACTCGCGTCGTCATCCACGCCGGAGCAATTCCGAACACCACTCCGGTAAGCAGCGAAACCCCAAAAGCAAACAGCAGCACTTCCATGGAAGGAGCCGCCTCGATGGGTATGGGCGCCATTCCTGCGATGGACGTGAAGGCAAAATGCAAAATCCCTTTCGTGCCGGCATAGGCCACCGCCAGTCCCGCCAGCCCACCAAACAGGCTCAAGACAACGCTTTCCGTCAATGCCTGCCGCACCAGCCGCCCCGGGCTTGCTCCCAACGCAACGCTCAGTGAAATCTGCTGCCGTCTTGCAATTCCTCGCGCCAGCATTAGGTTCGCCACGTTCGCGCACACGATCAGCAGCACAAATCCCGCGACCATCATCAGAATTTTCAGCCAGTCCTCATACTGCTCGCGCATCCTCGTAATTCCCGCTCCCCCTGCACTCAGATAAAAGTTCTGATTTGGCTCATTGGCCCGCGCGTTGTCATCCATGTCCGCCCAATGCAATTTCATCCATTGATGCAGCTCTACCCGCAATTGCGCTTCCAGCGCCGTAGCATTTGTTCCTGGCTTTACGCGTCCGATAATGTCCAGCCAGCCGGCATTTGAGCTTTTCAGAAGCGAAGCATCCCCGTGCACCATTGGCTCGGTCCCCAGCGGAATATAAAAATCGGGCGGCGTGTCGGTAAGGGTGTCTCCGTAAAATCCCTGCGGGGCAATTCCCACCAGAGTGAATGGCTTGTCGTTCAGATTGAAGGAACTTCCGACCACGCGCGGGTCGCTGCCATACCTCTGTTGCCATAGCCTGTAGCTCATCACCGCGACCGGCGCCGCGCTCTGGTTATCGTCGTCGTTTGTCAACAGGCGTCCCAGCGCCGGCTGAATGCCAAACATCGCAAAATAATTTCCCGAAACGAATTTCCCCGGATAGCTGCGTGCCGGTTCCGGATTGTTCGCCCGCCGCACTCCAAACAAGGACCCGTTGCCAGCCTGCATCGCTGCCAATTCTGCAAACGCCGGCGTATTGCTCCGGAAGTGCCGGTATAGCTCGTCTGAAAAAATCGAAAATTCCTGATATTGCGTGTAACCACCCCACACGCAGCAATGCGTTTGCCGCCCAAATCGATACAACTCCGATGGCTTTGATACCGCCAGCGACTTCAGCAACACCGCATGCACCAAAGTAAAAATCGAAGTAGTCGCCCCAATCCCCAGCGCCAGCGTCAAGACCGTAGTCGCCGTAAATGCCTTGGCCTTCCGCAATCTCCGCAAGGCAAGCCGCACGTCGGCGAACAATGTCTCCAGAAACGGCAGTCCGCGCGTGTCCCGATAGGTTTGCTTCATCGCCTCCACACCCCCAAATTTCACCATGGCCCGCCGTCGCGCCTCTATTGCTGCCATTCCATTCCGGATGTTCTCTTCAGTCTCGAGCGCCACGTGTTCTTCAACCTCCAAGCGCAGCCGCTCTTCATCCCGCGCCGCCTTGGTCCAAAACAGCAACCTCTTCACCCATCGTCGCATTGTCCGCATCATCATCTTTCACCCCTTCGCACGCTCTGCTCAGCCCAGTCCCCCGGTCACCATCTCGCCTTTTCGCAACACTGAGTACAGCCGCGCCGGCCCGTCGGTGCGACATCCTGGTATCCGCATTCCCATCGCAACGCCGGCCTTTTCAACCCAATCCTGCCAGCTGCCCTTACTCCTCGGCCTTCAGAACCAGAAATCGCTCCATGATCGCCGCCGACTGCTCCCAGTCCCGCGTTGCTTCCTCGAGCCGCTTCTTCCCGTCTCGCGTCAGCTCATAAAATCGCGCCTTTCGGTTGTTCTCTGAAGCGCCCCACTCCGACCGAATCGATCCTTCCTGTTCCATTTTCAGTAAGACCGGATACAACGTCCCCTGATTCACCGCACGCAAATCTCCACTGATCTGTTCAATCCGTCGCGCAATTCCCCAACCATGTAGCGGCCCCAAAACATTCAACGTCTTGAGCACCATCAGAATCAGCGTTCCCTGCAATACGTCCGTTTTCTCTTTCATACAGCTCCTCGGGCCACCAGCTGCAGTCGGTCGTTCAGAAAATCTTCAACCCCCAACTATATTCAACTAATGTTGGTTTCCAACAGGAAGGACCTTCCTTTTGGAACCCCACAGCAAAGGTATAGACGTAAGAACTTAAGAAAAGTTCGATCCGAATCTCGCGATCCCCAAAAATTCCGTTGCGGCCCGAATAACCCCTATAGAATCATATTCTTAGCGAAGCAGCAGGGCAGCCAGTGAGGATGAAGCACACGCACGGGGGCAAATCCAGTTTTGCAATAAACGCAGAGATCAGGCCTTTGAACGGTTGGCAGATTGCGCAGCCTTCAGTAGTTTTCGCGCGTTCCCGGCAATATCTCCTTTGCCGAAAACCGCGTTTCCTGCAACCAGCAGATCCGCCCCTGCGCACACCACATCGGCGACCGTCGCGAGGTCCACGCCACCGTCCACTTCAATGCGATAGGACAGTCCACGCTGCAGACGAATGCGAGCCAGATGCTCGATTTTCTTAAGCGTTCCAGGAATAAATTTCTGTCCGCCAAATCCCGGGTTTACGCTCATCACCAGGACGTGATGCACCAGATCTAAAACTTCTTCAAGCGTCTCGACAGGCGTCGCCGGATTGATCACTACCGCTGGCTCGCAATGGTGCGAGGCAATAAGCTCTAAACTGCGGTTCAAATGGCGTGTCGCTTCCTGGTGCACGGAAATCCAGGAAGCGCCCGCTTCGGCAAACGCCGGAATAAACTGATCGGGTTCCTCGATCATCAAATGGCAATCGAAAATCACGCCCGGCATCGCCTTACGTAGCGAAGCGACAAATGGCGGCCCCAGCGTGATGTTCGGCACAAAATGTCCATCCATCACATCCACATGCAGGAGTGTTCCGCCGCCTGCCAGCGCAGCTTTCGCATCCGCACCAAGTTGTGCAAAATTCGCAGCCAATATCGAAGGTGCCAGTTCAATTGCCATAGGGAGCGATAGTTCCTGTACCGAAGTTAATTATACGCAGAAATTCATACCGAGTACGGGGCAGCCCGTTGCTACCTTGCAGTTTCAGCTACCGGCAATCACAAACCTAAAAACAGCCCCAACGCCCGGCTTCTGCCAGTCTATTCCAAGGGAACCGTACAGCGCCTGCGGCTGCTTTCCTCGCACAATTCCAGAATGCGCATCACGTCGAGCGCCCACGCGGGACTCACTGGCAGATCCGTTTTGCCCAGGATCGCATCGCGCAAATTCGCATAAAAATCGCGGTAATCGCAGTTCTTGGGAGGAATATGCGTTTGGATAAATCGATCGCCGGCAGGAGTCGTAAGAACTCCCCAATTCTCTTCGGGTTCCGCGCCCCAGGGCGTCCCTTCCGGAATTCTTCCAAGCCGCAAATTCATTTCCTGCGGATCAACCGTTTGTTTCAGGTAGCTGCCCCTGGTCCCCAGCACCACAAATCGAGGACGTGGCGCAGCCGCCAAAATACTCGAACGCAACGCAGCGCGCAGTCCGTTGCGATAGTTAAAAAAAACATCGAATGCGTCCGGCACCACCGCCTGTTCCCGTTCGATGCGAATATCCGCCGTGATCGATTTCGGCAAGCCAAACAGCACGAGCGCGTGATCGATCAAATGCGGTGCAATATCGAAAAAAATTCCAGATCCTGGACCGCTCTTCTCGCGCCAGGCTCCCGGTTTCAATTGTGGCCGGAAACGATCGTAGTTGCTCTCGAAACTCACGATTCGCCCGAGGGCACCGCTCCCAACAACTTCGCGAATCGCCTGAAAATCTCCGTCGTATCGCCGGTTCTGATAGACGGTCAGCAGTCGTCGATGGTCCTTGGCAAACTGTGCCAGCGCCACTGCTTCTTCAAGTGTCGTTGTAAACGGCTTGTCCACCAGAACGTCGCGCCCGGCAGCAAGACAGCGCATCGCCAGATCAAAATGCGTCTCATTGGGCGTCGCAATCACCGTCAACATGATGTTTGGCAGTGCCAGCAACTCGTCCAAGTCCCGGACGATGCGCGCATGGGGATAGGCTAGTCCCGCTTCATCTCCCTTGCGCTGCAAAATAGCCGCGAGCCGCATCCCCGGCGTCCGGCTGATCACCTGCGCGTGGAATGCGCGTCCTGCCAGGCCAAATCCGATCAAACCCACATCAATCATCAGAAATTCGCTCCTGAATCAACGCGGCATCAAGAGTAGAGATATTTCCGTTTGCTGGCAACTTGCCGAAACACATTCAAAAAGCAAAGTTGCCCCGCTTCCTGTCATCCGTCACAATCAGTCATCATTCCATGAACGCCACGTCGCAAACCATAAACTCTGCGTCTGAAGATCGCCTGGCATTCATCGTTCTATGCCTCGGGTTCGTGCTCACCGGCGTCGTCACCGTACTCATTGGCCAGGTTTTGCCCGTATTTATCAACCGCTGGGGCATGTCCGATCAGCTCGCCGGCTTTTTCTTCACCACGCAATTTCTTGGTTCGCTTCTGGGAACACTCCTGTCGAGCGTCATCGTGCAAGCCAGGGGCTTCCGCTACGCCATCGTGCTCGGATTCCTGATGATGGCCTTAGGTGTCGGGGCCCTCAATATTGGAGGCAAGCTGATTGCCTTTGCAGCCGTGGCCGCCTATGGCGGCGGGTACGGACTGGTAGTGCCCGGCACCAATCTGTGGGTGGCAGAAAATAGCGGCAATCGCAGCGCTGCCGCTCTCAATGTTCTGAATCTTGCCTGGGGAATCGGCGCGGTCAGCTGTCCCGGGCTCATCCTTTTCGCCATTCGCGCCCACTCCCTTTCGCTCGTGCTCTATCTGATCGCGGCAATCGCCGCCGCGCTCAGTGTTTCCCTGCTTTATACGTCGCTGGATGCCAAAGCAGCCACTGCGCCGGCGAGCAATGCTCCAACGTACGCGCCGGACACCAGCTTTTTTATCGTCGTGGCGTTAAGCGCTCTTTTCTTTGTTTATGTTGGCAATGAAACCGGAATCTCCGGCTGGGCCGCCGCATTTGCCAAGCGCTTGGACGTTCCTGGCGGAACGCGGTACGTTCTCGCTCCGACATTTTTTTTCGCCGCACTTCTCGGCGGGCGCGGGCTCGCTTCCTTCGTTCTTCTGCGCGTGAAAGAACATTGGGTCGCCATCTTCGGTCTTGTGCTGGCAGCGGCAGGCAATTTCACGCTCCTCCGCTCCACGTCAGTCACCCAGGCTATCGCCAGCGTAACCGTCATCGGTTTCGGACTTTCGAGTCTGTATCCCATCTATATCGCATGGCTCTCAAAATGGTTTGGCGCTCGTGCGCGCAGAGTGGGAGGAGTACTTTTCTCTTTCGGCGCTCTCGGTGGCGCGATTCCTCCCTGGCTTGTGGGAATCGTCTCTACTCACGCCGGCGGCCTACAATACGGCCTTCTGGTTCCGCTCGCCAGCTCCGTCACAATGCTTTTGATCGTGGTGATGCTGCGCAAACAGTTTCGAGCCTGACGCGATTCCTCCACCCTGGACTTGGAACAATTGTAAGTTGCGGTATATTCTCCCCTCGTGCAGAAATCCACTTCTCCGCAGCGATCTCCGACGACTGGCTTGCTGCTCGGCCTGATTGTTACGCTTGCCGCTGTGTTGGCCTATGCTTCCTACATCACCGTTCAGCTTTCCGGCCTGCGAAAACTGCAAAGTGAAATGGTCGACCGCAATCGCAAAGATTCTCTCCTGCTTTTGCGCATACAAAATGATCTCAACTCCATCGGCCTCGCCATGCGAGACATGCTTGATACCGCTGAACCCTATCCGCTCACGGCTTGGTCCGCCCAGTTCGACCGCATTCACGAAGATTTGGACGCCGCACTAAAGCTCGAAGAAAATTTCGCCGGCGTAAATCGCACCGCCGAACAACGGCAGTACTTGACGCAATCGCTCTCCCAATTCTGGGACGCCACGGGTCGTATGTTTGATCTCGCCGCGAGCAACAAGCAAGCCGAAGCCCGTGAACAAATTCGACTCTCACTGCAGGCTCGTCAGCAAGCTCTCAGTACGGCAGTCTCACGACTGCTCGTGCAGAACAATGAGGGTGAAGAACAGGCCGCCGTGCGAATTTCCGCGATTTATGACGGCGTGCAAGGCCAGCTTTATCTTTTCCTGACGGCTACTCTGATCGGCATCGTACTCACCAGTCTTTACATGATTCGCAGCAATCGCCGCCTCTTCGCGCAGCTCGCGGCACTTTCCGAGCAGCGCAGCGAACTCGCGCAACAACTGATCTCCACGCAAGAAGCCACACTGCGACACATTTCACGCGAGCTGCATGACGAATTTGGCCAGGTCCTTACGGCGATCGGTTCGATGATAGGGCGCGCTGGAAACCACGCTCCGGAAGGCTCGTCCTTACGCGAAGATTTGCAAGAGGTCCGCCAAATCGCACAGTCCACGCTCGACAACATCCGCGGACTGTCGCAAGCGCTTCATCCCGTGCTGCTGGAAGAAGCCGGCCTCGAAAGCACGCTGGACTGGTATATTCCAAACGTGGAACGGCAAGCGGGCCTCACGATTCACTATGAGAAATCCGGGGTTCCGTTTCCAGTCGACACGAGTGCAGGCGTGCACATTTATCGCGTCCTGCAGGAAGCCTTGAACAATATTAATCGCCACGCCGAAACTCGCGAAGCCTGGGTACGGCTGAATTTTTTACAAAATAGTTTGGAACTTTTCGTAGAAGATCATGGTAGAGGTTTCACGGTGAAAAAAGGACAACAGGGAATCGGCCTTGTTGCCATGCGCGAACGGGCTGAATTGATTGGTGCCATTCTTGAATACGGAGTTCCCGCCGAAGGGGGAACGCGCGTGCGCCTTCAAGCCCCGCGGGAAAAGGTGGAAACTCATGGCGCCTAAGCTATCCGTTCTTCTTGTCGATGACCATGCCCTGGTGCGCCGGGGTTTTCGTCGCATTCTCGAAGATGATGCGGACCTTATCGTTGTTGGGGAAGCCAGCGACGGCCTCGAAGCCGTGCGTCTGGCCGGCGAACTTCGTCCTAAAGTAATCGTGATGGACTGTGCCATGCCCGGCCAAAGCGGTCTGCTCGCCACCAAGCAAATCCGGCAAATGTTTCCCGAAATCGAAATCCTGATGCTCAGCATGCACTCCGAAGAAACTTTGGTGCGACAGGCTCTCGAGGCTGGAGCTCGCGGGTATGTCCTGAAAAACGCTGCCGACCTGGACCTGGTCGGCGCCATTAAGAAAGTAGCAGCCGGACAAAGTGTCCTGGATCCACAAGTCGCAATACCTGCTTCGCTGAAAGGCGAACGCAATGGTGGATTGAGCGTGCGCGAATTGGAAGTTCTGCAACACATTGTGGCGGGCGAATCCAACAAGGAAATTGCCGCCATGTTGAATCTAAGCGCCAACACTGTAGCAGTTCATCGCGCCAACATCATGGACACCCTGGGAATTCACAAGACCGCCGAACTCGTGGTCTACGCCATCCGCAACGGCCTGGTTAACTTGCCGTGAAACGCCGCGATTTTCTTTACGGCGCGGGAGTTGCCGGATTGGCTGCCGTAAATCTGCCGTTCAAGGCACTAGCAAATCCAGCGTCGTTGCCCGGCTTTCATTTCACCGACGTCACCACCGCAGCCGGCATCAACTTCAAACACAACAGCGGTGCCTTCGGCGGCAAATTCCTTCCAGAAACGCTCGGTTCCGGCTGCGCCTTCATCGACTACGATCGCGATGGCTGGCCCGACATTTTGCTCATAAATGCGATGGACTGGCCGGGCCACAAACGCCAGCGCTCCACGCTGCAGCTCTATCACAACAATCGCAACGGCACGTTTACAGACATTACCAAAAGAGCCGGCCTGGACATTGAAATGTATGGCATGGGCGCAGCCGTCGGCGATTACAACAACGACGGCTTCCCCGACATTTTAATTACTTGTGTCGGTCAAAATCGTCTCTTTCGAAACACCGGTAAACGAACTTTCGAAGACGTGACAAAATCCAGTGGTCTTTTTGGCCGCCAGGGATTCAGTACCTCCGCCCTTTGGTTCGACTATGACCGTGACGGTCTTCTCGACCTTTTTATTTGCAACTATGTCCGCTGGGCGCCCGAGCACGACGTCTTCTGCAGCCTCGACGGCAAACAAAAATCCTACTGCACGCCCGAAGCCTACCGCGGCGACACGTGCTGGCTTTTTCACAACCGCGGTAACGGAACTTTCGAAGACGTCACAGCCACCAGCGGCATATTCGACAGTAGTTCGAAATCTCTGGGCGTAGCCATGTTTGATTACGATCAGGACGGCTGGCCGGACCTCGTCGTGGCCAACGACACACAACCGAACAAGCTCTACAAAAATTTGCGCAACGGAAAATTCAAAGACGTCGCCGTTGAAGCCGGCCTGGCTTTCAGCAGCGAAGGCAAAGCGCGCGCCGGCATGGGCATCGATATCGCCGACTACGAAAATTCCGGCAAGCCGGGAGTGGTGATCACAAATTTTGACAACGAAATGGTCGGCCTCTATCGCGCGGCCGGTAATGGTAATTTTGACGATGTCGCTCTGGCATCGGGAGTCGGCGCAGCCTCTAAAAATACCCTCGGCTTCGGTTGCTCTTTTCTCGACGCCGACCTCGACGGCTCACTCGATCTGCTCGTCGCCAATGGCCACATCGACGACACCGTCCGCAACATTCGCGGCAACACCGGCTACGCACAGGCTCCCCAGCTTTTCCTGAATTCCGGCAAATCCAAATTTCGCGACATCGCTGCCGAGGTCGCGGGTGGCTTCCAATCCGCAAAAGTCGGCCGCGGCCTCGCCTGCGCTGATTTTGATCGCGACGGTGACGTCGATGTGCTGCTCACGACAAATAACGGCCCCGCTTATCTCTATCGCAACGATCAAACGTCCGGAAATCACTCCATTCGTTTCCATCTCATTGGCACAAAATCCAATCGCGATGCCATTGGGGCAAGAGTCCGCATCTTTCAAAATGGCCTCACGCAGTCACGGCTGGTGAAAAGTGGTTCCAGTTATCTCTCGCAGTCCGAACTGCCAGTAACCTTTGGTCTGGGCAAACAAGACCACGTCGAGCGCGCCGTGATTGACTGGCCCAGCGGCCAAAGCCAGGAGTTCAAGAATTTGCAGCCGCAGCGCAGCTACGAATGCACTGAAAACAAAGGAATTACTGGAAATGCCGGCTTCTAACCCTTTTGCACTATTGCCACTCGCCGCGACCCTCCATATAAAGGGTTCCAACAAGCAACTCGCTTCCCCCAGGCATGTAGAGATTGCCGAATTGGAAGCACCCCAAACGATGTGCGGCCAGATGGTCAGCAGCCATCTGGCCGCTTCTTTGTTGCTGGACTCTTTGTTTCTTGCAAGTATGCCGCGCTCCACGGACGTGAAATGGCGACGGATCGCATGAATAGAATGGGCGGCATGACTCGCTGGCTCTCGCGAACCGTTCTGGCACTCGCCCTGAGCGCCCTTCTTCTCTACGGCTATCCGGCAGCAACCATCTCCTACGGAATTGTCGTTCTTTTTCACGTCGGGGTCGGCCTACTGCTCGCGCTCTTGCTGATACCCAGCTTTGTCAAACTCCTGAGCTCGGGCCCAGTCGCCGCACGCCTCGGCTGGCTGCTGATGGCCGCTGGCACCGTTCTCGGGGTGATTCTCATAAAAATTGGCACTCCGAATCGCTTTAAGAATTGGCTCTACGCGCACATCGCCTTGTGCGTGGCAGGCGTTTTTTTTCTGGCAGCTTCCTGGCTGATGCAGAGAACCTGGCTCAGCGCCAATTTCGCGCAACGATTTCTGGCACTGGTGATTCTGTTTTTGCTTTTTCTGGGAATGTCCGCCGGCGCTTGGTGGACGCGAACCATCGCCTGGCATAATGCCTACCGCGTCAACAATCCCAAAATGCCGCCTGCTGCCATGAACGGCGAAGGCGACGGACCCCAAGGAAAATTCTTCCCGAGTTCGGCACAAACCACCGACGGCAACTATATCCCCGCACAATATTTCATGCAGTCACAGGCTTGCGAACGCTGCCACTCTGATATTTACAAACAGTGGAACAGTTCCGCCCATCATTTTTCTTCGTTCAACAATCAGTGGTACCGCAAAAGTATCGAATACATGCAGGATGTTTCCGGCGTGAAACCCTCGAAATGGTGTGCCGGCTGCCATGACCCCGCCCTGCTCTTCAGCGGAAAATTTGATGCACCCATCAAGGAAAACATCAACACGCCCGAAGCCAAGGCCGGCTTGAGCTGTCTGATGTGCCATAGCGTGGTGCAAGTGAAAAGCACGATGGGACAAGGCGACTTCGTCCTTGAATATCCCAAACTCCACGAACTTGCCGCCAGCGAAAACCCCGTAATTCGCACGCTGCACGACTTCATGGTCCGCGTCAATCCTGAACCGCATCGCCGCACATTCCTGAAGCCGTTCATGCGCACACAAACGGCTGAGTTCTGCTCCACCTGCCACAAAGTCCATCTCGACGTGCCGGTCAACAATTACCGCTGGGTTCGCGGCCTGAATGAATACGACAACTGGCAAGCCAGCGGTGTTTCCGGCCAGGGCGCGCGGTCCTTCTACTATCCGAAAGCCCCAATGACCTGCACCGATTGCCACATGCCACAAGTTCCTTCGCATGATGAAGGGAACATCGACGGACTGGTGCACTCGCATCGCTTCCCAGGAGCGAACACGGCGGTTCCTACTGCAAATCAGGATGCTACGCAGCTCGAACTCAGCACCAAATTCTTGCAGGACAAACAGCTGAGTGTGGATATCTTCGCAGTCTCACCCGCGCAAAGCGAGGAGAGGCAACCTAAAGCCGCCGTCGGCAAACCGGAACTCTCAACTTCATTCGCCATTGGCGAAGAAGCTGACACAAATTTGCCGGTTGGCCCGGCCGGAGAAGCGCGGCCCATTACCGCGCCGCTTGGCCGCGTGAATGCTTCCGTGCGTCGCGGAGATGACGTTCGCGTGGATGTCGTCGTCCGCACGAAAAAAGTCGGACACTTCTTTCCGGGCGGCACGATCGATGCGTTTGACGTATGGCTCGAACTGCAAGCCACCGACGAAAAGGGGCAAACGATTTTCTGGAGCGGAAAAATTGAAGACGAAGGCAAGGGCCCCGTCGAAAAAGGCGCGCACTTCTATCGTGCGCTGCTCATCGATGGCCACGGCAATCCCATCAACAAACGCAATGCCTGGGCGAACCGCGCTTCAGTCTATGTCCACCTAATTCCGCCGGGCGCAGCCGACACCGCGCACTATCGCCTGCATATTCCGGAAAGTGCCGGTCAGAAAATTACCCTGCACGCCAAACTCAACTACCGCAAGTTCATGTGGTGGAACACCCAGTTCTCCTTCGCCGGAAAGGAAGATTTCAGTCAGCCGCATGGCGATATGACCCGCGACTACGACGACCGGAGATTTGCGTTTAATGGTGACACCTCGCAGGTCGCCGGCAACGTAAAGGGCATCCCCAATCTGCCTGTGATTCTCGTCGCAGAAGACACCAAGACAATAAACATTCTCGATCACCAAGCTGCCCAGCCGCCGCCAACTGTAACGGTGGCAAAGGAAGACTGGATGCGGTGGAACGATTACGGCATCGGCCTCTTCCTGCAAGGCGACTTGCGGGCTGCGGAAGCAGCGTTTCAAAGAGCCACCGAAGCCGATCCGCAAAACTCGGACGGCTGGGTAAATATCGGCAGGACCCGCGTGCAGGAAGGCGACACCGATGGGGCGCGCACCGTTTTAGAAAAAGCGATGTCGCTCAGTCCGCAGCTCGCCCGCGCCCACTTCTTCTATGCGCGCATTTTGAAAGAAGAAGGCAAATACGACGAAGCCATCTCGCACTTGACGACCGTTCTATCGCAATATCCGCGCGATCGCGTCGTGCGCAATGAACTGGGCCGCGTCTACTTTTTGCAGAAGCACTACAACGAAGCCATCAAAGAATTCCAGCAAACGCTCGCGATCGATCCGGAAGATTTGCAGGCGCATTACAACCTGATGCTTTCCTACAGCGGCCTCGGCGACCAAGCAAATGCCAATGAACACAAAACGCGCTATCTCCGTTTCAAGGCGGACGAATCGGCGCAAACCATCACCGGCCCGTATCGGCAGAAAAATCCCGACGACAACAACGAGCGCCAGCCGATCCACGAGCACGTAACTGTGGCTCTGGAACCAGTGCCTGCGAAAAAGACTCCTGCCGCGGAAACGACGAAAAAGAATGCTCCGCGGCCCGCAGCCGAACGCAGCGGCGGTTCGCAGTAGCACATTGGTGAAATCCAATTTCAAGGTGAGCAGCAAATGACCTGGATCAAGACTGTCAGCATGGATGAAGACGAAAACGTCCGCAAAGCCATGATGGAGCAGCGCAAGCTGTATCCCAACGAGTATGCGACGCCTGTTCCGGCGGCGGACGGCGGCGGTGAAACCGGAATTGCCGCGTCCCACTCGCTGATTCCCGATGCGCTGTTGCATTCCTTCAGCACGTTTGGGGCGCTGATGGCTCCCGATCTGCCGCTCACCCGCAGCCAGCATGAAATGATTGCCACCATGGTGTCGGTCACCAACCGATGCCACTATTGAATAGAATCACACGCAGAGTTTCTGCGTAGGGTGACGTTGGATGAAGCGATGGTCGATGCGCTGCGCGCGGACTACAAGACTGCGCCCATCAGCCAGCAGGACCGCACGATGCTTGACTACGTCGTGAAGCTGACCAAGGATGCCACGCAGTGCAGCCCCGCCGACCACATCAAGTTGCGCGCCGTGGGCTTTGACGATCGCGGTATCTTGCAAATTACTTTGATTGCTTCCTGGTTTAACTACATCAACCGTGTGGCCGACGCTCTGGGAGTCGGCCGCGGCGAAGGGTGAGTGTTATTTGATTCGTATGATGAAGGCGGTGAAAGCGGTCTCGGTCTGTGCACTAGTTCTTCTTTTTGCCAATTCGGCGGGAGCAGGCCCCGCGCCGGCGACTCCTGCAGCCACCGCTACCTTTCGCGATGTCACGCAACAGGCCGGTATTCGCTTCACGCACAACAACGGGGCCTATGGTAAGAAATATTTGCCTGAGACCATGGGTTCAGGAGTGGCCTTCATAGACTACGACAATGACGGATGGCCTGACATTTTTCTGGTAAACGGCACCGACTGGCCCGGCCGGCCCCAGAAGCACTCCACGCCCAAGCTCTATCACAACAATCACGACGGCACATTTACTGACGTAACGCACAAGGCCGGGCTCGACATAAATATCTTTGGCATGGGAGTCGCGGTCGGTGACTTCGACAACGATGGTTTCGACGATCTATTCCTCACAGCCTACGGCCAAAGCCGTCTCTTCCACAACAACGGCAATGGAACTTTCACCGACGTCACGCAAAAGGCCGGACTTTCAGGTTCGCAAGAGTTCAGCACCAGCGCCGCGTGGGTGGATTATGACAAAGACGGCAAGCTGGATCTCGTCGTCGGAAATTACGTGCAATGGTCGGCGGAAAAGGATTTGTACTGCACGCTCGATGGCAAGAGCAAATCGTACTGCACCCCGGAATCGTACAAGGGCACCTCGGTGCATCTCTGGCACAATCTCGGAAACCGAACATTTGAAGACGTGACGCAGAAGGCCGGCCTCGCCGATCCGACTTCCAAAACGATGGGCGTTGCCGTACTTGATTACGACAATGATGGCTGGCCCGACCTTCTCTTTTCCAACGACACCCAGCCCAACAAGCTTTACCGTAACAATGGAAACGGCACGTTTACAGAAAATGGAGTGATTGCTGGAATTGCTTTCAGCGAGGACGGAATCGCGCGCGCGGGCATGGGTGTGGACGCCGGCGACTACGATCACTCCGGCGCGCCCAGCGTGCTCATCACCAATTTCTCCAATCAAATGCTCAGCCTGTATCACAACGAAGGCAAAGGACTGTTCGTCGACGAAGCTCCGCAGTCGGAAGTCGGCCGCGCTTCCCTTCTCACTCTCGGCTTTGGCTGCTTTTTCTTCGACTACGATCTCGACGGCTGGCCGGACATTTTCGTGGCCAATGGCCACATCGATCCTGAAATCCAAAAAGTTCAGGCCAATGTGAAGTACGCCATGGCGCCCCACCTTTTCCGTAATCTCAGTAAGGGAAAATTTGTTGAGGTCACAAAAAATATGGGCGCGGCGTTCAATAGTCCACATGTGTCGCGGGGCGCAGCCTACGCAGATGTTTACAACGATGGAAGGCTCGACTTGCTGATGCTCAGCAATGGCGGCAACGCCTATTTGTTGCGCAATGAAGCCGCGGCAGGGGCACCGGTAAACAAGAGCCTTCGCCTGAAATTGGTGGGCAGCAAATCCAATCGCAACGGAATCGGCTCCGTCGTGCGGGTAAGCAGCGGGGGCATCACGCAAACCGAAATGCTCCGCAGCGGCTCCAGCTATCTTTCCGCCAGCGAACTCGTCCTGACCTTCGGCCTGGCGCAATCCGAAAAAGCCGATACCATAGAAATTCGCTGGCCCAGCGGCCAAATCGACAAACTTTTCGCCGTCCCCGCCGGCCAAACCATCACCGTCACCGAAGCGAAGGGCCAAACCGCGTCTCGCAAATACGGTTCAAGATAGCGATCTCACAAACAGGTTTTCAAGATCTCGAGCAATCGCACAAGTGCCAGCGTGTCCTGCTTGCAATAAGCCAGCAAAGCAGACCTGAGCCGGGCTTTTTCGCTCTGCGCTGTTGCGGGATTTATGAACTGTTGCCAAACCAGCCCAGCGGTCCGGCCTTCAGAAACTTCCAGTCCCTCATAGGACATTTCGGGAAGAAAAGCCGGCAGCACCGATTTCAGCGAAAACGATCCACCAAAATCGGGATGGTAGACGTTTTGCCGGATGGCCACTAACAGATCCCACATCTTCGCTTTGATGGATTCGAGCGTAGCTCGATATTCAGGCAGCCAGCGCGCCAGATCGTCCAACCGCAAATGTTCAAAAGTCTGGTTGTAGACCAAGATGCTTCCCGCATCGGCTAATGCCCTGCACAGGGATTCGACAAATGCCCGTCGCGGATCACCATCATCGTCCGCCAAGTATTCAAAGTGCTGGACTGCAACGCCGGGCTTCTCCTGTCGATGCACTGACCATTGAAACGGAATGTGATCGTACGGCGCCATTCCCGCAAATCGCGGCAATGCGGGAAAAACCGTTTCAAAATCCACGAAACACAGTGGATACCTCAGATGGGCAATCTCGGTGGCCAGCTCCGGCCCGACAAAGAGTTTCCCGCTTTTCACACAATCCACCGCGCGCCGCTGCCTTTGCGTCAGTCGAAATGTTTCTGGAACTTGATGAATCGAGGTGATTCCAGCGTCCAGTAGTGATTTCAGTTTTTTTGCGCGTATTCCCGGAACAAGGCTTATGTGGTCGGTCGAAATTCCTGGATTGCACCGTTCGTAGAATTCGCAGCGATAAGGATCGTCGCAATGCTTCCCTGGCGCAATGTCGGGCGCGCGGCCCTGATTCAGAATGCGGAACTGTTCTTTCAGACGATCAGAAATCTCGGCTTCGCCAACCGCGTCAGCCGGGTCAACAGTTTCGCTAACGAACAGCGTCGCAACGTCATAGCGCTCACCATCGAAAACGTAGTTGCGGTTCAGATACATCAAACTCGCGCTTTCAACCTCGACATCGGCGCCACTCAGCACGTGCCGTTGAATCGCAACATCGTGTAGATGATGTGGCTTCACGCTGGTGGATGATTTCACTTCAATAAGCCGAAATCCGGACCGTCCACGTGGCTGAAGTACGTCTGTGCGAACCAGGACCCCATCATGTTGGAACGTTGCCTCGAAAATAGCGGGTGCGTCTGATCTTGTGACAAGCGTGCGAGTCGTTTCCAGCGCCCTTTGCAGATCGTCTGGGACATTTGCAACATTCACTCCGCCAGGAAACGCCTTATGCGCCTGCAAACCCACCGAATGTCCCTGTTCAATCACCGTTCGCTGCAGTTCGTCCAATTCACTCGCGGGCAAGGGATCATGTACCTGAAAATAAAGCCGCTTCAGGCACTGCACTCCCGCCATGAATTTCGATTTGGAAATCCTCATGGAGATGGCCTTCCTGATATTCGGAAAGCTCTGACTACCGCGTCATAAAGAATAGCAGGTCGGTTGAGGACGACGGGGAAACTCCAGCGAGCAGATTGGCAAACCGTTACACCTTGAAATACTGGTTTCTGCCGCTGCGTTGACTGCTTCCGCAGCGCGCAATATGATGTTCGCACATGCCTGACGCGTCCTCCCTGATTGGTCAAACCATTTCGCACTACCGCATCCTGGAAAAGCTGGGCGGCGGTGGCATGGGTGTGGTCTATAAGGCGCAGGACATTCGGCTCGACCGTTTCGTCGCCCTAAAATTTCTGCCTGACGATTTAGCCCACGACTCGCTCGCTCTCGAACGTTTTCGCCGCGAAGCCAAAGCGGCCTCCGCTCTCAACCATCCCAACATCTGCACCATTCATGACATCGGCGAGGACAGTGGCAAAGCATTCATTGCCATGGAGTATCTGGAAGGCATGACGCTCAAGCACGCAATCGATGGCCGTCCGATGGATCTGGAAAGGTTGCAGGAAGTGGCGATTGAAGTGGCCGACGCTCTCGACGCGGCCCACGCGCAGGGCATCGTGCACCGCGACATCAAGCCCGCCAATATTTTTGTCACCAAGCGCGGCCACGCCAAAGTGCTCGACTTCGGCCTGGCAAAGGTCAACATTTCGAAATCTACCACCAGCACCGCTGACTCTCTCCTCACGCAGGGAGGTGACTCCGCCCATCTCACCAGCCCCGGCAGCACATTGGGCACCGTCTCTTATATGTCCCCCGAACAGGTGCGCGCCAAAGAAGTGGATGCCCGCACCGACCTGTTTTCCTTCGGGGTGGTCTTGTACGAAATGTCCACCGGCCAGTTGCCCTTTCGCGGAGAAAGCTCCGGCCTGATTTTCAAGTCAATTCTGGATGCCGCGCCGGTAGCTGCGGTGCGATTGAATCCCGATCTGCCGGCCGAGCTCGAACGTATCATCAACAAGGCCCTCGAAAAAGATCGTGACTTGCGCTATCAACACGCCTCGGAAATGCGCGCCGATCTGAAGCGGCTGAAGCGCGAAACGGAATCCAATCGGTCCGCGGCAAATGCGGAATCCCCCGCCGGTGTTCGGTCCCGTGGCAATTCAGCTTCGGTTGCCGCTGCTTCCCCAGGGACTCCTTCCAGATCGAGTACCAGCGGAAGTTCCGATTCGCAGATGGCCGCCGGCCTGTTCGCGCGCCACAAGAAAAGCGTCTTAATGGTCGCCCTCGCGGCGGTCATCATTTTGGCCGGCCTCGGCTACACCACCCATCGTTGGCTTTCGTCCGGCTCCGGTTCGGTCATCAATTCGTTGGCGGTACTTCCGTTCACCAATGTGACATCCGATCCCAATACCGAGTACCTAAGCGACGGTCTGACGGAAAGCTTGATCGGCAGTCTATCGCGGCTGCCCAATTTGACGGTGCGGCCCCGCAGCACGGTCTTCCGCTACAAAGCGAAGGATGTCGATCTGCAAAAGGCCGCCAATGAACTGCAAGTCACCGCCGTGGTTACCGGGCGCGTGACACAACATGGAGATGCTTTGCTCGTGAGCGCGGAGTTGACCGACATTCGCAACAACCGCAGCCTGTGGAGCGAACAGTACGACCGTAAACTTTCCGACGCGCTTACTGTGCAAAAAGAAATTTCCGGAGAAATTGCTGCGCATCTGCGCGAAACGCTCACGGGGGAACAGAAAACGGAGCTCGGCAAAGGCGGCACCAACAATCCCGCCGCCTACCAGGCCTATTTAAAGGGCCGCTACTATTGGGACAAGCGGACACCGGACGGCCTCGCCAAATCCAAGGACTATTTTCAGCAGGCCATTGCGCAAGATCCCAACTACGCTCTGGCCTATATAGGCTTGGCGGAATACTACAGCACCATGCCTCAATACACGTATACCCCGGGCAAAGAAACCCGGCCCAAAGCGAAAGAGGCGGTGGAACGCGCTTTGGCCATTGACGACACGCAACCGGAAGCCCACGCCATACTCGCCTGTTTTAACGACTACGATTGGGATTGGGCTGCCGCAGAAAAGCAATTTCAACGCGCGATCGAACTCGACCCCAACGACTCCCGCACGTACGTTCTTTACGGCATTCATCTGGAGCAAACCGGCAGGTTTCAGGAAGCGGTCACGGCCATGCGTCGCGCCGCTGAGCTGGCTCCTTTGAATTCGAACGCCGTCGACAACCTAGCGGAAGCGTACATTTATACGCGGGATTTTGCGGCCTCTCTCGAGGAAGGGAAAAGGTTGGCCGAGCTCGATCCCGGCTATGCCAATATTCATATCCATATGCTCCAGGCTTATTTTTTTACTGGTAAGTATGATCTGTGGCTTGAAGAATGGATCAAGGCGGCTACTATCAACAATGACGCCGAAGACCTCGCGGTCGCCAAAGCAGTCCAACAGGAATATGCCGAATCCGGATTACACGCTGCCCTTAAGCTTTATCCCGAGCTCCAGGTCGCTGAATCCAAACGGATTTACATTGACCCCTCGTTGATTGCGGCCAATTACGCCGTGGCGGGCGAACGGGACCTAGCCTTTCGCTACCTGGAAAAAGCTTTCGCGGATCGCAGCGATTTCATGAACTATCTGAAAGCGTTTCCCCATTACGATTCCCTCCGCTCCGATCCCCGCTACACCGACCTGCTCCGCCGCATGAACCTTCCCCAATAGCCCATTCCGAGCGGACAAATAGCTGCGATAAATCCATCGCAGCCCACCCGCACATGGCGGCGCGACTGCGAAGCCTGAAATTACTGTTGGGGAAATTTGGTTGGTAGCGATACCGGGATTCGAACCCGGGTTTCCGCCGTGAGAGGGCGGCGTCCTAGACCCCTAGACGATATCGCCAAACTTGTATTCGGGGGAATACGCGCCAGCAGCACTCCGCAGCGCTAGATTCATTTTCTCATGTACGCACGGCTTGTTCAAGCCGTCACGCGCGGGTTCAAGGACATTTCAGCGCGAGCTGTCCTGATACTTCGCGCCGCCAGACTCCGACGCTGCCAACGCCAGCCTTTGTTCGTCTTTCATCCTTGGCCGGATCGTAAAGAACTTGTGCCGGCAAGGCTCACAACGCCGTGCAGGAATTCGCAGCAATCTCCAGAGACCCCCCATCGCGCCACCCACATATGCCGGCGCAATGGACTGCAAATCCAAATTCCCGCAAATCGAGCAATGCGCATAAAACAGGTGCCGCAGCGGTACAGGCCGCGCATAAAATCGCGTCCCGCACTGGCCACACCGCCAGGGTACCGCTCCCCCCAAGCCACAAAGATGATCCAGCGCCGACTTGCGCCGCGACCTGCGAAACTTGACCGAATGGCAATTCGGACAGTTCAGATACATGCAATCACCTCCGTCAGAATAGGCGAAAGCCTCGGGGCCGGGCAAGAGGAACTCTGCTGCCTGCTTCTGGCGTTACAATAAGAGTGAGGATGGATCATGTCTGATTACACGGATGAGCATGCCCGCGCCGGCGTCGACGCAAAACTTCCCGCTTTGGATACCTGGCCGAATCAGTTTCCCGGCTACATCATCACCACACGTTTTCCGGAATACACTTCGGTGTGCCCTAAAACGGGCCTCCCCGACTACGGGACCATCACCATCCAATACATGCCCCGCAAATCGTGCATCGAGCTCAAAGCCCTGAAAATGTATCTCCTGGCGTATCGCGACCTGGGCATCTTCTACGAAAACGCCGTCAACAAAATGCTCCATGACATTGTTGACTCCATCGCGCCAGAGTGGTGCATTGTCCGCGGCGAGTTCACCCCGCGTGGCGGTCTGTCAACAAATGTCTTTGCCCGCTGGCCCGCGGCGCGCGCCGCCAAATCTCCCAAGAATGTCAGACCATCCCGCCGTTCCCGCTGAAGGGAATCCGCGTCAACCCGGCATGGACACTATTCAATAATAGAGCGATAATTTTTAGTGGCAACTTCCGGTGAGGGAGGGCCTATGTCTGAGGAGGGGGAATGAGCATTTCTCCAAATGTGCCGAGTCCGCAGGAATCCTACCATTATGAAAATTCAGGTACTCCGCGGTGGATTGCTGTACTTTTCGCTTTGCTGTTCGTCGGCGTTGCTGTTCTGGGCTACACGGGTTATTCCGCCAATACCCGCTTAAGCCAGGATGTCGCCAAACAGCAGGACGAAAACAAAGTCATGTCCGCACAGCTCGAACAAGCCAATACGCGTCTTGCTGACTTGAAGGGTCATATTGAGGTCACCGAACAAAAAGTCGGCATGACTCGCGCGGAAATCGCCGAAGCCAAGAGCCGCTCCGAATCCATCCGCAAGGAACAAGCCGCCTCTGATCAGAAACTCGCCGCCCAACTCACGCAAGTGAAGCAGGAAAGTGAAGAAAAGATTGGCGCGGTTGCCACAGAGGTGGGCGGAGCGAAAAAGGACATAGAAGCCACCAAGACCGACCTGGAGGCCACCAAAGGCAAGCTCGATCGCAGTCTCGGCGACATGAACGTCATGAGCGGCCTCATCGCTCACAATCGCGATGACCTCGAAGAATTGCGCCGCAAGGGCGACCGCAACTATTACGAGTTCACACTCACCAAATCAAAGACGCCGCAGCGCGTCGGCCCGGTCCAAATGAATCTTGCCAAGACCGATCAGAAAAAATCCAAGTTCACGATGACCGTTTTTGCCGACGACAAGACCATCGAGAAAAAAGACAAAACCGCCGGTGAACCTGTGCAGTTCTACGTCGGCCACACTCGCGGGACTCCCTACGAAGTCGTCGTCTTTGACGTCAAGAAGAACCAAATCACCGGATACCTCTCAACGCCAAAGGACGGTCCGGCTCCCGCAGCAGCTCCTGCTGCCGCCGCCCCTAAGCCCTAGAGACCGGCACACGTTTCAACCTGGTTTGCATCGGAGCCGCGCTCATTTTCTGGAAATCCAGTATGAAGCGCGGCTTCATTACTCTCCCGCCCCGCGTTACCATCAAACCAGCGTCCTTTGCTTGGAGACCTCATGAAAGCCCCGAAACTCGTTTCGATTTCCCTGCTCATTTTCTCGTTTCTCTCTCTGGCCGGTGCTGTGGCTTACTCGCAGACTGCGCCTCTTGAACCCGCGCAAATGCCCGCGCGTACCTCGTTCTATTTTCTGTGGCGCGGCCTGCCCTCGGCGGAAGCGCGCAAGAGCAACACTTTATTCAGCCTCTGGGACGATCCCGATTTCGCTCCGATGCGTTCCGGAATTATCGAATCGTTTGCAAACCACGCTGGCAAAGACGAGGCCAGAAAACAAATGGCGCGCCAATCGTTCGACGACTTTGCCACTCTGTTGGAGAATCCCTTTGTTTTTGGATTTCTTGGCAAGCCTGATTCGGTAGTCAAGTCGTCGGGCGCCAAGTGGCAAGGTATCTTTTTCGTCTATGACCGCACCGGCAAAGAAGCACTCCTGACAAAAACCATTCTGGCCATGCGTGCACAGAGCAAAGAAACGCCGCAAATTTCCCAAGTCACCATTGCCGATGTTCCTGCGCTCAAGATCGAACGCAAGACGGGCGCAAGCTATTGGGTGGAAACCGGTAAATACGCCGTCAGTGCCAACGATCCCGCCGTCCTGGCAGAAATTCTCCCGATTCTTGTAAGCAAGTCGGCCCCGCCCTCGGCGCTCACGGCCACGGCTGAATTCCAGGAAGCCCAGCCATTGCTCGGCAGCGGCCTATTCGAATTTTTCCTTCGCATTCCGCGCGTCAAGGACTTTCCGGCCGACAACAGCGTAAAGGGCTTAAAGATTGCGCCACTTCTGGATGCCTTGAAGCTTGATTCCGTCCACTCCGTCGCTGGTCATGCATCCCTGGAAGGAGGTAGAACACGGCTGCAGGGCGCCGTGCTGGGCGATCCTTCTCCCAGCACTCTTTTTGACATTTGGTCACAGGCCAAATCCGCACCCACCTCTCTCAGTTTCGTTTCGCCCGATACGATTTCTTACAATTCCGGACAGTTCAACCTTCTTGCTCTGTATGAGATCGCCAAACGCGCGATGCGTATGTATATGCCACCCGGTCAGCAAGGTGGGCCCGATCTAATTGAATCCATTGCGCAGTCGCGGCTGGGCATGAGTATCCCCGATGCGCTCGGTCTGTTCACCGGTGAATTTGCTTCGATTCAAACCAGCCCTTCGCTGGATGCCGCGAAGCAGAGCTATGTGCTGAAGATCACCAAGAAACCAGAAACGCTCAAATTGCTTCACACCATCCTGTCGGAACGGATCGAATCGGAAAAAACGGAAAATGACGTAACGTTCTTGAAGATTTCCCTCAGCGGTTCACAAACTGCCGCCGGAACAGCGCAATGGAATTTCTATCATGTGGCCGTTACTCCTGACACTCTGCTCGCCTCCAGCCGCAACGAGACTCTCCGGCAACTTCTCGCGGAACGTAAGATTTCTGTACCTGGAAATGAATATTCAACGCTTCCAAAGTTCCAGTCGGCCCGTTCGCAATTTCCTGCAGAACTGAGCAGTATCAGCTTCCTGGATTTTCGGAGGCTTGACTGGCAAGCCGTCAAAGACAAATGGCTTACCGATGCCAAAACTGCTGCACAAAAGAAAAAAACCGTCCCGCAAGGCGGCGATGCCGCAAAACAGCCGGAAAATGTTGCGGTACCGAATTGGCTTTCCAATGCCAACCCGCAGGTATTGTCGCATCACCTTCACTACATGGCCGGAGCATCGTGGAAAGACGCAAAAGGACTGCATTTCGATCAGTGGATTGAGTAAACGCGGCAATGCGTAAACCGCGCATCCTTGGCGTCCCATCGCTCGCAGTCGCACTCGTGCATTTTGCCATGGCATCTGCTGCTGGCGCCCAGGTAGCTGCCCCCTCGCCGCAATCGCCGGCAATTCACGTCAGCGTAGATCGCGTGGATGTCGGCGTCATCGTCACTGACTCGCAGGGCCAATTCGTCGAAGGGCTGCACCGTCAGGATTTCCACGTACTTGACAACGGAAGCGAACAACCGGTCTCGGATTTTGCCGCCATTGAAACTCCCGGCCAGATTCTTCTGCTAGTCGAAGCTGGTCCGGCAGTTTATCTCCTGGAAAGCAGTCATCTGCTGGCAGCCCATGTTTTGCTCGCCGGGCTGGCTCCCGATGATCGCGTTGCGGTCGCACGCTACAACGAAAATCCCGAAGGTATTCTCGACTTCACATCGGATAAGGGCAACGTGGCGGCGGCTCTTGAACAGTTACGATTCAATTCCGGATTCGGGGCGTTAAATCTTTCTTCCAGTGTTTCCAAAGTGCTCGATTGGCTGGCCAACGTGAAGGGCAAAAAAACGATTCTGTTGCTATCAACTGGCGTCGACACATCACAACTCAGCGATTTTCAGTCTGCGCTCGGCAGACTCAAAACGAGCGATGTCCGAATCCTGGCTGTGTCGCTTACGGGCGGTTTGCGCAATCCGCCACCGGGAAAAAAGAAAAAATCCGCTCTCCCCGACAAGGCACTCCTGACTGCGCAACAATTTGCGGAAGCGGACGAGACTCTAAAACAGTTGGCCGAAGCGACCGGCGGCCGCGCCTATTTTCCCAATTCCCTGAACGATTTCACTGCGGTCTACACGCAAATTGCTCAACTCGTGCGTCACGAGTACAGCATCGCCTTTACGCCGGCAATCCACGACGCCAGGCTCCATTTCATCGATGTACGCGTGACACCAACGCCCTCAGCAAGCGCCGCTGCTGCCACTTATAAGGTGGACCATCGCGCAGCGTACGTAGCACCGGCTCCATGACCGGGCAGCGCCGGAGACCGGAAGGATCTTGGCTATGCGGTATTGAACTGCGGACGTCCGGTATCTCGACTTATTCGAACTGCTTCAACATCCTGGCCATTTTTCCCAGCCGCTCGTTCACGCGGGCATAAACCGTTCCGCTCGCAAATCCTCCATCGCCGTTGCGGGTGGCCGTTTCAACACCTGTCAGAATTTCGATTCCCTGCTCAACTCTAGACACCGGCCAGATATGAAATTTTCCCAGGCCGACCGCTTCCAAAATATCTTCTCGCAGCATCAGATCTTCAACGTTGGACGCCGGCATAATCACGCCCTGCGTTCCGGTCAAGCCGGCAATCCTGCAAACATCAAAAAAACCTTCGATTTTCTCGTTTACCCCACCGATGGCCTGGACCTCGCCCTGCTGGTTCATCGATCCGGTCACTGCGATGTCCTGACGCAAGGGCAACTCGGAAAGGGCCGACACCAGCGCATACACTTCGGTCGAGCTGGCGCTGTCTCCGTCCACTCCTGAATACGATTGTTCAAAACATATGCTCGCGGCCAGCGACAGTGGTTTGTCCTGCGCGAACAAACTCCGCAAATACCCCGAAATAATATGAACGCCCTTGTCGTGAAAGCGACCGCTCAAATTCGCTTCGCGCTCAATATTGATGACGCCCACTTTGCCCAACGCAGCGGTTGCGGTGATGCGTACCGGTTTGCCAAAGGAATACCCGCCAATCTCCAGAACACTCAGACCGTTCACTTGCCCGGTCACGCGCTTGCCGGAAACTTCGACAAGCAGCGTGCCTTCTTCAATCATTTCGCGAATGCGCGTTTCAATGAGGTTGTGCCGCTCCATTTTCGAGGCTAATGCGCCGCGAACATGTGCCGCGCGTACCACGGCTTCTCCGGCGGCAGCCGCCGCGTAGTGGGCTTCGCGCGCCAGGTCGGCAATATCCACAAATCGCGCGGTCACCTTGTTGCGGCGGCCCGCGTTTCTAACTCCATATTCCAGAATCGCCGCGAACGCTCCGCGATCAAACGGATAGAGATTCTCCTTTTCGCATAGAGCGCGCAAGCGGCCCGCGTATTCCGCGATGACCCCGTCGCTCATGGCCATCTCTTCATCAAATTCCACGCGCACTTTGAAGATCTTGCGAAAATCCTCTTCGTATCCGTACAACAGCTCGTACAATTCGCGGTCACCGATCAAAATTACCTTTACGTTGATCTGCACCGCTTCCGGCTTCAATGCGCTCCCGCCGAAGGGGTAGAACATTTCCAGCGGCTGAATTTCCAGCCGATTGTGATTCAACGTGCGTTTCAGGGCCCGCCAAACTCCGGTTTCCGACAGCGCTTCAAGGGAGTACAAAATCAAAAATCCGCCATCTGCGCGCAACAGACTTCCGCCGCGCAAATCCATGAAGTCGCTGGTCCAGCCCCCGCGCGCGTCATAGGCCCGTTGAATCGTCCCAAACAAATTCACATAGGTGGGAGTCGTTTCAAAAATAACCGGAGGTCCGTCATGGTCACCGTGCGCCAAAATCACGTTCACACCATACATCCGGAACGGATCGCGTTCCGGACCACCCGTCTGCTTCGGCAGTCCGTCCGCTGGAACCTCGCCGCCGGCTTCCTGCTCGCCTTCCCCTTCCCGCTCCTTGAACGGGTCCAGGTTGTCCAGCAAATGGTGCCGTACTTCTTCCAGATATTCTGCAAGATTTCCGTCGTGATATTTTTCCTTGAGCTCCTCGATAACGCCATCCACCAGCACCGAAGCTGCTTCCTGTTCCAGATAGCTCAATTCGCTGGCAAGTTCCCGCGATAAGGTCAGAGTTTTCCTGTAAACGACGGTAAACTCCTGGCGAAACTGCTCGTACTTCCGCTCAATATCTTCGGCCACCGGCGCATCCAGCTTTCCCTCATGCACCATCTTGGAAATATCCTCGATGGGCACCATCGCCCCTTCCAGCACGGGAAAAATTTCCGGAAGCGCCACCGCGCCGACCTGCATGTGCCCCAGGGCAAATTGCTCGCGCGAAATGCGCCGCGTAAAATCATCCATCAACTCTTTTTCACGTACCGTAAACCGCTCCACGATGCGGCCTTTTTGCCGCTGAAACGGTTCGCCTTCAAAGACTTGCGGGATTCTCCGCCGCAGGAAATCAATTCCGGACTGCATGTCCTTCTTAAAACCATTCGCCTGCCCGCGCGGCAGCGAAAGCAGCCTGGGACGATCTGGCGTTTTAAAATTGTTCACGTAGCAGCGGTCCAGGGAAGTCTTGGTATTCGGATGCAATTCCTCAATCATCCGCGCAATCGTTCCGCCGCGGCTGGTGCCCGCCAATCCGCAAACGAATACGTTGTAGCCCGGAGCGGACAACTCGACGCCCATTTTCAGCGCCCTGAGTGCGCGTTCCTGTCCAATGAATCCTTCGCGGGGCTCCGCCTGTGCCGTTGTTTCAAAGGGTATGCGCGAGAGCTCGCACCGCCATCGCAATTTTTCCGGAGGCAACTCCGCGTGCACAGGAGCGCGCTTATCGTTCGTGACAGTCATATGAGTCGGGTACTCTAGCACAGCCGTGCGGCCAGGCACGGTTATTTAGCCTTGGTATTGCCAGCGGCTCCGCACGCTGGGGAACGCGCCCTGGAATACCGGGATCCTTGCAACTTGTAATGTTACGTGACGCGCGGTGGCCTGTGCGCCGCAATGTGTTCGCGATGTTCCATATAAACACGGAATATCCCCATTGCCGCCGCCATTATAGTCGGACCAATCACCAGCCCCAAAAGCCCGAAGGCTTCCAGTCCTCCGAGAACGCTGATAAACAGCAGCAGATCATTCAACTGTGTGCGGTTTCGCAATAACAGTGGCCTGATAATGTTGTCTGCGATGCCCGCTATTCCTCCACAAATGCCCACGACGATAAGGGCTTTGCCCCAGTGTCCGCTTACCAGCAGCCAAAGCGAAGCCGGCGCCCAGATGAGTGCCGACCCCACGACCGGCACCAGGGAGAAAAAGGCAATGATGGCCGCCCAGAAGATGGGAGTGGGGATCCCGGCGACCGCAAAGGCCACTCCGCCGAGGGCCCCCTGCACCATGGCTACGACCAGTCCCACCGCCACGCTGGCAAAAACCAGCTCTTTTGATTCCTTCCACATCTCATCCTGGATACCCGTGTCAAACGGCAGCAAATGCCTGGTCGCCCGCGCGATTCCCTTCCCGTCGCGAAACATGAAAAAAAGCGAAAAAATCAGAAGAAACAGATCCACGAAAAACTGCACCAGGTTTTTGAGAATCGCTCCGAATTTCCCCGCAACGAATGATGCGATTTTTTCCGCAGCCTGCTGCAGGGATTTCGTCACGTCGTCGGTCTGCCAGGTCTCCGGCAATTTGCTGCGAATCCACTCGACAGCGTGCGCATGGATCGTCTGGTCTGAATTTGCCAGCGAACTTTGGATCCTGGCGGTTGCATCAATTGCCTGCTTCGTTGTGAAATACAAGACCAACACGGCTGGCACGATCAGGAAAAATGTCACAGCCAGCGTGCTCAGCATGGCCGCGACATTCGGTTTGAATCTTGCCCTGATTTTGTCGTGCAACGGGTAGAAGAAAATTGCAAAAATTCCGGACCACGCCAACGGTACCAGGAATGGCCCCGTGATTAGAAAAACAAGATACCCCAGGAGCAAAATCGCCCCGTAGGAGAGCACCGTAGTCAACCGGTCACTGGTCGTCTCGTTGTTAAGCTGAGGAGGCTTCATGAGCAGTATATAATCCCAGAGTATAAAGCGGATGCTGACGGCTCCGCGGCCCCGCTTCGCCAGGTCGGCCGCTTCGCAGTCAAATGCAATGGAGAAAAATCCGTGGAGCGGTAAGTCCACGCAGATCGCTGCTCATCGAGCAAACTCAGCATGTCACTGAAAAACATTCCGCTCACATCCTTCCAGATTCGTCTTCTTGCTGTACTTGCTTTGATCAATTTTGTCAACTTTGCAGACCGCCAGGCCATTCCGCCGCTGATTCCCCTGTTGCGGGATGATTTTAACCTAACCAGCACGCAGATCAGCTATCTACAGGTCGTCCTGCAGGCGGTGCTCGCGCTTGCCAGCATTCCCTTCGGGTTTTTCGCAGACCGGTTCAACCGCTCCAGAATTATTGCCGGCGGAGTCATTTTCTGGAGCTTCGCGACAATTTTTACAAGCCACGTAAATGCTTTTTCCATGTTGCTGCTCACCCGCGCATTTGTGGGAATTGGCGAAGCTGCCTACGCGCCGGCGGCGCAATCCATGATTTCCGGAGCATTTTCTCCCGAAGCGCGCGCGCGCGCCCAGGCCGTTTTTGCGTCTGGAATGTTGCTCGGCAGCATTGCCGGGCAAGCCCTCGGCGGCGTTGTCGGACAAGCCTGGGGATGGCGTCCGGTCTTTTATGTGATTGGCATTCCCGGGCTGCTTTTGTCGATGGTGATTTTGCGCGTGGACGAACCGCCGCGCGGCCCACGCAGCGAAGTCGTTCCGCTGACTCGTCTCCTGAGGGTTCCCGCGTTCCTGACTTTGATCATCAGCGGCATCATGATTACGTTTGCCAGTGTGGCATTCATCACGTGGGGACCGGATTTTGTCTTTCGCTACAAGGATTTTTCCTTAAAGGAAGCTGGCGTTTCGCTCGGTTCTGCGCTTTTTGTTTCCGCCTTGCTCGGTGTTCTGGTCGGCGGCTTTCTGGCGGACTCGCTGCACAAAAGATATCCGTTTGGAAGAATCCTTACCGTGGCTTGCGGATTCCTTTTGGGCGCTCCCTTTATTCTGTGGGCGATTTCGACGGAAGAAAAATCGCAGATTGTTACAGCATTTTTTATCGCCGGGTTTTTCATGTCCTGGTACCACGGGCCGGTCACTGCCGTGATTCACGACATGATGCCGCGGCGGGCCCATGCTTCATCGACGGGTGTTTACATGTTTGCGACGCAGCTTTTTGGCGGCATCCTGGGGCCTTATGTGGTGGGCCGCGTCGACGATGTCGCCGACTTAATTCTTGGTTTGCAAATCGCGACAGTCGTGATGGTTTGCGGCGCGCTGCTAATGTTTTTGGTGATGTATTTCATCCGGCGCGACGGTTTGCGGCATCCCGAGCTGGAATCGTTCCACACTGAAATTCTTGAAATTACGATTCATACGGATACGCCGCAAACCTGAATCGAAAAAATAGAACCAGAAAGCCTGCTCAAATCAGGACCAACCCGAGGCCTGAGGAATCGATGGAAATCTATTTAATTCCCAGCTGATCGATCAGGCGCAAAACTTCATCATGAGGAACGTCGTAAAGAGGGCGGACATCGTCTTCTTCCAGGCGTTCGCGCAAATATTCCGCGGAGATGTAGCTGGCTTCGCGATCGCTGAGGTCGCGGCCGGTTCGCGCGCGAAAGGCTACAAACGCGGTGTGCAGTAGTCCGATGACATGGGCTTCGCCGTCGACGAAAAACTTGCTGTCGATGGTGTCGGCGTGCCGCGTGGCAATGCCGTTCCACATGTGGGAGAAGCGGCACTGATAGATGTGGCCGCTCAGACCAGATTCCACTGCAAAGGTGCCGATGAACTGGCTCATGGCACCGACGTTCGCGAGTACCGGGCGTGTTGTGGGCATATTTCCTTTTTCCAGCGAGCAAATGTCAACACTGCAATTTTAGTCGAATCGTGCCCGATCTTCTAGCGGCTTACGGCGGCCACGGTTTCTGCCTGAGCGTAACTTTTGACGGCGGCGGCTACTCCGGCGCCCGCGGGGACGCGAAAATCGTGATCGCCCAGAACTTTTTCAATGGCACTCAGAAACAGCAGGACGAATTGCTTCTGGCTGCAAAAGCCCATCAGGCCGACGCGCCAGATTTTCCCTTTGAGCGCTCCGATGCCGCCGGCGATTTCCAGATTGAATTCGTCGAGCAACTGGTTGCGCAGTTTTACGTCATCGACGCCGCCCGGAATCATGACCGCGGTGACCGTCGGCAGGCGTTCTTCGGGCTTCTTGACGAGGAGTTCGAGGCCGAGTCCTTCGATGCCGGCGATGAGCGCCAGTTGATTGGTGCGGTGACGCTCCCAGCGCGCTTCAAGACCTTCTTCAACGACCAGGCGCATGGCTTCGCGCAGCGCGTAGATGAGCGAGATGGGCGGCGTGTGGTGATACAGGCGATCTTTACCCCAATAGTTCATGGCGGTGGTGAGATCGAAATACCAGCTGGAAACCCTGGTTTTGCGATTGCGAAAAACTTCTTCGCACGCGGGGCTGACTGTAATGGGGGACATGCCCGGAGGCGCGCTGATGGCTTTCTGCGAGCCGCTGAAACAGATGTCGATGCGGTCTTTGTCGACATTGAGCGGAACGCCGGCAAGAGAAGCGACGGCGTCGACGATGAGGAGCGCGCCGAGTTCGTCGGCGACTTTGCGGAAGCCGGCGAGCTGCGTGAGGACGCCGGACGACGTTTCGCCCTGGGCGAGACCGATGATTTTGATTTTGCGGCCGCCGGCGGCTTGGCGAACGTCGTCGGGATTGACGGTGGTGCCGTAGGGCGCTTCGACTCGGGTGATTTTGGCGGGAGTACGACCGGCGATTTCCCACATACGATCGGAGAACCAGCCGTTGACACAGACGATGGCTTCGTCGCCCTGTTCAAGAGTATTGAGCAGCGAGGCTTCAATGCCGCCGGAGCCGGAGGCCGATAACGGCATGGTGATGCGATTTTCGGTCTGAAAAATCTGGCGCAGCAGGACCTGGACGTCGTCCATACAGGTCTTAAACCAGGGGTCGACGTGGCCGACAAGGGGCGTCGCCAGGGCCCGGTAGACGCGCGGGTCCATCGAGGAGGGCCCCGGGGTGAGCATGAGCCGGTTGGGTGGTTTGAGTTCGCCGATTGGTTGCGTCATCGCGTTTGTCCTGTGAGAAAGACGATTTTGGCTCATTCGGGGAGGGGGTGCAACGGACAAATTGGAAGGCAGAGGCAGTGGCGCGACCAGGCGCCTTTGATGAAACGGGGCGGTCAGGGGGCGGCATTCTGCCCGGGGGGCTTCGGTCCATTAGTCCGGTGCGCGCGCGACGCCCGAGAGCTGCGGCGTTCACTTCAGCAGGGGGCGAGAGAGGCGGCCACGCGAGCAAGGCAATCTCCGGGCCGACAGCCTGGCGCCGGGAGGGGAGGCCCTAAATAAGCCTTTCGGCGGGGTCCAGGACGCCGTATTTGCTGGTGTAGTGGAGGGGGACGTCGGAATAGGTGCCGCGTTCGCGTTGGTAGATTTCGCAGGTGTCGAAAGGTTTGGAATAGATGTGAACGCTGACAGCGCGCTGGTTGAACTCGGGGAGGTTGAGGACCTGATGGACCGGTTCAAGGGGATTGACGTAAGCGGGATGCGTGGCGTCCATGTCATAGATGTCGGTGGGCTCGAGATGGCAGGTGCCGAGGCCGGCGTTTTTGTCGGCGACGTTAAAATTTTGCACGCGAAGTTTACCGATAGGGGCGGACATCCAGCAATTCTGATCACGATGATTGTGGACACGGCTGGCCTGGCCGACTTCCCAGCAGATGGCCATACATTCGAAAATTTCGTTTTTGAAAATTAGATTGCGGGTGTAGCTACCTTTGGAGAAAAAGCAGAATTTTTTCAGGGAGTCGGACTGGATGGTGTGTTGCTGGATGTAGGTCTGGACATTTTCCAGCGTGAAGTTCGATTCAGAGATGGCGGCAAGGCCGGCGACCCAATCGTCGATGGAGAGTTGCGAGATGATAGCGTTGGTGGACATGGGCGGTGACTCCGTGCGTGACTCGGGTGACAGGGAAATTATAGCGCTGAATTGTCTCAGGGACTGAGGTATTGAAGTAATGAAATGAAGAAAGGCGTAAAATAGGTAGAGAATGTCGACGGAAATGATGGTGATTTGCTGATGGCGGAGATGGTGGAACTTTTGGGGAAATCGAAGGATGAATTGCGCGCGCTGTGCGTGGCGTGGGGGGAGCCTGCCTATCGAGGGGCCCAGATTTATCAGGCGCTTTACGTGGAACGGAAGGTTGATCTGGGGGAGGTGAGTTCCCTGCCGGCGGGATTGCGCGAAAGGCTAAGAAAGGAAACGACGGTTACCTTTCCTCGGGTCAAGGAGAGATTCTTTTCGGCCGATGGATCGGTGCGGTATTTGTTTGGGCTGAGCAGCGGGGAGAAAACAAAAGCCGCCTCGGTGGAAGCGGTGTTTATGCCGTCCGAGGGGCGGCAGACGATCTGCATTTCTACGCAGGCGGGATGCGCGGTGGATTGCCAGTTTTGCATGACGGCCCAGTTGGGATTGATCCGGAATTTGACGGCTGGAGAGATTGTGGCGCAGGTTTTGCTGCCGCTTGAAGAACATAAGGATAAGTTGGCGCCACGCACGAATATTGTTTTGATGGGGCAGGGCGAGCCCCTTTTGAATTTTGAGAATGTAATGAGCGCAGTGCGGATTCTGTTGGATCAATCGGGGATGAAGATTGCGCCGAAGCACGTGACGCTTTCTACCAGTGGGATTGTGCCGGGGATTGAGCGGTTGGCTCTTGAAAAGGTACGGCCGAAGCTGGCCATTTCTCTAAACGCGTCGTCGGATGAACAGCGTGACGTGTTGATGCCTATTAACAAGAAATATCCGCTGAGAACATTGCTGGCGGCTTGTAAGAAATTTCCGATGGGGACGCGGGAGTATATTACGTTTGAATATGTGCTGCTGGGCGGCGTAAATGATACGCCGGACGATGCGCGGCGAGTGGCGCGGCTGTTGGCGGACGTGGGGCGCGTGAAGGTGAATCTGATTCCGTGGAATCCCGGACCGGTGATGCCATATGCCGAGCCATCGGCTGAGAGCATTGCCGAGTTTCATCGGATATTGCTGGAAAAGGGTGTGCCGACGTTTACCCGGTATTCGCGGGGACGGGATGTAATGGCGGCCTGCGGGCAGCTGGCGCTAAATGAGGCGAGCGGTTCGCCGCTGACAGTATTGAGCTGACATCTTCTGCCCGGTTGGCAGTTCCCCTGCAGGCCCAATATTTCTGAAACAGGAAGATTGCATCCAGAGCTCCGGCCCTGGTTTTTCTTGGAGGCCGGGGATGCCGATTTCCCGGACCAAAAAAGCGACAGGATTGCAGCGCCCGCACGCCGGATTTTGATCCGCAACTTGGGTACTAGTTCGAGATGCCAACGACAGACATGTGACGGCCGGTGTGGCCGGCTTCTTTGCGGTGGCTGAAGAAGAGGTCGCGGCGGCAGGCGGTGCACAGGTCACTGACGAAGATATTCTGGGGCTGCAGGCCGGCGTCGACGAGTTGAGCGCGGTTGGCTTTGCGGAGATCAAGCAGGAGGCTTTGCGGAGGGGGCTGGTGACCGGGAGGCTTCATGTTGAGCCACTGGACGGGATTGGGTTCGTCGCCGGTGCGGAATTCATCGAACCATTCCGGGGCGTTGGCGAATTGGGAGAGAAAATTGGCGGCGATCTCTGTGCCGACTTCATAGCAACAGCCGCCGATGGCGGGGCCGATGGCGGCGAGCAGGTTTTTCGGATTGCTGCCAAAGTGCTTGCGCATTTCGCCGGCGGTCTTTTGGGCGATGCGGTTGAGAGTTCCCTTCCATCCGGCGTGGATGGCGGCGATGGCGCGTGATCGGGGATCGACCAGCAGGATGGGGACACAGTCGGCGGTTTGGGTGGCGAGCAAGAGGCCGGACCTGTTGCTGATCGAAGCGTCACCTGGGCAGTGTTGCGCGGGTGCAGATTCAAACGGATGGATCACGGCCGAGTGGATTTGTCTGAGCGGGATAAGTGCAAAATCCTTTGTGCCGAGTGCTTTTTGAAATTTGTCACGGTTTTGTTGCACTGTTTTTCCCTCGTCCCAGTCCGTGAAGCCGAGATTGAGGACTCGTTCGGCGGCCAGTTTGCTTGCACCGCCAGGGCGGGTGCTGAAGCCGTGGATCAGCCAGGGGAGTCCATTCAGTTCGGCGGATTGCACGATTTTTAGGCCGCGGGAATTTTTGATGCGCCATTTGCCGTGAGTTGCTGGAGCGATGGGTGACGGGGAGTTGGAACGTTGACCGATTACCCGGTAGCGAGCCGATGTTTTTCTGGTGGCCACAGTCGTAACAGTATAATCGGAAGTGGTGGATGTCGAAAAAGGGGACGGCGGCACGATGCCGCACTCCAAGGAGCTGGCTTGATTATTGGGATGGGAGTGGATTTGGCGGAAGTGGAGCGTATCCAGGCGGCGATCGAGCGGTACGGGGAGACGTTCTTGCGGCGGATTTATACCGGAAAGGAACAGGCGTATTGCGAACAGTTCCGGAACAAGTATGAACGCTATGCGGGGCGCTTTGCGGCAAAAGAAGCGGCGATGAAGGCTCTGGGGACGGGATGGAGTCGCGGCGTGCGGTGGGTGGATTTGGAAGTGGTGCGGGAGAAGAGTGGACGGCCAACGCTGGCGTTGGCGGGCGAGGCCGGGAAGATTGCCGAAGCCAGGGGAGTGAAGAATATTGCTTTGAGTATTACGCATACGGCGACCCAGGCATTGGCGCAGGTGATTTTTGAGGATTGAGGGCCGGCAGAAATACGGGGAAGCGCGCTGATGAAGTACTTTTGGGCGGGCGCACTGTTTGCTTTTACGGCTCTGAATTTCGGGATTTATCTCGCTACCTTTAGCGGGCTGTGGTTTGCGATAAGTCTGGGGTTTGCTGTGGATTTTCTATCGCAAAGGCGAAATTAGCCGGATTGTTTTCTGCCTGGCTCGACAACACCTTATTTTGTACTCCGGAAAATCTCACGTCCAGCCACTGGTTGGCCGGCCAATTTCCCGAAACAGCGACATTTAGAAAGCTGGAACTCAGCGCTGGTGTGGAGGCCGCGTCGCGTTCATCCGCGCGCAAGGTCAGGACGCGAAGGGTGCGGCCCGCCTGGGATTGCCGGAAGGCGCAAGACTTGGATTCGGAGAGGGCGCGGAGTTGGCGGGCGCGATTTTTGATGGCGGCAGGAGGCACTTCGTTGGCCAGTGAAGCCGCTTTGGTGCCGGGGCGTTTTGAAAACGAGAAAACATGCAGATAGGTGAACGGTAGACCCTCGATGAAGCTTATGGTGGCGGCGTGGTCGGCTGCGGTTTCTCCGGGGAAACCGGTGATGACGTCGGCGCCGATGGCGGCGTGGGGGAGCCGGTCGTGGATGAGTTGCACGCGGCGGGCGTAGTGTTCGGCGCGGTACCAGCGGTGCATGGCGGCCAGGAGGCGGTTGGAGGCGGATTGCAGAGGCATGTGAAAGTGTTGGGCGATGCGGTCGTTTCTGGCGAACAGATCGATCAGGTCCTCGGTGATATCGAGCGGTTCGATGGAGCTGATGCGCAGGCGTTCAATGCTGGTTTGGTCCAAGATCCGGCGCAGGAGTTCTTCGAATTCGACGCGAGAAGCGAGGTCGCGGCCATAGGTGCCGAGGTTGATTCCGCTGAGAACTACTTCCTTGTAACCAGAGTTGGCGAGGCGCTCAATTTCGGCGATAACGGTTTGCGGCGGGAGGCTGCGGCTTCTTCCGCGGACGAACGGGATGACGCAATAGGAACAGCGGGAGTTGCACCCGTCCTGGATTTTTAGAGTGGGGCGCGTGTGATTCCCTTCTCCGCCGAGGACGGGGGCTGCCAGCAGAACGGATTGCTCAAAGATGTTGCTGGTTAGGATTTTCGCGTTTTGCTGCGAGCCGTTTTCGGCTGGTGCCGGGACGAGCTTGGCGGAATGGCCCGCTTGCAAGGCCGCAGTGGGAAAAACATCTGGCGGAAAAGAGGAACCCAAGCTGGCTGAAGTCTGGGCTAGCCGGGGCGCAGCATGCTGCGCCTCTGCCTGTGTGGTAAGGAGGTTGGGGATTTGCGGTTTGTGGGAATTGCCTACGACCCAGGAAACGCCGGGGAGCGCAGAGAGCTCTTCGGGAGCGCGTTGCGCGTAACAACCAGTGACGATGACCTGTGCTTGAGGATTTTGGGCGTGTATTTTGCGGATGGCGTCGCGGGCTTGGGAGTCGGCGGCGGCGGTGACAGTACAGGTATTGATGATGATGATTTCGGCAGAGCCGGGGTCGCTGACCGCGGAATAGCCGCGGTCGCGGAGCTGGCGCTCGAGAGCGGCGCCGTCGGCTTGCGTGGCGCGACAGCCGAATTGCTGGATGTGGAAGGTGGGCATTTCGTCCTTGGCGCAGTAGATTCCCGGCGAACACAGGATACCTGTAATTTTAGACTCCGAAAAGTGACGACGAACGCCGCACAGTCACGGCCACATCGCCAAGGCATGCGATTGGTTCGCCGCGCGAACTCGGAGCACGGCTTTACTCCTCGAGCGGGAGACCGCTACAATCATGTGTCGCCAAATGATTCATCACAGACACAATCCATCGGAAATCAAGAACCCGAAACTGACGGTTGTCATTCCCGTTTACAACGAGAAAAATACCATCGATGAGATTTTACGGCGCGTGCTGGAAACAGATATGCGCAAGGAAATCATCATCGTAGACGATTTTTCGAAGGATGGAACGCGGCAGATTCTGGAAAATATGGCGGCGCGGCAAGCGCAGGGAGCGGCCACAGCTCCGGCTCAGGACGGGCAAGATCTCATTGCCTTGGGTGAGTTGCGGTTTTTTTTCCAGGAGAAGAATCAGGGCAAGGGAGCGGCGCTGCGGCGGGGATTTGCCGAAGCAACTGGAGACATCGTGCTGGTGCAGGATGCCGATTTGGAGTACGACCCGCGCGATTATCCCAAATTGCTGGAGCCGATACTGGATGGGCGGGCGGATGTCGTATATGGTTCGCGATTTTTAGGTGGGCCGCAGCGCGTTCACTATTTCTGGCATTTCGTAGCCAATACGATGTTGACGCTGCTTTCGAATATTTTCACAAATCTGAAACTGACCGATATGGAGACGTGCTACAAGGTCTTTCGGAAAGAAGTGCTGCAAGAAATCAAAATCAAGTCCAATCGCTTTGGATTTGAGCCGGAGATCACTGCCAAGATTGCGAACAGGAATTGGCGGATTTATGAGGTGCCCATTAGTTATGCGGGGCGTACGTATGAAGAAGGAAAAAAGATTACTTGGAAAGATGGCGTGCAGGCCTTGTGGTGCATTGTCCGCTTCAGCTTCAAGGATTAAACCGGTTTTAGTTTTGTAGCAGGAAGCGAATTCAGGTCGTTCCCTAATTCTTACAATTTGAGGTCGTCGCGGAGCCCCTCGGGGCTCCGTTTGTCTTCTAATTCAAGTCTGCGGCAGAAGCCCTGCGGCTTGGCCGGCGAGCGTGGTTAGGTCACGCGAGGCTGCGAAACCATTCTTTCCGGCGACAGATGTCTGGCGACGCGGGCGCCTAAATTGATCATGGGCTCTTCGATGACGTGGTAGAGGAAAACGGGAAAAGAGAACGTGGCCGAAAGAAACAGAAACCATTGCAGTGGCCGGCCTACTTGCCCCATACCTTGAAAGGCCCACCAGATCAAAATGAAATGAGTGAGATAGATGCCGTAGGAATATTTGGCGATATTTAGGCAGATTTGTTTGAGCAATGGACTGGACATTGGGCGAAACTGCGGGATCAGGATTCCGAGGAGCAGACACAGGAACCACGGGCCGGCATAACTGAGCTGGTTCCAAAGGCAGAGAGCGGTAAGCAGGGCGATAGCCACAGGCCACAAGAAAAAGGGCAATTGTAGGCTGGAACGCTTGGAAAACTGATAAGCGACGACTCCAGCAAAGAAGCACGGAACGTAAAGAAGGAATTCCCCGATGCCGTAACGCTGGAGATGAATGGACGGTCCTGCGAGCAAACCGGCAGCTACGGAGAGCATCCACAGCAGGAGAATTGCCGAGAGGCTGGGCAGGTATCGCACGACGATGAAGAGCAGCGGCAACACCAGGTACATGTGCATTTCAATGGGAAGACTCCAAAGCGGAGCGACGATGGATTCCGTGTGCGTAAGATCCTGGCATAGGAACAGATTGGAGAACAGCCCGGCGGGGTCCAAATGCACGCCCGAAAATGTTCCGTTCCGGAGGTGCGCAACCGGAAGTTTGCAGAGAAATACGGTCAGGACGACTACCATGCTGAGCGGATAGATGCGAAAGCAGCGGCGAATGAGAAATGGCAAGTACAGACTCTTGCTAGGGTTTTTAGCGGACATTCGTTCCATTGAGTACATGAGAACGAGACTCGTATGAACAAAGAAAATCAATACCCCCCAGTGGCCCAACCCATCCAGGTGGTAAGGCAAGTGAGTGGATCGTTCGCCAAACAAGAGCAAGTGGAAAAAAAAGACTAAAAGGACAGCCGTAGCGCGCAGCAGGTCCAGGTTGGGATTTTCGTGGTTTGCGTTCACAAGGCCCCAGCCGTGTGTTGTCTCGTCTCGACGGGCCCGATTGTTACAAGTCAGTGAAACACGAAAAGGCCCCGCTCGGCGACGCGTTTTAAGGGCTTGGTTCTCAACTCGCTAGCAAAGGAGATGCGGGAAGGTGTGCGCACGGCTGGGGAGGCACAAGTCCTGTTTGGGGAAGACCGGTTTCCGGGGTGGTCTAATCCTTGGCGACCCGACGTCAAACAGAATCGCAGCTATTGGGACAGTCGGCGCTGGAACGTCAGGAGGATGAGGTCTGCTCGACGGCGAACACCGAACTTGCTCAGCAGGTTTGAGACGTGGAATTTTACGGTGCGCTCGGCGATGTTGAGCTTATTGGCAATTTCCTTGTTGGATTGATTCTCGAGGAGTGCGTCGAGAACCTCCTGTTCGCGCCGGCTAAGGTTGGTTACCGAGTCCGTCTTCAGGCGACGACCCTGACTGGTGAGAATGGAATCAACAAAACCGGACAGAAGTTGGCGCGGAACCCAGAAGCCGCCATTGGCGACAAGCGGAAGAGCGCGAACGAGCTGGTCACGCGCTTCGACGTAGGTAAGCAGACCTTTTACGCCAAGGCGGAGCAGCGAATAGCAATTGGCTTCGATGTGCTGCTCGCCGACGACGATGAGGCGGGATTCAGGAAAACGTTCAATCAAGTTGGCAAGCAGCGCGCCCGTTGCAGGCTTAGCGGCGTGGGCGTCAATTACATAGACGTTCGCTTTGGGCGGTTCAAGGCTGCGCATATCAGGAGCAAGCGTCGACTCCAGCTGCTTGACGATTACTTTGAATTGGGCTTTTGCGAGAATGCGCTCAAATTCGCTCAGCACCAAAGGGTGCGGCGAGAGGATGCATACTGTCAGTTTTGATGTTGTCCGCTTCGTAGCCACAGTTTTTGCCTGTTTATCAGCGTATTGAAAACCAGCCGGAGGGGCAAGCAACTTTGCCGTACTTGTATTCGAACTGTTACGTACCTTGTACGGCGCTTTTTCTGCGGGGAACTTCACGCAGAAGAATCTCGACGATGCGTTGGGCGGCACGGCCGTCCCAAAGCGGCGGAATACGACCGCCCTTGCTTTTGCCGGACAGAGTGTCTTTGGCGGCGGCCACGATTTTAGCGGGGTCGGTGCCGACCAGTAAATTGGTGCCCTGCGAGATCGTGATGGGGCGTTCGGTGTTTTCGCGGAGCGTTAGACAGGGGACGCCCAGGGCGGTGGTCTCTTCCTGAATGCCTCCGGAATCGGTGAGGACCATGGTGGCTTTGCTGAGGAGGCAGAGAAAGTCGAGATATCCGACCGGGTCGATCAGCCGGAGATTGGCGTGTGTCTTGATGCCGGCTTGGACGAGCTTTTGTTTGGTACGTGGGTGTACCGGGAAAATGACCGGGATTTCTTTGGCCACCGAGTCGATCGCGCCGAGCAGTTCGGCAAGCTTTTCGGTGGAGTCGACGTTTGAAGGGCGATGCAGGGTGAGGACCGCGAAGCGCAGCCAGTTCACACCAGTCCGAAGTCCCAGCTCGTCGCCGATTGCCGACTGCTGGGCGATTGGCAGGAAGTGGCGGAGCGAGTCGATCATGACGTTGCCGACGAAATAGATCGCTTCGCGGGGGCGGCCTTCTTTGAGGAGGTGCTCGATGGCATCCTCTTCGGTGACAAAGAGGTAGTCGGCTAGGGCGTCGGTTAGCAGACGGTTGATTTCTTCAGGCATGCTGCGGTCGAAACTGCGGAGGCCCGCTTCGACGTGGGCGACCTGGATCCCGAGTTTTACGGCGGCCAGGGAGACGGCGATCGTGGAGTTGACGTCGCCGACGACCAGGACTAAATCTGGTTTCCGTTCCAGGAGAACGGGTTCGATGCGCTTGAGGACCTCTGCGGTTTGCGCGGCATGGGAGCCGGATCCGACCTCAAGATTGACGTGAGGAGCGGGTATGCCCATTTGTTTGAAGAAGATATCGGAGAGCTTTTCGTCATAGTGCTGCCCGGTGTGGACCAGGATGGGATCGATTTCCGGATGGCGCTGCATTTCCCGCATCAGCGGAGCGATTTTGGGAAGGTTGGGACGCGCCCCGACGATATTCAGAATCTTTAGACTTTGGCTCATTGGGTAAGTACATCCGACTGCGAGCGGAATTATAACATTTGCAGACGGCAGATTCGGGACGGGGTATTTGCCATTCGCGCCTAAAAAGCACTGCTTCGCTGCATACGAGTTCGGATTCCGCGGGAAACCTGCGTAAAATAGAAGAGTTACAGGCAGCGGGCCCGTTCTGCCGGTGGTCCTTTTTTCCATAGAGAATTCAACGGAATTGAGGAATTTTGAGAGAAGGAGTTTCTACATTCGAACGGATGCGTAATCTGACCGAATCGATGAAGGCGCTGCGGGAATTGCTCGCGCAACGGATCCTGGTGCTGGACGGGGCGATGGGGACGATGCTGCAACAACGCGACCTGACGGCAGAGGACTTCGGCGGAGCCGCGCTCGACGGGTGCAACGAAAATTTGGTGCGGACGCGGCCGGATGTGGTGCTCGATATCCACCGGGCCTATTTTGGGGCCGGCGCCGACATCGTGGAGACCAATACGTTTGGAAGCACGCCGCTCGTGCTGGCGGAGTATGGGCTGGAACGTGACGCATACGAGCTGAGCAAAAAGGCAGCCGAACTAGCGCGGCAGGCCGCCGATGAATTCAGCACGCCGGGGAAGCCGAGATTTGTTGGCGGCTCGATGGGACCGACGACCAAGGCGATTACGGTAACCGGTGGAGTGACGTTTGCCGGGCTGCTGGAGTCCTACTTAACGCAGGCCAAGGGCCTGGTGGATGGCGGGTCGGACTTGCTTTTGGTAGAGACCAGTCAGGACACGCGGAATATCAAGGCGGCGATTCTGGCGATTCAGCAGCTTTCCAAAGAAATCGGCACGGACATTCCGTACATCGTGTCCGTGACGATCGAGCAGAACGGGACGATGCTGGCAGGGCAGACTGTTGACGCGATGTGGGCGTCGCTGCGTCATGCAAAGCCGTTGGCATTTGGGATGAATTGCGCGACGGGCCCGGAGTTCATGACGGACCACATCCGAACATTGAGTCAGCTTACGAGTGAGTTTGTTTCTTGTTACCCGAATGCGGGACTACCGGATTCTGAAGACGGGAAATATCACGAAACTCCGGAGACTTTGGCGAACCAGCTTGAGCGATTTGTGGGCAATGGCTGGCTGAATTTGGTGGGTGGGTGCTGCGGGACAACAGAAAAGCATATCGCGGCGATTGCCCAGATGGTGGAAGGAAAGAAACCGCGAGTGCGACCTCGAGAAGCGCATCGCGCCATTTATTCAGGCATTGAGACGATTGAAGCGGACGATCAGACGCGGCCGTTGCTGGTGGGCGAGCGGACGAATGTGATTGGGTCGCGCCTGTTCAAGAATTTGGTGGCCGAAGAGAAGTGGGAAGAGGCCAGTGAAATTGCTCGGCGTCAAGTGAAGGGCGGCGCGCACATTGTAGACGTGTGTTTGCAGAGCACGGATCGCGATGAACGACAGGATATTCCCCCGTTTTACGAGAAATTGATTCGCAAAGTGAAAGTGCCGGTGATGATCGATACCACGGATCCGGCGGCGATTGAGCAGGCTCTGACGTACTGTCAGGGCAAGGCCATTATCAATTCGATTAATCTAGAAGATGGTGAGGAGAAGTTTGAGCGCGTGGTACCGATGGCTCATGCCTTTGGCGCAGCCGTAGTGGTTGGTTGCATTGACGAGGATCCGCTGCAGGCTCAGGCGTTTACCCGTGAACGAAAACTGGCGATTGCCGAACGTTCCTGCAAATTGTTGATTGAGAAATACGGATTGGGGCCGGAAGACATTATTTTTGACCCGCTGGTGTTCCCTTGCGCTACGGGTGATGAAAATTATATTGGCGGCGCGGTGGAAACGGTGGAAGGAATCCGGCTGATCAAAAAAGCCTTGCCGGATGTGCGGACGATACTCGGGATTTCGAACGTGTCGTTCGGTTTGCCGCCGGGGGCGCGGGAAGTGGTGAATTCGGTTTTTCTGTATTACTGCACCAAGGCCGGCTTGGACCTGGCGATTGTGAATACCGAGAAGTTGGAGCGGTTTGCTTCAATTCCCGCGCATGAACGGGCGCTCGCCGAGAATTTGTTGTTTTCGCATCCGCCGAAAGATGTGCCTGCGGAGCATTCCAGTGCTGCCTTGCTTAGCAACGTGCCTGCGGATTGGCGTCAGCAGAGCAAGGAACAGAAAGCGGCGGTAAATCAGTATTACATCGCGGCGATTGCGGAACATTTTCGAACGGCAACGAAGAAGGAAAAGACGCGGGCCGCAGATTTGCCGCTGGATGAGCGGATTGCGAACTACATCATCGAAGGAACGCGCGACGGGCTGGTGGATGACCTGGAACGGAAGCGTGCCGAAGGAATCGCTCCTCTGGACATTGTGAACGGGCCACTGATGGCGGGGATGGCCGAGGTCGGCCGTCTGTTCAATGCCAACGAACTGATCGTGGCCGAAGTGCTGCAGTCGGCCGAAGCGATGAAAGCGGCAGTGAGCCACCTCGAACAGTTCATGGAAAAGGCCGATACTGCGAAGCGCGGCAAAGTGGTACTGGCCACCGTGAAAGGCGATGTCCATGACATTGGAAAAAATCTCGTTGAAATTATTCTGAAGAACAATGGCTATGACGTTGTGAATCTGGGCATCAAGGTGCCGCCGGAAGAACTGATCAAGGCGTACCTGGAACACAAGCCGGACGCGATTGGGCTTTCCGGATTGCTGGTGAAAAGCGCGCAACAGATGGTGATCACGGCGAATGATTTGAAGGGCGCAGGGATTGAAATTCCGCTGCTGGTGGGCGGAGCTGCGCTTTCTGCGAAATTTACTTTGGGCAAGATTGCGCCGAGCTACGGCAAGGCGGTTTGTTACGCCAAAGACGCGATGACCGGGTTGCGGTTGATGAACGAGTTGATGGATCCAGCCACGCGAGAGACCGTGCTCGGAGCGCATACTTCAAACGGCGAGGGGGTGACCATCGCGACCGAGCTTGCGGTTACCGAGGCGCCGACGGTTGCGCGTTCGCCGAAGGTGCGCGCGGATTTGCCGATTCAGAATGTAGTGACGCTCGAGCGCAAAGTGCGGCTGGTGCCGGATTTGCATGACGTGTGGAGTTACATCAACCCCTACATGTTGTTTGGGCGGCATCTGGGATTTCGCGGCGACTTCATGAAACAGTTCTTGGCGCGGGACCCGAAAGCGCTGGAACTTTACGATGGCATGGAAGAAGTAAAAAACGAAGCCGCCGGGTTCATGAAAGTGCGTGCGGTTTGGCAGTTTTTTGAGGCGGAGTCAGAAGGCGAGAACTTGCAGGTGTTTGCTCCGGGAGCGCACGAACCTTTGCACACATTTAAGTTTCCGCGGCAGAAGCTCGGAGACTTTTTGTGCTTGAGCGACTACATTTTGCCAGCCCGGGACGGTAAGCGGGATCACCTGGCGATGTTTGTCGTGACGGCCGGCGAAGGAGTTCGTGAGCGGTCGGAAAAAGCAAAAAATGACGGATATTATTTTAAGTCGCACGGGTTGCAGTCCCTGGCGATTGAAACGGCCGAAGCTTGCGCGGAATGGCTGCACCGGCGCATTCGCGAAGATTGGGGTTTTCCGGACCCTGCTGAGATGACGATGGCGCAACGCTTCACTTCGCGGTATCGCGGGAAGCGCTATAGCTTTGGGTATCCGGCTTGTCCGAACCTTGAGGATCAGGCGCCGCTGTGGACATTATTGAAGCCGGAAGAGATCGGGGCACAGCTCACAGAAGGATTCATGATGGATCCGGAGGCGAGTGTGAGCGCGCTGGTGTTTCAGCATCCGGATTGCACGTACTTTTCGGTTGGAGAAGCGGGCCAGGAATAGCAACACCCCTGGCACTGGCAGATGGAGGAGCACGAGTCCCCCGGCTTAGAATTCCGCCTAGGTGGAAACGGACCCCCACCTGCAATAATCAGAACTTAAATCTGATTTGTGGCCCTAGCAGATCGCAGGAAATGCAAGGTCAGGAGAGCCGCTTACTGAGGGCCAGCTGGGCCTTCGTGTGAGGCGTGCCGTCCTAGCGTGGGAAAAACCTTCCGGAGTCCAAAGCCGACCGCGAAAAGCATTGCTGCCACAAGTACAAGACCGCCCGACTCGGAAAGGTTCACTAGCGATAACATGATCGTATTCACAAACAGTGTGTAAGCATTTTGACGACCATAGTTGCCTAAGCGTAAGCCTTTTGTTTTCAACAACAACTAAAAGGACCGCGGCAAGTGAACGGCACATGTAAGAAAATGGATGGTATGAGTTTACAATTTAGTTCCCTTCGACACACTTCTCCGTTGCCCACTTTTTCGGGGCTCTGGTTGACAGGAGAATCTTTACTAGTAGCTCAACTCCAGGTCTGGAGCCGAGCGAGAGGCTTGACCCTAGAACGACGTAACTGGTATCACAAAGAACATGCATATTTTGAAAAGGCGAGATTTACTGCAGCAGATCGTCGGGGGAATACTCGGCAGTGTGGCTGTGCCCGGGCTGGCGGACGGCTTGGACAGCCAAGCGGGAAAATCGCCTGGTTGGGCCGGTGAGCTGCATCTCGATCGCAATGAAAACGCCGATGGCCCGGCGCCATCGGTTCTCGCCGCGCTTCGGCATAGCCTCGGGCAAGCGAACCGCTATCCACGGAAAATGGGCGATCTCGAGGAAGCATTGGCAAGGAAGCATGGAATAAGAAAAGAACAGGTACTGCTGGGGTGCGGGTCGAGCGATCTGATTCGCATGGCGGTTGCGAGCTATCTAGACGCCAAACGGAACTTGGTCGTCGGCGCTCCCAGCCTTGAACTGGCGCCAGCTTTCGCCGAAGATCTGGGTGCGAAGGTCATCCGAGTAGCCCTGCGGAAGGATTTCTCGTACGACCTGGAAGCAATGCAAGCGAAAAGTGACAGCCAGACCGGCCTGGTGTACATCTGCAACCCTAACAACCCAACCGGAACGCTGACGGACCGCCGAGCACTGGAAGCATTTCTCAGCAAGATTCCGCTGGGCATTGGGGTCGTTATTGATGAGGCTTACCATGACTATTCAGGCGGGTCCCGAGCCTACCAGTCGTTTATTGATAAGCCCGTGGACCGCGAGAACTTGGTCATTTTGCGAACATTTTCGAAAGTTTACGGTCTGGCAGGGCTGCGGATCGGGTACGGTGTAGCGAATCCCACGACAGCCGCCAGAATCGGGCGCAAACACCTGCAATTCACCGAGGGCACGCTTGCGATAACGGCAGCACTGGCCGCGCTGGCCGACCAGAGCTACGTTGCACACAGCGTTGAACGCAATGAGAACCAGAGGCAGGAATTTCTGAATCAGGTGAATGCCCGCATGCTGCGCGCCCTGGATTCTCATACGAATTTCGTGTGCGTGAATGTGATGCATCCGCTAAAGCCTATTCTGGAACATTTCGAAAAACATAAGGTATTTCTCGGGCGCCCAATTCCGGATTTACCGAACCACCTGAGGGTCTCAGTGGGGACTGCCGACGAGATGCGGGAGTTCTGGCGAGTGTGGGATATGCTCGGACTGCATCCGATGGCCATGTGAAATAGCCCTGGAGCGCCGGCAGGGCCCCCTGCCGGCGGCTGAAGTTAGAGCAGTCCTGTTCTCATTTGTGCGAAATCGTTGCATACAATTGTTGGGCCATTCCGTAAAAACATTAAAAACAAAGGACTTACAAAGGGCAGCGGGTTGCACTGTCTATATACAGGGTTCTCTGGATGCTTATCTCGGCATCCCGTAGAAGGCTGACCAATCTGATGACCAAAACGATCCTCCGGGACCGCGCAACGCTGAACTGGTCGCACACACTACTACACAGACTTTCGGGACAGAGAAAAGTGGAGCATATGGAAACGAGCCAAAGCTCAAATTATGTACGTACGACGAGCGTGCCAAACCGCCGGAAGGAGCTTCGCAAGCAAGACCAAGAGATTTCTAAATTGCGAGGCAGGTGGATGACGAAGTTGGTGCTGGTCGTTCTGGCGCTGCTCGCCGTGGCGGCTAGCGCGCCCCTGGGAGGGGCGCAGAGCAACGTGAAGGGGCAATGGAAGACCTTGCCCACGCAGATGCCTCTGAACCCGGTGCATGTGACCCTATTGGCCAATGGAAAGATTCTGGTGGTCGCAGGTTCGGGTAATTATCCGGCGATTACCAGCTTTCAAGCAGGTGTGTGGGATCCGGCCACCAATACCATGGCCATCCAGTCACTCCCGTGGGATATGTTCTGCAATGGCATGGTCACCTTGCCGGATGGGCGCGTGCTCATTTCTGGAGGAAATTTGGCCTATGACCCGTTCCACGGCTGGCAGAGAAACTCAATTTTCGATCCAGTTACGGGGAAATTTACGGACGTGGAAGACATGGCGCATGGACGCTGGTATCCAACCACGACCGAACTCGCCGATGGGCGCATAGTCTCGTTTGGTGGATTAAACGAAGTTGGCAATACAAACTCACAAGTGGAAATCTACCAGGCCGGCGGAGGCTGGAGCACACCATACAATTCATCGTGGGTTCCTCCGCTTTATCCGCGGTTGCATCTCCTGCCGAATGGCAAGTTGTTCTATTCAGGGCTGACAACGCAGTCGCGCACGTTTGATCCGGTAACGCACAGTTGGTCAGGAGTCATAGCGACGACCAACTACGCGGGCGGAAGGACCTACGGGTCGTCTGTGATGTTTCCGCTAACCCCTGCCAACAACTACAAGCCAAAAGTAATGATCTTCGGAGGAGGAAACCCTTCGACCGCCACAACTGAGATTATCGATCTTTCTCTAGCGACACCGAACTGGGTTTTTGGGCCGCCGATGTCCAAACCGCGCATTGAAATGAATGCGACCATGCTGCCGAACGGCAAGATTGTGACAATCGGTGGCTCTTTGAATGATGAGGATGCGACTACGGCCAGCCTTGCAGCGGATTTGTACGACACGACGACCAATACCATGAGTTCGGCTGGCTCCAATTCCTTCCCGCGACTGTACCACTCCGTTTCCTTGTTGTTACCAGATGCCACGGTGTGGGTCGCCGGGGGAAATCCACAGCGCGGAACGTATGAGCAGCACGTTGAAATCTACACCCCGCCATACTTGTTCAATGCCGATGGCTCGCTGGCAACGCGACCAACTATTACCAGCGTAACGCCGGGAGTTGTCGGGTATGGATCGACCTTTCAAGTACAGACCCCGGACGCTGCAAGCATTGGGCAGGTGGTGTTAATGAGGCCCGGGTCACCGACCCATGCATTTGACATGGACCAGCGGATGGTCGGTCTGTCATTTGCGGCAAGTTCGGGATCGTTGACGGTGTCGGGACCGCCCAGTGCAGGAATTGCACCTCCGGGCTATTACATGGTTTTTCTCATCAATACCGCGGGCGTGCCATCTGTGGCCAAGTTTGTCCAGCTTTCTGTGGCTCCGGGCGTTATCCCGCCGACAGGAACAATTACGAGTCCGGCAACCGACATTAAAATTTCCCCGGGCGGAATTGTGAATTTTGCAGGAACGGGAACATCCGTGGGCGGAACGATTACGGGATATTCATGGGTTATTCGAGGAGCGTCACCGGCGACGAGTTCTGCGGCAAATACCGGCGGAGTTGTTTTTACAAATCCCGGCGTTTATACCGCGATGCTAACCGTGACGGACAACAGCGGAGTCAACGATCCCCACCCCCCCCCCCGGACGATTACAGTTTCCAGTTCCCCGGCTCCAACCCTAAGCAGCGCCGCGCCAAATTCGACGACTCAGGCGTCCACTTTAAATGTCGGTTTGAGCGGAACGAATTTCCTGGCCGGAGCAGCTTGTAATTTCGGTGCGGATATCCTCATCAATTCCTGCAATCTAGATTCGGCAGCGCACATCACAGCAAATGTAACGGTTATTGCGAACGCCCTTGCGGGTGCGCGGAACATTATAGTCACCAACCCGGACGGACAAAGCGCAACGCTGGCAGGGGGTTTCTTTGTACAAGGCGGCGCCGGAACTCCATCGCCCACGATTGCCTCGGTAAACCCCAATACCGGCCTGGTGGCACAAAGCAATTTGACCGTGATTGTGACCGGAAGCAATTTCTTGCAGAACCCGAATTGCGACTTTGGTCTGGAAACCGGTATTACTACCAATTCCTGTACGTATAATTCGCCGATGCAAATTACCGCGAATATCTCGATCTCTGCGACAGCCGCGTTGGGCTCCCGGAATGTCACCGTAATCGACACCGACGGGCAAAGCGCAACACTCGTGAATGGATTCGCGGTGGTCGTACCACCAGCTGTCACGCATATTGATTTCACATATCCAGACCGCGCTTCCTTGCTGGCAGGCGGCTGGAGCTATATTGCGAGTACGGCTGGCGGAGCGACGCGGAACACAGAAGTAACGCCGGGGCCGCCTGCGGCAGATTACAATCAGACGAGCCATCCCGGGGTTCTGCGTATGCAGCTCGGAAGCGGCGAAATCTATGGATCCAGCAACAACTCGCAGAACACCTTGTTCCGGGCTCTGCCGCCGAACTGGATCAGCATTCGACTGAAGGTTGCCGCATTCAATCCGAAAGCCAATTTCCAGCAGATTGGGTTGCTGCTCTATCAAAATGACGACAACTACGTGCTTCTGGACCGCGTATATGCAAACACTCCCAGCATTGAAACGAATGTGGAGATCGCGCAGAATGTTACCCGCACAAACCGCTTGTCACTGACCAATACGACCAACCTTATTCTGCGAATCGACAAAAATTCTACCAATAATTACTCAACGTACTACTCGGTAGATGGCGGGAACCTCTGGACACTTATCAGCACGCAAACAGCGGCTTTGACGAATCCGAAGCTGGGGATTCAACCAAGTACGGATCAATCCGGAACTCTTCCAACAGTGGATCTGGCCTGGGTGGAAATCGAGTCCGCGGCGCCACTCCCGACACCGACTATTACCAGCGTGTCTCCAGCGGCCGGACTACAAGGTCAGAGCAACATAAATACGACCGTAACCGGTACGAATTTTCTGAGTGGAGCGACGTGCAGTTTCGGAGCAGGGCTTGCTGTAAATTCGTGCACCTTCGTCTCGGCGACGCAGCTGACCGCAAGCGTTTCGGTGGCTCAAGCGGCCACGGCGGGAACGCGAAACGTGGTAATCACCAACGTTGATGGGCAATCCGCAGTGCTGATAAATGGAGTTACCGTATCGCAAAATCCCTCGCCAACGCTGACCACCCTCAATCCGAATACCGGTAGTCAGGGACAAAACAACATTGGCGTGACGCTGCTGGGAACCGGGTTCCTCAGCGGAGCCACGTGCAATTTTGGAACAGGAATAGTTGTAAATTCGTGCACGGTGAGCTCGAGCACCCTGCTTATCGCCAACGTGTCGATAGCAACGAATGCGGTAATTGGATCCAACAGTGTTTCGGTCAGCAACTTCGACGGTCATTCCGCTACATTACCCAACAGTTTCGCCATCACGGCAAAAGTGGTCTATCCGTCCCCCGCCCTGACCAGTGCAACTCCCAACACGGCAATACAAGGGCAGACCAGCATCAATGTAGTTCTCGCTGGCGCAAATTTCCTGACCGCACCAGCCTGCACCTTCGGCACAGGGATTACGGTGAATTCTTGCGTATACAACTCAGTCACGCAGATCACCGCCAATATTTCAGTCGGTGGCGGCGCCGCAGTTGGCGCGCGGGATATCGCTGTAATCAATAGTGATGGCCAGACTGCAACTAAGACCGGGGGCTTCACGGTCACGCAAAATACCACCGGGCTCACGCACATCGACTTCAGCTATCCGGACCGGGCTTCCCTGCTGGCCGGGGGCTGGAGCTACCTTGCAACCACCGCCAGTGGCACGACCCGGAACACCGAAGCGATTCCAGGTCCCCCCGCTGCCGACTACAACCAGAATACGCATCCCGGGGTTTTGCGTGTGCAACTGGGAGCCGGAGAAATGTACGGGTCGAGCAACAATTCGCAGAACAGTCTGTTCCATGCTCTGCCACCCAACTGGACGAGCATCCGGTTGAATGTCGCGGCCTTCAATCCGACTGCAAATTATCAGCAGCTGGGCCTCTTGCTCTATCAAGACGACGACCAGTACATTCTCCTGGACCGCGTATACGCCGGGGCTCCCTACATTGAAACCAATGTGGAGACCTCGCAAAGCGTGAACCGCGTAAATCGTTTGCCGCTGACCAATACCGGGAACCTGATCCTGCGCATCGATAAAAATTCTGCAAACAATTATTCCACGTACTTCTCCGCCGATGGAGGCAACACGTGGACCCCGATCAGCACACAGACGGTATCGTTGGTTAATCCCAAGCTGGGAATTCAGCCGAGTACCGATCTGAGTGGAACGCTTCCGACCGTCGACCTCGCTTGGGTGGAAATCCAATCGCCGGGGCCGCTACCTGCGCCGTTACTGCAGAGCGTCACCCCCAATTCGGCAGTGCAGAGTACCAACAGTCTGACCGTCACGATGGCCGGAAATAACTTCCTGCCGGGGCCGGTTTGCAACTTTGGAGCAGGAGTAACAGTGAATTCCTGCGTGTACAACTCGGCAAACCAGATCACGGCGAACATTTCCGTTTCGCGAACCGCCACCGTAGGAGCCAACAACGCAACTGTGACCAACTCTGACGGCCAGAGTTCAACGTTGACGGGTGGTTTCAGTATTCAGCAGGCGGTCGTATTGCCAGCGCCAACGCTGTCCTCTGCTGCGCCCAATAGCGGAACGCAAGCGCAGAGCGGGCTCAGCGTGGTGCTGACCGGCTTGAACTTCCAGAATGGTCCGTTGTGCACCTTTGGAGCGGGAATCACTGTGAATTCGTGCACCATGAATTCCAGCTCGCAAATCACCGCTGTTGTGAGTATCGCTTCGAATGCGACGGTGGGAACACGCAGTATTTCAGTGACCAATGCTGACGGACAGAACGCAACACTGGCCGGCGGATTTACGGTCAATGCCACAACCGCGAACATCACCCACATGGACTTCACGTATTCAAGCAGGGCTGCCCTGCTGGCCGCCGGCTGGAGTTATACGGCGACCAAGGCCGCTGGCGGGAGCCGGAATACGGAAGTGACGACGGGATCGCCCACGGTTGACTTCAATCAAGCAACACATCCTGGAGCCATACGCATGCAGTTGGGCAGCGGCGAAATCTACAGCACTGCCAATAATTCACAGAATACGTTGTTCTATTCTCTGCCTGCGGTATGGACCAGCATTCGCATGAATGTCACTTCGTTCAATCCTACGGCCAATTATCAACAGTTGGGATTGATGGTTTACCAGGACGATGACAATTATCTGCATCTGGACCGACTGTACGCAAACTCCCCCTCGATTGAGGCATTCACAGAAGTTGCAACCGGAGTAAGTTACGTCAGCCGATCGGCGCTTACCAACACCGGGAACCTGATACTGAGAATTGACCGGACATCGGCGAACAACTATACCAGCTACTATTCAACGGATGGGGGCGCGACCTGGACCAACATGGGAAGCACCGGCATAACCCTGAGCAATGCCAAGCTTGGTATTGAACCCAGTACCGATCTCACGGGAACGTTTCCGACAGTGGATATCAGCTGGGTAGAAATCTGGCAATAGAGACCATACCCAAGAACCATCTGCATTCCAGATAGTCTGGGCGGACTGCTCCGAGGCAGTCCGCTCTTTTTTTGCGGATGGAGTAGTTTCAGGATCTAGGAGGGCTGGCAAGGCCCGACCTTTCCTACCTGAAAGGCGCCTCCCGCTTTCTTGCAAAACGGTAATGTTGATAAAAATAGCCGTATGCGTGAAGAGCGGCACAACGAGCCTTAAATGCTTCGACGGGACGGCCCCTCAGTGAATTGAATGCCGATCTGGAATACAAAAACAGGCATTGTTTCGCAGTGAAAATTCCAAAACGCCATAGCGGCGCCGGCAGTGGAGTTAGAAAGGCCGAGGAACGCCCCCACCGGAAATAACGGTCCAGGAAGCCAGCCCTGGTCAGACTGGGACGTTTGATTTGATGCCGGACACTGATTTTGGGCGCGTAGATCAACTTGCTGCCGTTTTTTCGGACTCGAGTCGAGAATTCTGAGTCTTCCATGAATCCAGCGGCGCCGGCACCGATCTCGGGCGAGAAGCCGCCCGCCTGCTGAATCGCGGCACGGCGAAGAATCATGTTGCACCCGGAAAGATTTTCGTTCCAATCGATGATTTGCTCTCCGTAGTTTCGTTCGCTGAGAAGCGCGGCACATTCTTTTCCAAACCAGGCAGGAGCGGGAATTTCCAGATCAAGAAAGACGCGGCCTTGGGCGGCATCGGCATTGTTTAAAGAAAATGTCTCGCGAATTCCCGCGACAAATCCTGGATCAACCAGCACATCGTCATCGGTGAGAGCGATGACATCTCCCTTGAGTACAGCCAAGCCGGTATTTAGCGCATTGCTTTTCCCCGACCGCGACTCCACTATGCTGCGGAATTTTTCGGGGAAGCGATCTGCGAAAAGCTGACAGACTGCCGGGGTGGAATCAGAGGAACCATTGTCCACGACCACAAGCTCCCAATCCGGTTGGTCGAGATTGGGCGACGAAAAGAGCGAATTGATAGCTCTCTCAAGTTCAGAAGAACGATTGTAGGTACAGATGAGGACGCTAATGAACAAGAAACGACACTCGCGATGTTAGAACTTACCCGTTACTCCGTTAAGTTTAACGATTTTCCCGGCCAGTGTCCAAGAAGTGGCGGACAGGCAACAACGGAATCGTGCTAAAGATGACGGACCGGGCTACGAGCTGCCGGAGAAACTGGCTGGAAATTTGCGAATCAGATCCTTGAGATGGGATTGTCGCAAAAGACTGAACTGCTCCTCCAGCGCGAGAGCTAACTGGCGGGAATGGGAGAGAAAATCGTCCCGAAGACCGCTGCGCATGGAAAGAATCCGATCGAAGAGATCTTCTACCTGGGCGACCGTAACCGATTCGAACGGAATCTGAAATTGGCTTACCCCGAAGTCTGCCAGTAGTTCCGTTAACTTGGACTCCGCAGAGATTGCGATGATGGGAATGCCGGTAAGCATGGGCAGGAGAACGCCGTGGAAACGAGAAGCCAGGACTACGTCAAGTGCAGGCAATAGTTCAAGACAATCGTTCAGCGAGCTCACTTCGGCCATCCGCAAACGATCCCGAGCTTCTGGCAACACGTGGGGACCTGCAGCGCAGTAGATTTCCTGAATGAGCGTAGCGTCCATACGGATCTGCGTCGGAAAAAGAACAACCGAGTGACCCGAATTAGCAAGTTTAGCCGATACCTTCGCTAACACCTGTGTGTAGTTTGCGAAAGCCCGGGCCTTGACCGAAGGCCAGTAGCGCGGGTCGCCGTACGACATGGGGCTAATCCCGACTACCAAAGGGCCCGCCGGGCGCGGACCAGAAACCGAGCGGGAGACAAGGGAAAAAGCCAGATCAGGAAAAAGAGGATTGGGTTCAGGAGAACCGAGCGAGACGGCAGTGGCTTGTGAAGGAGCATCGCGGAACGAGTGAAACTGAGAATAGGAAAGGACTCGGCGAAAAAACCAACGTCCCGTTGCCGTGGTGATGGACTCCGCTCCCACGTTAAGAATCAGGAAGGGTTTGCCGTGGAGCTTGGCTACGAGAGCCCAAGTGAACAGTGAATATGGAAGTGACCAGGGTCCACCCCAAAGATCGTCAAGCTGACCGCCGCCACCGACGATGAAAAGGTCAATCGTGCCGGCAAACCTGTACGCTTTTCTTAGAAAAGCAATTTCGCTAAAAAAAGAACGCAGATAGCCAACGCAGGAACGTACCGTTGAAACAGTACGGGCCACCCCCGTAAAAGACTTGAGTTTTTTATTGAAAGCCTTCCGGCCATCGGTAGCGGAAGGGTTTGCCGGTGAAACGGATGCGGGCTTTGCTTGGGAAGAATGCGCGAAGTGCCTTACGTCGCGATGAAACGGGAAAGGTCTGACTGCGGGAAGTTCACGTTGCGAAGGGTCGATATAGCAACCCAGGAATTCCGCGGCCGGAAAGATCTCGGAAAACCGTTCGATCAGAGCGCGTTGCAGGGCAGCGTTTCCGAGATTGCCGAAACTGTACGGGGCCAGCAAGGCAATTTTTGGTCCTGCAGTTGGAGAGGACGCCGACATTTAGATTCTCGTAATTGGCTCCCTCAGGGAAAAACCAATGCCAACAATACGCTACGCTCTGTCTGGTAGCACGCCTGCTGCGCGGGCGCAGAAAAGGTGGTTCACCGCGAACGAGGCGTATTGATGTAACGCTCACCTGTTAGCATCTGGGACGCAGCAACGCGGAGGTCCCAGTAGAGACTACGGCGATAGCGAGCAATCCAAATACGCAGTGCAGCCAGGCAACGAAGACGTTCAGATGTCTCCAGGGGCGCTTTGCGAATTCCGCGAGTGAACCATTTCAGCAGAGCCCAATAGGGGAAAAAGAGCTTGCCACTTAGATTTGCATTCATTACGACGGTTCTCTGGTGTATGGACATCCGGCGGCCGCTCTTTTCGTCCAAATAGATGCGGCGGAAAAAGAGCGTTTCTGGAATCTCGATAAACTTGCCGTAAAGTGAAAAATTCGCAAGATACACCACGTCGTAAGAAGGGAAATTCTGAATGGCATCGAGCTTGCGGAAGGTTTCCAGCCGGAACAATCCGAACGAAGCGTTACACATGTTGATTCGATTTAATAGGTGTTCGAGACGGAGGTGCGGCTGAGGCTCCTGGAGATCAAGACCTTCGTCATATTCTTCGACGGGTTTGCCATTTTCGTCAATGAGCTGAATGCGCGGGTAAACCAGAACCGCTTCGGGGTTTTGCGAAAGTACTGCAAAACAGGCCGAAAGATGTGAAGGGGCGCAAAGGTCATCGGACGCAGCAAAGCGGAAGAATTCCCCGCGGGCCAAATCCACGACACGCTTTTCATTGGCGACAACGCCGAGGTTTTCCGAATTGCGGTGGTAGACAATGCGAGAGTCACCTGCAGCATAGTCGCGACAAATTTGCTGGGTGCGGTCGGTCGAAGCGTTGTCAGAAATGATCAATTCAAAATCAGAGAAAGTTTGGGCCAGGAGCGATTTTAAAGAATCCTCCAGGTAGGCCTCTCCGTTGAAAACGGGCAAGCCGACACTAACGGGAGGAATTTTCATTGCAGACCGCCCGTAAGCCGAGACTGCTCAACGATGGACTGTCCGCACAGCCCGTGTTTATACATAAAATTTCCGGCAATAAAAAGCTTCAGCAAAATCTTGCGGTGATTGACACTCCATGCCGCGAATACGGGGCAGGGCCAGGAAAAGGTCATCCGAAAACCATTTCTTGGACCGCTGCGAGCGAAAGTGTTTATGGAGAAGTGCGATTTTACGCTGGCATTGTTTCTTGTTCAGCCCCACAAAAAGGTTGGGTGCGCCCAGGTCACCGTCAAATTTGGGAATTTCATATTCCCAAATAGCATGATTGCGAAACGTATTCCAGGTAAGCATGGATACCAGACGATGGTCCTGGTGCGCATCCTCGCGGTAGTGCGTCAAAACAAGATCTGGTGCAAAGGCGGTTTTCAGGGATTCAAAATATTCCTTGACGGCTGCTCCTTGAAAGGGGAAAAAGCCATCGCGGAATTTCTCGATACGTATTGTTCTTTTTCTGGCACCGGCGAGAAATGCCGAAGCCGAGTTGCGGGCTTCATGCTCGCGCGCTCCTGCTGCGCTCAGCACTACCCAGCCGATCTCCAGGTGCGAAGACTCCCCTAGCCAGCGGAGGAGGGTTCCGCCGCAGCCAATTTCGATGTCGTCAGAGTGGGCTCCGAGGCAGAGAATCCTGCGAAACGGTAGCGCTCCTTTGGACGTGGGCCATCCTCTCATGCCAGTGCTAGGGTTTCCTTTTCCCGGATTTTTTTCTCTCGTCACGGACCACATGGGAACCCGTGCTTTTGCGACCGACTTTTTCTGATGTTTTCCACAATTCCCAGGGAGCAGGGCCACGGCTCACGATGTCATCCAAAGCCTGTTTGTCTTTAAAGGTGTCCATAGCGGCAAAGAAACCATCGAAGGTATAGGCCACGAGTTCCTTGTCTTCAGACAAGCGCCGGAACGGTTCAGCCACAAGTTCCTCACCATCACGCATATAGTCGAAAACCTTGGGTTTGAATAGGAAATGGCCGGCGTTGATACGAAGGCCACTGCGACTGACTTCCTGAATCCCGGTGACGAATCCCTCCTCATTCGAAACCACGGAATGATAGGTCAGATTCGGACGAGTGGTTACCATGGTGGCAATTTTGTTGTGCTTTTTGGCGTAGGCCAGCAAGTTGGGGAAATGAATATCGGAAAGTCCGTCGCAGTAGTTCGCGAGAAACATTTCTTCATTTCGCACGTAGTCTTTCACAGCCCAAAGACGCTGACCCACGTTAGACTGCACACCAGTGTCGACAAAATGAATCTTCCAATCGTGAATGTCGCGATTTACCAAGTCCAGATTATTGCCACCGCCTTGAAGCGTAAAATCGTTGGTCAGACATTCGTCATAGTTCAGGAAGTATTGTTTGATTAAGTCCGCACGATGACCGAGACAGAGGATGAATTCCTTGTGACCAAAATGCGCGTAATACTTCATCACATGCCACAGGATGGGGCGGTAGCCGATGGTTACCATCGGCTTGGGGATGTTGTCCGAATAGTCGCGGATGCGAAGGCCCAAGCCTCCGCAAAAAAGTACAACCTTCATTGGGGTCCACTCCGTTTTACAGAACCAGCCAACAGGTAGCACAAGGAGTCCGACCTGGGCTCCAGTGTACAGCTTATGCCACCAGAATCTCGCAACTAAGACCTAGGGACGTAACCTGATGTTCAATCTCGGTCCGGTATGTCGCATTTGTCAAAATCAAACAATCGGGGCGCACACGCTGCAGATCAATCGGCGCAAGAATTTCTTGAGCGCTGCCCGGAATGAATTTCCCCTGGCGATCCGGGTTTATATCAACAACAAAAGGGATCATTCTGGCGGCTGGCACGAGGTTGAGAAAGGTGATACCCCGGCCCGCCGTTCCCCAGATTGCCACCTTTTGGCCTGCCGCCTGCCTTGCTGTGAGAATCTCATGCCATTTGGTAACTTTGTCCATAATCGCAGAGGCAAAGTGTCGAAACAGAGCATATTCCGCAGGGTCGGGGCTAGCGGAAATCTGTTGACTCGGATCCCAGGTTGGGTCGGCGATTGCTTCAATCGCCAGATATTGGCCATCTTCATACGTTGGGCTGACCCGCAGGACGCGAAACCCGCAGCTCTCAAACAATAGTGACAAAGTCCGTGATGTAAAATAGCAACGATATTCGAAGAGGATTTGCCAGACCACGGACAATTCCGCGGTTCGGCGGGCATTGACCACTTCAAAATAGACAGGGATGGGGCGGCCTCCAAGCGTATCGCGAAGCGTTTTCAGGAAATTTGAGGGATGTGAGTGCTCGTGAAGCATGTGACGCGACACGACAATGTCACAAGGAAGATGGCTGTGCTTTTCCGCGTAGAATTCGGAAATAAGGCGAATTGGGGCATCTTGGGCCTCCGACTGCATGGCGAGCGTAACACAGGGATCGATGCCGATACCCCGACAATCTCCGGCTTCGCATATTTTTCGAAGGAAATGGCCATTACCACAGGCAATCTCGACGACATCTCTACCTCGCAGAGAATAACGATCTGCAAGGTCACGAGCAAGATTGTTCAAGAATGATTCGTAGATCTGCGAGTGATGAAGGGAAACTTCGTAGCCGGGCTTGAAGAGAAAAGAAGTCTCAGCTGCACCATTCTGCGCCAGGCCGCAGCTCTTGCAGTATTCGAGGAGAATTTCTCGGCGGGGCGCTTGGGCCGCTTGCGCAGCGCTGTCGTACAGAACGCCAATGTCAACGGGCATGTCGGGAAGCGCGGCCAGCAGCTCGATGTCGGACGAACCGCAGAGTTTGCACTTTCCCAGCCGCTCGCTGCGCGTATTTCCAAGGTGGTCATTTGACCTGGGGTGAGCCAAAAGTTTCCTCTACCTTCTCTTGCCGCCAGGGCGTGAGCGGCGTTGGGAGTTCGGTTTGCGTACTTTTCTCTGGGGTCGAACAATTCTCAATTCGGGGATAGGAATTAGAAAGGCGCCCCCCCAATCAGAAATGAATGAAAGCTGCGCTTGAATCTCTTTGCGAAGGTTCCAGGGAAGTATTAAAACGTAATCCGGCTTGGCTTTGGCTAGATGCTCGGGCGGAAAAATTGGAATATGCGTACCGGGTAGAAACCTGCCCTGTTTATAGGGATTTCGATCAACTGTGAATTCTACAAAGTCGCTCCGGATTCCGCAGTAATTTAGAAGTGTATTGCCTTTTCCGGGAGCGCCGTAAGCGACCACGCGTTTACCTGCGGTGCGGGCCTTTATCAGGCAGTTGAGAAGCTTACGTTTAGTATCTTTCACTTGCTCCGCAAACGATGAATAGGTTTTGATTTGTGTAAGGCCTGCTTTTTTTTCCATGGCGAGCAGGCGGGCAACAGACGGACTAGCGGCAAAGCGGTTGGACTCAGCGTGGCATGCATAAACACGCAGGGACCCGCCATGCGTCTCAAGTTCTTCAACATCAAACAGCTTGAGGCCATGCTGGCGAAGTACCTTGTCGGCTGTGAAAAGGGAAAAATAGGAGAAGTGTTCGTGGTAAATCGTGTCGAACTGATTCTCTTTCATCAGCCGAAGTAGATGGGGAAATTCCAAGGTCAGGATTCCCGAGGGCTTGAGTATGATTTTCATTCCCGCCACAAAATCATTGAGGTCGGGAACCTGCGCGAGAACGTTATTACCGAGCAATAGATCCGCCTGTTGCTCGGTTGTGCAAAGTTCGTTGGCGGTGGCCCGGCCGAAAAACTTGACCAAAGTGCGAACGCCTTTGGACTCAGCGACTTTTGCGACATTGGCAGCAGGTTCGATACCCAGAACGGGGATCTTCTTTTCAGCAAAGTACTGCAGCAGGTAACCATCGTTACTGGCCAGCTCTATGACGCTGCTGTTGGAATCAAGGCTAAAACGGCTCACCATCTTTTCGGTATAGGCCTTGGCATGAGCCAACCAGCTGTCAGAGAATGATGAAAAGTACGCGTATTCTGAAAAGATGGATTCTGCGCTGACATATTGTTGTAACTGCACCAAGAAACACCGGGAGCATACCAATACGTGCAATGGATAAAACGGCTCCATAGAGTTAAGTTGAGAGGCTGTGAGATAGCTTTCACAGAGCGGCGACATCCCCAGGTCGACAAAGGTGTGCCGGAGGGCTTCACCGCAAAAACGGCATGGGTTTGCCTGACTCTTCAACTGCGCTGCAGACACCAGTGATTCGATCGGTGGAGTCATAGGTCCTTGTCTAGCATTAACAGCCGCTACGGTGCCGAATCAGGAGTGCCTTCGGAAAACGGGTCGCACCGAAGGTCCGACCAAGTATCTTGCCGGACTGCTTTCCAGTGCCTGGCTGTAAATTTTAAGTGCATTCTCGACGGCGGCGATTGTCCGGGAGATTTCAGAATCGCCATGCGAATAGCTAACGACCAGGGAGGGGGCGAGAATGCCCTGTTTGACCAATTCCTGGAGAAATAGTGTTCGAAAGTCCTGGGAGGGTTGCCCCTGGGGATCGCGAGTTGCATAAACCAGATTGCAGGGTCGCCCAAGGACTTCAAAAAAAGCCGATATTCCAAGCTTATCCGCTATCGCATTAATTTCTGTTTTCAGCGTGCTGCCCACCCGGTGAAGATGTTCGACAACAGGCTCCGTTCGATATATGTGCATGACTTCGATTGCGGCAGCAAGCGAATGGGTTTCAGCGCCATGCGTGGTGGAAAGCAGGAAAACGCGTTCTCCGGAATGGGAAATCCCTCCGCGCTCCATGATTTCTTTCTTGCCGGCAAGTGCCGAGACCGAAAAGCCGTTGCCGAGACCTTTGCCAAATGTGGATAGATCCGGATCGATACCGTACTCAGCTTGCGCGCCGCCATTGTGCCAGCGGAAGCCGGTGATCATTTCATCCAGGATAAAGACGACGCCATTCTCACGGCAGAGTCGCTGGAGTCCTGCAAAATATCCGGGAGCGGGAGGGACGGTGGTTTCCGCCTCGAGAATAATACAGGCAATTTGCGCGGGGTAATTTGCAAACAAAGTTTGCAGATCGGATAGATCGTTGTAGCGAAAACCCAGCGTCAAATCGCGTGTGGCTTTCGGAATTCCAGCATTCATTGCCGTCGACCCGATGAACCAATCGTCTACGGAAAAAAACGGCTGGTCGGTACAACGCGCCACCAGATCGCGGCCGGTATGCGCGCGTGCCAGACGAACGGCAGCAGTGGTAGTGTCTGACCCGTCCTTGGAAAATTTCACCATCTGCGAGCCGGGAATGTTCCGCAGAAACGCTTCCGCGCACTCCACTTCAAGCACCGATGGACGCGTGAAGTTGGTGCCATTCGGCAGGCAGCGCGCAACGGCATCCACAACGCTTTGGTAACCGTGCCCGAGCGTAACGGAACGCAACCCCATGCCATATTCAATGTATTCGTGGCCGTCCACGTCCCAGGCGTGACAACCGGAGCCCCGCACAATGTGGGATGGGGCGATCTCGGGAAATTGGTCGTCCCCTTTGGCGTACGTGTGGGCGCCACCGGGTATCAATTCGTGGGCGCGGGACTGCAGCCGGCGCGCTTTATCTGATTTGCGATCTGTCATTTCGTCGATGTTTCCAGCCACAAAACCCTCCGGCAAATGACCCTGCACTACGCAGGAACTGCTGGATCACTCTGTGCCGGCAGAGTGTCGTATGCCGCGACAAGTTCCGTTGGAACTTTGGCGAGATCCGAAGCTCTCAAGAAATCCCCCAGACTCGTCCCGGTACAAGCAGAGTCTACGTTGGGAGCTCCGGAACGGGAATGCGCATCGTCCAAATTGATCGTGCGGAAATCGATACTGAAACGTGTTTTGCCGGACGTGTTGGGAACTGTGGAATGCATCTGGGCGCCGGAAAAAATAAGAATGCCGCCAACCGGAAGCAGCACGCGAATTTGCGGATCGAGTTCCATCACTTCCTGGGGCTTCGGCTGTATGCGCGTATCTTTGCCAATCTGTTGTGAAGCAATGTAGCGGCTTACGCGGTTCCATTCCGCGTAGTTGTACACGCTGGAAGTGTTGCGAACCGGATGTGTCCAATAATGTGGGTGAAACGCCATCACGTTTTCCGGGACAACGTCGAACACCGGGATCCACCAATTGAGCTGACATTGCGGTGCGGAATACCAGGTGTCGCGATGGGGATGGAATGCATAGGAAATCCCGGTTGTCAGGAAATTGTCGCTCGTAGAAGTCCGCAGGCGAGGAACATCAAAATAGGTTTTTTCGAGCGAACATCCTAGCTCGGTAAAAATTTGTGGTAGCAGCCGCTTGCACTCGGGGTGATGGATGAAACGCGGTTTGAGATCTGAGAGTATGGCGGCGAATTCTTCAACGGGAATGTGGAACTGGGCAAGGATCGGGTCATGTGGTGCGAATGCGGCCTTGGCCAGTTCGCGCGCGAGAGCACAAAGTTCAATCGAGGCAGGACGGGGAGAATATACATAGAGTTGGCCGTCATAGAGCCCTTCGCGCCGTTCTTCGTCAGAAACCTTGGCGTCATAGAAAATGCTGTTCATGTTCCCCTCCAAATTCTGCGAACCAGGCAGTGGCTAATGGCGATTACTGGCAATTGAATCAAGAGAAACGTCAGATTTCATGGTCCTTGGCAGAACTGCTTCCAAAAGGCCGTTTTCGCGAAGCGTTGCGGCGGCGGTTCGCAAACAGTCGAACGGCAAATTGGAGCGCTCCGCAATGTCAATCACGGAATGAGTTTCATCGGACAGGTTAAGAAGCCAGAGCATAGCCATCTCCAGTTGTCCGGCATCGCGCATCCCGCCCAGCTGACGGTATAGACCGCGACGGCCAAGCTGCGGTTCACACATGGGGTTCATGTTGCGGTATGTCTGATTTTCCTCTAGCGCCGCCAGGATCGCGAGGATGCAGGCGCAGGAATCCGATAGCGCAGCAGGCTGGACGAAATTGAGATTGTCTTCAGACGTGTGATATTCAGGAAATTGTCCATGAGGCGTGCGGCTCAGGCAACCAACGGGAAGATTGAATCCCGGAGAACAATATTGTCGTTCGTCGTATCCGTAGGGTGAGAAATCTCGGACCCGTTGCGAGCCCAAGTGCTTAAGCACATGTACTGCTACGCGGTCCACTTCAGCATCGCCGCGTCGCGATTTCTTGTAAGAAAGAGAACCTGAATCGCCAAGACAGGCCAGAACCAAACCATGACTGATGCGCGATGCCAACTGTTGATTGCGGCTGAGCCAAACAATAGAACCGATTGTTCCCGGAAGAAAGAGAAAACGATAGGAGTAGCGACGATGAACGTCGGCCAGTGAGCGCGCAAGAAAAGCGGCCACGGCAACACCCGATAAATTGTCATTTGCAAGGGACGGGTGACAGGCATGCGCGGAAATTAGTATCTCTTCGTCCGACTCGCCGGGAAGCAGCAGTTCGCCATACGATAAATGGCCCGGAGCAAGCGTTGCATCTATCTGTACCTCGTATTCGCCAGGGGCCAGCGACTCGAGCAGACGGTGCGGCAGGCAGAAGCCCCAGGTTTCTCGGTAGTAGGAGGTTCGATACGGGATCGCATCGGGCTGTTCCGGCAAAGTGAACAGATGGGGACGCAATTCGTCCAGAGAAAGTTTCTGCTTTACCGGAACGCTGTAGTTCAAGACACACAGATTGGATTTCTGAAAATCGACAAGGCGTTCTCCAGAGGAGTTTTTGATGTAGGCGTCGCGTATGTTCCACTCTTTCGGAACCGTCCAGTCGAATGCGGATGTGCCGGTGGGAATCTCTTCGATCGTCAGCGGGATATGCTTCTGGAGAATTCGAAGAGTGGAACGCAAACCCTCTCCGGTGATGCTGCGGCAGATCGGGAAGAGCTCTTTGATTAGTTCGTAGAGTTCGCGGCCCGTGTTCTCATCGCGAGACAGAGGAATCAGCTCGGAAACCGATCGAAGTGAGCTTTTCATCGCGAAGTCACCGACACGGAAAAATCCGGATACGCCCTGTCACGTTCTGAAATTACCAAAACCTCAGCCGGCCACGGTATGGAAAACGCTGGATCATTCCAGCGCACTCCCCTTCCCGCCTGGGGCGCATACGCATTGGAAATCTGATAAAGAACTTCCGTGTTGTCTTCCAGCGTCAGAAAGCCGTGAGCAAATCCTCTTGGGATGTAAAGCTGTTTGCCGTTATCGGGGCTAAGGGTGGCAGCAAAGTGTTGGCCAACAGTGGGAGAAGCAGGTCGCAGGTCAATAATGACATCAAAAATCGAACCGCGGGTGCAGCGTACCAGTTTTACTTCCTCGTGAGGTTCGACCTGGAAATGCATGCCGCGCAAGGTACCACGACGCGAATTAAATGAAGTGCTGCATTGCTCGACAGTAGTCTCCAGGGAGAGCGCGGAAAATTCCTTACTGCAAAAGGTGCGCGCAAAAAATCCTCTGTCGTCCGAATGCCGCTCGAGCTCGATGACATATGCTCCAGAGAGATTGGTTTGCTTAAATTGCATGATACTCCAGATGCTAGCGCGCCCCTGGCACGCTTTCGGTTACCTTTTTGCGAAGCCCGGAATCGAGAGCACCCGAACTCAAAAGCTGCTTGATGTGATCGATACGGTTGTAGCGGGGGCCTTCAAAGTCCTCTACACGCAATCCGACGCTTTGGTAAGCGTGAAGAAGCTGTTGGGCGCCGGTGCGGACGGTCCACCTGGTCCGGAAATCAGGGAGAACTCGGTTGATCTTGCTGAAGTCGACCCGATAGCACCGCGTGTCCGGACCAGACCCCGGCGCATATTCAATGACGCAGCCCGGTACCGTTTCCCTCACAATTTCAGCGACATCCCGAATCCTGTAATTTTCTTCGCTACTGCCGACATTGAAGGCTTCGTTATGGACGGCAGTAATCGGCGCTTCCAGGACCGCAAGGAATGCGCCACAAATGTCCTCCACATGAACCAGGGGGCGCCACGGAGTGCCATCGCTCTTGATCAGGACCTTGCCACTGGCAAATGCCCAGGCTACGAGATTATTGACAACCAGATCAAAACGAAGTCTTGGTGAAACACCGTATGCCGTGGCATTTCGAAGATAGGTAGGCGAAAAAGAATCGTCCGCAAGTTTTGCGATGTCACGTTCCGAGTAGACTTTTGAAAAACCATAGGGAGTTACTGGATTGAATTCAGCGGTTTCATCCAGAATAGTGTCGCCTGCAGCGCCGTACGTGCTGCACGAGGATGAAAACAAAAAACGCCGCACCCCGGCCTGCTTGGCAAGGCTCGCGAGCAGTACAGAGCCATGGTGATTGATGTCGTACGTCAGCTGGGGATTGAGATTTCCTAAAGGATCATTGGAGAGCGCCGCAAGGTGAACTACCGCTTCAATGCCCTTGAGGTTTTCCAGCACCGCGTCCCGAAGGTCCTGCCGGAGCGAGGGGACGTCTGGCACCGCACCTGTGAAGGTGCACCGCTCATAGAGGTCGGAATCCAGGCCGGAGACGGCGTGCCCCGCTTGCTGAAGAAAGGGGGTTAGCACCGTGCCGATAAAACCTTTATCGCCTGTTACAAGTACGCGCATAGTCTGCTAGGCCCCTATTGTGCACCTGATTTGCGACTTCCAGCGAACTGCTTCAAATGCCTTCGTTCAGCTTGCAAACCCGCGGATCCTGCCCAATGTGCACAAAACGACACACGGCGTCGTACGAGGGTCACCTAGCTATGCGATGATATTGCACTTGGAATGCCGCAGATTCATGATGGGCGTGAAAAGGCTGGCGCTAAGTACTTGTAAAATAATGAGTTATTGGAACGCCCGCAGTCACGCTCGGCGGTGGTTGAAACATAATTACCACTGAGTGGCAAGTGTTTGCCGAAAAAGCAGCGGGCCCCAAGAGTTTCCCAGGGAGAACAGTTTGAGTCAGGCTGAAAATCGCCAAAATGAACAACCGCTGAAACCGGCAGCAAAGCCATCGGTTGCCAAGAATGTACTTTCCAACTGGGGCAGTTTCCTGTTCGGGGCGATTATCAGCTTTTTCCTCGCGCCGTTCATTGTCCGGCATCTCGGAGATGTGGGGTACGGAGTTTGGACGCTGCTTACCTCGCTGACGGGCTACCTGGGACTGCTCGACATGGGAGTGCGCGGAGCAGTTACCCGCTATGTCGCCCGCTTCCATGCGCAGGACAAGAAAGAAGAATTGCAGGGAATTGTTTCATCCGGACTCGTGGTGTTTGTTACCGCGGGGCTTGTGGCTATTTTTATTTCGGTTTTACTGGCATTTTTTGGAATTCAACATTTCCAGGTTCCCCCCGAATATCGCTCGACAGCTCGAATCGTTCTGATCATTGCCGGTGTGAACGTGGCCGTTTCACTCATCGCTGGAGTTTTTGGCGGAGTGGTGGTGGGACTCCAGCGATTTGACCTGACCAACATCGTCGAAGTGACAATTACTGCGGCACGTTCTCTGCTGATTGTTTTCGCGCTGCGTGCTGGCATGGGGTTGTTCACACTGGCGGCATTGCAACTGTTATTCGCGATCGTTACCGTGATCACGAATTTCGTGCTGGTTAAGCGCCTCGCCCCACAGCTAAAAATCCGATTCAATCAGGTAGATCGCGAACGTCTTCGACTGATTTTTTCATTCAGTGCCTATTCTCTTCTTCTGCAACTCGCTGGATATCTAGTGTACTACTCGGATTCGCTGGTAATCGGCTGGTATCTGCCCGTTACCTCGGTCACTTTTTTTGCTATTGCCGGCAATCTGATGACTTACGCGCGCGCTCCCATCAGCTCGATTTCGGTAACCCTGACCCCGCATGCGAGTTCGATCGAAGCAACGGACAATTTGGAAAAGTTGAAGCACGTATCGACCTTGGCGGCCCGCTACAGTGCCGCCGTCATGCTGCCAATCGCAGTAACTTTTCTGTTTCGAGGTAAGGCCTTTATCGGCCTGTGGATGGGAGCGGAGTACGCAGACCTGTCGAGCAAGGTTCTCATAGCGCTGACTGTAGGTTGGATGGTAAGCGCGGGAAATCAGGCTTTGGGCGGAATCATGATGGGTATCAGCAAGCACAAAGCCCTCGTGCCGGTCGCTTTGGTTGAAGGGTCGATAAACCTTATTTTGAGCATCGTGCTGGTAAAAAAAATGGGCATTGTAGGCGTAGCCTGGGCCACCACGTTGCCCAGCGTCTGCGTGCATGGAATATTCTGGCCCATATACGTGCGCCGAGTGCTTAAGATTCCGGCGTTTTCCTACATATATTCAACCTGGATCCGAAATGCATGCGCCGCGATTCCCTTCGTATTGGCAACAATATGTATCGAGAGATACTGGCCAGCGAATAATTTGCGCATCTATTTCCTGCAAATATTCTTGATATTGCCGCTAGCGCTTCTGGGGGATTGGATATTTGTTGTGGACCAAGATGACCGGCAAAAAGTGCTTTCCCGATTTCAAACTCTATTCCGTACAAACTAGATTAGCAGCGCGGGTTCCTGCACATCACCCACTTGGGATTTCCAAGCCACTTGTATGTCGGAACCGAGTCTCTCCGCCATAGTTCCCGCAATGCGACGAGTAAGCGACTCCCAATCGTGTTGCTTGGCAACGGCTTGTCGGGCCGCCCGTTTTTCCTGTGAATTCATTTCAGGCCTTAGTGAATCTGCAATGGCACTTTCCCATTCCGGAATGGATCTGGGAAGAGCAACGAGGTCGTTATAGGGGGTGACGGCGGGAATGGGGGTACTGATTGTTGGGCTGCCGCTGGCGAGATATTCGTGCAGTTTCAGGGGGTAGATAAATTTCGTGTAGTCGTTAAGTTCGTAGGGCATTAGACATACGTCGAAATGCTGCGGATAGAGGGCCAGCTCGGTGGCAGATTTATCGCCCAGGAAATACACGTTCCCTCTAGCCTTCAATTCCGCCAGGATCCCGTCAAGTTCCGGATGGGGACTCTGTTTTCCGACAAATACGAACGACCAGCCGGGATGGCGGAAAACCAGTTCCCGCAATAAAATCCAATCCAGCTGTTTCTTGATGAATCCGGCGTACCCTACGCGCGGGTGCGGAATGGCAGCAATATCGACCGGTTCCGGCACGGGGGTAGCAAAGGCGGCATAGTACACGCCATTGGGGCTGTAGCTCGTGTGCGGATTGATTTTCCCTTTCTTCTCCATAAGCGGAGCCGAATGAACAAATACCTGGCCGGATTCGCGAATAACGGTCAGTTCCTCGGGAGGAGTAGGAACCTCTATTTCAGAAAAGGAATATTCGTCGTCGATGTGGTAGGCCACAAGATCCCAGCGGCCGGCCTCGAGCGCCAGACCATATTCCGGAGTCCACAAGTAGAGAACAATCTTCTTGCAGCCCTGGCTCCGAAGATATGCCTGAGCCCTCCGGACCCGCTCAAGGAAGGTGTAACGAGACAGCCAGCGAGGCTTGAAGAATTGCGGCAACCAGAATTCCTGGCGGTGAACCGTCAGGTTTTCAAAAGTTTTCGCATGCGAGAACACCGGGACCGTTGGCAAGCCATCGCGAAGAGTTTCTCTCCAGTTTTCCGATGGATCCATCCAAACGACACGGAAAAACAAGGATAGCCGGCTGATGACCTGATGTTCAGTTTGCAGCCAGGCCACGTCCCAATATTCAGGCGGAATGCAGACTACGCCGACTTCTGGAAGTAATGGTGGATTCATAGCACTGCGAGACCAGCGCCGCCGCAAAACAAGGGGCAGTTGGAGTTACAGATCATCGAAAAATCGCTACTTGATCCAAATTTCGGGTATCCAAAACAAACCCCAGCCTCTCAACAGATGGTAATAGAGATTCTAACGTAACAAATTGAAAATCCTGTAAAAGGCGACGAAGCTTTTTCTCCATTGTGCCCAGACCAACATAGTGCCTCATTTTAGCGGTCAAACTGCCATTAATTCGAGGCTGTTCCGGGTCCAATTCCCAGGGATGCGCATAGATACATACCGATTGATCTTCACAATCGTTCAGAAATCGGATACCCCAGCGAGTATAGGCATACGGCAGGAGTCGCAAATACGCCCCGCCGGCAAGGGGTGAACGATGGGAGCCGACAGACAGCGTAGGCATCGGGTATTCAATGATCGGACCTGAAGGAGTTTTTACCAAAAATGGAGTTCTGGGCAATTTGGGCATTCCATAGTTCGGATGCCGGACTGGAAAAATACTGGAATCGTAGGTAAAACCGGTTTCGGCAAGAATTTCAAATGCCCAAAGAGAATCGGCAGTAATAGAAAAACTCGGAGCGCGATAGCCGTTCACCCGCGTTCCAGAGATATCTTCAATGGCTTTCTTGGCACGAATCGTATCTTCTCTGAATTGATCGGGCGAAAGCTGGTATACCCTTCGGTGCTCTGAACTGTGACATGCTATTTCGTGTCCTTCAGCGGCAATACGTTTCACAATATGGGGAAAATTCTCGGCCACCCATCCCAAAATGAAAAACGTGCCCTTGCAGCCGGCTTCAGAGAATAGCGCTAGAGACCGTTCTGTATTCACTTCCACTCGACTCGGGAAACTAGCCCATTGCGATTTGTCGACTCGGTCGGCGAAAGCACCAACGTGGAAATAGTCTTCCACGTCAAATGTCATAGCATTCCTCATTTCAGCTGTTAGTATAACAGGCAATAAGGTTGCGCCGAGCAACTGGTACGCAGAACAAACCGGCGGCGGAAAGACGCACCGGCCGGAAGTAAAATTCTCGCTCGTGGAAGACAAATCGCTTGCAGTATTTTGTCCGCTGCTTTGACCTAGAATCGGGAGGAACAGCGTCCGCACTGGAAAATTCATGAACATCCTGACTTACACGAGTCTTTTCCCCAATGTTATGTCTCCCCAGCTTGGCGTTTTTATTTACCAGCGGATGCGGCATGTAAGCCAACGACCCGGAATCAATGTAAGAGTTGTCTCCCCTCTTCCCTTTTTCCCGCGTTGGCCGCCGGTCAGGCGTTGGCAGAAATATTCCATGGTTCCCAACCAGGATTTGCGCGGCGGCTTGGCGGTAAGCTACCCGAAATATCCCCTGCTGCCCGGAATAACGATGCCCTGGCACGGCGCACTGATGTACCGAGGAAGTCTGCGTGAGGTGGTGCGCATCCATCGCGAGGCGCCGATCGATTGTATCGATGCTCATTTTGTGTATCCGGATGGATATGCAGCACTGCGGATCGGAAAAGAGTTGGGCATTCCCGTCGTGGTATCAGCCAGGGGTACCGACATCGATGTGTATCCAAAGTACGGGTCAGTTCGCCCAAAGATTGAGTGGACTTTGCAAAACGCCGCTGGGGTAATTGCGGTGTCCAATTCCTTAAAGCTTGCCATGATGAAGATGGGGATCGGCGAAGACAAAATTCGCGTTATCCCCAATGGAATTGATTCCGAAAGGTTCTTTCCGGGCGATATGGCTGCGGCCAGGCAAAAGTTACAAATCCCCGCAGAAGCCGAAGTACTTGTTAGCGTTGGAAATTTGTATCCGCAAAAGTGTCACGGTCGTTTGATTTCCGCGTTTGCCAGTGTGTGCGCGAGCCACCCGCAACTGCGGCTCTATATTCTTGGTGAAGGCTGGCTGCGGGGCGCTCTCGAGAAACAGATTCGCGCGGACGGCCTGGAGGGTAAAGTGGTGCTCGCCGGACCGCGGCCCAATGAAGAACTGCAGACATGGTTCAGCGCGGCAAATCTGAGCTGTTTGGCCAGTTCAAGAGAAGGTTGGCCAAATGTCGTTTCCGAATCGCTGGGTTGTGGAACCCCAGTGATCGCTACCAACGCCGGTGGCGTGTCCGAGATTTTGGCAAAGCCAGGCCTGGGGATTGTCGTCGAGCAAAGTGTCGGGGGTATGCGCGACGGGATACTGGAAGGTCTAGCACGCTCCTGGGACCGCGATGCGATTGCCGACCACTCTCTGGGCCGCACCTGGACAGCGGTGGCCCTGGAGGTGGAGAACTACCTCGCGCAAAGCGCACGAAGGCAGTAGGGAAAGCGATGTCTGGGAACATGAACGCTTTTCCCCTGCCACCCGCTGCCGGGCAGGGCCCCGTGGCGAGAAGCCAAAAACACCAAACAAGTGTTTATTTATCAATGGCTTGCAGGAGGATAATGACACCTATGAAACAGGTTCGGCAGAGCGATTGCAAACCTGTTTGCTGCCACTGATAGACTAAATCGGGCGTTGAGGAGAATACGGCAAGCTTATGCAATCGATCAGTATATTTGGATTGGGTTATGTAGGGGCTGTCACGGCCGTCTGCCTGGCTCATAAAGGCAATCGAGTTTACGGCGTAGATACCAATCAAGACAAAGTGGCTATGTTGGCCAGCGGCCATACGCCAATCGTCGAGGCGCGCGTCGAGGAGCTTGCCCGCGAGGCCCATGCGTCGGGAAGGCTATTTGCGACAACCGAAGTCGCAGTCGCGCTCAAAGAGACCGATATCTCATTTCTTTGCGTTGGCACTCCAGGCCAGCGAAACGGGAAATTGGGGCTCGCTGCAGTCGAACGGGTCTGCGAGGATCTAGGGCGAGCGCTGAAACAGAAGGATAAATACCATTGGATCGTATTGCGGAGCACCGTGCTTCCCGGAACGACAGATGCGGTCGTAATTCCCGCGTTGGAACGAACCAGTGGCAAAAAGGCGGGTAAAGATTTTGGCGTGTGTTTCCACCCCGAATTCCTCAGAGAAGGAAGCGCGGTAGCGGATTTTTTTGAGCCGCCCTTTACAATATTCGGGACCGGCGACCGGACCCACATCGCAGCCCTGCGGGAAATCTATCATTGGACTCCTGAGCAACTGTACGAAACAACAGCGACATCGGCGGAAATGGTGAAGTATGTGTGCAACGCCTTCCATGCCGTGAAGGTGGGCTTCGCAAACGAAATCGGAGCTATCTGCAAACATCTCTCCGTCGACACAGAAACCGTAGCAAAGATTTTTGTATCCGACACGCGGCTTAATATTTCTACGGCTTATCTCAAGCCAGGATTTGCTTTTGGTGGTTCGTGCCTTCCAAAAGACCTAAAAGCTCTGACGTACCGCTCCAAGGAATTGGATTTGAAGCTGCCGCTGCTTGAGTCATTGTTGGAGAGTAACAACAACCACATAGAAAGAGCCGTTGATAGTGTGCTGGCTTCGAAGAAAAGAAATGTCGGCATGCTGGGACTTAGTTTCAAACAAGGAACCGATGACTTGCGTGAAAGTCCACTCGTGCATTTGGCAAAACGTTTGCTTGGCGAAGGCTGCAACTGCCGGATCTATGATGAGGACGTTGTGCTTGGCCGCGTATTGGGTTCCAATCGGCAGTTCATTGATGACACGATTCCACACATCGGATCACTTCTCAATTCCAACTTGGCCGAAGTGATTGAGACTTCCGAAGTTCTAATTCTGGGGACCAAAGCTGTGCCTGCGGAAAAAATCAAGGAACATTTGAAACCCGGCACACTGGTATTGGATCTGGTTCATCTCGATGCGGCACGCCGCCTGAAGGGCCACGAAAACTACGAAGGCATCTGCTGGTAGGCGCGGCTCTCCTTGAACATTCTTTGGGCCAAATCCGGAACATTGGTCCCACCCGATTCCGGTGGGACCATTCGCAGCTTGAACCTGCTTAAGGAACTCGCTAAGCGGCATAAGATTACTCTCTTTCTTTTTTATGGAGAGCATGCCAACGATCGCCACGCGGAACTAAACGAGACCTTTCACCAGGTTATTACAGTCCCTATGCCGCTTCCCGCAAAAAAACGTGGCGTGGCAGAGGCCCTGGCCTATGCCAGAAACTTTTTGTCCCCCTGGCCATACAGTGTGGCGAAGTATTGCAGACCTGAAGCGGCAAAACGATTGCGGGAGACCATTCGTTCTGGATCATTTGACGTTTTGATTTGTGACTTTTTATTTGCAACAAAGGCCATTCCATGGGACTTGCCGGTCCCTAAAGTTCTTTTTACTCACAACGTTGAAGAAATGATCTGGCGTCGCTCGTACGAACACGCCGGCAATGCCGTCTGGAAAATAGTTACCTGGCGGGAATATCGCCGGATGGCAGCAGTAGAGAGGCGCTACGTTCAGGCAGCGGATCAGGTACTGGCAGTTTCTGAAAATGATAAGAAATATTTTACATCCTACGCGGACGCCGGGAAAATCACGGTGGTCCCGACCGGAGTGGATGTCGACTATTTTTCACCGATTGCCAAGGAGGAAAAACCAGGCCGGATTGTCTTTACCGGTTCCATGGATTGGATGGCCAACGAAGACGCAATCTTCTACATGCATGAAGCCATCTTCGGGAAAATTAGGGCCGAAGTACCTGCTGCGGAAACCTGGGTAGTGGGACGCAACCCTTCACAGAAGCTGAGGGCCCTGGGTGAGGAAGGAGTTGGGATTCATGTCACAGGGTCAGTCGATGATGTCCGGCCTTACATTGCAGAATCATCCGTGTACGTCGTCCCAATGCGAATCGGTGGGGGCACTCGCATCAAAATATATGAAGCCATGGCTATGGGTAAAGCCGTAGTCTCTACTTCGATCGGCGCGGAAGGTCTGCCGGTAACCCACGAACAAAATATTATTTTGTCTGATGACCCGTCAGAATTTGCAGCACACGTGGTCCGTCTGCTGAACGACAGGGTAGAAAGAAATCGCATCGGAGCTGCCGCGCGAAAATTGGTGGAGGAGAATTACAGTTGGGCATCGGTAGTGAAAAGCTTTGAAGATGTTCTCGAAAAAGCTATACAGGGAAAAAGCAGCCCAGCTCCTTCCCGCTGACGTTTAAGGCAAGCAGCGCACGATATGTGGTCCGAGCAATTTAGTGACCCCCAGCGGCAGTTTTTGCCACATGCGTATCGCCAGTTTGTATTTTGGATTTTCCGGGTTCCGCTCCGGCAACTCACTACCGCCGCTCGCCAGCCAAGTATCCCAATAAAGTTGCTGTGGTTTGGCCCCCCATTGTTGCTTGAACGAATACGTTCCAGAGCCTACAGAAGATCTGCCGAAATCGAACAGCCGGTAGCCGTGCGGTCCAAAATAGTTTAAAAGATTCCAGTAGAGAAACATGTTGGGTTTGATATGCAGATGAGAATGCAGCGAAGAACTCCAGACAGCTTCGACGCGTTCGCGATAACCGCACAGGAAGGATACCGCGACAATGATTCCTTCGTGCCGGACCCGGCAGAGGAATGTGTCGTCCGGAAAAGCGGAGAGAATCTCAGCAAAGAACCTTTTGGCATAGACCGGAGTTCCCAGTTCCCGCATGTTGTCAGCAAATACCTCGTAGAAATCATCCAGGAACTCCTTGCCGCCAAATTCCGCGGTCATTCCAAAACTCTGCGCTTTGCGAACTTTGGTTCGCATTTTGGTATCGAGAGCTTTCCAGGTTAGTTCTGAGTCTGCATGGATCGGCAAAACCATTGTTACTTTGTTCGACTTCACGGGCAGACCAAGTGAAAGCTGCTCGCGATGGCGGAGCTCGATGGAAACGGCCCCCACGCTTTTAGCAATCTTTATCGCCTCATCCAGAAGCAATTCTTGAGCTTCCGGCGAATCTGCAAGAATTCCACCGGCATTAAAAAAAGGCAGGGAAGTAATAAAGCTGCCAAAGAGTCTGCTGTGTTGCCAGGTAAGGGGAAGAATGCCAACCAAGCGCTTCCCCTCCACCGCCATCAAATAAAAGGAAGGCCAGGCGAAGCTATTTTCGATAATTTGCTTCCATTTCCAGCGGTGATAGCAAGTGGCGCCTGGCTGGCGGCAGACAAATTCTTCCCAAAGTACTCCGTCGGTGTCGGTTTTCGCGTAAACAAGATTCATGGTCAATTTAGTTTTTCGATGTAAAAGATAATCAGCTTTTCCCAGGAGATTGTGTGCGATGCGGCATCCATGTTCCAGACAAATCGCCACTGAAACATTTAATACAACCCAGCAAGGAAGCAAGATTTACAACACAAAAATAAAAGCTGACAGAGATCAACTTGGGCACCTTAGGACGACTTTGCAGAGCCCACCCAATGAGCGCCAGTGAATAAAACAAGCCTTGTGCGATTGCTACATAAAGGTAGAACCGCGTTCCCGACAGTGCCACAGAACTGATTAACATTCCTATGAGAAAAAATGGCGCAAACCAACGCAGTATTTTGTGGGAAACCAGCAGCCACCAATGGCGAAAATTCACGAAGGGGTTGAGAATACCCGGCACCCTGCGAATGGCGTTCAGCGCACGGCTCACAATTCGTACTTTGCGCCTGAACTCTTGCGAAAAGGTATCTGCAGTTTCCTCGTAGCAAATTACTTCCGGATCAAATAACCCGCGATATCCTTTGTTGACGATCTGCAACGGGTTTAGGAAATCATTGATATCAGTGGGAAGCAGTACGGTGAATAGTTCCGAACGGATGGCATATATCGCGCCGTCGCCGCCTACTACTGATTCAAATCTGGATTCAGTGCGCTTGAGCCAGGTCTCAAGTTTCCAGTAGAGGCCCTCGGACTGGGAAGACTGCGAGTCTCCCTTGTTTTCCAGATACCGGGCATTGCCAACAACGTATCCAATTCGAGGGTCCACAAAATGTCGTGAAAATTTTTCGAAAACGTCTGCTTGATAGATGGCATTGGCATCTGAGAAAACAATGACCGCTCCTCTTGCGAGTGGAACAGCCAAATTAAGAGCGGCTGATTTTCCCAGTCGCTCCGGCTGCCGAATCAGACGTACTCCGCGCGAAGCATATTCCCTGGTAATTTCATCTGTCGCATCGCTGGAACAGTCGGAAACCACGATAATCTCGGAGAGATTCTCTGGATACCGCAACTGTAGTGAATTTTCTATTTTTTCACGAATGACTTCAGCTTCATTGTAAGCGGATATCAGGAGAGTGATCGTCGGGCGAAATTGCTCATCTGATTTGCTGGTCCTCGGGAACAATCGTGCCAAAATCCCGAGCGCAATCGGATAACCCACGTAGATGTAAGCGACAAGCATGGCCGACGTCCAGAAGAGCCATTGCGCTATTTTTTCAGAGTATTCCATATTCGTCGTAACATTCTGACCGGAACGTGTGGGCTGCGCCGAATCACATCAGTGTTTCGGCGAATCCGGCGTAACTGCCGCAGATTTTGCTATTTTCTGCGTCGTCGGACGCCCTACAGCAACCCGCAGGATGCTGTCGTTTGGATCGCGGTAGCTGATGAAAACCGTGTCATCCGGTGCAACTTTCATGGAGCTGTAGATTAGCGCTTCTCCGGTGGCTCCCACGATGAGCTGGACACGCCACTGTTCGCCATCCCAAAAAGCATGTTTCAGGCCGCCGCCATCTTCGTAGCTAACGTGCGGGTTGCCGTGGCTATCAAAAGCAATTTGACTGTTATACTCCGCCCAACCAGTGGTCTTTTCCACTTGATCGACGACCGTAATTTTCCACTTTCCGCCTTCCAATTTTGCTACTTTGAGCATTCCTGACTCGTGTACATCGGCACTGTAAGGCGATTCATAGTAACTCATGAAGAATTGTTTCTTCTGGTCTTGGGCCAAGCTGACACCAAGGCCGACGGCATACCGCGTTGTGCCCTGGTGCGGTGTATCGACAAGCGTGAAGTGCCAGTCCTTACCATCGAACCATGAGTATTTCAGCTCGCCTGGAGGAAAAACGCTGTAGGCAATATGCGGCCGCCCCTCGTCATCCACTACAACTGAATTCCATTTACCACATTCACGGTCGAAATCGAGAGTTCGGGCCATCCATACGCCATCTTTTAGTGTCGCGTATTTGATATGCAGGTAGAGCGTATTGGCGGGAGTGTGGGTCTGGTACCAGGCTAAATGCGGCATTCCATCTGAACCGAAAGCCATCGAGCAGCTGTATTCCACTCCGCCGCTCGCTGCATCAACCTGCTGTACGTCCCACGATTTTCCATTCCAGGATGCATACCTCATCTGCCTTGGGGTAAAACAAACATGGGGATTACCTTTTTTATCGATGCCGATATTGGTTGCAAAATTGGAATATTCCTTTTCGAGCTGCATCGTGAACCACTTTGCCGATCCAGCGGGACGGAATGCGTATTTCAGATCATAGCCGCCTGCACCAGCGGCATACGCCACGTGGACGCTGCCCTCCTGATCGACGGCGAGCGCTGTAAATCTCGCGGGCGTAACATCAACATCCTCGATGGACCAACTCCAGGTCTGTTTTTCATTGGCATCATAGGCAGGCAATGCCGCTGCGTAGGTCGACATGAGAGATGTCGCCAGAAGGAGAAAAACATAGCGAGTGAGACGGATATAAAGATTGTAGTGAGGAATCAAGCTGGTTCACCTCCGGAAAATGCAAATGCAACCTCGGGAACCTGAGCAGGAGCATTTCTTATAGCTGCTTCATGGATATACAGGCTTTTCAGAACACAGACGCAGGCCACCATCTGAAAGTACAAATCGAAGTCTGCGAAGCCCAAAAATGCGCCACTCACGAGAAACGCTACGAGGGATGTGCTTATGATGTCGGCGTAAACACTGATCCACTGCAATTCCGGGTTTTTCAGGGTACTGCGTCGTAATCGAGACAGAGTAAAGAAGCATGCCGCAATCAAACCAAAGTAGATCAAAAAGCCGACGAAACCCTGGTCACCGAGAATCTGAAAATAGATGCTATGGGGTCCTGATGATTGAAATCCGCCGGGTAAATCGCGCGTTTTATACTTCTGAAAAATTTCGACATCCGGCAACGTGTAGAAACTTCCGCCCATTAACGGGTAATCCATCGCAAAATTCCAGGTGGTCCCCCAACTGACCAGGCGTTGCTGCGCTGACATATCTACGCCATCTTGTTGCAGCGTTTGCATACGCGAAACCCAGCTCGCCGGAGCAAAAGCGATCAACAGCAGGACAATCGTGGCCAGAACGGTAACTCCAATCACTTTTTGCCGAGAACGCATGGCCAGCAGGGTAAGAATGGCAACAAGGCCAAGGAATCCTCCGCGTGAATAGGTAAGAATGACGCAAATAATGCAGCTTACGAAGCCCACATTGAGCGCCCTTCGAAGTAATCGATTCGACTCAACGCGCCCCAGGAAATAAAAAATGGGGATGCACATGTTCAGGGCAAGTCCAAATGCGTTGTTCTCGGAAATAAACGAATCGGGTGGGCCCGACAGGCGGCCGGAAACTCCGGTGAAAATTCCAAAGATTGCACTTTTAAGTGCGATGATGCCGAAACTGAATGCAGTTACCAGAAATACGGCTTTCAGCCTCTTTTCCGAGGTGGTCACCAGCATAATCACGAATGTCATCAGCAGAATTTTGCTGATGCGAATGAGTTCGATTTTTGAATCGTCGACATGACCGGCGAAGAAGGGGATGTGCGTAGCATTTATGTAAACGATTGCGAACCATGCCCACAGCACCAGCATCCAAACGTTTTCCCGGACAAATAGCGGGCGATTGAATTTACGATGGAAAATCAAACCCGCCAGTGTAGGCACCGCGATAGCCTGCGCCACAGGAAAGTCATACATGTAGTCAAACGTAAACCGATGCGGATTGAAGTAAGCAATCCAAATCCACATCAATACACCAAAAAAAGGCTGAAAAAAACAAACTGGCAGAGAACCGCAAATGATAACTAAGAGTAGAAAGTCACGCACTGCTCACCTAGCCTCCCTGTTGGTCGAATTGGGAGTATCTGGGGCCGTTTGAGATGTGGCCTCAAGAAACCGTGCGCCTGCTGATTGCTCCGGTTCGGAGGAAAGAAAAAGCCGGCTCAACTGGAGCGCAAAAATAGCGAGCGACCTCTCCTCACAATAAGAAACCCTCTTCAGGAAAAAGGGGTCGGAACCGGAGAAATTCAGACCTGCAATTGTGGTAGCCGCCGATCGGTAACCAAGTTTCGACAACCAGGTCATCGCTGGCTGACCACATTCATCCAATTTGCCAAACGGAAAAGCAAAATCCAAAGCTGGTTGCTGGATTCTGTCCTCGATAAGTTTCTTTGAATCACCAAGTTCGGCGGACAACTCCGATTCACTCAACCGGCTTACCACGGGATGGCTCATGGTATGGGCGCCGAAACTGATGCCGCCTTCAATCATCTTCCGGATCTGCGTCCACGAGAGCATGCGATCGCTCATGCTTTTCTGTGGGAGCTCTATGGAAGATTCGAGCATGGCAATCTTGGCGCGCTGTTCGGAGACGGGGAGCTTTCGCATCAAGGTGATATATTCCACCGCGGCCTTGAGCCTATCGGAAGGAGTACCCAGCCGCACCCGGCGTTGCGAATCGCAAGGAAGTTCAAATTCTTCAAGCGGCATGACCTGGAAGGCAACGAAAACCCGGTCATACCAGGCAACTTCACCCGTCTCAATGGCTCCAGCTGTCAAATACACCGTGGCGGGGATTCTTAATCTCTGCAGAATCGGAAAGGCCTGCGTGTAAAGATCGGCATAACCGTCGTCGAAAGTAACCGCTACGGCGGGGTTTCCTTTTGCCGGGGATGCCATTTCCGCAATCATTTCCGCAAGTGAAACGATGCGATAGTGCTTTCGCAAATAAACCATTTGAGATTCAAAAATAGCCGGGGGAAGACCGGAGTAAACAGGCACCCCACCTCTGCCAATGCGGTGGTAGCAAAGAACGGCGAACCGTGGCTGCGCGACAGCAGTTTCAGCCTTTTTGCTCCTGAGCCACCAGGATCGTGCTTTCGCCTTTCTGGCCAAGGCTTCGGCAACGCGTGCACCGCCCAGGGCAAATAATGTTTCCGCCACCATTCTTCGGCCAAATGCAGGGAGTTGGGGATCGGCAAGATATTCCAGTCCTGCCCAGTCAAAAGAACCGCTTGCTGGTGCCATGCGGCCGCCCGGCAAAGACGTTTCCTTCGCTAGATTGAGGCTTTCAGTCTGCAAAGGCCGGTTCCCGCTTTCTCTCGAAGTGTTCCCGGTGCCACAATTCCAGCATCAACATGTACCAAATCAATTCGCCGAAATTTTTGCGATCCTCGGAACGATGCTTCTGCAGCACGCTATCAATGAATTGGGGCTGAAAGATGCCTCGTTGCCGCGTTTTTGCATCGCTCATGACGTCGTTCATCAGAGACTCCAGACGCCGGTCCTCGAGGAGCCATAGCGAGACGGGAACGCCAAATCCATGTTTCTTTTTCTTCAAAATCTTGGTCGGAAGAATGCCCTTCATCGCTTGCTTGAAAATAAATCGCTTCTCGAATCCCTTCAATTTCCATTTTGCAGGTATTTTGGCAGCGAGTTCAACGAGTTGCCTATCGAGCAATGGGAAACGCGCACGTACACCGGCCATCTCCGCGGTACCCATCACTTTGCGCAGGTCGTTGTCCGCAAGGGTCATCTTTAAATCCATATAGAGGATGCGGTTAAGTTCGCTGCGATTTTCGCCCTTGTCGAAGTGGCCCTGCGCAATGTCCATCCATTCTTGCGGAGGCGAATTCTCAAGAAATGCCGGTTCAAAAATGTCTGCAGGAGCTTCTGTCAGAAATAACCCGTAAGAATAGATTCGCCGCGGGTTGGGAATATTGGCTCGTCGGATGTACTTGCCGGGAAGGCCCAGCTTCCCTTCAGAAGCGCCCAGCAGTGCCACGAACGGTTCAACGATTGCGGTGCGTAATCCTCTGGGGATGGTGTGGTAGAGGGAAAATCGCTTGTCGGTGGCATAACGCTCATTTCCCCCGAAAAGTTCGTCGCCTCCGTCTCCGGCGAGCAAGGTTGTGACGCCGTTTTCTTTGGCCATTCGTGCGCAGTAGTAGCCGCCAATTGCAGAAGAATTGGCAAAGGGTTCGTCGTAGTACCGATTTAGCCTGGTTACAATTTCAAAAGCGTCCTGCGGCCTAAGACATTGCTCAAAATGCTGTACTTTGAAGTGTCGCGCTGTGGTGCGGGCAAACTCGATCTCGCTGTATTGTCCTTCGTCAAAGAAAATTGTGAACGATTTCGCAGGAGCATGCCAATCATTCAAGAAGGCTACGACGCTGCTGCTATCGGTGCCGCCACTCAGATAGGCTCCAACAATGTTGGGGTCCAGATCATTGGCAGTGCGAAAAACTGCAGAACGGATTCCATCGCGAACTGCCGCTGCACATTCATCTGAGCTTTTCCATCGCCCGTCGCCGTACTCAACGTCCCAAAACTGTGTCTTGGCAATCTTTCCGTTTTCCCAGACCAGAAGCTGGCCGGGCTCCAACCGATCGATGCCTTTATAGATGGATAGAGGTGCCGAAACGACGCTGAAAATCAAATACTGCATGACCGCATCTGAATTTACATCGGTTTCCGTTTGCATAGCCGCGCGTACCGCACCCGAGCGCGATGCAAAAAGAAGCGTGTTATTTTCAAGTTTCCAGTACAGAGCGGATATTCCCAATCCGTCCGTCACCAAAACCAATCGTCGATGCTGTTCGTCCCAGATCGCAATCGAAAATGCTCCCTCCAGTTTCTTTACAAAGTCCGTTCCGTATTTTCGATAGAGCGCCGCGATCAGTTCTGCAGAGGAAGGGTTGGCGGACGCAAAATCACCGAGGCCAGTCAGAGAAACGAGCTCTTTTTTATTGAAGATCTCAGCGTCGGCGGCGATCAGCAGACCATCTTGTCCGGCGGTTCGCTGAAAATCCCAATGTGTAGCGACGCCAAATCTCGCGGATTTCGCAAAGACAGAATCGGTACCCAGTTCTCCAGGCTGGGCTAAGGATGCCAACATCGAGGCGAGCCTTAGTTCGGTCGAACTCCCTGGAGCATTGCAAATGCCGCAAATTCCGCTCACCAATTCTCCTCATCCAGCCTGAAAAGTCGCCTGCCAGCGGCGGAACATCAAAGTCGCCCACAGATGCATAGAGCGATCGAATTTACCGCTCTGATGCTGGTTCCATATCTTTCGCAAGTACTCGGTGTTCAGAATTCCGTCTTTTTGCCCAAATAGGCTCTGTTCGGTGAGTTCGCGGAGGTCGTTCCGGAACCACTTGGCCAGGGGTATGGCAAATCCCTGTTTCTTCCGGTAAAGAATCTCTTTTGGCAGAACCGGCTCAAGGGCCTTTTTCAGAATGAATTTGCCTTCGCCATTCCTCAACTTAAGGTGTGACGGAATTCGCGCTACCATTTCCATCAGTTTGTGATCCAGCAGCGGTGCGCGAACTTCCAGTGAGACCGCCATACTGGCTCGATCGACTTTCGTCAAGATGTCGTCCGGCAAATAAGTCTTGATGTCGACATACTGAATCTTCGATAAGGGATCCTGCGTATCGGCACGGTCGTAGTGTTCGCGAAAAACGTTTAACGAATCATAATCCGCCAAGGACTGCATGAAGTCTCCGCTGAAAAGTTTTTCCTTTTCCTCCGGGCGGAAATAAGACATCGAACGAAAATAGCCCTCAAGGGGTGTGCTTGCCAGACTCTGGAAAGTTGCGCGCCCCCGTACAACCCGCGGCGCCCAGGCAAGCGGGGGATAGTATTTTCCGAGTGGCCCAAAAACATTCTTACGAATGCCATGAGGCAAATAGCCACGCATCTTGTTTTCAAATTGATCCAAGCGATAGCGCCGGTAACCTGCGAAACTTTCGTCGCCGCCATCGCCACCCAGGGCCACAGTTACATACTCACGAGCAACTTTTGAAACATAGTAGGTCGGAATGGCAGAAGAATCCGCAAATGGTTCGTCGTAGTGCCAAACAAGCTTGTCGAGTATCTCGATAGCCTTGGCTTCCACAATCTGATCATGATGTTCGGTGTTGAAAAGTGTTGCTACCTGGCGTGCATATTCAGATTCATTGAACTCTTCATCTGTAAAACCAATCGAACACGTCGTCACATGGCCATGCTGCAGACCACTCATCATGGCGACAATTGCAGAAGAGTCAATGCCTCCACTCAAGAAGGCCCCCAACGGAACGTCGCTCAACAAGCGGACTCGCGTTGCCTCACGAATTTGCTCACGAAGAGCTTCTTGCCATTCGCCTTCGCTTCGATTTTCGACGTTGCCGAAAGAAATGTCCCAATAGCTGGATTCGCGAAATTTCCCGGAACTGACAACCAGGTAGTGCCCTGGTCGTAGCTTGCGGATTGCACGATAAATCGTTTTTGGCGCTGGAACATATCCCAGGGAGAAATAATCAGAGAGGGCTTGGTGGTCGATTTCGCGGGAGAGGCCGTCTGCGGCCAGCAGAACTTTAAGCTCGGATCCGAACACGATGCGATTGGAGTTGGCTGCGTAGAAAAGCGGCTTTTTCCCCACCCGGTCACGCGCCAGAAGCATGGTGCGTTTCCGCGAATCCCAAATGGCTACCGCAAACATTCCGCGCAGCCGCGCAAAGCAGCCTTCGCCAAGCTCTTCGTAGAGATGAACAATCGTTTCAGTGTCCGAGTGCGTCGCGAACTGGTGCCCTTTGCCCTCCAACTCGGCACGCAGCTCGGGGTAATTGTAAATTTCTCCGTTCAACATAACCCAAATGGAACCGTCTTCGTTCGAGATCGGCTGATGGCCGGTACTCAGGTCAATAATGCTGAGACGGCGAAATCCCATGCCAACACCCGGTCCGGAAAAAATACCTTCGTCATCCGGGCCGCGATGGACAATCGTTTCATTCATGCGATGAATGAGCTCGTCGGGAAACGGTTCCCGGCGGTCGAATTCGAAGATTCCAGTAATCCCGCACATGGCCTTAGCTCTTGTCCCCAACCTGAATGCCGCGTTCGACAGCCAAACTCTGGTACAGATTCCGGTACTCTCTCATCGTGCGGTCGAGGCTAAAAAGCTGAACTGCGCGCAGACGGCTCTTTCGTCCCAGTTCAGCTCGCAGTTCATGATTGTTGATCAAGGACTCGATGTGGCCTACCAGCGCTTGTTGATCTCCCGACGCAAACAGAAATCCGTTTTCACCGTGTGAAACCATTTCAGGATTTCCGCCAACGCTGGTGACGACCACGGGCAAACCGCAGGCCATTGCTTCCAGCACGGTATTGGACATTCCTTCTGCTTCTGAAGACTGGACGAAAATGTCCAGACCGTTTAGAAAATTCGAAGTCTGGTGAGTGAAACCACAAAGATGCAGACGTCCTTGCAACTGCGGCAATTCTGCAGCCACATTCCGGATATTTTTTTCCTCGGGTCCAGCGCCAGCGATTGCCAAGTGCACGTCGTAACCGTTGTCTACCAGGGTCGCCACCGCGCGCAAGGTTAGCGCATAGTTCTTGATTGCCACTAATCTTCCTACGCTGCCAAGCAACAGACTTTTTTCTGGAACTTCCAGCTGCTTTCGCGTCTGAACTCGTGCTGCCGCATCGGCGAAATAGCTTTCTGTATCTACTCCGTTGTAAACGACTTGTAATCGATCCAATCCAAGCCATGCCTGTTGGGCATGAAAAGTCCGTAATTCTTGCGATACTGTGAAAAGCCGGTGTACAAAAGCGTATAAACCACGGCGAATAACCCGGCGACGGAAAGGCAATCCATCCAACATATCAAGGTCATATCCGTGTTCACTGTGCACAACGCACGGTACGCCGGCTAAGCGCGCGGCAAATACCGCCTCAAGCGCACCCCAGTTTCTTGTATGCACAATATGGGGCTGCAGCTGTCGCATTATTCCTACCAGGCGACGAAGTGGAAATTGCAACTGCTCTGAAGAGTTACCAACCTGAACGAATCGATCTTCGAGTTGAGCAGCTTGAACAAGTTGCGGGTCATAGCCGCGCATGGCACAAACGCGGTGTTCAAAGTCCGGCGCATCCAAATTTGCAATCAGCCGGCGGACTACCAATTCCGTGCCACCGTATGCAAAAAAAGGCAGTACATGTAAAACGCGCAAGGTTGGCAAGGATCGCGAATTACGACTGGATGTGGGGCTCTCAACCTCCGATGGATTGGATGGAGGCTCGACAGTAACTAGATTTGTGGCGCTTATAGTCATGTCGCTTGTGCCAGGAAACTTTATTAGTGAAACCGAGAGCAGTAAATCGGTTCAGAGAAGCTCACAATAGCTTCGAGTGCTGCTTGTCCGCCAGACGCTGGTGGCTACCGGAGTACAAATGTCGTTCTATTGTGGATCGCCCGCGAGGTACGGATTGTTATATTTCGATTTCCGCCGCTCAGTGGTCGTCGCATTGTAGACAATGCCAATCAATTTTTTTGCGTCCACTTGCGCTGATACCTTTTGCAACAGTTCACGCTGGGTTTTTTGGGCGCGGACAACGAGCACAATCCCGTCACACGCTGCTGACATAAGGTCAAAGTCCGATAGTGGAAACACGGGTGGCGCGTCAATAATGATGGCCTTGAAACATTCGCTGCACCAGGCGAGAAATTCCTTCCAGCGGGCGCTGGCAAAGAGTTCGGGCGCGGGGGTGGCATTCTTCCCGGTATTGACGAAGAAAAGGTTGGACCTGTCCGTCGCGAGAACTACGTCTGCAAATTCCGCTTCGCCAGCCAGGGCTTCTGAAAGCCCGGGCCCGGGCACTTGAGCGAAGCATTGCGAGAGCGACCTGGTTCGCAGGTCGCCATCAATCAGCAAAACGCGCTGATCGTGTAGTCCGGCATAAGCCTCCGCCAGATTTAAGGTGGTGAAGGTCTTTCCTTCATTGGTCACGGCGCTGCTGAATATCAGTGTACGCAGCCCTTGTGTTGCCTGCGCACGCATGATTCGTGTTCGCAGCATTCGATATGCTTCCATAGCCCCGCTCTTCGCCACCGAAGGATTGGACAAGGTGGGAGCGTCGGGCGGCAGAACAAGCCGCGTACGCCGACACTTTGCGAGGCGGGTTTCCGCAATTTCAACCCCCGCGCTGCCTGTTTTTCGTAGCTCTTCAGCCCAATTCTCCGAATCGGCCTGGGTAACAACAGTCCCGCCCGGCGTTGGATTAAGCGCATTGCGTGTGCGATCAAAAAGCTTGCTCATTCATTACTCCCGTGCGAGAACGCGGTTCTGCTTCATTGCGCTAATCAACAGATCCACTGCAGTGCGAATATCTCCTTCAGTTGAAGCTGGCAGCATGTCCCGCTTGCCGCCGGCGGCAATCTCGGCAGCCCGGGTCTGAGCCTGGACTTCCGCCTGCTCGGCTAGCAAATTCAACTTGCCTGCTGCTTCTTCCACAATTGGAGCGTCTATCTGCAGTTTCTTTTGGTTGAATCCTATGGTGAGAGAACCATCGCACAAGAGATTGATCAGGCGCGGAACGCCAGTGGTAAATTCGAAAACTTTCTCAAGGACGGTTGGACTAAATGGTGATTCTTCGCGCAAACCAGCCGCATGAAGGCGTTCCATTACGTACACCCGGGTTTCCGGCAAACTTAATGGACGCAGATTGCAATTAGCGGCGATGCGCTGCAACAGCGCTTTCATATTGGGATGATACAGTTTGGATTGTAGTTCGGGCTGCCCTGCCAGGATCACCTGAAGCAATTTCTCCTGGTACGAGTCCGTGTTACTGAGTAGCCGAATTTCCTCCAGCAGTTCGTTGGTCAGCAAGTGCGCTTCATCGACAATGAGAATCGTGGTCCCGCCTTTGCGTTGCGTGGCTAGCAGAACATCGTGAAGGGCGGCCAGCCGGCGCGGTTTGCTGGTAGACGCGCAGGTAATTTCGAACTCATCCAAAACCGCTTCCAAAAACTCTTCGCGAGTCAGGGTTGGATTAACGATAAATGCGGTCGACAGCTTGTCTTTAACGGCGGGATTTTCGGCCAGCAGATGCAGCGCTGCATGGATCAGGGTGGTTTTGCCGGTTCCAATCGGTCCGGTTAGGGCAATAAAGCCTTTGCGCGTGAGAATGCTCTGCAGCATGACTCCCAAAGCAATTCGGTGCGGCTCGGCGAGATGAAGGAATCGTGGATCGGGCGTCAGCCGGAAAGGTTCTTCCCGTAAATTATAGAACTGTGTATACACGTCAGGACACCAACCTCATAAAGTACGTGGCACAAATCGTCAAAATAGCAGCACCGAGGGCTGTCCCGGTAATCATGCCAAACGCACGAATCCGCATAGCGCGTCGTTCTCTGGGCAAAAGCACCAGCGGTATGCCGGCCAAAACACCCTTGCCGAGAATTTGCGCGGCTTCGCGCTCGCTTCGTACGGTCTGGTCCGTCATTTCCACCAGCATCGCGAGAGCAAATCCGCCCAGAAGCCCGCCCAGCAAACCTGCCATCATGATGAGCGGCCGGTTGGGGCTGTAAGGAACTGTCGCAGGACTTGCCATGTCGAGAATCACGAAACGCTCGTTCTGCTGCTGTGAGTCCAATGTCTTGGCCATGCCGGCAGAAAGTTTCTTCGCGAGTAACTGATTGTATTGGCCATTGAGGGTTTCGTAATCTCGCGTCAGTTCCGACAGTTTCTGTTCAAATATAGGAACTCTTTCAAGTTTCGAGAGGTGAAAATCTATCTGTGGCTGCACTCCAGCTTGAATTTTCTTCTCGGCGGCAATCTGCTCGTCGAGCTTGTTTAATTCCGCTTCAAGCACAGGATTGCGAATTGCCCTTCGGCCGCTGGTGGCCTGCACTTCGGTCCTGGTAACTCCGCCGTCTTGTGTCGATTTGGCCTTCAAACCGGCTATTTCTTCTTGCACCTTACGCACATCCGGATAGCTGGGGCCATAACGAGTCTGTAATTCAGAAAGTTTTGCTTCAAGCTTCTGTATTTGCGACTGATAGGGAGAAGCTTGCGGTCCGGTATTTCCATTGTCAAGATCAACGGTCGGCGCATTGATAGTCATCGACGATTGTAAAAATGATCTATTCTGCTGAAGTTGCACGACGCGGTCCTGGCTCACCCGTTGTTGATTGCGCAATCCATTCAGCGCTTCTAAATGAAAGGATTTCATTTCTGGAAGATCCGCTACGTTTTGCGACTTGATCTGCTGGACTTCTCTCTCTTTCAGTTCCAGCTGGTCTTTGACACTTTTCAATTCTGTATCCAGAAATTCGCTTGTCCCTGCAAATTGTTGTTCGCGGGCAGAAAGATTGTCGTGGATCACCATCGCCGCCAGCTGATTGGCAACGTTGGCCGCCTGCGCTGGATCGCCACTGAAATAGGAGATGCGGAACGAGCTAAGGCGCTGGCCACCGGACTCGCCAACTTCGATGCTAATCGAGTGTTGCATCCTGGCAATCAAGCGTCCCATGTCCTTGGGAGTTGCTACTTTTTCATCAAGTTTTAAGGTATGCGCCAGCGTCTGCAGACGGCTCGGCGAAAGTGCGAGTTGCCGGATCGTGCTCAGGCGATCAGCCACTGTACCGCTGATGGGCGAAGCGACAATGCTCTCCGGAACTTTTTGCGGATCAACCAGAATGACGGTTTCCGACTTGTAAACGTTGGGAGTGCGAAGGGCGATTACCGTCGCGCCGACAAACAAAGCGACGGCCACAAGTATGATCCACCACTTGCGCCGCAGTGCCATTTCAAGGTATTCCTTAAGCGGAAAACCTCCATCCTGGCTACTTTGAAAATTAATTGGCGGTAAAGATCCGCTCAAGAGAACCTCCCTGCACTACTCTGCGCAATTGCATTCAATAAGACAAGGATGCAACTTCTATACCAAAGCCACACCGTTCCTAAGAGCCAAGGGCATGGCTGGGCGTTAAAAACAAAGGAGTTAGACTATTCACTCCACAGGGCATGAGGAACTAAATTTCCGGAATCCCGGCTCCTTAGGAAAAGTGTTTCTCTACTTCGTCCGCTCAGGAAGCCTGCATACTGTAAAACCTGTAGGTCGTCTATGTTCCTCAGAGCAAAAAACTTAGGCTAAAAATCGGCAACTGCCAGACTATTTCGCTTTGGCCGTCGGCGCCTGAAATCGCAACCCGAAAACGACCAGATTCCGAGTACCCGTCTCAAGAAGCTGGAGATTTCCCTTTTGATTGGTATAAGTGTAACGGGTGTAAGCACTTATCATAGGCAGAATTTGAACCGTCATGAAGCCACTCGCGTAGGTTCCCTCAAACCCGCCCGGCCTCGACTCGCGTTGGTAACCCACTCCGCCTCCGACCGAATACCTTTGGCCCAAGCGATGATTGATTTCTCCATCGACGCGATCGGTAAAGGCCGTGGTCAGGTAATCGTCGAGATAGAGACCACGGGAATAGTTGATCGCCAGGGCTGTTTTCTCAAGGGTTTTGGTCAACGACGCGTTCCCGGTAAAGCTATAAATTCTCGCCACATTGGGAACTGCGGTGGTCGAAACACCCGCAGACCCTGTAAAGGAAAGCGTTCGCGACAAAAGACGGCCATAGTTGGCAGTCAGTGAATGGTATAGAGGAGTGGAGGTCGAATCTCTCATTTTGACCGCACTAATTCCATAGCTGAACCCAAAATTTGTCCGCGGAGAGACGGTATGCGTCAAAGTCACCTGTCCAGAATAGACTTGGCTTCGATTTGAAAATAGATCCGTGCTTTCCGTTGAAGGGCGGGAATAATAGAAACTTGGAGAAACACTCAACTGGGTAAGAGGGGAGATTTGATAATTGAGGGTGGCAAAAAGGTTGTTATTAAGAGAATGGCCGGGGGTATCGAGAAAACTATTCTGCTGTGTGACCGGATTCTGCACTTCGCCCGAAGACAGAAAAAAGTCTCCATACAGAAGTCTACTGGCAAAGTAGCTGAAACGATCGTTTAAACTCAGGGTTAATCTGCGTGTGAAGTCGTAGTGCGTACTAAAATCCACGCTGCCATTGTCCACGTCTCCGATTGCATGTCCGTCAAAAATCGTGAGGCGAGGCTCCCACTGAGCGACGAGCGTAAGATATTTCAGCTGTTCCGAGAGCACTACGTCGGCCCGCATGAGCGAACCAGTTTGGGCGAAGACGGTGGTCCCATCTGTTGAAGAGAACCGGTTGTAGGCCCCCAAAACGTCGGCTGAAACCAACGAGAGTGGACCAAGTCGCACGGGACTCTGGTCATTCGAAAGCATGCCTCCGCCGCCAAGTCGGAATAATACGGATGCCGGCATTACCGGGGCGTGAGGGGATTCGGCCGGCGGTTCCTCTTGCGTCGATTCTACATTTCCAGGAGCATTTTCTTTTTTGCTCTGGTCATCTGTCGGCTGCTGTGAATTGTCGGCTGGCTGGTCCACGGGGGGAGGAACGGGGTCCTGCGCACGCGCGGCGAGCGCGCCCGCTAGCAGAGAAGTCAGAATGGCGGCTCGAAAAAAGTATATTTTCACAAAACATTGCATTGTGCTGATACCTCTGCGTAGATCGTGACTTTGACTTGCGGCAGCTTAAGGAACGACAACCACATCACCGGGAAACAGCGTTAAACTGTCGGCTTTTCCAGACACGGCTTTCTTATAGTTAAAAGCAATTCGCGTTTTCTTGCCATTCTCAGTTCGCAAAACATAGATCGAGCCACTCTTGGCAAATTGCGTCAAACCGCCCGCATCAGCAATTAATTCCAGGACTGTCTTCGTGCCATTCAACGGATACGACCCCTGTTTCCCTACATTTCCCATCAGATACACCTTGCGGCTCCGGATGGTTTTAGGAATGACCGTGACCTGGGCTTCGTTGATAAACGGTTTCAGCTTCTGTCCGATTAACGTTTGCAGTTCGTCCGGCCTTAGTCCAATCACTACAAAATCATTCAGCAATGGCATGGTGATTTTTCCATCAGGGCGCACAACCGCCGTAGTGGAAAGTTCCGGTTCATGCCATATCGAAATTTGCAGCTCGTCTTCAACTCCAATTCGATATACCTGTTCTTCGCCGACAGATACCGAAGGGCTGCCAACAGACTTAACTTCTGTCGCTTTTTGCTTTGCTGATGCACCAGGGGCGGCGGGTGAGGAAGCAGTTGGCTCTTGACGCGTCTTGCCTTGGGCAGGGCTCGCCGCGATCACCGACCCAGCCATGAATGCAACAACCCACAGAAAATCTCTGTGAAATTTGTAGGCTCTCATTTAATTCTCCCAGATTCTCGGGCATTGGCCCGCGAAAGGACTGATGGTGTCTTTGGATTCTGCCACAGCTCACAGTTGGATACGGAAGAATTTAGGTCCATCCGCATGGGCAATTCCTTCATCCCTTTAGAGGTGGCTCTCGTCCCGTACTGATCGGCTTGCGTTCCAGCCTCCTGAGAAGTTCGAACGCGCCAATGAGTCCCGCATATCCAAAAACCCAGGCTCCCCGCAGCAACTCGTCCCACAGTCCCGGCTTGCGCAACCCGCCCCCGCTCATTGCGCACCGCGTCGACGCAAGATCACCTTTGCCGTCTCGAACAAAATTGCCAGATCCAATAACAGAGACAGATGCTTTATGTAGAAGAAGTCATATTCCAATTTGATTTTGGCATCTTCTACACTGGCGCCATACTGGTACTTAACCTGCGCCCACCCGGTAATTCCTGGACGAACAGAATGGCGCAGCTGGTAAAGCGGAATGCTTTCCTCCAACATGCTGCAAAAGTGTGGTCTCTCGGGACGCGGCCCTACCAGGCTCATTTCCCCGCGCAGTACATTCCAAAGTTGCGGGATCTCGTCGAGCCGGGTCTTGCGGATGAATCGACCAACTCGGGTTACCCGGTCATCGTTCTGAGTGGCCCATTTGGGTCCGCCTGCTTCAGCGTCCTGCCGCATGGACCGAAATTTAATCAGTTTGAAGGAGCGCCCTTTATGCCCCATTCGTTCCTGTATGAAGAAAATAGGCCGGCCCGTTTCAATAAAAACAGCGAGAAGCACAAGGAGGAAAAGCGGCCAGGTCAGCAGAATCCCGACAAGGGCTACGAGTACATCCGTTGCGCGTTTTATCGCAAAAATAAGGCTGGATTTCCTAAACCCCCCGGACAAAATCAGCCAGCTGGGGGACAGGTGCTCGAGGAGAATTCTTCCCGTGATTCGTTCGTTGATGCTGTGAACATCCTCAATTCCTACGCCGGCAAATTTCAGATGCAGTAGTTGCCGGATAGGCGTATAGCCGCGCCGCTCGGTCAGACACAAAATCACGCGATCGATCTTCAGTTGTGCAGCAATCTCTTCAACATCCCGCACAGCGCCAACAACCCCAGGGTTGACAAGCGATCTGCCAATGTTCTCGCCCTTTTCGTCCAGGAATCCCAGAACTTTCATATTCAGTTCCGGTCGGCTTATGATTTCGCGAACCAGATCGACGCCGGCCGGTCCGGTCCCGAGCATCAACACCCGTTCTGCTTCTCCCACGGCAACCCCGGAATTTCCACTGAGCAAACGCCAGCTGAGAAGCAGCAACAAGATCACCGGGGCGGACAATGCCGCTATACCACGTCCTAAGCTGTAGTCGGGCAGCACGATGTAGGAAACAGCGAGGGCCAGGCAGGTATAGCCGAGCGCCTGAAAAACACTCACAATCATCTCGCGTCTGCGACGCAATAACCGGGAGTCGTACAAATCAAGGTAATAGAGGGCCAAAACACAGGTCAAAACAACCCATCCCATTCGATAGGGGGTGTGCAGGTCATGGAGATAATGAGAAATCGCTGAAATCTGGTGAAAGCGTACGGCGGTACCGATTAAAAGGCCGGTCACGATCAGGACTGCATCGCACACCAGCAGTAGAATCGTCTTGGTAGGAACTCGTTGGCCGCCGATTCTAAACATGGAACCCTTTGTTGCTCACAATTTCTACCTGGAAAGGGGCTTTGCCCACCGTTGCTGCAAAACGCAGTTCCAAGTGCCGTGAATTCATCATAAGAAGATTCAGCAGGAACAAGAGGCAATTCCTTGTCCAACCATTATGAATCTCAGAGGGCCTGTCGCGGGGAATGAATTTACTGATAATAAAAGAGTTGTCCCAAAAGTGAAACGGCTGATTGGAACGTTGCCAGCCCTAAACAATGGACAATATGGGAAAAAATTTGCACCGAACTCGATGCCCGGAAGCCGGTGACGATCTGCAGTGCCAGCCGCAGTTTCCTACTTAACTCCTTTTAATTGAATGCTTTACTGAAATCTGCGTCCGTGCGGCAGTGGCGGTCCGTCGAGCGCCAGGGACCACCCGATGCCGATTTGGAAAGTGTCCGTGTGAAATCCCTTCAAATCATTGATCTAAATGAGTTTAATATAGTGCGAAAGCCTGGCAACCCGCTTGCAAAGTTTCTTGCGTCACCTTCTACATCGGGGCCCAATGCTGTCCAATGAGAGCCCCCGGGGGATGGCGAGAAACAGCGTCGCGAACTCAAATGCGCAGCGAAAAGGAAATCTGAGAGATGGCCCTTCCGGCCACAGGACAAGAAAAATCAGCGCGCGCGGCAGTTCAATGCGCTGATCTTGCGAAAGACAAGCCCAGGCTGCTGGTCGCTCTTGAACAATATTTGGGAGTCACCGAGGGCGTTAAGCGATTTGATTGGTTGTACTTGGAGAATCCTTACGGGCTCGCCAAGGCTTGGATGCTGGTGCAGGAAGGTTCTCAGGAAGTTCTGGGTGCTGCGGCTATTTTCCCAAGGCCTTTGCTGAAGGGCGGGAAAAACACGGTCGGCTATGTGTTCGGAGACTTTTGCCTGAAACCGTCTTGGAGGTCCCTGGGTCCGGGTATTCAACTGCAAAAAGCGTGCATGCTCTCCGCGTGTGCTGGGGAAGCACTATCGTATGACATGCCCAGCGCCGGGATGCTGGCGATCTATAAACGAATCGGACAAGGGATCGCAACTGAAATGGTGCGCTATGCACGACCGCTTCGCATGAATCGAAAGGTTTCCGAGCGTCTTCCTTTTTTGGCGGCCGCCGAAGCCATCTCCAGTGTCGGGAATGAACTCTTGCGGTGGAGAGATATTCTCGCTGAGAAACGCAGCAGCTGGGCAGTGTCCACAATGGATGGCCCGTTTGGAAACGAATTTGATGACTTGAACGAGCATCTCGCCGAGAACGTAGAAGTCCGCGTCGCGCGGAGTTCGGCGTACCTGAACTGGCGTTTCCGTGGACACCCTTATCGTAGACCGGTGGTCCTGGTTGCGAAAAACGGCGCGAAACTGGGCGGTTTTCTCATTCTGGATCAAGACCAGGGACAGATGAGTATAATAGATGTCCAATCCGCGACAGATAGTTCTGCAATACCTGGTCTGCTAGAAGCAGCAACGAAGCTTGCGAGACGAGCGGGTAGCGAATCCTTAAGTTTTTCGCTATTGAAAAATGATTCACTTACGGTCCTCCTCCGTGAGATTGGATTCCGTCCGCGAGAGTCTAGACCGGTCGTTCTTTTTGGTACTAGCGCAGGGAATGCTTGGCACTTGTTCGACGGCGACCGCGAGAGCTGATTCTAAGGAAAGAGAAGATACAACAACACGTGACCATGAATTCTCTGCAAGAACAAATCCACGATTTCGTACTGGAAAAATTTCCCCAGGCACGCAAGCGCGGGATCAGTTTCCAGGATGATTTGCTGAAAAGCGGAATTTTGGATTCGCTCGGGATCCTCGACTTAGTCACTTTCGTCGAGCAGAGCTTTGGAATCACACTGAGTGATGACGAATTGCTCCCGGAGAATTTTCAAACCGTTGAGCATCTGGCTACCTTTGTGCAAAATAAAATTTCATCTGCGAATCACAACCTATGACGACTCAGGTCAGCCCCGTCGAAGCAGTCCCAACCCGGGATACGGTGCTTGGTGGTCGTCCTGCGCTAGTGGCCCAGAGCTATCTTGGCTTTGAGCAATTGCCGGCGAAGTATGACCGGTTGTTCGAACAGGCCAGCTTGCGAAGCCCCTTTAATACCCTGGCTTGGTACCGCAATCTCGCCCACACTACCGTGGAGTCAACAGAACAGGTAAGAATCGTCGGCTTGGAGCTGCCGGACGGTACTCCCGTGGCTGCCTTACCGCTCCGTCACGAGCGGTCACTTCGTCGCGGCTGGAAGTTGCGAACCCTGTCTAGTTTTTCAAACTACTACACCACACTGTACGAACCGCTGCTTGATCCTTCCTATCCCATGAGAGATGCATTGCGCGAATTAGCGCGCGTCATTGTGGCCGGCTCTCCTGCCTGGGACACCATCAATCTGAAGCCCATGGATCGCGAATCACCGCTTTTCGCCGAACTGGAATTGTCCTTTCGTGAAGCCGGAATGGTTGTGCAGACCTACTTCTGCCATGGCAACTGGTATTTTCCTTTGCACGGAAAATCCTATAAGGAATATCTGGCAAGCTTGCGCTCCTCCGTGCGGAACATTGCCAACAGCAAGAACAAGAAACTGGAAAGAAGCGGCCGCGCACGTTTCGAAATCATATCTGGACAGTCTGGTTTGGATTCGGCGATTAAGGCTTACGAAAAGGTCTACGCGGCAAGCTGGAAAGTACAAGAGCCTTACCCCGATTTTGTTCCCGGACTGATCAGGGCGTATTCCGAATTGGGCTGGCTGCGCTTGGGCATCGCCTATATTGATAACGAGCCGGCGGCCGCACAACTATGGATAGTAAGCAATGGCACGGCATCCATTTACAAGATCGCCTACGATCAAAAATTCAAAGACTTGTCGATTGGATCGTATCTGACCACGCGCATGGTGGAACAAACGATCGAGACTGATCACGTTCAAGTGCTGGACTATCTTTCCGGAGACGACCGCTACAAAAGTGATTGGATGTCCGACCGTCGCGAACACTGGGGAATTCTAGCAATGAATCCTCGAACGATCGGTGGAGCGGCAGCAATTGTTCGCCACGTGGGCGGACGAGTTGTGAAGAGAACCATGCAAAAATTTGCGAAAAAGGCACCCAAACCGCCGCAAGCCTCTCCTAAAGCCTAGCCCTGCACAAGAACAGCAAAGGGTGACTGCCGGATTTGGAATACATCAGGGGTGGGTTTAAGACTGGTTTCTGGAACTGTTTCAGGAGGCTACAGAGTGGATTCCCTAGTCCATCACATGTTGCGAGCAAGTGTCCGACGGGCACCGGAAAAAGAAGCATTGGTTCACGGAGACCAGCGGCTCCCTTACCAGGAACTTGCACGGCGAACGACTGGGCTTGCCCATGGTCTGCGGGGCGCAGGACTGACGCGCGGAGAACGCGTTGGCATCTTTCTTGAAGCATCAGTACCACAGGTAATTTCGATTTTTGCTGTTTCCGAGGCCGAGGGCGTGTTTGTACCCATCAACACCCTGCTTCTCGCAGATCAGGTCTCATTTATTGCTCAAGATTGCAGCATCACTGGACTCATCACCACCCCCGGGAAATTGGCGGATCTGGCGATCCTGCTGCCGCAGATCCCGTCTCTGAAATTCATCGTCATCACCGGAGACGGCGAAGTTCCCGCCTTGCCACTTCCCGTCCTGCGCTTCGACGAGCTGTGCAACTTGCCAGCCAACCCGCAGGCCCGTGAGCAAAATATAAGCAAGGATCTCGCCGCTATTCTCTATACCTCGGGCTCGACCGGTAAACCTAAAGGAGTCATGCTGAGCCACGCAAACGTAATCGCGGGCGCCACGATCGTCTCCACGTATCTCGGCATCACGGAATCCGAGCGTATTCTGGCCGTGTTGCCTTTCAGTTTCGATGCAGGACTAAATCAACTCACAACGGCGATTCAGCGCGGTGGAACCATCGTTCTGATCAATTTCATGTTCGCTCGTGAAGTGGTGCAGATGCTGCTGAAAGAAAAAATTACCGGACTTGCCGGCGTTCCCACGTTATGGAGTTTGATCACTCAACCAAACTCCACTCTGACAAAACAGCCGCTTTCCGATCTGCGTTACATTACCAACACGGGTGGCGCGATGCCACAAAACGTCTTGAAGCTTCTACGGGCTGCACTTCCCACCACGAAGATTTTTCTGATGTACGGATTAACGGAAGCTTTCCGATCCACCTATCTGCCCCCGGAGGAGCTCGACAAACGGCCAACCTCCATGGGCAAGGCTATTCCGGATACAGAAATCATTGTAGTCACCGAAGACGGCAGGCTTTGCAAACCAGGTGAAGTCGGTGAACTGGTGCATCGCGGTCCAACGGTTTCACTGGGATATTGGGCTCGCCCCGAAGATACCAATCGCGTACTGCGCGCGAATCCTCTATTAGCCGCTGAACTTGGCGATTGCGAGAAAGTTTGCTATTCCGGTGATTTGGTAAAGATGGATGAAGATGGCTTTCTTTATTTCGTGGGCCGCCGCGACACAATGATTAAATCGTCCGGGTTTCGTATCAGCCCGACCGAAGTGGAAGAGGCAATTTTCTCCAGTGGAAAAGTTCGTCACACCGCGGTCATCGGAATTCCTGACGACATACTGGGACAAACGATTAAAGCATTTGTGGTGGCTCGCGAAAGTGAATTGGTCAGTACCGATGAAGTCCTAAACCACTGCGCCAGCCGTTTGCCGCGCTACATGGTTCCCAAGTCCATGGAAGTCCTGACCGAGATGCCGCGCACCAGCAGTGGAAAAGTTGATTATCCTGCGCTCCGCAAGCGCGAAGGACTCTAATGGCCAACAGTTTTTCCGAGATTGTGACTCGGCGGTTCCCTAACTCCAGGAAGGAGCTAGTCGTCGGCGAAGTTCGCGCTACGGTGCTGGCCGAGACCTACGGAACACCGCTGTTTGTCTATGATCGCTCTGCGATTGATGCGCAGCTTTCCGCGTTGCGCATCGCACTTCCGTCAAGATTCAATGTGTTCTATTCAATAAAAGCCAATCCTAATCCGACGGTGGTGAAACATCTGCTTTCACAGGGGTGTGGGCTGGAAATTGCTTCGGCCGGCGAATTTCAGACGGCTTTAGAAGCGGGCTGCGATCCTGGAAATATTTTATTCGCGGGACCAGGAAAACTTGAAACCGAATTGGAATTCGTGCTCGCCAATGGTATTGGCGAAATTCACCTTGAGTCTCTGGTGGAGGCCAAGCGTCTCGCAAGCATTGCCCGGCAACTGGGAGTTCGCGCAAAAGTTGCTATTCGAATTAATCCTGCAGGAGAAGCCGAAGGCGGCGCAATGCGCATGGGCGGGCGGCCGGCGGCCTTCGGGATCGACGAGGAAAGCCTCGAAGAGGCTATCGATGCAGTGACAGCGTCAGACGCACTCGATTTCGGCGGAATTCATCTTTTTGCCGGCACGCAAATTCTCGACGCGGGGGTTCTCGCCAAACAGTACAAGCACGGACTGGAAATTGCCCGTCGCGCCGCGCTGAAAATTGGCCGGCCATTACGCACTGTGGATTTTGGCGGCGGACTTGGTGTTCCCTACTTTGCGCATGAAAAAGAACTGGATCTTGTGAAATTGCGTGAAGAATTGGCCAAAGTATTTGATGAGATCGGAAATGATCGGTTGTTCGACGGTACGCACTTTGTCGTAGAACCGGGTCGCTTTCTGACCGCTGAATGCGGCGTCTACATTACCCGAGTGCACGATATCAAGATTTCTCGTGGCAAGAAATTCATCATCCTGGATGGCGGCATGCATCATCATCTCGCTGCTTCGGGCAATTTGGGGCAAACCATCAAACGCAACTATCCAGTCGCCGTCTTGAATAGACTGGATCAGTCACTCTTGCAAACCGCTGAAGTGGCTGGCCCCCTTTGCACTCCGCTTGACACCCTTGCACGGAATGTCGAACTCCCCAGAACAGAAATAGGAGATCTTTTCGGCATCTTTCAATCGGGCGCCTACGGGCGTTCTGCGAGCCCTCTGGGTTTCCTCAGTCATCCGGCTCCCGCAGAAGTCTGGGTGGATGGAGCGACCCACACACTGATAATGGAACGTGGCGCACCGGGGAGCGCTGCGACAAGAACCGCGATGTTGACACCAAGTGTTGTGAAGAAGTGAAAACCAACGGAAGACATCGAATACCTTTGTGAAAAAACGCGTTCTCATGGTTGCCTTTCACTACCCGCCGTGCCGGGGGAGCAGTGGTTTGCAACGAACCCTAAATTTCACCCGGCATCTGCCAAAACACGGTTGGGATCCCGCTTTGCTCACCATTCATCCGCGTGCTTATCCGGAGACGAGCGCGGATCAAATGCAGGACGTACCCCCAGAAATGCCCCTGGAACGTGCTTACGCTTTCGATGCTGCCCGGCATTTGTCGATCAAGGGCCGCCACTTCTCCGCTTCGGCCCTGCCTGATAGATGGATCAGCTGGTATTTGTGGGGCGTGCCGGCTGGAATGCGGATGATCAAGAAATTTCGTCCTGCGGCGATCTGGAGTACCTATCCAATTGCCACGTCCCTGTGGATAGGCTATGCCCTCCACCGCAAATCCGGACTGCCATGGATCGTTGATATTCGCGACCCCCTGACAGAAGATGACCCGCGAACCGGAGAACGGCATCCGCAAAATCCGAAACTTTGGAGTGCGCGCCGTAAGATTGAAGAGCACAGCATTTTGCAGTGTTCTCGAGTGGTACTTGTTACTCCGGGCGCACGAAAAATTTATGTGGACCGCTATGGTTCGCTTCCCAGCAATCACTGGGCTTTGATTCCCAATGGCTACGCGGAAGAAAGTTTTGCTGAGGTTGAAAAGAATCTGAACGTACCGACCCGCAACGGGCAGCCCCTTCATCTTTTGCACAGCGGCATTTTGTACCCTACGCCCGATCGTGACCCGAGCGCTTTTTTTTCTGCTCTTGGCAAACTGCGCGAGCAGGGCAGGATTTCCCCGCAAAAATTGCGCATCACCCTGCGCGCTTCTGGCTATGATGATCGTTATCGCATGCAAATTCAGAAGCAAAAACTGGACGATATGGTAACTTTGGCGCCCTCCGTTCCCTACCGGGAAGCATTGGCTGAAATGATGACTGCCGATGGCCTGCTGGTGTTTCAGGGCTACACCTCAAATCCTGCTGTGCCCGCCAAACTTTACGAGTATCTGCGCGCCAAAAGACCCATCTTCGCGATGGTAGACAGTCAAGGGGACACGGCGGCCACAATCCGTTCCGCCAAAACGGGCCTGATCGTGCCTCTGGAATCGTCCGAAGAAATTTCACAAGGTCTCCTGAAGTTCTTGTCCGACGTGGACCAAGGAATTGCTCCAGTTGCAGATGAAACTGTCGTCCGTAGCTTCGCTCGCGAAGCGAGAGCCAGGGATCTGGCAACTTTACTTGATGAGGTTGTAGAGGAATTCGATAAATCCAGGCGGCAAGTATCATGAGCGCGCCCCATCCCACACTGCGCTTTTCTGATGTAATCCCAGCCTCGCGCTCTAGCCTGGCCGACCATCATGCGCCTTCCCGTCTTCACCTCACTTACAACGCACGGGCTGCCATCTATCAGCTGTTGCTATCCCTGCCTCGAGAAAATCGCAGCGCTATACTGCTCCCCGCCTACCATTGCACGGCTCTAGTCGAGCCTGTTATACGAGCTGGATTTCAACCTGTCTTTTACGGCATCCGTCCTGACTTTTCGATCGATACGGAGGACCTCAGCGCAAAGATTTCTTCTGCTGTGGCCCTGACCGTAGTTGTTCATTACTTCGGGTTTCCAACGCCCCTCGAGGCGGTCAGATCTATTGCTCAGAAAAACGGCAGCCTTCTGCTAGAAGACTGCGCGCACTCGTTCATGAGCCGTGCGGACGGCGCTTTCATCGGACACGCAGCAGATTTTGCGGTCTTCAGCTATTACAAATTTGCTCCGTCACTGGCGGGCGGCGGCCTGGTTATTAATTCTCCTCAATTTTCGTTAAAAGTTTCTTCCTCGCAGCTTTCCTTGCGGGAACGGGTCGTTATCGCAAAACGCTTGTTTGAACAGGCTGCCAACAATTCTCCGCGCCATCCCGTCAGCGCTGCGTTTCTTTGGCTTGATCGTCTTCGTTCCGCGCCGCACAAATCCGGCAGCAATGCCAACTCGGAATTGGCCCCCTCCGCCTTCGTCGATGATCCCTATCTGTTTCGCGAAGACCTTGCCAAATCCGGAATGCCGAGCGTATGCCGGCGCATCATTGAATCCAGCAACTGGATGGAGAATTCACGCAGACGCAGGGAGAATTACGAAACGTTGAGCCGGCTCTTGGAAAATCACCCCAAAATCCGGAGCGTTTTCCCGAAACTCACTGCAGCTGTCGTGCCTTGGGCTTATCCGATTTTGTTGGACGACCGGCTAGCTCATGAGCAAAAGCTCAAGTCGCTTGGAGTTCCGTTCTTTACGTTTGGTGAAACCCTGCATCCTTCGCTGGCGCAAACCAATGACGGGGCACGCACCAGTGCAGAAGCCATCTCCCGGCAACTTATGTTGTTGCCTGTTCATGCGCAATTGGAGACTGAAGAAATTAGTACGTACGTGCGCATCCTGACTCAGTATCTTGATTCTCCTAAGAACACTGAAGAAAACGCTGCCCCTGAATTTTCTTCGCTTTCTCCTACAGCGTCAGCCACGGAAGCGGCACGCCGATGACAAATGCTCTTTTTGCAGCTGAGACGCTTGTCGCGCCTGCAGTTTGGGAAAAGTTACGCGGCCCTTGGGCAGAATTGCTCGCAAGGCAAAGCAGCACTGTTCTTGATCTCGATGTAACAGCTGGCCTCGATTGGGCGCAAGTTCTGTGGGAAACCCATCTGACGTCGGGTCCCATAGAAGTTTTGGCCCTTCATCAAAGCGGGACAATTCAAGGCATTCTCCCGCTTTTCCGGCGCTCCAAAACGATTCGTAAACTTCCGTTCCGCGGCATTGGACTTCTGACTGAACTCTACTCCGGGCGTTCTGGTTTTCTACTAGGCGATCAATCTGCGGAGCTGCTCAGGGAATCTCTTGAACGAATATGCTCAAAAACTCCGGCTTGGGATGTATTTTCCCTCACTCTTCTTGAAGACTCCCCTTCTGAAAAACTTGTCGAAGCCCTCGCATCTACGGCCGGTTTCTCTCTTCAGCTGATTGAGAAACAATACTCTCCCTACATTCCATTTCAGAAAAACTGGGAACAGCATTTCGCGGCCCTACCCAAGAAATTCCGCTCCACCATCCGCAATGGAGAAAAACGCCTGCGGGATCGCGGCCAGCTAACTTACCGGGAGTGTCTCACTGCCGATGACGCCGGGCAGTTTAACTCTGCGGTGCTGGATATCGAACGCGACTCCTGGAAAGAAGCTGCTGGAACTTCCATAGCAGCCAATCCCGTTCACGAAGCGTTTCATCGCGCTATAACTGTGCGCGCCGCAGAAAGCGGCTTTTTCAGTGGACATCTACTGCTGCTGGATGGACAGCCAATCGCCTACGTTATGGGCCTCCTCTACAATGGAGTTTTTCTTGACCTCAAGGAAAGCTACAAGAATTCGTTTCGGGAAACTTCGCCGTCGCACGTTTTGAAAAACTTTATCTTCGCTCGTCTATACGAGCGAGAAGCCAAGGTCTTCGACTTCATGGGAAATTGTGAAGAGTACAAAATGAAGTGGACCGACAAAACTTATTGTCGCAATACGTATCTGCTTTTCAACAATACCCTGCGTGGCCGCTTGGCTGCTCGGCTGAGTTCGCTCGGCCGTCCATCACCAAAAAGTAACGCCCCGGTGAAAAATGAGCAGCCCCTGGGGAATGAAAGTAAGCTAAACGATGGAGAAGTCGCCGAGGAGTTGGGCCGGAAGAGCGATTTGGAACGTTCTACAAGAACACTGAGGTCCTGAGTCATATGTGTGGCATTTACGGAATTCTGAGCCCCAGCCGGAGCGATTTCACTCGCGAAGAATTGCTCGCGCGAATGGGCGCAGTTATCCAGCATCGCGGTCCCGATGATTTTGGGCACTATGTCGGCGATGGAGTGGCTCTCGGTATGCGGCGCCTGTCCATCATTGATGTCGCCGGCGGCCATCAGCCCATCTGCAATGAAGATGAAACCGTTTGGCTGGTGATGAATGGAGAAATCTATAATTTCCAGGAACTGCGTGCCGAACTCGAAAAAAAGGGACACCGTTTTCGCACTCGCTCGGATACCGAAGTTATTGTGCACCTCTACGAAGAAGAAGGACTCAGCTTTTTCAGCCGTCTCCGCGGCATGTTCGGCATAGCCCTTTGGGATACAAAACTTCGTCGCCTGGTCATCGGACGCGACCGTATTGGCGAGAAACCCATCTACGTCCGGCGCGATCCTGATCGTCTTGCTTTTGCTTCCGAACTCAAAGCCATTTTGCAGCTTTCAGACATATCTCGCGAAATAAATCCTGTCGCACTCCAGGAGTATCTGGCACTCGGTTACGTTCCTGCGCCTTTGTGCTTGCTGGCTGGCTTCGAAAAGCTCATGCCCGGGCACTACCTGGTCGCCGAGGGCGGAGTCGTCACAGACTGTGAATACTGGGACGTTCCCTTTGCATCCACCGACAAATGCTCTGAGGCCGAATGGATCGAACGCATCCAGGCTAAACTCTTAGAAACCGTAAAAATGCAGATGGTAAGTGATGTGCCACTTGGCGCTTTCCTGAGCGGAGGGGTCGATTCCAGCACCATCGTTGCCGCCATGGCCCGCGCCAGCAGCCAGCCGGTAAAAACCTATGCTATCGGCTACGATGGCGAACATAGCTATTACAACGAATTGCCATACGCGAGTGTGGTTGCGAAAGCCTTTGGCACAGACCATCATGAAATTGTTGTCCGTCCCAACGTCAGTGAATTGCTCCCCAAACTGATCTGGCATTTGGATGAGCCCGTGGCGGATTCTGCCATTCTTACGACCTACCTGGTTTCTCGCCTGGCAAGCGAAAGTGTCACTGTCATTCTCTCGGGCGTTGGCGGTGACGAGCTTTTTGGCGGTTATCGCCGGTATCTCGGTGGCAGTCTTCAAAAATATTACGGTATGTTGCCTGGACCGCTTCGCCGCTCCGTGTTGCCCGCTTTGTTCCGCAATATTCCGCAGGATCGGCATTCAAGCTGGAAAGACTATGCCCGCTATGCCGCGGCGTTTGTGAACGCTGCTGAACTTCCAGCTGCGGAAAGATACATGAAGTACGTAACGGTTTTTTCGCCACAGTTCCAGCAGAACTTGTTACAGAATCAAGCCAATGGGCAATCCTCGTCGGCGGCAGCGGCTGTTGCGCTGCAAAGTTATTTTGACCGTTGCACAACTTCGGACACTCTCAATCGAATCATGTATGTTGACCTGAAAACTTCGCTCCCGGACGACTTGCTGGCATTGACGGACCGGATGACCATGGCCGCCTCTATCGAGTGCCGCGCGCCCCTGGTGGATTTTGAATTGATTGAACTGGCTATGCGCATGCCTTCTGCTTACAAGGTCCGCGGCATGACCATGAAGTATTTGCTGAAAAAAGCAGTGGAGCCTTGGATCCCCAAAGAAGTCATCTACCGCAAGAAACGCGGCTTCGGAGCGCCCATGGGGGCGTGGCTGCGGAAAGATCTCCAGCCATTGCTGCAGGAATTCTTGTCGGAATCCGCCATAAACCGGCGGGGTATTTTCCGTTGGTCTGCGGTGCAATCCATCATTGCCGATCACCAAGCACAGCGGCGTGATCATACAGATCATCTGTTTTCACTTATCGCACTTGAGCAATGGTGCCGTATCTATCTGGATTCCAAGGACGCGCCGGCCGCAAGCCCGGACGAAATTGCACATATGCAGAAGCCCGCTGTTGTTCGGTGATTCGTGACGGAATTCGTTTCAGGAAGGTTTACTTTGGCGGCGCTATCGGATTGCCAGAGACGATAAGTTCATCATACCAGGTGTACGCCCGGGGGTGATCGAGCTTCGGATCTTTTCCGGTCATGTAATTCAACAAATCCAATGAATCGTAGTCGCTTCCTGGTTTGTCGTTATTCAGAGCGAAGTCATGAATATTGATCCATTGTTTCAGTGGCTGTCCAGGTAGTCCGATCCACGCGTCCACCGAGCTATTTGGTTTGCCCCAATCCCCAATTGACACCCGGTAGTACAGCGTCATCCAGGTATTCGCAACAAATCTAAAGCAGTTTGCATCACTCCCGTAGGCACAGTTGTATCCCTTTTTGGGCGTTTCTCCTTGTTGGCGCAGATAAGGCGGTTTGCCGTCATTGGTATACAGGCCGCGGCCGCCGCAATCGGTATACATGATCGCCACACCGGAGTTGTAGTAGTTGGTTGTCGTCAACTCCACATCGCCGCAGGTCTTCGGGAAAGAATGAAAAATGGCGATTTTCCACGAGGTGTGCCCGGAATTGTCCCCCCAATTCTGATTCAGCATTTCCGGCGACATTCGCAAACGATACTGCACATAAAAAGTTGAGTGCGCTCCAAAATTCTTTGCAAAGCTTTGCCGCCAGGCGCCTGCCACATTTGCACCCGTGTGTGAGTCAATTACAAAGCGAAGCGAGCCAGCGCCGGAAGCTTTTGTCGTCGTGTCCTGCGTTCCTTTGATCTGCCCCGCTCCGTCCGGATATAGACCGCTTGCTGGATAGGTGGCCGACCGGAACCTTACCGGGTCGTCAAATCCTTCGCAAACCAGAGCGGCGCTCGCCGAGCATCTCGCTGCAAAATCTGCCGGGGCTAGCCCCACTCCTGACTCTTGTGAACCGGAAGCACCACTCGATTTTGTCTCAAGCCTTGGATTTGGATTGTCGCTCCTGGGTACTTCGCTTTTCTTGTCCTCAGTATCGACTGGGGAAGAACCTGCTCGTCCAGCAAGCACGGTGTTGCCGATTCCCGTCAACCGCAAGAGGTATGCATCCTGTTTCCAGTCATTCACGAGCACAAAAGCGTCCAATGACGGAAAATAACGGAACCGCCCCAAGGTTCCTGCTTGCTGTGGTTTCCCTGGCCCGTTTGGAAACTGCAGTTTTGTGCAGTCTTTTTTGTTGGCGTCGAATACGTACACTGCATCGCCACCTGCCCATCCCACTATTTTCTTCAGTTTCGAATCGTAGGCCACTCCGGGGTAGCCGGCTTCCTGCAGCCCGAAGCATCCAACCGTTTGTTTGTCCCAAATGTTCAGGGTGTTGTGCTTCAAATCAAAGGCCCGGGCCATCCCGCCGCCAAACAAAACAAATAATCTTTTCTCGGGATCAATGGCACCGGACATCTGATAACTGAACGTTGCATAGTGATTAAGTTCAGCGTATGTGTTGGTACTCGTGTCATAGCTGAACCACGCAGCAGTATCCCCCACATATACCTTTTTCGTGACCGGATCGTAGTCCGCTACAATTCCTTCCCCGAGATTCGGATATCCGGTCGCGGGCCGGTCTTTTCCTTTTGTTGGATCACGCCTGGTCCACTGTGAACTTCCAAAGTCGAACGTCCAGGTGTCATTCATTCGGCCGCCGTAACCAACGAATTCAGGATCCGGACTGGGCTGACACCCGTCGTTGGCCCGGTAGACAGCGCCTCCGGTGACGAACATCTGATCGGAATCCGCAACATAAGCCAGCCCGTTATACGTGTGCCTTGAATTCGGGCCCGTCGGATTCGCCAGAGCGGCAATGCACTTGGCTGGCGGCAGGCTGGGATCGGTTAGTCGCAAAACCTTCTTCTCATTCAAATCCAGCGCATACAATTCATTTCCCGCATAACCAGCATGTCCTCCGCCCCAGAACACCAGCCGATTGCGTTTCAAATCGGCTACGCCGCTGTTCCAGTCCGCAATTACAGCACTGCAGCCTTCCGTTGCTTGAATACTCGGCTCCTCCATACACACCGAAGCGAGTTTCGTATTGGGCAACACATGCCAGCCAGGGGAATTGAGATCGTCAGCGGGTTTTCCTGACATATTATTGTCGTTTGATATTTTTTCTTGCAGCCCGGCGGAATTCCCTGAGGCTACCGCCGCACTCTGGCCATCCCGCCAGTTGGTAAAAAGCAGAATTCCCAGGAAGGCGAGGCCGCAAACACCTCCGCCGACCGTTTTCCATATTTGTCCACGACCTGAAGTCTTACCCGCGAACATGGCTAGTCCCCAAGAATGGCTCCGCAGAACCGGTATGGCAGTCATTCCCCATAGCCTTCTATTCTCGCATGCCGAGATACCGCGAGGATTTCCGTATTTAACGGTATATGGCCGAAGTGCAACGTTCTGCCAGGAGATCCGGCCGCTGCGATGAGGCGTGGATTGCTGTCTCTGAACCAGTGCGTAGGGCGTTCTGCGCCCCAGCTCATGGATGGAACATTCTCTGGAGCATGATTTCTCTTATCGTGTACTATTTGCCTGCTGCTTCTTTTGCCCCGGCAGATATGGGAAAGGTCAGATGAATCGCAATCGGGTCGTGTGGTGGTTATTTCTTTTCCTAACGTTGGAGGCGCTTTTTAGCATTCCGTTTTTAAATATCGAACTGGCTCTGAACCGCCAGGGCATTCGCAATGCAGAAATTGCCATCGTCGCTACGCTCGTCACCTGTGCCCTGGCCTGGTTCTTCCGGAAGTTCTGGTCGCGCTTTTTTCAAAGCCTGGCGAATCGGCTCGAGGCCGTCTCTTCGCTAAAGTGCTTCTTCTTTTGTTCCTTGGTGGGGATTGCGTTGCGCGTTCTCTGGGTTTTAGCCTACCCCGCACCCCAACACTCCGATCAAGCTACATATTTTGGCCTTGCTCAAGGACTCCTCGTTCGCCACTCGTATGGTGTACCACATGGTGGTCTCGCCTACTGGCCGCCTGGCTATCCCTTGTTCTTGTCCTGCTGGTTTCTTGTCCTGGGCGTTAAAGCTTGGGTTCCTGTGGTCGTCAACAATTTCCTGTTCGTACCCACTTTACTCGTGGCCAATCGTTTGGCGGCGAGAATCGGGGGTTCGCCGGCCGGGAAACTTGCCATGATTCTTCTTACCATCTGGCCGGCCTACGTGATGACTGCTGGAATGGCCAGCAAGGAAATGCTGGTGCTGTTCCTCGTTCCCTTTGCCTTATTGCTGTATACAACGACTTCTTCCACACAAAGTTTTGGCGCCCCCAAAGCCATCCTTGCCGGTCTTTTTCTGGGCGCGGCAAGCCTCACGCAACCATCCCTGCAGCTTTTTTTGTTCGTCTTGGTCGGCTGGGAGTGGCTTCGCCATGAAAACATCGGGCATGCGGTGGGCCGTACCCTGCTGGTGGCTGCCGCGATGGTGACCGTCATATTCCCCTGGACTCTCCGCAATCATCGGGCGCTTGGCGTTTGGGTTCCCATTTCATCGAATGGCGGCGATGTTTTTTATCGAGCAAACAATCCTCTCGCGACCGGCGGTTACACTCCTGCCGGAGAACAAAATCTCGACAATCTCGACGAAATCGCGCGGGGCCGAACGGGCATGCAACTGGGGAAAGAGTGGGTCCGCCAGAATCCCGGAAAATTTCTCTTGCTCGCGCTGCGCAAACAGGTTCTTTTTCTCGGCGAAGACGGCCATGGTGCGTTTGAAACTCTTAAACGCGGCCTGAACATCGGCGGTATCCAGTATTTTGTTTGGAAAGGCATTGCCAACGCGTTTTGGTATCTTATTTGGGCTCTGATTTTTTTTCTGTTCATAACGCGCTCCAAGAGTTCGCTTTCCAAACAAGCTCTGTTCTCCACACTTCTTCTCGGTTGCCTCTATCTTTACGGAATCCACAGCATTTTCGAGAGCGGCCCCAAATATCACCAGCCTCTGATGGTTTTCCTTGCGGCAATCGCCGCGCAGGCATTTTCCAAAACCGATCCGGCGTGAAGGGCGGCGTTTCCTGGTTGTTTGGAAACGAGCCAAATGAAAAAAAGCGCCGACTGATCTCTCAGTCGGCGCCTTTTGCTTAGGGTTTGTTTGCTCTTATGGCTTCGGTGCCGCAATCGGCTGCTTGGAAACGATGAGCTCGTCATACCACGTAAATGCTACAGGGTGATTCAAGGAAGAATCTTTGCCTGTCATATAGGGCAGCAGGTCCACCGTGTTGTAGTCGTTTCCTGGCGAGCCGTTGTCCAGTCTGAAGTTCAGCATCTTGATCCATTGCTTCAGTGGTTGACCGGGCAAAGCCACCCAAGATTCAACCGAGCTGTCAGCCTGGCCCCAATGTCCGATACTCACCTTGTAGTAGAAGGTAACCCATACATCCGGCGCGTAAGAGAAGCAGCTTGGATTCGTGCTGTACTTGGTTCCCCACGAGCAGTTGTAATCTCCCTGTTGCAGCAGGTAGGGTGGAGTTCCACCATTGGTATACAGGCCGCGTGAACCGCAATCGGTATACATGATTGGAATACCGTCCACATAGTGTTGCGTCGTTGTGAGTTCCACGTCGGTGCAACTGTGCCCGCTCTTGTGGAAGATTGCCTGTTTCCACGAAGTGTTCCCGGAGGAGTCGCCCCAGTCGTTGCTCAACATCGTGTCGGAGAACTTCTGCCGGAACTGGACATAGAATGTCGTGCCTTCGCCAAAGTCCTGGCCGAACGATTGCGTCCAATAACCCGCATTGTTCGCACCGGTGAATGGATCGATTTCAAATTTCAGCGATCCCGCTCCGGAAGCCGTGTTCGTAGTGTCCATCGTTCCCTTGTATACGCCTGAATAGTTGGGATACAGGAATTTGTTCGGTGTGAAATCAGCCGGATCGTCAAACCCTTCACACAGCGTCACTCCCGCAGCCTTGCAACGGGAACTGAAGTCAGCGGTTCCGTTGTTTGGCTGGGTGGTGTTGCTTACGGTGATCGTGGAAGCCGTCGATGTAGCCATGTTTCCGGCCGCATCGCGCGCCCGTGCCGCAATCGTGTGTGAACCGTTCGCCGAGGTGGTCGAATCCCAACCCATTGAAAATGGGGATGAGGTCAGTTCCGCTCCAGCATTGTTGCCGTCCAGCAGAAACTGTACGCCAGCCACAGCAACGTTGTCGGTTGCGGTCGCAGTGAGAGTCACCGGGCCAGTCACTGTCGAGCCCGTGCCGGGAGAGTTCAGCGAGACTGTCGGCGGAGTCGCATCTGCAGTGGTGTTGGTCGATACGGCAAAATCGTTGCTCACTGTTTCCGTTCCGCTGGCGCCTTTCGAACGTACGCGGTAGTGATACAGCGTGCCGGGCTGCAATCCGTTGACCGTTATCGCATGGTTTGTTACTTGGGTATTGTTGATCGCAGTTGTAGTCCCGTAGCTTGTCGTTGTTCCGTAGTCCAGCTGTGAGGTGCCTGCGGCGCTCGTCGTCCAACTCGTCGTAAACGAAGAGGTCGTGATGGCCGCCGTGCTCACCGCCGAGATAACCAGGTTGCCGGAGCCTGTTCCGTTCCCTGCCGTGAGTCGCAGAGTGAAGGCGTTTTGTTCGTAATCGTTCACCAGGGCGAATACTCCCAGTGCCGGGAAATAGCGGAATCGGCCAAATGTACCTTGCTCTGTCTGCGGCACGTTAGGACCGTTCGGATAGGTCACCGCTTGACAGCTCTTGGCGTCTGGATCGAACACGTACACGGTGTTCCCACCCGACCAGCCCACAATCTTCTTTTGGGTGGGGTCATATGCCAATCCGGGATAGTTGTTCGTCACGAGCGCATCGCAACCTGTGACTTGTGAGGTCCATTCCGAAATCTTGTTTGTTTTCAGGTCGTATGCCAGGAGCTGATGCCCACCGAACGTGAAGAAGATGCGCCGCACTGGATCGATGACACCGTTCTGCTGATAGTTGATGTTCTGATATCCGGAGTTCAGCAGCGTGTAGGTATTGGCGGCTTGGTCGTATGAATACCAATTCACATCGTCGCTTACAATCACGCGGTCTGTGACTGGATCGTAGTCCGAAACAACTCCTTCACCCAACCCTGAAATTCCATTGACCGGACGGCTGGACGTCGTCAAAGGATCCCGGCGCTTCCAGGTTTTCGAATTCACATCCATCGTCCATGTGTCGCTCAAGCGCCCGCCATAACCCACATAAAGCGGGTCGGGGCTCGGCTGGCAACCATTCGATCCGCGATAAACGGCTCCGGCGAAAAGGAAGATTTGGTCAGCCGATGGAATGTACGACACGCCGGCGTAGGTGTGCCGTGAATTCGGAGCCACCGGATTGGTCAATCCGGAGACGCATTCAACTGCCGGCAAGCTCGGATTCGTCAACCGGTTCATCGTCAAGGTGTTCAAATCCAGCGAATAGACTTCATTGCCGGCATAGTCAGAGTGTCCGCCACCAAAGAAGAGCAGCCTGTTGCGCTTGGTGTCAGCCAGACCACTGCTCCACCCGGAGATAACCGCTGCGCAGCCGGTCGAGGCGTTGATGGCTGCCAGGTTCGGGCAGACCGTGTCCATCTTCGAGTTAGGAATCTGGAACCAGCCTACTGCCGACGGAATTCCGCTCCCACCTCCGCCACCCGATTGAGCGGCCTGTGTCGTGGCTGAAGCTGCACCCGATTGTCCCGAAACGTTACCGGCAGCGTCGGTTGCTGAAACCGTGTACGAGTAGCCCGTAGAAGCGCTCAATCCAGAGTCCTGGTAGGAGCTGCTCGTCGACGTCGCAATCTGCGATCCGCCGCGATAAATTCGGTATCCGCTCACACCAACGTTGTCAGTCGAAGAATTCCAGGTAAGGTTGATTTGCGAACTGGAAGCTGCACTCGCCGTTAGTCCTGTTGGAACGGACGGCGCTGTCGTGTCGGTCGTCGGTGCATTACCTACCGTCACCGTCACGCTGGCACTGGTTGTCGAATTTCCTGCCGCATCCTTAGCAATCGCTCGCAGGGTGTGCGAACCTTTTGTCGATTTCGTCGTATCCCACGAATAGCTGTAGGGCGAGCCAGTGTCCGCCGCGCCAGCATTCGCACCGTCCAACTGGAACTGAACGCTTGCCACTCCAACGTTGTCCGCTGCGTTCGCCGAGACGGTTACCGTACCCGAAACAGTCGAACCATTGGCCGGCGTTGCGAGTGAAACTGTCGGAGCAGTCGTATCAGCAGCCGCCGCATTGTTTACGGTGACCGTCACGCCGGCGCTGGTCGTCGAATTCCCGGCCGCGTCCTTCGCAATGGCGCGCAAAGTGTGCGTGCCCTTGGCGGACTTCGTGGTATCCCACGCCATGCTGTAAGGT